>Ga0265331_10000185_pt1 | contig 76386 bp, 73 predicted proteins | sample 41923metaG_FD_202088 | JGI IMG/M metagenome (GOLD analysis project Ga0265331, IMG submission 202088) | Rhizosphere microbial communities from Carex aquatilis grown in University of Washington, Seatle, WA, United States - 4-19-23 metaG | ecosystem: Host-associated > Plants > Roots > Rhizosphere... | reverse complement strand
TGCCGCCACCGGTCGACCCGCGCTGCCCACTCCTGTCGTCTGGTCTCCATCGCCACCACCTCCAGGCGACAGAGGCTCGCAAATCCCGGGGCTCAGCTCGATACGTGGCTGGCCGAACGGATACGATATTCGAGCGTCAGGACGCCGCGGATGCCGCCGCCGTCGAGCGCCAGGATCCGCTTCGGGCGCGCGTACGGTCGAGATGCTCGCGCTTGTTCATCGTCCCTGCGGTCCCCGTTCGTTCAGGCGGCGCAGATCGGCGAGAATCGCCGCGAGCCGTTCGTGCGTCGCGGGATCGGCGACGTGCCCGAGGCTGATCGCGAGGTTGTCGAGCGTCGTGTCGAGCTTCCACGCGCGCGCGCCCTCCAGCCGGACCTTCGCGGCCGCCTCCTCGGCCTTGCGCACGTCGGCAAGATCGAAGGCGACCCCGAGGAGCGTCGGGCGGATCCATTCATCGGTCGAGCCACGCGCGAGCGCGCGCTCGCACGCTGCACTCGTCACCTGCAGCGCCGTTTCGGCGCGGGATTGGTCGCCCTCCTCGCCGCGAAGCCGATAGAGGCGGGGGAGGTTGGACGTCGGGTAGTAGTCATTCAAATCAAGCAGCATGCCGCGCTCATAGTGCGCGATCGCCTGCGAGAGGCAGTCGGCGACTTCCGCCGCCGGACGACCCGCCGCTTTAGCCGCGTTCATGAGCTCCTTGAAACGGCCGCCGAGGAGGCCCTGCCGCTCGGAGCTATCGCCGGCGACATCGATGAGCGCGAGCAGGGCGGCGATCGCGTCCATCGGGCGCCCGACCTTGCCGAGAGCGAGCGCGCGTTGCTCGCACAGATACGGTTCGGTTGCAACGTTCCCGTCGAGCGCCTCGATGTACGTCAGGACGTCCTGCCAGTCCGCCACGTTGGCAGGGGCGTCGGCGAGCGCACGGACGACGCCGATCGCGATCACGGGTGGCGCTATGCCCGCCGGGTATTTCGTAGCCAGCGCCTTCGCTGCCTGAATCTGGAGCGTGATCGGCATGGCGCGAACGGCGCGGAGTTCGCCCTGGAACGCCGCGAGCGCCGCCGCCTGGTCGCGCACGCCTGACGCCCGCCGCGGGTCGACCGGGCCTGGATAGCCGGGCAGCAGGTCGTACATCGGCGACGTTCCGTTCTTCATCTTCTCGATGTGCGGCCGGAGCGCGTCCTGGATCCCCCGCGCCGTCTCCTCGTCGATGTCGCCGTTCGGCAGCGGATAGCGGAGGGCACGCATCTGCGCGACGTCGAAGAGCGCCTTCGACCAGTCGGCGGCGACAAGGACGCACCCGCTCTGCTTCGCAGCGTGACGAATCCCGATCTCGTAGTAGACGTTGCCGTTCGGGATGGTGAGGTCTGCGATCACCAGATCTGAGAAATAGAGCCGCTCGAGCATCTGATTGATGATCAGCGCGCCCGTCTCCTGATCCGCACGGATCGCCTGATAGCCGAGCTCCGTAAGCAGCGGGTAGAACGCCTTGTCCCAGAGCGCGTTGCAGTCGATCTCGGCGGGTCCCTTGCCGGCGTCGGCCTGCGACGGTTTCCGGCCGAACGGCATCACCATGAAGCAGAAGCGGCCAGGTGCGATCGTCATGGGCGGCATGCTGTGGTCGGTGTGCGGTCGTCGTAGAGCTCGTCTAGTTGGCTCACAGCCGTTCCTCGCAGTCCTGGATCGATATGTGGGAGCCTTGGTCGCGCTACATCCGATCCAAGCGTGCAATGCGCAGTCCCACTTGGGCGTATGCCAGATCGTCCGCGCACCAGCGATCGAATTCCCGTCGAGCCTCTGCCGTATCGCACTGCTCGCGTAGCGCGGGCGTCAATAGATTGATCACCCGCGAGTAGACCGCCCGAAAGATGTCCAGATGACCCGGGAAGGTCGACGGTATGAGAACGTCCCATTCGCGCACTTCGAAAATGCCGGTAGCGCGCGCGAGGTCCGGCACTCGCTGCATGATGTCGCGATCACGGCCCGCGGCGCGCTCCAGCTCCCGGTAGGCCTCGAAGAACTCGGCATATGCGAGCAGCGGAGGATAGAACGCCCGGTAGCAGTCGAGTGCGTCGATGATGAGCGCCGAGCCGCCCGGCGCCGTCAGCTGTCCCAGACGGGAAACAGCTCGGCCGGGATCTTCGAGATGTTGCAGCAGCAATCGCGCAATGACGAACTCGTACGAGCCCTCGAACGTCATGACGTCGCCGACCGCAAACGCAATCGCCCGGGACTCGACCGTAGCCGCCGCGGCCTCGATATAGGAAGGCTCAATGTCGATCCCGAGATAACTCTTTTCAGGAAACCGGCGCACCAAGCCGCGCAGATAATCACCGTGCCCTGCCCCAACATCCAACACGCTCCGCGCCCTCAACCATGACGGCGAGGCATAGTAGATCGGTAGCTCCAGAGGAAAGCACATCGCGGTCTGCAGCGAATGCAACTCGCGCCAAAGGGCATCATCGGCCATTGCCGTTCTCCTGCGCCCTGAAAGCCTTCTCCGTGTCAACGGGAATCTCAAGCGGGGCGTACAAAATCGTGTGATACGTCCTGTGAACGCCGTTGTCTGGACCCACCCGCGCGCGGTTCACTATGGTCGGAAGAAACAGCTTGCCGCGAAAGCGCGGATCCGTGTGGTTTTCGTTAATTCGCAAAGGCACGCGGATCGGCGGACTCTCGTGACGGAAAAACACCAGCGGAGATACACGCTCCTGGTCGGCCAGGAAGGCCCTTCGGTCCTTCTCATCGAGCACGTGCATGGTGTTTTGCAGCCGATCGAGAAGGGTGACGGCATCCAAAGAGTCTTCCAATTCCTTGGGGATTGATTCCAAGCCATAAAAGCTGAGGAAGCTGTCATTCGCGGCCACTATCCATGGCCCACTCCACAGGTCATTCTCTGCATAGTACCCATGAGTCATTTTTTTCCAATTTGTTTGAATAACACACAATGGATCATGAGTATCCCAACTTTCTATGATCGCCCCCGGGGTAATGAACCGTGCAAGGTTGCGAAGGTAGGCCGGCCGCAGCGCCCTCACATGAGCCAAGTCACCGAACGCATGCTTGAATTCCACGATAAGGTCGCGCTCATGCTCATCAACGGCATCCGTAATGGCCTTAATCGCTTTCATGGCCTTGGTGTCTGCAATGGCGTTGGTGCCTGGAGCACAGTCCTTCGAAGCAGCATCGTTGAAGTCAAGGGGATCGCTGTCGAAGTCCGCAGCCATGCTTCGAAGCCGACGGTCGACAGACTCGGACCGGTATTGACGATAGTTGATGTGGATCATCCCATCTAAGTAGATCGGCAACAGTTCGCGGTTGCCGTCCAGCAACAGAATGATGTGATCGCGCAACAGAACACGGGTCGCCAGCTCGAAAACGACATTCGCATTAGCGCTGCTTACCAGCGCTACTAGCACATCGGCTTCCGCAATCTGCCTCAGCGCCTCGGCGGGATAGAAGCCTACTCGCTGATGAATAACTTGTGCGGGGGGTGGCTTCGTTGGCTCACAAGCGCGCCCATGCTTCTTCGCTTCTTCAACCGAATTTGCGAGCAGCGCCTTCTCAATTATGTGCTGCAACCTGAGAAATTCGAGTCGCTGCAGTCGAAACGCAAATGGGTCGTCGGAGTGGAACGGCATCATGACCACCACGTTCCGAAGGGGCAGTCCCGTTGCGGCCTGCGTCGGAGATCCCCCCTGGGATCCCGCGCCGGGTTGCTCATGTGCTTTCGAATCGTAGCGAACTCCAGGAGCAGCTTGATCGCCGTTAGAGCGCGTTTCGATCGTGGTCATTGATTTTCCCTCCGACCCGCACGCCGATCGCAACCCCCAACCGTGTGAACAGCGACCCCTCATCCAACTCGGCGCGGTATGGCTGTATTGTTGTCGGTATCGATACACTGACTATGCTTACCACGTCAAGCACAATCAACTGGTCCAACTGGCCCACCACATCGACCGCGTTCGGCGTTTTGCGGGCGAATAGGCGACCGCAAAAGCCCTTTCGCTCACCGGTCGCCATTCGCTTTCTTCCGCAAAGACCCGCTCTGTCCGCGCTGCAGGAGTTGCGCACGCTGTGGCGCGGCCGAGCTGAAGCGAGCCGCTCAGCGCTGCAAACGTTGCAACAAAGCGCGCGCGTCCCGAACGTCGCGCGTGTGCTCGCCGCCGTGAATTCCGTCGAGGCTGGTTGCCAGCAGCTGTGCCGCTTCCTTCGTGCGCTGCTGCTGCCGGAGGGGAGCGGCCACGCTGATCGCCGCCCGCAGCGCCAGGGAATGAGAGCCTTGCTGATTGGCGATGTTGAGCGCCCTACGAAAACAATCCTCCGCCGCGACCGTCCGGCCGCGGGCGGTGCGCAGGCGATGGAGCTCCCCCTGCAATCGATGCAGCTCGGGTTCCCAGAAGCGCGCTGCACCGGCGGCGATGCGCTCGCGCACTTCATCCAACACGGTCTGGGCCTGCGTTGGCCGGCCGATGCGGATGAGCGTCTCGGCGCCGATCACCAGGACATAGACGTGCGTCAGCACCGTGCCATACGTGCGGCAGGCGTCCACCCCCGCGTCGATGAGCGGCACGACGATCTCGTCGGCATTCACTCCGGCGCGCCACGAGGCCTCGATCATGCGCGCCATGGCCTTCACCTCGTGGATTCCCTGCTCCTCGGCAGCCGCGCCGAGGCGGATCGCAGCCGCCAAGCCTTTGTCCCGATGGCCGCAACAATGCTGCACCACCGCCCCGGCCTGGAGGGCGAGAACAACATTGAACGGATGCGGACCGCTTTCGGCGGTCACCAGGGCGTCGGCTGCCTGTTCGATCGCGTCGTCCGGCCGTCCCGCCTGCCAGAGGATCGGCGTCTGCAGCGCCCTGCGACCGGTGCGGAGATCAATCGGGCCGAAGGCCAGCATCTGCGCCGCATCGCCGCAGTCTCGCTCCAGGTGCTCGAGCGCCGCAACGATCTCACCTTGATGGTAGAGAACCGCCCCCATCGCCAGCGCGGCCAGGCCCCGGGCGATCGGCGCGTCGTGCGTCGTGGAGAGCGCCAGGAGCTCCCGCGCCAAGCTCTCTGCATCGCGCGCGTTCCCGCCAACCAACGTCGCGATTGCCAGGCCGGCGAGCGTCGTCGCCGCTTCCAGCACATCGGCGCTTCCCGCATGCAAGCGGCGGGCGCGCGCGAACAAGGCGCCGAACGCGCTGCCGGTCAGTCCTTCCACGGCCGGCAGCGTGCTGCCGAGCTCGCTGAGAATGGCCGCCTCACCTTCCGCGCCGCCGCTGCCGCTGTCCTTCTGCAGCGCCAAGGCGCGATGCAGGTGGACCAACGCATCGCTCGAGGCGTGTTGCTGCGACGCGTAGCGCGCCGCGCGCCGATGGTAGTCGATCGCTTCCGGCAGCATGTGCGCGCGATCGAAGTGATCCGCAATCACCGCCGCAACGGCGGGCACCTGCGCATCGAACGCGTCGATCAGCGCCGTCGCGATGCGGCGATGCGCCAGCGAGCGCGCCGCAGGCGCCAGCTCGTCGTACAGGACGCGCTGGTACAAGGGATGGCGGAAGGTGTAGCGGCCACTCAACGAGCCATTCGGCCACAACGACTCGCCGTTGCGGCGCAAGAAGGTCGAGCTGCGCGCCAACGCGGCGCAGTCGGCATCGACCACCGCCACCGACTCGTCGAGCGTCGCAGCAATGGCCGCGGCATCGGCGTCGAGGCCGACGACGCTGGCGTGGGCGAGCACGGTTTGATCGTGCGGCGTGTGCTCGACAAAGCGCTGCAGCACGAGCTCGCGAAGGGTGTCCGGAATCTCGCGCGACAACTGCGGGTAGCGCTCTGTCGCCACCACCTGTGCACCTTCGTTTGGCGCCAACCCACCGGCGTTGATGAGGTATTCGACGCTGACCGTCAAAAACAACGGGTTGCCGCTGCTGCGCGCCAGCAGATCGGCCGACAACCAATCGGGACAGACCGCGCCGGAGAGCCGTGCCGCCACGTAGGCGGCGACACCGGCCTGATCCAAACCGGTGAGCATGAGCTCACGGGCACGCCCGTGACGCTCCATTTCGCGTCGCGCCCGCCCAATCGGGTGCTTGGTGGCAATCGCTTCGGTGGGCCGGTAGGTGCCGAGCACGCGGCACTGCGGTAACCCCGGATGTTCCGCGAGGACGACGAGGAGATCGAGCGTCGCGTGATCCGCGCAATGCAGATCCTCGAAGGCGAGGATCAGCGGACTTGCGGCTTGCGCAAAGTTGACGAGCTCGTCCAGCTCGCGATCGGGTTGCGGAGGCGTCGTCTCGCTGCCCGCAGTACTGGTGTCGCCAACGGGCACATGGCGCAGCTGCGCGTACCACCACGGCGCCAGGGTGCGCAGCAGATCGCGCCGGTGCGCACCACCGCGACAGAGATCCTCCAACGCGCCGATCATCGGGAGAAACGGGTAACCACGGCCGAAGTGCGGCGGACATTGGCCGCGTCCAATCGCCATCCCGCACCGATCCGAGGCCGCGACTCTTGCCAGAGCGGCGTTGAGCAACGAAGTCTTGCCGATTCCGGGCTCACCCGCCAGGAACAGCACGCGGGCACCGTCGCGCGCGGCAAAGAAAGCATCGATTTGCACCAGCTCGCTTGCGCGCCCGACGAAGTGGCCGAGCGGCTCGGCCAGCGCTCCCGCCGCGGCCGGCCACTCGATCCCGGATCCGGATGAAATCGCGGCAACTGGTTCAAGAACCGCGCAGAAGCGGAAGCCGCGGCCGTGCACGGTTTCGATGTACTGTGGCTGGCGCGGGTTGTCCTTGAGCACCCGCCGTAGCTCGGCAACCGAGATCCCAGGGACCGTATCGCTAACAGCCTCGCCCCCCCACAGATGGGCGATGAGCTCATCCTTGCTCACCAGCCGTCCGGCATGGTCGATCAGAAAGCATAACACCGCCCACGTCTTTGGTCGCAGCGCAATCGTCACGCCGCCACAGCGCAGCTGGCCGGCGCTGCGATCCAGCTCATACGGGCCGAAGCCAACGGTCGTCGGACGCATACGGGCTTGGTGTCGCGTGTCGGCACCGGCGAGTCAACCCCGTCCAACGCGTAACGAATTTAGCGAAACTTTTGCGATTCCTTTGAGACCCGAGCGAGTGAGTCAACTAACAGTTCACGCCATGAGTGACCAGCCGCCCCCGGGCCTGCCAAACCCTCTGCCGGCAGCGCTTGCCTTCGTGGTCCAGTTCGCCGCCGCTAGCGTGGCGGCGGACGAACACATGGCCGGCCGCATCGAGCACGTCGTCAGCGGGCGTCAACGTCGCTTCAGCAACGCCGTCGAGCTGCTCAGCGCCCTGCAGGAGATGCTGACGGCAAGCAAACGGGAAACCGGCGGTGCAGCGTGACGGCTGGACGCCGCTCGGAAGGTTCCACACCCAGGGCGGCGCCGCCTGCAAACTGGGCAAGCGAGAGGAGAGCATCATGCGAGGAATTGGACTAGGCGGCAGTGTAGTGTATTGCATGATTTCTCCCTGAGCACCGTACCGCTCGATCCCGGCCAGGAAGTCGGGCCGGTGCGTTTCCAGGTTGGCGGCAATAGCTTCTTCGACGTCTTCATCATCCAGGGTGGCGCCAACACCAACGTCGGCCCGCACGCCATGAGCAGCCAAGGCGGCCTGGGCGACGGGGTGCGCGTGCTGTTGAACGGCCAGCCTTTCGACAACAGTGCCGGCTGCATTCAGGGAGCCGTCGACTTCAATACCACCTCACCCAACTTCCCCAGCGTCGCGCACAATCTCGTCGAGCTCGAGGTCCATTTGACGGGCTCGCCGGGCGGCTGTTACAGCCCCGAGGCCGCGTTCTGGAGCGCCACGCTTCCCCGAGTGCTGCCGCTCAATCCCGGCGCCAGCGCCCGGCTGCTGCGGGCCGCGCCTGGTGGCACCAGCCAGAGCTTTGTGGTGTCGCAGTCGTTCGTCAACATCGCCACCGACGGCAGCACGATCGTGACTCCAACGGCACAAACCACCGACCACTTCCAGTGTCATGGCGCGCACATCACCAAGGCCACACCGCCGTTCATCCCGCTCAAGGGCGTGACCCTCGTCGATCAATTTGGGGCGCTCACCGTCAACGTGAACAGGGTCTCGAGTCTCTGCGCCCCAACCGACAAGAACAACGAGGATGCCACCGCACCGCTGCACCCGGACCACCTCACGACGTACGGCATCGCTCTGCCCAAACCCGCGCCCCGAATCGCGCCGGTCGCACACCAGACAATCGTCAACCAGTTTGGGACGCTCGTTGTTGATGTCCTCAGGCCGGTGCGCCTCCTCGTCCCAAGTGCCAAGAGCCTGACCGGCTCGCCGCCTGCCCCTATCAATCCGTCAGTGGATCACTTCGCTTGCTACGCCGTCCGCGTCAGCAAGGGAACACCGCGATTCAGCGTGATCAAAGGCGTCACCGTCCAGGACCAGTTCGAAGCGTCAACGGTGAATGTGACGCGGCCGACGATGCTGTGCGCGCCGGCCAACACGAACAACGAGTCTCCCGGCGCCGACACGCATGTCGATCATTTGATGTGCTACGCGGTGGTGGCGCAGCGCGGAGCGCCAAAGTTCAGCACCATCAGTCCCGCATTTGTCAGTAACCAATTCGGCCAGGAGACTCTGGATGTCGTCACCCGCGGACAACTGTGTGCGCCGTCGCTGAAGAACCCGTAGGTCGCTACCTGCCGGAGATTTTCACGGCAAGCAAGCGGGCGAACGGCTGTGAGTGCAGGCTGAACGCCGCTCAGAAACCCTATACGGAACCCAATACAGCGACTGTGGGCGAGCGGGATGATGTGATCAATCGTCCCACTCGCCCCTCCCTCCGCACATCTCTCCGCCATGCCGCCGCCACGCCGCCTTGTCGCGGGCTGGTATTACCGGTTATACTCGGCGCCATGAAAACCGCCATTTCCCTCCCCGACGAGCTATCCGCTGCGATCGACGCCTGCGCCCGCGAGCTGAAGATGACGCGCAGCGGGCTGTTGGCACAGGCGGCGCGTGAGTTCGTCGCACGGCGGCGTCGTGCCCCCGATCCGACCGAGGCCTGGAACCAGGTGATCGACAAGACCGGGCAACCCGGTGATGCCCCCGCGGCCCGCGCCTTCCAGCGGCGCACCAAAGCGATCGTACGGGCGTCGGGCCGGAGCGGGCGGTGATTCGCCGCGGACAGGTCTGGTGGGTCGACTTCGGCGAGCCCAAAGGGTCCAAGCCTGGGTACCGACACCCTGCGCTCGTTCTGCAGCGGGACGAGGTCAACGCGAGTCGCATCAACACCGTGGTCGTCTGTGTGCTGACCAGTAACCGGTCCCTGGCGAACGCTCCTGGGAACACGCTGTTACCCAAACGTGCAACTGGCTTGCCGCAAGACTCGGTTGCCAATGCCTCCCAGATAGCGACTCTGAACAAAGAAGATCTCGATAGCCTCGCCGGAACGGTGCCGCCGCGCCTGCTCGAGCGGGTGAACGAGGGCCTGCGCTGGTTCCTAAGTCTCGGGTGAGCAGAGGGGTATCCGATTCATGGGCGTGCAGCGGGACATGGGGAAGGCGGCCGCGGTGAGGAAGAGCCGCGATGTGCCGCATTGGGACCGCGAGGCCGACGTGGTCGTGGTCGGCTTCGGCGCGGCCGGCGCGTGCGCGGCGATCGAGGCTGCCGAAGCCGGCTGCGAGGTGTTGGTGCTCGAACGCGCCAGCGGCGGCGGCGGGACCTCGGCACTCTCCACCGGGCAAATCTACCTCGGCGGCGGCACGCGCATCCAGAAGGCCTGCGGCTTCGAAGACTCGCCGGAGGAGATGTTCAAGTACCTCATGGCCTCATGCGGCCCCGGCCCCGACGAGGCGAAGATCCGTCTCTACAGCGACAACAGCGTTGCCCATTTCGAGTGGCTCGTCGCGCACGGCGTGCCGTTCAAGGAATCGTACTACGGCGAGGGGTCGTACACGCCGACCGATGACTGCCTCAGTTACTCCGGCAGCGAGCTTGCCTACCCCTATTGGGAGATCGCCACACCGGCACCGCGTGGTCACACCGTACAGCAAGACGGCATCGAGGCCGGCAGCATGCTGATGCGGGCCCTGTGCGCGGCGACGGAGCAGGCGGGCGTCGCGATTCAGGTGGATAGCCTGGTGCAGACGCTGGTGACCGAGGACAGCGGCCGGGTCGTGGGCGCCGTAGTGAAGCTCGAGGGCCACGAGCAATTCGTCCGGGCGCGCCGCGGGCTGATTCTCTGCGCCGGCGGCTTCATCAACAACAAGGACATGGTGAACCACTACGCCCCGCTGCTACGCAAGTGCCGCTTTCGGGCGGCCTCCGACGGTGACGATGGCCGCGGCATCCGCATGGGCATGGGCGTCGGCGGAGCGGCCATCCGCATGGACGCCGGATGCATCGTGCTGCCGTTTACGGTCCCGAAGCAACTGATGAAGGGCATCCTCGTCAATCGCCGCGGCATGCGGTTCATCAACGAAGACATCTACCAGACGGTCGTCGGCGAAGCGGCGCTGTTGCGCGAGAACGGCGAGGTGTTCCTGATTCTCGACAACGACATTTTCGCGCGTCCGTTTGCGCCAGCCGACATTGCCGGTGTCGAGGGATCGATCGCCGAGCTCGAGCACACGCTCAAGATGCCCCCGGGCAGCCTGCAGAACACGGTGGCGATCTACAACGAGCACGCGGCACGCGGCGACGATCCGCTGTTTCGCAAATCAAAGGACTACCTGAAACCCCTGGTCACGCCGCCGTTCGCGGCGATCGACTACACGACCAAGAACTCCCTCTATACCGTCTTCACCCTCGGCGGCTTGCACACGCTGCCTACCGGACAGGTCCTCACCCCCGATGGCGACGTCATCCCGGGTCTCTACGCGGCCGGACGTTCCACCTCGGGGCTGGCGGCGCAGGGATACAGCAGCGGTCTGTCGCTCGCCGACGGCACCTTTTTCGGCCGCGCCGCCGCGCGGAATGCTGCCGCCCAGCCGGTAGGGTGACTCCGACGGCATCGCCTCTCGCACTTGCAACCCGGCGGCTCCGGCGGCGTCCGCCGACTTCAGAGGTGTCGAAATCAGCGTCAGCGGGCCCTGCGCCGGAGCCGTGACCCGCTGCATCGAAGGGCCCCCATCACAACGAGCTGTGCTACCAAAAGAACGCCAATTGCGATTCCAGCCCGGGCGCGGGCGACGGTGACTGCGATGCCTGTCCGCTCACCGGCGGCATGCGCACCACCGACGAGATGTTCATCCTATTCGGGGACTACTGGCTGACAGAATGAGCTCTCGGAGCTCTGAGATCATGACGATTGACCTACGCGGATTGACCGCGTCGCCGGTTACGCCTGCGACATCAACAGCGTGGCCAGCTCGCGCGGTGCGGTCACCATCGAATCGTGACCGGCGTCCAGCGTCGTAAACGACCAGGTCTTGTCACCTCGAATACGCTCGCGCGTCGGAATGAGCGGCCCATACTCCGGGTTGAGAGCGGCAATGTAAGTACGCTTCAAGCCGGTGCTCCCGCCGTTCCGGAAGGTCACCGCTCCAAGGAAGGTTTGCAGCGGCATGGGTCGCAACTGTCGTTGCAGCCACTCAGCATCCATGCGCTCGGTCACCGCAAAGGCGCTCGCCGGCGGGGCCGGCAGACTGACGACGCCGTTGCCCTGCTCACTCGCGGATGCGAGTCGGGCGGCGCGTGTCGCAGCGTCGATGCAGTCGCTCCAACTCACGGACACCCCGCGGGACATGTCCGCCGGTACCGCGGCATCCAAGTAGACGTAGTGCGCAACGCGCTCGCGCAGGACGTCCGCGGCACCCGAGATCACCAGGCCTGCGTAGCTATGCCCGACGAGCACAAACTCGTTCAGTTCCTCGGCGGCGGCGAGCGCAACCACGTCGTCGACGTGCGTCCGTAAAGAAATATCCTTCGAAACAAGGTGCGCCCGTTCTCCCAGCCCCGTCAGCGTAGGAGCAAAGACGCGATGGCCGTGGGCTGCGAGGATCGCAATCACACGCCGCCAGCACCAGCCGCCGTGCCAGGCACCATGCACCAGGACGAACGTTCGGGAAGCGGCGGAGCCGTCTGCCATGGACCGTGAAGTCTTCCGCATCATGGTTGCCGCTCTCTGATGGCGACATGACGCCACGACTCGATACACACGAACTGCATGTGGCCCGGCGCCGAACGGGTGAACAGGCAGACGGTGAAGCTCGCCCAGACCTCGGTGTCGAATCGGTTGTTCGCGTCGAAGCGATCAAGCGTCGCGACGAGGCCGGGCGGAAGGACGTCCTGGCTGACGCCGAACAGGCGCTTGCTGCCCACCGGCCCGATGCGCGCGCTGGGGGTACCACTGCGTGTTCTCATCGATCTGTACAATTTCGACGCGGAAACCGAGTTGCTCCTCCAGCAAGATCTTGGCGACGGCCGCATCGACCTGTGAGCCCGACCACGGGTTGGCCGCCAACCGGATCAGCGGAGCCGGCGCCGCTTCGCTACTCTCGCCACAAGCCGAAGCCAGCGCCACGCCAAGCACCAGAGCCAACCGCCAATGCGTATTCGTCATGCGACCTCCTCGTTGAGAAAGCCGCATTGTCGTGCACTGCGGCCCCGACCTGCAAGGCTCTCCGTTGCGGTTATCGACGCGGGCCAGGTGTGTGACTACTGCAGCGCGCGCAAGAGGAGGAGCAGCACGACCGCGCCGACGACCGACATCACGAATCCCGCCGGGTGAAACGACGCCCCCGGCTCCGGCTTCTTGATCGCGCTGCCTATAAATCCACCGATCACCGAGCCGACGATTCCAACCACGGTGGTGGCAATGAAGCCCATATGATCCGCGCCGGGTAGGACCGCGCGTGCGATGAAGCCCACAACGAATCCCACGATGACGGACCAGACAAGGTGCAGCATGACGGCCTTCCTTTCTTCCTGCCCGACATTTCTCCTGCGATCGGGTATTCTACCCGAACTGCGGCGGAAGGTAGTCCAGAGCTTCCCGCGCTGTCAAACCGGCCTGCAGCCGGTGTCGCTCTTATGGTGCTTGCTTGGGTTGCTCCCAGCTGCCAGGTCCGCGGCCCCACTAGCGTCGACCAATTGATCGCGAACTGCGGGCTGACTACCGTTCCGCGTCGAGCGGGTGGAACACCAAACCCGTGAGCAGTTTCGGAAAGAAGTACGTCGACTTCTCCGGCATCGTCTCGCCGGCAGCGCAGACGGCGACGACATCTTCCATGCGCGGTGGGTTGATCAGGAACGCCGCCTGGGCGCCGTGCTGCACGGCGTCGAGGGCGCTGTCGTCATCGTGCGTGTACGTCAGTCGTCCCGCTTGCGCCGCCTGGGTGCAATCGATCTCCAACAGACCGCGCAAAATGACGCGATCCAGCACCGCAACGTCGAGCCGCCGCACCTCCGCGGCGAGCTGCGACAGGTACGCTTCCGCGCCTGCGACATCGTCGAGGTGAGCGAGGAACAGCTGCTCGCTACCCGCCACCGCAACCCCGAAATGCCCGGATGAGCGCCGCAGCGCCGCCTTGAACTCGGCGCGGGCCGACGCGGCGAACGGGGTGAGCCGGAAGAGCCGGCGCAGGCGCTCCGCCAGCTTCGCCGGCTCCCCTTGGAGACCCGCGACGAGCACGCGGTGCGTCGGCAAGATCACCAGGCCCGGATCGCTCATGCTGGTCAAGTACATCAGAATGAAATTGTATGGGGCCTCGGCATCGTCCGCGTCCGGCGCCGTGCGGTCGGCACGCCGGTAGTCGCGATAGGCCAGCGCGGTCTCGTACCGATGGTGGCCGTCGGCAATGACGACCGACTCCGCCGCCAGCGCCTCCCTGATCGCGGCGATGTCCGTTGGATCGGTGAGCAACCAGAGTCGGTGCCGCTCGCCGCTGTCGTCGCGCAGGTCGATGTCCGCCGGTCGGCTCGCCGCCGCGTGCCGCGCCGGGGCCAGCGCCGCGTGCTGATCGGCATACAGCCCAAAGATCGGACTGAGGTTGGTGCGGCACGCTTGTAAGAGACTCATTCGATCCGCTTTTGCACGAGCAAATGTCCGCTCGTGCGGGCGGATGTCGCCGCTGTCAAACGACTCCAGACGCACCGCGGCGATGATACCGGCCCGTTGGCGCGCCGCCCCGTCCGGGAGGGTGAAGTCCTCGACGTAGTAGCACAGCGCCGGCTGCGCATCCTGCAGCAAGACACCGCTCTTCCGCCACTCATGGAGCAGCGCCGCCGCCGCGGCATAGCGGTCGGCGTCACGATTCAGAATCAGCCGCACGACATTGTGCGCGCTGCGCGCGTACAGCGTGTCGCGATAGGCATCCGAAATCACGTCGTACGGCGGCGCAACGACAGCAGCAAGATTTCCCACCGCCTGCGCGTTGTAGCGCAACGGACGAAACGGACGCAGCATAACCATGGGTACTCCTACACCTGCGAGGACGGAGGCGATTCACCAAATTGACATGAGTTGCACTCGCCCGGGACGATGGTAGACGAGCGCTCCCTCGCCCGTGCCACTTCTGGCACCGGCGAGGGTTCGGGTGAGGGCCGTAAGGTGGTTGGCATCTGCATTCCCGAGGAAGAGCACGAAGAACCAGAACAGTGCATTCGGAGAAGCTAATCGCCGCAAGGAACGTTTTGTGATGACGTCACGACTGCTGCAGCACAGCCAGCAGCGTCGCGTGTGCAATCGCACCCTCGCGGATCACCTTCAACTCGCCCCGCGCATCGACCACGGTCGACGCCGGCTCGCCAGCGACGCGACCGCCGTCCAGATAGCAGTCGACCCGCGCGCCGAAGTACGCCCGCGCCTCGTCAACGTGAAGCGGCGGGCGCTGTCCCGCGGGGTTGGCGCTCGGCGTGGTAACCGGGCGGCCCACAGCTTCGACCAATGCGGTCGCCATTGGATGACTCGAAACACGCACACCGAGTCCGCCGGTATCACTCGTCAGCAGCGGCGACAGCCCGGTGTGGGCGCGCAACACGATGGTGAGCGGCCCCGGCCAGAAGCGGCGCATCAGCAGGCTGGCAAGCGGCGGCACCTCGCTGACGAGATCGCCGAGCATGTGCCGGTCGCTGACGAGGACGGAGATCGGCTTTCCCGGCTCGCGGCCTTTCAGCGTCACCAAGCGATCGAGCGCGCGCGCGTTCGACGCATCGACGCCCAGGCCGTACACCGTTTCCGTTGGGTAGACGACCACACCGCCGCCGGCGATCAGGCCCGCCGCGTGGGCAATCGCCTCAGACGCCACGACGTTGTTGCTGCAGTCGAGCATCCTTTTCTTCCACCTGACGCGCCAGCTCCGTCTTGAAGTGGTCGAGCCGCTGCTGCAGCTCGACGTCACCCAGCGCGAGGATCTGGACCGCCAGAATCGCCGCGTTCTCGGCACCCGCCTTGCCGACCGCCACCGTTGCCACCGGCACGCCGGGCGGCATCTGCACCGTCGCCAACAGCGCATCCCAGCCGCGCAAGCTGCCCGCCTCAAGCGGCACACCGATGACCGGCAAGGTCGTATGCGCGGCGACGACGCCCGCCAGATGCGCCGCTACACCGGCGCCGCACACCAGCACTTGCAAACCACGATCGCGCGCCGAGCTGGCATACGCGGCGGTGCGCTGGGGGGCGCGATGCGCCGACGTCACCGTCACCTCGTAGGGAACGGCAAATCCGTCGAGGCGTCGGGCCGCGGCCGCCATGACCTCCCAATCGCTGTCGCTTCCCATCAAGATGCCAACGCGCGGGTTTGTGTTTTTCACGAGTGTCTCTCCAAAGCGTGGTGTCCAATGTCGCGCCGATACTGCATTCCGTCCCACTCGATCTGCTCGACACCCCAATAGGCTTCGCGCACGGCGGCGCGCACGTCGTCGCCCAGCGCCGTCACACCGAGCACCCGGCCACCGTTGGTCACCACGCTATCGTCACGGCGCGCCGTGCCGGCGTGGAACACCACACCGTTGCGCCAGCTGTGCAACCCGTCGAGCCCACGGATCACCTTGCCCTTCTCGTAGCTTCCCGGATAGCCGGCCGCCGCCAACACGACGCACACAGCGGCGCGCGCATCCCATTCGAGCGTGACCTCATGCAGGCGGCCGTCGACGCAGGCATCCATCACCTGCACCAGATCACTTTTGAGTCGGAGCATCAACGGTTGGCACTCCGGGTCGCCGAAGCGGGCGTTGAACTCGAGCACCTTGGGACCACTCTCGGTCATCATCAGTCCGGCATAGAGCACGCCGCGATATTCGATCTTCGCGGCGCGCAGGGCTTCGACCACCGGCTCCATGATCTCACGCATGACCTGCGCGTGCACCGCCGGTGTGACCACCGGGGCCGGCGAATACGCACCCATGCCGCCGGTGTTGGGCCCGGTTTCACCATCGAAGGCGCGCTTGTGATCCTGCGACGAGGCCAAAGGCAACACCGTGCGCCCGTCCGTCAACGCAAGGAACGACACTTCCTCACCTTCCAGAAACTCCTCGATCACCACGCGCTCCCCGGCGTCGCCGAAGATGCGTGCCACCAAAATCTCCTCGACGGCCTCTTCCGCTTCCCGCAGCGTCTGGCAGATGACCACGCCCTTTCCCGCCGCCAACCCGTCGGTCTTGACGACGATCGGGGGACCGACTTCCCGCACGAAGCGTTTCGCCTCGTCAGCGTCGGAGAACGCACTGAAGAACCCGGTTGGAATTTCGTGACGCCGCAGCAGCTCCTTGGTGAATGCCTTACTACCTTCGAGCTGCGCCGCCTCGCGCGACGGCCCGAAGATGCGCAGCCCGTGGCGCTGAAATTCGTCGACGATGCCCAAGGTCAGCGCCAACTCCGGCCCGACCACGGTCAGATCGATGCGCTCGTCGCGCGCGAAGCGTGCCAAGCCCGGGACATCGTCCGCCGCCAACGGTACGAGGTCGGCCACATCGGCGATGCCGGCATTGCCCGGCGCGCACCACACGCGCTTGACGCTCGGCGATTGACGGATCTTCCACGCCAACGCATGCTCACGCCCGCCGCTGCCGATGATCAGAATATTCATGAAACCAAATCGGAATTGGAGGATCGGGGAATTGGAAAATTGGAGAATTGAGACCATCCAATCCGATAAATCCTCACCTTCTCCAATCCTCCAATCCTCAAATTCCGCGCCATCTCAGTGCCGGAAATGCCGAACGCCGGTAAATACCATGGCCAGGTTCAGTGTGTCGGCGGCGGCAATGACATCCTCATCCCGCACGCTGCCGCCCGGTTGCACGATCGCCGTTGCTCCGGCCGCTGCAGCTTCCTCGACGCCGTCGGGAAACGGGAAGAACGCGTCACTCGCCAGCACCGCGCCTTGCAGTGAAATGCCCACGCGCGCTGCCTTCTCGCGCGCCGCGTGGACCGGATCGACACGCGACGTCGCGCCGCCGCCCAAGGCCAGAGTGCGATGCGCCTCGACGAAAGCGATGGCGTTCGACTTCACGTGCTTCACGACCTTGAGGCCAAAAGCGAGTCCGGCATACTCCTCCGCGGTCGGCGCCCGCTTGGTCACCAGCTTCGCCACCTGCGGGTTCTCCATCGCGCTGTTGGCATCCTGCACCAGCAACCCACCGAAGACGCCACGCAGCTCGCAGGCCGCCGCCCGCATCACCTGGGGGTGCCAGCGCATCAAGCGCCGGTTCTTCTTCTTGCGCAGGAACTCGAGCGCGTCCGGCGCGAACGCCGGCGCGATCAGCACCTCGGTGAAAATCTCGTCGACCTCGCGCGCCAGCTCGAGGGTCCACGTCTGGCTGCTCACCAGAATGCCGCCGAACGGCGAGTCGGGATCGGTGGAGAACGCGCGGCGATAGGCCTCCAGAACAGTGGACGCCGTGCCCACGCCGCAGGGCGTGTTGTGCTTGAGAATCGCGACCGCGGCGTCAGCATCATCGACGAATTCCAGCATCAGGTTCAACGCCGCATTGATATCGACGATGTTGTTGTACGACAGCTCCTTGCCGTGCAGCTGCTCGACGGCGCGGAAGAAGTCGCCGTACAGCGCCGCCCGCTGATGCGGGTTTTCCCCGTAGCGCAGATCCTGCGCTTTGCGCAGCCCGACATGAATGGTAGCCCCAAAAGGCCTATCCGCGGCGCCGCGGCTGCCCAGGTAGTCCGCGATGGCGCCGTCGTAGTGCGCAGTGGTGGCGAACGCCTTGCGCGCCAGAGACGTGTTGGTTGCGACGCTGACGGCCCCGCTGTTGGCGCGCATCTCGTCGAGGACCGTCGGATAGTCGGCGGGATCGACGACCACGGTAACGTCGTGATGGTTCTTCGCCGCCGAGCGCACCATTGACGGCCCGCCGATGTCGATGTTCTCGATGGCGTCCTCGAACCGGCAGTCCGGGCGCGCCACCGTTTCTTCGAAGGGATAGAGGTTGACCACCACCATATCGATCGGCGTGATCTGGTTGGCGCGCATTTGTTCCTGATGATGCGCGTCGTCGCGGCGACCCAGGATGCCGCCGTGAATCTTCGGGTGTAGGGTCTTGACGCGGCCATCGAGGATTTCCGGCGAGCCGGTGTGCGCGCTCACGGCGACCACGGGAACGCCGGCATCCGCAAGCAGTTTGGCCGTGCCGCCCGTCGAGAGAATCTCGATGCCGAAGGTATGCAGACCCTTCACGAAATCCACGAGGCCCGTCTTATCGCTCACACTCACCAGCGCCCGCGTAATCTTCGCCATCAGCCCGCACTCCTCCCCTATCCTTACAAAGGGAATAGCTCACCACGAAGGACACGAAGAGCACGAAGATCGCCCACCCACGATTTCAAAGAGGCTCTCTCGTGGATCAAGCGCATGTGCACTCGATGCATCTTGCATCTCCTTCGTGTCCTTCGTGGTGCAACATTCCGTTCGCATCACGGCCGATCCTGCAGGACGCGCGGCACCCGCGCACCCAGGCGGGTGAGCACTTCATAGGTAATCGACCCTTGCCACTCAGCCACCTCGGTAACAGAAATCTCTTCAGCGTGCTGCCGGCCCCACAGCACCACCTCGTCACCCAGTTGCACGCCGGGAACGTCGGTCACGTCGATCATCGTGAGATCCATGCACACGGCACCGATCACCGGCGCACGCTGACCGCGAACCAACACCGCGGCACGGTTCGACAAGCTTCGGTCGTAGCCATCCGCATAGCCGACCGGCAGAACCGCAATGACACTCGGCCGTCGGGTGACGAACGTTTGCCCGTAGCTGACGGGAAATTCCGACGGCACCGCTTTCAGCTGCACGATGCGCGTCACCAGGCGCAACGCCGGCGACAGGCCAGCCGGGCGTAGCGCCGGCGCCGGTGAAACCCCGTAGAGCGAAATGCCCGGGCGCACCATCGTGAAAAACGCATCGGTCCGCGTCAACGTCGCCGCGCTGTTGGCGATGTGGATGCACCGTGGCTGCTCTCCGGTGGCACGCACGGTCTCGATCGCCGCACGGAAAACCTTGAGCTGATAGTCGGAGTACTCGTGGTCGACGCGATCGGCGTTGGCAAAGTGCGAGAACACGCCTTCGATCGCAAAACTGCCGCCGCGTTGCAGCGCGTCGATAAGCCCCGGCAACTGCGCGGGGAGCACACCGATGCGACCCATACCGGTGTCGACCTTGATGTGCACGCCGAGGCGATGTCCGTGCAGGGCAGCAGCCAACTCACGGGCCATCTCACGGTGCAAGATCGCCACCGACAGGTGATGCTCGCGGAGCGCGTCGACGTCGCCGGCCCCCGCTCCGGTCAGCACCAGAATGGGCTTGCTGACGCCACCACGGCGCAGCTGGATCCCTTCGTCGACGGTGGCCACACCGAACCAATCGGCGCCAGCCGCCTCGAGGAGCGGTGCGACCAACGTCGCGTCGTGGCCGTAGCCATCGGCCTTGACTACCGCAAGAATGGCCACGCCGGATGGCACGACGGCGCGCAGATGCGCGAAGTTAGCGCGCACCGCGGCGGCGTCGATGACCGCAAGAGTTGGACGTCCAGCCGATGGTATCGTCATGTGGGAACGGCGAGTGGGCTCGCCTTACCAAACCCCCCCCAGGTTGTAAAGACAGGGTTGAAACACTATCTTTCGCCGGTGCACGTCACGATCAATGGAGAGCCCCAAGGCCTGCGCGATGGGCTGACGGTCGCCGAGCTCGTTGCTCATCTCGGGTTGCGCGAGCGGCGCATTGCCGTCGAAGTGAACCGCGCGATCATCGCGCGCGACCGCTATATCACGCACGCGTTGACCGAGGGCGACGCGATTGAGATCGTGCACTTCGTCGGGGGTGGGTAGCCAACCACGAAAACACGAAAGCTCGACATCACGAAAGGCAAACAGCCATGAGCCATCAAATCACCCCCTCGCCGATCTCTTGGCTTTTTTCGTGCTTTCGCCCTTTCGTGCTTTCGTGATTTGATTTCATCGTGTGAGTTGAAATGGCTGATACATTCGAAATTGCGGGGCGAACGTACACTTCACGCTTGATCGTCGGCACCGGCAAGTACCGCGATTTTGCGGAGACAAAACGGGCGGTGGAAACCTCCGGGGCGCAGATCGTCACCGTTGCGGTGCGGCGCGTCAACATCACCGACGCCGGACAGGAGAACCTTCTCGATTACCTCGACCCCAAACGCTTCACGATCCTGCCCAACACCGCCGGCTGCTATACCGCCGAGGAAGCGATCCGCACCTGCCGCCTTGCCCGCGAGGCCGGCGTCGGCACTCTGGTGAAGCTGGAAGTCATCGGCGATCAGCAGACGTTGTTTCCCGACGTGCAGGCGACGATCGAAGCCGCGAAGGTCTTGGTTGCCGAAGGGTTCGACGTCCTGCCGTACATCAACGACGATCCGATCGCCGCAAAGAAACTCGAAGAGATCGGCTGCGCCGCGGTCATGCCGTTGGCGGCCCCGATCGGCTCGGGCCTCGGCATCCGCAATCCCTACAACATCAAGATCATCCTCGAGCAGAGCCGCGTCCCGGTGATCGTCGACGCCGGCGTCGGTACCGCGTCGGACGCCGCTGTGGTGATGGAGTTGGGCTGCGACGCGGTCCTCATGAACAGCGCCATCGCCGGCGCCAAGGATCCGATCCTCATGGCCGAAGCGATGCGTCAGGCCGTCGCCGCCGGCCGCAAGGCGTTCCTGGCGGGACGCATTCCGCGCAAGCTCTATGCGACGGCCAGCAGCCCGATTGAAGGGATGTTGCATTGAATCCCGGCAATCTGTCGGGCTTGGCAGCCCCTGGGGCCTGCGGCCGGCGTCTCTTCGACGGACCCCTCCCGTTGGTCGCTGGTGGCTTCCAAGTCCGACAGGCGGCTAGCGATCATTCCTGTCCTGAGGCTCCCCGAAGGGGGGAGCGGGCCATAGAACAGACGCAGACCGCGGGTCATGATGGCCGATCGTTTTCCGCGGCTCTACCTCGTCACTGATCGCCACCGCACCGCCGGGCGGCCGTTGCTTGATGCCGTCGCCTCCGCATTGCAGGGCGGTGTCGATGCGGTGCAACTGCGGGAGAAGGACCTGACCACGCGCGCCCTCGTCGAGTTGGGGCTTGCACTATGCGAGCTGTGCCACCGCCACCAGGCGCGCTTGTTGATCAACGATCGCATCGACGTAGCACTTGCCGTCCATGCCGACGGCGTGCATCTTCCGGCCAACTCCTTCAGCCCGTCCGACGCGCGGCGTCTCCTCGGGCCCAACGCGCTCATCGGCGTATCCACGCACTCCCTCGGCGACGCGCGTGCCGCACAGGATGCCGGCGCCGACTTCATCGTCTTCGGCCCCATCTTCGACACGCCGTCAAAGCGAGCCCTTGGCGCGCCACAGGGATTGGATGGACTCGCCGCGGTGACGCGCGCACTCTCCACGCCGATCGTCGCCATCGGCGGCATCACCACGGAGCGCGCGCCGGCAGTGCGGGCGCACGGCGCACAGGGAATCGCGGTCATTGCCGCCATTCTTGACGCGCCGGATCGGCGGCATGCCGCCGAGGCGCTGCGTAATGCCGTCTCTGGCATCGCAGGGTGAAGGTACCTGCGACGACATCCGCCTGGTCAATCTTGCAGTCCCGGCAGACCTCGCGTACAGTCCGCGCCGATCGTTCAACAGCAAGGAGTCAAAACGTGAGCATGATGTTGGAGGGCAAGGTCGCGGCCGTCACCGGCGCCGGCCGTGGCATCGGGCGTGGCGTGGCGTTGGGCCTGGCAGCGGCCGGGGCGAAGGTGGTCGTCAACGACTACGGGGTCGATCTGCACGGGCAAGAACCGACGAGCGGGCCGGCGTTCGACGTCGTTGGCGAAATCAAGCGCGCCGGCGGCGAGGCAGTGGCCAACAGCGATTCCGTATCCACATGGAATGGCGGCGCCAACATCATCAACACCGCCGTGAACAGCTTCGGCCGCATCGACATTCTGGTAACTTGCGCCGGCATTCTGCGCGACCGCATGATCTTCAACATGAGCGAAGACGACTTCGACTCCGTGCTGGCGGTGCACCTCAAGGGCACCTTCAATTGTGTGCGGCATGCCGCGCCGCTGATGCGTGCGCAAGGGTACGGCCGCATCGTCACCTTCTCCTCGGGCGCGGGGTTGTTCGGCAATCCCGGCCAGGCAAACTACGGCTCCGCCAAGGCCGCCATCAGCGGGCTGACCAAGGTGGTGGCGCGCGACCTCGGCAAGTACGGCGTCACCTGCAACTCCATCTGTCCGGTCGCCGCGACGCGCATGACGCTCACCGACGAGGTGATCAAGGCGCGCGAGTTGCGCAAGCAACAGGGCATCATCCGCGAAGAGCGCGCCTTGGCGCAGCTGGAGAACCTGAAGCCGGACGACGTCGCGCCGATGGTCGTCTTCCTCGCCAGTGACCACGCCGCCAACGTCAATGGCCAGTTCTTCCTCTGCGCCGGTCCGTCGATCTCACTGGTCGCCCAGGTGCGCGCCGCGAAGACGATCTTCAAGGCCGACGGCCGCTGGACGCTCGATGAGCTCGAAGAGCTGGTGCCGCAGACGCTGGCCGAGGGACTGGTAAATCCGGCGCCACCGCGGGCCTGACGCATGCGGACGCAGAGAATGGAAAACAGGAAACCGGAAATGGGAAACCGGAAACGGGTGAATGAAGAGCGCCATTTCTCATTTTCCATTTCCGGTTTCCTGTTTCCGGTTTTCCATTCTCCCCGAGGAGGCTTATGGGCTCTCGACTGAAGGATCGCGTCGCCGTCGTCACCGGCGCGGGACGTGGCATTGGACGCGGGATCGCGTTGCTGTTGGCGGCGGAAGGGGCCGCGGTGGTGGTCAACGATGCCGGAACGGCGGTGGACGGCAGTGGCCAGTCGGTGACGCCGGCGGAAGAGGTGGTGGCAGCGATCACCGCCGCGGGCGGCCGCGCCGTTGCCAACACCGACAGCGTTGCGAGCTTCAGCGCCGCGGAGAACATCATCAGTACCGCGGTCAAGGAGTTCGGACGGATCGACATCCTGGTCAACAACGCCGGCATCCTGCGCGACCGGATGATCTTCAACCTGAGCGAGGAAGACTGGGACGCGGTAATCGCCGTGCACCTCAAGGGGTCGTTCAACTGCACGCGACACGCCGCCGTGCACATGCGGCAACAGAAGTCCGGCCGGGTCATCAGCATGTCGTCGACCTCGGGCCTCTACGGCAACTCCGGCCAGGCAAACTACGGCGCCGCCAAGGATGGCATCGCCGGGTTGACGCGCGTGGTGTCGCGCGATCTCGGGAAGTACGGCATCACCGTCAACGCCATCGCCCCGGCGGCACGCACGCGGATGATCGCCGCCGTCTCGGAGAAGGCACGAGAGATTCGCCAGACGCGCGGGATCGCGTCGATGGGACAGCCCGGAGCGGGCCTGTCGCCGTTGCGTGCCGAACCGGATGACGTCGCCCCGTTCGCGGTCTATCTGGCTACCGATGCGGCGGCAAACATCAACGGCCAGATCTTCATGGTGCGTGGCTCCGTGATCTCGTTGCTCAACTACCCGACACCGGCGCGGACCATCACCAAGGCGGGACGCTGGACGGCGGAAGAAATTGCGCGGCTGTTTCCCTCGACGCTCGGGATGGATCTCGTCAATCCGGCGCCGCGGAAGGAGTGAGAACTGGCTCGTGGCACGTCGCTCGTGGCTCGTGGGCGGAGGCCACTCTTGGTTGTCATCCTCCACGTGCCACATCCCACATCCCACGTGCCGACTTGCCCCACATGCCACGTGCTGATTCGGCCCACATGCCACGAGCCGCACGCGACGTCCCTATCGTCGCCGCCTTCCTCCCCGTCCTCGCCGCCATCGCCGTTTACCTTCCGGCCCTGCACAACGGGTTTATTTGGGACGACCCGACGGTGCTGCTGCAGATGCGCGCCATGCAGTCCGTCGGCGATCTCGTCGTCATGCCGCCGATCGTGCCGAAGTTCTACTATCGGCCGTTCATCTTCCTCACCTATCTGATCGACCGCGGCGTCGCCGGCGAAACCCCCTTTTGGTTTCACGTCTCGGTCATCGGCTGGCACGCGTTGACCACGTGGCTGGTGTATCTGCTGGCCCGCCGGCTCTTCCCGACGGCCCGTCCGGAAGGCACACGCACGGCAGCGCGTCTGCAGAAGGGGAGCACACCAGAATACTTGATTGCAACGGGCGGAGCCCTCTTCTTCGCCGTGTTTCCAACGCACGTCGAGTCGGTCGCCTGGATGGCGGGGCGCTCCGACGTCATCGTCGGCGCACTCGTGCTACTGAGCACGCTCCTCTATCTCGATCGCGAGCATGCGTGGTCGGCGTGGCTCGGCGGGGCAGTCTACTTTCTGGCAACCCTGTCGAAGGAGATGGCCGTGGCCGTCGTGGTGATCGTACCGCTGCTCGACGTGCTGGCGACGCGACGGCTCGCCACCCTGTGGCGGTCGTGGACGCGTTACCTCCCGTTGGTCCTCGCCACGTTCTTGTACTTCGTGCTGCGCGCACACTCGATCGGAGCCGCCGTCGGTGGCATGCAGACGACGACCGCAACCACGGATCTACTGTTGAGCGCCATACGTGCGCTGGGATTCTATTGTCTGCGTGCGGTCTTCCCGGTCAGCCTCTGCGCGTACATTCCGACGATACCGACGGCGCCGGGGTATCTCGTCGCCGGCTTGCTGTTTCCGGTGCTCGCGGTTGTGCTCATCACAACGACATGGCGCCGTGGGGTGTGGGCACCGACGCTTCTGGTGGCTTGGTTCTTCATCACTTTGGCGCCGTCGCTCATGGTGATCGTGCGGCGCAGTGCCTCGGCCGTGGTCGCCGATCGCTACCTGTACGTCCCGAGCGTAGCCTCATGCATCCTGGCCGCGTGGGCGATCGTGCGCCTTGCGCAGCAGCGCCATCTTGGGCCGCGCTGGCCGCTTGCCGCTTTCATCGGGCTCGGCGCTCTATGCGCGGTCGAAGTGGTGCCGTACACACGCGTCTGGACGGACAACTTCACGTTCTGGAGCGATGTGGCAACCAAGGTTCCGGACGACGCGTTGCCGCACCGCGAGGTGGCTTCTGCCCTCGTGACCCGCGGCGATCTGCAGGGCGCCGAGCGCGAGTTTCAACAGGCACTGAAGGGGACGTCGGACCGCGAAGGCCAGCTCATGACCTACAGCAACCTCGGCAACCTTTATCGGCGGCAGCGCCGCTTTGACGACGCCCAACGCGCCTTCGAGGCGGCGATGACGTTCGGCGCACACCCGGCGCTCTATCACAACCTCGGCATGACGTTGATGGCCAAGATCGAGCAGGAGCAGAGCGATCCGGCCGCCGTGCAACGCGACATCGTCAAAGCCCGTGACGCGTTCACGCAAGCGCTGACACTCGGCAGCCGCCCGGGCGCGGCGCAGACGTTCCTCGAGTGGGATGCGGCCAAAACGCATGCGCTCTTGGGACAGGTGCTCTTCAGCATGGGTGATCGCGCGGGCGGGCGCGAGCATCTCGAGGCGGCGCTGCGGCTCGAGCCCAGCGGACCGGTGGCGGATGCGACGCGGCAGTACATGCGCCAGGCGCACCTGGGCGACAACACGAGTTCTCTCCAATGAGACAGAGCCAGATTGACCACCGCGTGTCATGAGCGGCGCGCGCCGCGGACGATGGAGTGCAAGCGCTCCCTCGCCCGTGCCACTTCCGGCATGGAAGAGGGCTGGGGTGCGGACGACACTTTGGTAATTTCCAGAGGTAGTCAAGCACGCCAATGACGATCACCGTCCATGTAGTGACGTACCCGAGCGAACGCGACACGGCTTTTGATATTCGCCGGCGCGTGTTCCAGGAAGAGCAAGGCGTACCCGCCGAGGAAGAGTTCGACGCCGACGATGCGCGCGCTACGCATGTGCTCGCCCACGTTGACGAGACGCCGGTCGGAACGGGGCGCATTGTAATCCGCGGCGGCGATGCAAAAGTCGGCCGCATGGCCGTCCGCAGGGAATGGCGCCGGCGCGGCGTCGGCCGCGCGATCATGCAGGAGCTGACGCGTGTCGCGCACGAGCACGATGTGCGGCGGCTGGTGCTGCACGCACAGGTGCAGGCCATCCCGTTCTATGAAGGCCTCGGCTTCCACAGCGTGGGCGAGACGTTCGAGGAAGCCGGCATTCCACATCGCCGCATGGAGCGGGATCTGTGGTAGGAAACGGACGAGGGGAGCCGGCATAAGCCGGCTTGGGTTCTTGAGCCCGGGGCTTCGCCCCCCGTGACGCCAACGTCATCAACGCGCAAGGCCGCGGCGTACGGCCGTTCCTTTCTGATTGAAGGGCCGCGGGTCACCATCGCCGCGCCCCACCTTCCGCGACCGCGTCGGGATCGCTAAGATGCGCGCCGTGACCCAGGAATCCCGTCTCGCGTGGGCGCTGGCACTGTCGATCCTGCTGCATGCCCTGCTACTGACCCTCCTGCCATTCATCCGGCGCGCGCAGCTGACGCTGCCCAAACCGCCGGCATTGCTGGACGTAGACGTCCTACCGATGCCCCCGCCCAAGCCGGCACCGCCACCACGGGTGGCCCCTGCTCCGCCACCACCACCCGCACCAGCACCGGTCCAACAAGCCCCGGTCCAACCGCCGCCGCCGATTCCACAGCCCAACAAGCAGATTGTCAGTCCCCCCGATGCCGGCGAAGAAAAGCCACCCGAGAACACCCGTCTCCTCAGCGATCGGGACAACACGGTAAAGCAGGAAGCCGTGCACCGCAGCGACTCGCTGCACGAACCGAATACCACGAAGCACACGGCAGAGGCACAGGCGGAGGCCGAGGCGAAGGCAGAACCGCCCCCCGAGCCGAAGCCGCAGCGCAAAGCCCCAGAACGGCCGGCACCGGCACGGGTCGCGGACGCGCGCCCCCGGCCCGCCGCGCTCCCCAGGCTCGATCAGCTGTTCCCCGCTCCGGGCGACCTGGCACTCGCGTCCAAGGATGTGCCCGAAGCACCCACCCCGGCGCCGGCGCGAGCGGCACCGATCAACCGCAACCTGCTGGCGTCACGCGGCAACGCCTTTTCGTCGTTCTCCGGAACGAGCGACTACCTGCCGACCCTGCGCGAAGGCGACATTACCCTGCTCAACACCAAGGCCGAACTCTTTGCGCCGTTCGTGCGCCGCGTCGCCATGCGAGTGTTCCAGCATTTGGAGATGCGCCTCAACCAATCGCGCAACGGCGCTTCGGGAAGCGGCCGGGAGTTCGCCGTCGTCGAAGCCATCATGAACAAGAAGGGGCAATTGGTGAATGCACGCGTCCTGCAGCGCGAAAGCAACAGCACCCTGGCGGCTGATCGCCAGCTCCTGGCAGTCACCACGCCCGACGTTTTCTTCGACTCCAACCCGCCTCCCGGGGCTGAAGCCAACGACGGGAACATTCACTTCGTGCTGCTCGTAGACTTGATGGTGCAAACCTTCCAGAATCCGCGCTCCGGGTCCCCCACCCTCGGCTACAACGGCATCGCTGGTGTCGGCCTCGACGCCGAACCGAAACGCAACTGAGCCAGGGCGCGCGGTCGATCGACGTCGGTCAGGATTTCACTTCGGCGTCCACCGCAGCACCGGCCGGCGTGCGGCACGGGCTTCATCGAGGCGGCCGATCGGTGTCAATGTCGGCGCGTTGCGCACGACGTCCGGCGTGTCGTGCGCCTCCTGCGCGATACGCAGCATGGCGTCGATGAACTCGTCGAGCGTCTCCTTGCTCTCGGTTTCCGTCGGCTCGATCATCAGCGCGCCGCTGACCACCAGCGGGAAGTAGATCGTCGGCGCGTAGAAGCCGTAGTCGAGCAGGCGCTTGGCGATATCCAGGGTCTTCACGCCGGCGTCTTCGAAGCCTTTGTCGGTAAACACGCACTCGTGCATGCACACGGCGGGCTGCGCGATCTGGTAGGCCCCTTCGAGGCGGCGGCGGATGTAGTTGGCGCTCAGCACGGCCATCTGTGTCGCTTGCGTCAGCCCGTCACCACCGAGCGCCAGCATGTAGGCGAGCGCGCGCACGTGCATGCCGAAGTTGCCGAAGAACGAGCGCACGCGGCCGATCGACTTGGGGAAATCCTCACTCCAGCGCAAGCGCTCACCGTCGCGCACCAGCCGCGGTGTCGGCAGGTACGGCTCCAGCACGGCGCGCACGGCGACCGGGCCGGCACCTGGACCGCCACCGCCGTGCGGCGTCGAGAACGTCTTGTGCAGGTTGATCTGCATGACATCGGCGCCCATGTGTGCGGGCTTGGCGACGCCCATGAGCGCGTTCAGGTTGGCGCCGTCGAGATACACCAGGCCGCCGCGCGCGTGCACGATCTCAGCCACCTGGACGATCTCGCGTTCGAACAAGCCCAGGGTGTTTGGGTTGGTGATCATCAACGCCGCGACGTCGTCGTCCATGGCGCGGCGCACCACGTCGGCTTCGATCAGGCCGATCTTGTTGCCTTCGAGCTGCACCGTGCTGTAGCCGCAGAGCGCAGCGCTGGCCGGATTGGTGCCGTGCGCGCTGGCCGGGATGAGCACCTTGGTGCGGGCGCGGCCGCGGTCGACATGGTGGGCGCGGATCATCTTCATGCCAGCCAGCTCGCCTTGCGCGCCGGCGGCGGGCTGCACACTGACCGCGTCCATGCCGGTGATCTCGGCCAGCATGCGCTCCAGCTGCCAGATGACCTGCAGCGCGCCTTGCGCTGCGTCGTCGGGAGCCAACGGGTGCAGATCGGCGAAACCGGAGAAGCGGGCAACGGCTTCGTTGATCACCGGGTTGTACTTCATCGTACACGACCCCAGCGGATAAAATGTTGTGGCTGTACCCAGGTTCCACTGCGACAGGCGCAGGAAGTGGCGCAGCACTTCCGGCTCGCTCACCTCGGGAAAGCCATCGATCGGCTCGCGCAGCAGCTCGGCCGGCAGCAGCGTCGTCGGATCATCGTCGCCCCCGGCAAGCGCAAAACCTTGGCGTCCCGGCCGGCTGCGTTCGAAGATGAGCGGCTCGTCGAGGAGGAGGCCGGCTTGTTTGTTGGTGCCACGAGACATCAGATGAATCGGTCCTTTTCTCCCTTTCGCGGCAGGAGCGAAGCGGAGTGAGGGCCGCCAGCCTGTCGAGCGTACACCTGCCCCGCCTTTCCCCTGCCCCTCGCCCAAGCGGCGTAGCGACCCAACCGCACGTGTTCTCGCAAGCGCCGGAACATACTACTCACCCAGCGAGCCCATCAGCCGCTCCACACTCGCGTCATCGTGCATCTCTGTCACGCACAGCAACAATGACTCCGCCAACTCCGGATACCAGCGCCCCAGCGGCACGCCGGCAAGCACACCGGCGACGCGCGCATTCTCCCAGGCTGCCGCCGCACCTTGGCGCGTCGCCACAAACTCGTTGAAGAACGGCGCCGTGAACTGCACCCGCCAGCCGGCGCGCGTCAGACGCGCGGCGACGCGATGCGCGGCGGCGGTGTTGGCGATCGCCAGCTTGCGGATGCCGGCTTTGCCGAGCGTCGCGACGTGCACGGTGAACGCCAGCGCCATGAGGCCGTGGTTGGTACAGATGTTCGACGTCGCCTTCTCGCGGCGGATGTGCTGCTCGCGCGTCGCCAGCGTCAGCACGTAGCCGCGGCGGCCGGCGCCGTCGACGGCCTCGCCGACCAGGCGTCCCGGCATGGTGCGCACCGACTCGTTACGCGTCGCAAACAGCCCAACGCCCGGGCCGCCGTACGACATGGGAATACCCAGGCTCTGCCCCTCGGCGACGGCGATATCGGCGCCATGCGTGCCCGGGGACTTGAGGAGGCCGAGCGCCAGCGCCTCCGTGGTCACACTGATCAATGCCGCCCCGGCAGCGTGCGCCAGTGCGGCGAAACCCTTGAGGTCTTCGATGACACCGAAAAAGTTAGGATAGCCGATCACGACGGCAGCCGTCTGGTCATCGATTGCCTGCGCCACCCACACCGGATCGGTGCCGCCGGCCGCAGTGAACGGGGCTTCGATCAGCTCGATTGGGCTCGCACCCGCGCCGCCGCCCGGGAGACTCGCGCCGGCGATGTAGGTGCGTACCACCTCGCGGTACTGCGGATGCAGCGCGCGCGACAAAATGATGCGGCGCCGCTTCGGATGCATGCGCAGCGCCATGAGCACCGCCTCGGCGGTTGCCGACGCGCCGTCGTACATGCTGGCGTTGGCCACCTCCATGCCGAGGAGCAGGGCCACCATCGACTGGAACTCGAAGATCGCCTGCAGGGTGCCCTGGCTGACCTCCGGCTGGTACGGGGTATAGGCGGAATAAAACTCGGCCCGCTGGATGATTTGATCGACCACCGCCGGCACGAAGTGCGGATACGCACCGGCACCGATGAAGCAGGGTTGCTGGGCCGCCGTATTCTGCACCGCCAGCGCCTGAAGACGGCCGCGCACCTCCACCTCCGGAAGCCCCGGCGCAAGGTTGAGCGTGGCGCTGGCACGCAACGCGGCAGGAATGTCGGCAAACAGCGCGCCAACGTCGGCAGCTCCCACCGCTGCCAGCATCGCGCGAACGTCGTCAGCGGTGTGCGGCAGGAAGCGCATTGGAAGGAAGCGATGAGTGATGAGCAATCAGGGATGACAGGTCACGGACGAAAGATCAGAGCTCCACGTCAGCGGTGATCCACAATTCCGGACCGTTGCGGCACCGCGCAACGATGATGACGTTGCCTGAGCACTGATTGCCGATCACTGCTGGCTATTCCTTCTCCTCGGCGACGTACTCCTCGTACTCTGCCGCGCTTAGGAGGTCACTCAGCTCCTCGGGATCACTCATCTCGATCTTGATGATCCAACCATCGCCGTACGCGTCTTCGTTCAACATCTCCGGATTCTCGGGAAGATCGTCGTTGACTTCGAGGACCTTGCCGCTGACCGGCGCATAGATATCGGACACGGCCTTAACCGATTCCACAACCCCGAAGGCGTCCTCTTTGCTGACTTTATCGCCGACTGCGGGGAGTTCCACGAAGACGATGTCGCCGAGTTGGTCCTGCGCGAAATCGGTGATGCCGATCGTGGCCACGTTGCCTTCCACGAGAACCCATTCATGTTCTTTCGAGTACTTGTAGTCTTCGGGAAACTCCATGCGTGCCTCCTAAACATTTACCGCTTGTAGAATGGGAGCCGTACCACTTCGGCGTTCGCCGCTTTGCCACGAATGTCGACGCCGAGTCTCGTGCCCACCTTCTGCCACGCGCTCGCCACATAGCCTAGTCCAATCGCCTTGCCAAGCGTGGGCGACTTGGTTCCGCTGGTGATTTCTCCCACCACATTGGCGCCACCGAGAATGCGGTATCCCTGCCGTGCAATGCCCGGGTCCGTCAAGACCAGGCCGATGAGGTGGCGCGCCACACCGGCCTCGCGCTGCCGCAGGAGCGCATCACGGCCAAGGAATGGTCCCTTGTTGAAACGCACCACCCAGCTGAGACCGGCGTCGAGGGGTGTCGTCTCGTCGGTGAGCTCGTGGCCATAGAGCGGCAGTGCTCGTTCCAGTCGCAGGGTATCACGCGCTCCAAGCCCCACCGGCTTGATGCCAGCGGCGGCGCCGGCATCGAGCAATGCATCCCACAGCCTTTTCGCGTCGTTGGGACTGCAATAGATTTCCCACCCATCTTCGCCGGTGTACCCGGTATGCGCGATGAGGGCCGGGCGCCCGGCGACCAGACCTTCCGCGAACGCAAACGCCGGAATCGCACCGAGCGGCACCGCGCTCGCCGTCCGCAAGACTGCCGTGGCGCTTGGTCCCTGCAACGCGAGTTGGGCAAACTCCTCGCTGCGATTGACGGCATCGGCGCCGTTGCGGTTCTCGCAAATCCACGCGAAGTCCTTGTCGATGTTTCCCGCGTTGACGCACAGCAGGACGCGTTCGCTGCTCAGGCGATGCACCATGATGTCGTCGACGACACCGCCATCAGGTCGGCACAGCAGCGAGTACTGCGCCTGGCCGTCGCCCAGGCGGCCGAGGTCGTTGACCGTCAGCTCCTGACACGCGGCAATGGCGCGTGGGCCGCGCAGCTCGATCTCGCCCATATGACTGACGTCGAACAAGCCCACGCGCTGGCGCACCGCCTGGTGCTCCTCGATGATGCCGGTGTACTGCACCGGCATCTCCCAGCCGCCAAAGTCGACGAAGCGCGCGCCCAACGCCTGATGCGCGGCATACAATGCGGTGCGCTTCATGCACGCAGCTCTCGCGCTCGGCAATAGTCGATCGTTGAGCGTCGATAGCCCTGACGTCGGTCGGCTTGTTGCATGGTTTCGCTTCGACTCTCGACTATCTACTGTTGACTAGCCGCCACTACTTCCCGACCGCCTGTCGGCGCGCCGCCGTCACCGTATTCTGCATCAGCATGGCAACCGTCATCGGCCCGACGCCGCCGGGGACCGGGGTGATGAAGGCGGCGCGCTCGCGGGCGGCGGCGAACTCGACGTCGCCGGCCAGACGGCCGTCAGCGAGGCGATTGATACCGACGTCGATGACCACGCTGCCGCGGCGGATCCAGTTGCCGCGGATCATCTCGACGCGACCGATGGCGGCGATCAGAACGTCGGCGCGACCCACCTCGTCGGCCAGGTCGCGGGTCCGCGAATGACAGATCGTCAGCGTCGCGTGTTGCTCCAGGAGCATGAATGCCACGGGTTTGCCCACCAGGTTGCTGCGGCCCGCGACGACGGCGCGCGCGCCCTGCAGCGGCACGCCAGTGCTGGCGATCAGGTGCATCACGCCCAGCGGCGTGCACGGACGCATTCCTTCGCGGCCCTGGATCAAACGCGCCTGGTTGATGGGATGCAGGCCATCGACGTCCTTGTCCGGGTGCACCGCTTCGATGATCGCGTCGCTGTCGATGTGGCTTGGCAACGGCAGTTGCACGAGGATCCCATGCACGTCGCGGCGCGCGTTTAGTGACTGCACCAGCGCAAGCAGCGCTGCGGCGCCGGTCGTTGCGGGCAGCTCGTGCGGCACGGAGGTAATGCCGACTTCGGCGCACGCCTTGCGCTTGCTGCGCACGTAGCTGGCGGATGCCGGGTTGTCCCCGACGAGCACGGTCGCCAGGCCCGGCGCGTAGCCGTGCGCGCGTTGAAATGCCGCCACGTCCTGCTGCACCGTGACGCGCAACGCGGCCGCCGCGCCCTTGCCGTCGATGAGCTCAGCCATCCAGCGGCCATACTCAAAGGCCGGCGGCTTGTAAATGGGCCGGCGACCCGGGGACAAGCAAAGGAAAAAGTCAAAACGAAAAAGTCGGGCGTTGAGAACCTCGGGGTCTATCGCTCTTCAGCTTTGCCTTTTGCATTTTGCGTTTCCCCCTTCACTCCGCGCTTGCGGCATTCCGCCTTCCCTATTACCTTGCGCGCCATGATCATCGGCGTGCCCAAGGAGATCAAGGCGGAAGAGAATCGGGTGGCAATTACGCCGGCCGGGGTGAGCGCGTTGGTGGCGCACGGCCACAATGTGCTGATTGAGCACAACGCGGGCGCCGGTAGCGGGTTGAGCGACGCGCAGTACCGTGCCGTCGGTGCCACGGTGCTGCGCAGCGCGCGTCAGGTATGGCACGACGCCGACATGGTCCTCAAAGTGAAGGAGCCGATGCCGTCGGAGTTTCGCTACCTGCGCGATGGGCTGCTGGTGTTCACCTACCTGCATCTCGCCGCCAGCCGTGAGCTCACCGACGCCCTACGCGCCAAGCGGGTGTGCGCCGTCGCCTATGAGACGATTCAGCTCGATGACGGTTCACTGCCGCTGTTGGCGCCGATGAGCGAAGTCGCCGGACGTCTCTCGATTCAAGTCGGCGCCTGGTGCCTGCAGAAGCCGAACGGTGGCGCCGGGATCCTGCTCGGCGGCGCCTCCGGCGTGCGGCCCGCGAATGTCGTCGTGCTCGGCGCCGGCATCGCCGGCAGCAACGCCGCGCAGATCGCGGCGGGGGTCGGGGCGCACGTCAGCGTCATCGACCTCAACCCGGCGCGGCTACGCTACTTGCACGACATTCACCGCGGCCAGTTGACCACCGTGATGTCGAACCGCGCCAACATCGAGGAGGAAGTCGCCGCCGCCGATCTAGTCGTCGGCTCGGTGTTGATCGCCGGGGCCAAGGCGCCGCATCTCGTCAGCCGCAAGGTCGTACGCGGCATGAAGCCCGGTGCCGCCATCGTCGACATTTCGATCGACCAGGGCGGCTGCATCGAGACCTCGCGGCCGACGACGTGGAACGACCCGACGTACATCACCGACGGTGTGGTGCACTACTGCGTCACCAACATGCCCGCAATCGTCCCGCGCACGTCGACCTTTGCCCTGACCAACGTGACGCTCTCGTACGCACTCGAGATGGCCGACAAAGGCTTGGAAAAAGCGTTGCGCGAAAACCCGGCGCTCCAACGCGGCGTCAACGTCGTCGCGGGCCGCATCACCCACGCCGGCGTCGCCGAGGCCTTCGGCCTCCCGTACACGGCGCTCGATCAGGTGATGTGACCTGCGGTCCGCGTCTTTTCTATGGCCCGGACCTGCGGTCGGCGTCTGTTCTGACCGGTCCGATCGACTGCTGGGCGCGTGGGTGCGCAACACCGATATGGCGCCCCCACCACCCAGGCATACTACTTTGCGGCACCCCGCGCGGTGAAGCTCGTCGTGGCCGGCGGCTGACCCGCGGTCGTATACGTTACCTGTAACAGCGGCGCGTAGTACGTGTGCTCAATGGCGGTGAAGTCAAAGATGTTGGCGCCGGTCGGGGCGCGGTCGGGTGTCAGGAAGAGCCGCAGGTAGGTGTTACCGCTGCGATTGATACTGGCGACATTGGCGAGGTTGAACACGATGACCTGGTAGCAGCCGGTCGAGCGAATCGGCGTGCCGGAGATCGCGGGAACACCAGTGCCGGCACCATAGTCGGAGGCGTCACAGCCCGCCGTTGCTCCATCCCAGTTGTACCACTCGCCGCTGATCGCCTTCCCGTCCACGCTGGGGCTCATGCCATCCGCGGCGCAGGACTGTTGGTCGGTCACCACGATCAGCACAGCACTGATCACCTCCAGACCGGAGCGTCCGAGGCTGGAGGTGTCCCATTTGAGCAAGGCATCGGAGACCGTGTACGCTCCGCTGCTCGGATCATAGCTCGACTCGAGACGCGCGTAGGGCGCCGAGGCATCGCAGGCCGTGAACGCCGGCGGATAGGTGGTGGACGTTCCGCGCGCAATGGCGTCGGCATTGCCGCTGTCGCCCGGACAGGAGGTGAAGGGTTCGTGCGTGCACATCTCGCTGACGACACACTTCTCGTCAGGATTACAATTGTTGCCAAAGGCGTCGGCGCAGCACATGCCCAACACGAACCGCAGGCTCGGCAATTCATCGGCCGGCGCAAACCGGGCGGCGCTCACGCTCAGCGCACCAGCCACCGCGCCCATAGCCCGGAATCTCATTTTCATCACCAACCTCCAAGCAGACCGCGAGCGGCCCCAACGCTACCCCAGCCCGCAGCGCGGCGGAAGATCCTTCTGTTCAGCGAATGGTGGCGTGTCTCGCGCCACGTCCGTGGGCACTAGCGCGCCGCAGCGGCGTGCGCCAGAAGAAACGGGGGATGTTACGAGCGGCGTGTAGGAGCGGGCTTCGCCTGCTGCTTGCGGGCCGCCTTTTTAGCCGCTTCCGGGCGCACCGTGAGCACCGGACAGCCCGCCGTCCGCACGACTTTCTCGGCGACGCTGCCCATGAGCATATGGGCGAAACCGGTGCGGCCGTGCGTTCCCATGATGATCAGATCGGCCTTCAGGGTCTTGGCTGTGTCGACGATACTCTGTGCCGCCGAGCCGGTCTTTTGCAGCGTGCGCACGGTCGCACCCCTTTTTTTGAGGTCGGCATTGATGCGCGCCAGTTGCTGGGCGCCGACACGCTGCTGCTCGTCGATCAGCATCGCAATGTTCGGACTGGTGGCGTACATGTCGGCGGGCGTCGCGTAGTAGATCGGTTCGACCACGTAGAGCACGCAGAGCTCAGCGCCAAACGGCTTCGCAAAATCACGCGCATAGGCCAACGCCTTGAGCGAGTCAGCGGAGAAATCGACCGGAATCAGTATCCGTTTGATGGGCATGCGCGCCTCCCAATTGCTGCGGCGGCGATATCATCGCCCGACGTGGGACGCAAGACAGACAACCGACGACAGACAACAGACTACAGCTGCGGAAACAGAAAGTCACCGGTCACCGGGTCGGCTGTTTGCGAGCGGCGAGCCGCCCGTAATCCCAGCCGCGCCTGTTGTCTGTCGTCTGTTGTCTTCCCCTCACACCGAGAAGGAAATGTCTTCGTCCTCGGAGACGACGCGTGCGACGATCTCACGCGTTGCGTCCGGCTGGACCGCGCCCCAGCGCAGGGCGAATGATTCGAGCTGGAAGTCTGGCGCATATTTGGCCGAGCGGCCAAAGACCACCTCATCGGCGCCGAGCTCCGCCGCGGCGCGCGCAATGGCGAACAAGAGATCGTTCGAGGTCAGGACCAGCTGGGTCACGGTCTTGCCGTGTTCTTCGGCGCGGTTGACTACCGCCGAGAATACGGATTGCTCTTCCGGCGAGACGTGCGCTTCCACGCCGTTGCCGCCCGGGCCGCGCTCGACCCTTACCGTCGCCACGATCACATCGACGTCTGCCTTCTCGGATTCCTTCAGGACGCGGTTGAGATGACTGAGATTGTGTGGATCGCGCACCGGCACCAGCTTGCGGACGCTGGCCCGTATCCCGATCACCGCGGGGTCCAGCTCGGGCGTGTGACGGATGTTGAACTTTTCGAGATGCAGCTCCGTGTGTCGGTGCGCGCGCGACCAGCGCTCGCTAATGAGAAACAGCACGAAGAACACAACCGTGAAAGCGATGCCCCACTCGGTCGCCACCTTCTTCGTCGCCAGGTTGACCAACGCGACGGCCAGTAACACGACGAAGATCAGGAACAAACCGACCGGCAGCTCCAGCCGGCCGACGCGGAGATTCAGAGGCACCCGCCAGGCCCGCGGCCGGCGGTCCTTGAAGCGCAGGACGACCATCGACAGGGCCTTGAACACGAAGCTCCACACCACTCCGAAGGCGTACGCCTCGCCGAGCGCGTAGACGTCACCGCGACTGGCGATGATCGTAAAGATCTGCAGGCCGACGACCAGATTGACGATGCGCGACGTCGTGCCGTAGCGCGGATGCGGATGGCGCAACCAGTCGGGCAACACGCCGTCTTCGGCGATACGATTGAGGACACCGTTGGAACCGACGATTGCGGTGTTCACCGCGCCGGCCAGGATAAGAAAACCGACGATGACGACAAAGACGCGCAGCGCCAGGCGCACTGACAACGGACCGACGACATACATGGCCAGCCCACCGATTAGATTGTCGCTGTACAGGCTCATGCGCACATCGTCGGGGATGATGAGCACCGCAAAGAACGAGATCAGGCCGGTCATCAGCATGCTGTAGAGGAAGATGATGAACCCGGCGCGCACCAGGTTTTTCACCTTCGGATACGCGATCTCGCGATTCACCTGGGCCAGCGATTCCTCGCCGCTCATCGCCAGAATGGAATGCCCGAAGGCAATCACGATGCCGAACGCGCCGATGCGCCGCGACCATTGCGAGTCGGCCAACCAGCCAAGGGAGTCGTTGCTGAAGTGCAGAGCGAAGGGCGGCAGGGTCGCGCCGCGCATCCAGATGGTCACGCCGCACCAGACCGCCATGACGACAATCATCACGGTAGTCACACCCATGATCTTCATCGCCTTATCACTCGACTCCTCGATGCCGAGGATGTTCTGATGCCAGAAGTAGAGCGTGATCCCGATGGCGATGGCCGCCGAAGCGGCACCCGCGGGCAGGCTGAACGGGGCATGCAATACGGTCAGCAACTCGTTCAGCAATCCGACGATGTACTGCCCCGCCGAGACGCCGCTGATGGGTCCGGTGAGCACGTAGTCGAACATGAGCGCGGAGACCGACAGCTTGGCGAGTGTGCCGCCCATGGCCTCCTTGACGACGCGGTACACGCCGCCGCGGACGAACATGGCGCACGACTCGACGTAGACGCCGCGCACGGCGTAGGCAAACAACATCACCGCACCGATGTACCAGGGCGCCGCCTTGCCGATCGCCTGCTCGACGATGCCGCCGATGTAGTAGGCGGTCGATGCCATGTCGCAGAGCACGATTGCCGCCGCACGCCAGAACGAAATGAACACCAGCATCGCGGTGGTGACGACGACAACCTGGGATCGTCCCTCGCTTGCGTCGGGACCTGCTTGCGTCGTCGGTTGCGGTAGCGCCATCCTGCCCTCCTCCAGTTCCATCCAGCAGGTTCGCGAGCCGTGCGCGCCCCGTCGTTCCTGCAATGCGCCGTGCAGCTTGCACGCTGCATACCGGAAGGCGCGCAACGACGGGGGTGGAGGGTCAGCCGCCAGCCCGATCACGGTTCCTGCATTCTGCAGCACGACGGTCATGCAGAATGCACGAGCGGCGATCACCATCGTTGCAGGCTGCGCATTGCAATGCAGCTGACTGCAATGTGGAAGGCGCGTCGCACTTGTACACAGGCGCCAGTCCCTGCCGCCGAGTCCGCTCAGACTGGCATGGATGCTGCCTTCGCCGAGCCCATGGACTTGAGCCCTGGGACACCCACCGTGGAATACGCCCGCGTGCTTCTCTTGATCATCAACGCCGCTATCTTTGGCAGTGCCATCTGGCTCTACCTGCGGGCGCCGGGTGACGCTCCACAGCCGGCGTGTCCTCTTTGCGGCAGCGGCAGCGACATCTTGTGTGTGGGAGTGCACAGAGCGGGCATGACGACGGAATCCGAACGGAGTCACCTCGTCGCCGCCGGCCAGACGCTGGGCCGAACACGCCTGTACCGATCCGCAGGGAGTACGCAGCCGCTGAAGCTCCCTCCCCCTGGCCCCCTCGTGGCTAAGGAAGGGCAATGCTGGCAGATCTCCCTCCTTACCGAAGAGAGGGAGCTGGGGAGGTTACGCGAGGCGAATACGTCACCGCAATTGTGAAATGGAGTACTAAGGCGCGCCGAGTTGGATGACCACGCCGCCGGCCACGATCAACGCGCCGCCGGCGAGCAAACTCAGGGACGGGCGTTCGCCAAAGAATGCGAAGCTCACCACTTGGCTGGTCACAAAGAAGACCGCGATGTAGAGGCCCATCAACCGCCCGAATTCGATCGAGCGGTTCAGGTTCACCACGAAACCGTAGCCTACCAAGGTGACCGCACCGAGCACCAGCCACAGCCAGGCGGATTCCACCAAGCCGCGTCGGACCGCGGCGTCGCCGCCGAGCTCGAGCGCAGCCGCGAGGATCAATGCGAGCAGCGTTTCCTTCATCGCGCGGTCATCTGATCTTGGCGGGCGCGCGCTCGTTCACGTCATCGGGACGCGCGTACACGCGAATCGGGATGACGCGCCGACAGTTCGGACACGGGATCTCCTTGATCACCGGGTAGCTCGCTACACCGCGCGCGACGCGCGCCAGGTAGCGCGCCCGGGCGCGTTCGCAACAGGCCTGAAGTATCTCTGCCATGACCCCTCCGAACGCCGATGCTGTCTGCTTTCCCGAATAGGGTCAAGGGTTCATGCGTGCCGGCCCGCGTTGGAAACGCGCCACCGCGCGGTTGTGCTCCTCGAGGGTGCGGGAGAACACGTGTGTCCCGTCGTTGCGCGCGACGAAGTACAAGAACGGCACGTCCGCGGGCGCCACCGCCGCCTCCAGCGCTGCGCGTCCCGGATTGCAAATGGGACCAGGAGGCAAGCCATTGTGGAGATAGGTATTGTACGGCGATTCGAGAACGAGATCCGCATGCGTCGGCGCACCATGAGTCGGCGGGTCATTGCCCTCGCGGTCGTAGACCGTCGTCGGGTCCGACTGCAACGGCATGCCGAGACGCAGGCGGTTGTGAAAGACCGCTGAGATCAGCGCCCGTTCGGGCGCAGCAGCCGCCTCCCTTTCGATAATCGACCCCAAGATCACCATCGCCGGCTCGCTCATGCCGCTGGCATGGCGCTGCGACTGTAGCGACGCAGTTTTTTCGCGGAAGCGCCCGGTCATCGCCGCCAGAATCTGCTCCGGTGGTGTGCTCCATGCGAAGGCATACGTGTCGGGAAACAAGTACCCCTCCATACCACTCGCCGGCAGGTCGAGGCTGAGTAAGAAATCAGGATCGTGCGCCAAGCACAGGAACACATCCGCGCCGCCGTATCCCGCTGCCGCCAGCAGGCCGGCAACCTGGCTGACCGTACTGCCCTCGGGAATGGTGACGCGGTGCAATGCCGCGGTCGGCGAACGCAGCGCCGCAAGGACCGCAAGCGGAGCGCGCGCTTGCTCGAAGCGATAATCGCCACCGCGGACGAAACGGTCCAGACCCAGCCAGCGCGCCCACAAGCGCACGACCCAGGCGTGTCGAATCACCCCCGCCGCTTGTAAGCGCTCGCTGGTTGCACGGAACGTCTCACCAGGCGCGACCGACACCATCGCCCCGCCCGGTGGCAACGGGGCCGGCGTATTGAGATCGTGCCATGCCCAGGCCGCGACACCGGCCAGGGCCGCGGCGGCGACAACGAGACTCGCGCACGCAACGAGCATCATTCGCAGGAGCCGGCGCCACCCACTCCCCGTTTTGCTTGCGCGTCGCGTCATGGTCTACGTTTTACGTGTTCCATCCCGGCAGGCAACCAAGGGTGGGGAGGCTTGGGGGCTTGGGGGCTTGGGGGCTTGGGGGCTTGGGACGATGGCGCTTCTCTCCTCCGACCGCTTGTGACAGACTCCCGCCATGTCACCGGTTCCGTTCACTGGTTTGAAGCCGCGGGTTTTCGGCCACCGTGGGGCTGCGGGTCTCGCGCCGGAAAACACGCTGCCGTCATTTGCCCTCGCTCTGGCGCTTGGCGCCGACGTGCTGGAGCTCGACGTTCACGCCAGCCGCGATGGCCGCATCGTCGTCATCCATGATCCCAACCTGGAGCGTACAACCAACGGTACGGGGCCGTTGCGCGAGCAGCCTTGGGTCGAGTTGCAACGGCTCGACGCCGGCTATCAGTTCTCGCGCGACGGGCGTGACTTCCCCTATCGCGCCCAGGGCATTCGCCTGCCGGCGCTCGAAGAGCTGCTACTCGCCTTTCCGCAGGTGCCGTGCAACATCGAGATCAAGCAGGCCGACCCACCAATCGCCGAGGCGGTCACCCACCTCATCCGCCGCTTGGGTGCCGAGCGCCGGGTGCTGCTTGCGGCGGAGCACGACCCGATCATGGCAGACATTCGGCGCCACGCCGGTGCGATTGCCACCAGCTGTACCGCGAATGAAGTCGCGGCGTTCGTCTCACGGCTGACGGCTTCGGGCTTTGACGGCTACGAGCCGCCCGGTTGCGCACTGCAAATTCCACCACGCTTCGGCCCGATCGAGCTGGTCACGGCGGATAGCGTCGCCGCGGCGCACCGTTGTGGGATCGAGGTGCACGTGTGGACCATCAACCAGCGCGACGAGATCGAACGCCTGCTCGGGCTCGGCGTCGATGGGATCATGTCCGATTTGCCAGGATTGGCGCGCGTGGTGGTGGATGAGAAACGACGCGGAGAGTAGTCCTTGATGTCTGTCCCTGGTGTCGTGGGCGGGAAGATCGAGCTCTGGCGTTTTACGGTGCCCCTGCCAACCCTCACGCCACCGCTTCGGCAAGCGACTGGCCGCAGGCGGGACAGAAATTAGCGCGCGGCGGGACGCCGCGGCCGCAGATGGGACAGAAGGCGATCCGTGCCGGACGGCGTCCCTCTTTGATCTGGCGGGTACGCGTCGTCGAGGCCGTGTCGAGCGCGGCAATGGCGTCCAACGCCTGCGCGGCGTACTTGTCGCGCACCAGCTTGAAGTCCACGTCCGACAGCTTGCCCATCTGGTAGTCGAACTCGGCTTCCTTGATCGCCGCGTAGGCGTCGACCTTCTGGCGTTCGAACATCTGGCGCGCGCCCGGCGCACGCATCACGGTTGCCCCGCCGCCCTCCTCACCCAGCGCTTCGGCACCAAGGAAGGGCATCGCCACGAACGACGCGGCGGCGACGACGATCACGATACTGGCGAATAACGTCATCACAGTGAGCCTCTATCCATCAGAGCGATCTGCCATCAGCGATCTGCCATTGCGATCAGCCGTCGACGATCAGCCATCAAAGTTCTTCAGCTCCTTCTCCAGAATCTTGTCGTACGGCGATTGCGCGTGCGGCGTCGGCGGTTGTGGAGGGGCCGCTGACAGTGGCCGGCGGCGCGCCGTCCAGCGCATCACCGTCAACCCGACAAATGCGCCGCCCACACCGACCAGGATGAACGGTGTTACCCAGGCAAGCACGTTGAATCCCTGTGCCGTCGGCGACGACAAGATCTTTTCTCCGTACTTGTTGGAGAAGTATGCCAGGATGGCATCCTTGTCCTTGCCCGTATCCATTTGCGCACGGATCTCGGCGCGCAGCGGCATGGCCGAATCACACTGGAGATGATTGCAACTGTGCACCGTGAGCCCACATCCACATTGGCAGGTGAGCGACTCCTCCAGATCCTGAAAGCTGGGCAACTCTCCGCTGCGGACGCGCGCCACGCCCAGTAACGCCACACCGAGGATCACCACCCCCGCAAACACCAAGCGCCACGGCTGGCGGCGAAAGGACATCGTTACTCGGTGACCGCGCCTTCGCGCGGGCTGGGCGCGTACGCCGGGGCAGCGGCGCGCACACGCGTCGGCCAGACGGTCACGCCGGTGCCGATGGCGAGCACGATACCGCCCCACCACAGGAAGCTGACCAGCGGATTCACATACGCCTGAATCGTCGCCATCTTCGTCGGATCATCGTAGCTGCCCAACACAAGGTAGAGGTCGGCGCCCAGCGTCGACCGGATCGCCACCTCGGTGGTCGGCTGCTGCGGCTTCTTGTAGAAGCGCTTCTCCGGCCGCAGCGTATCGATCTGCCGGCCACCCTCGAGCACCGCGATGTTGGCGCGCAGGTAGGCGACGTGCGGGGTCTCGCTCGGGGTCACGCCGTCATACCGCAACGTGTAGCCGCCCATCTGGAAGCTCTCGCCGGGCTTCACGGTGATCTGCTTCTCCTCCTTGAAAGCGGACGTCCCGGTGATGGCGAGGAACATCATGACCATACCGATGTGCACGATGTAGCCGCCGTAGCGGCGCCGGTTCTTGCCGATCAGGTGCGCCAACGCCGTCAGCGGATTCTCACCCATCATCGCCTGACGGGCACGGATGCCGCGATAGAACTCGGCGACAATGGTCGCCATGACAAAGATGCAGAGCGAGAACGATACGACCGCATAGTAGTGGCGCACGCCGGCGATGAACAGAATGAGACCACCCACCAGCCCAAGAGCGGTCGGCACCAAGAAGCTGCGGCGCAAGTTCTTCGCGGAGGCCCGGCGCCATGCGATCACGGGGCCGACTCCGGTGAGAAACAACAGCAGCAACCCCAACGGGGCGTTCACCTTGTTGAAAAACGGCGGGCCGACGGTGATCTTGATGCCGCGCACCGCCTCGGAGATCACCGGAAAGATCGTGCCCCAGAACACCGCAAAGGTGATGCCCACCAGCACCAGGTTATTGAGCATGAACGCCGACTCGCGCGACAGCATCGAGTCCAGCTCGTTTTCGCTCTTCAGCATCGGCAAGCGCCACACCAACATGCCGAGCGACAGCGCGAGCATCAGCCCGAGGAAGCCGACGAAGTACGGTCCCAAGCCCGATTGGGTAAACGAGTGCACGGAAGAGATCACGCCGCTGCGCGTCAGGAACGTCCCGAAGATGGTCAGTGTGAAGGTGAGGATCACCAGCACCATGTTCCACACCTTCAGCATGTTCTTCTTCTCTTGGATCATCACCGAATGTAGGAACGCGGTGCAGGTGAGCCACGGCATGAAGGCGGCATTTTCGACCGGATCCCACGCCCAATAGCCGCCCCAGCCCAGCACCAGGTACGCCCACTCGGCGCCGAACAGGTTGCCCAAGCTCAGGAAGAACCACGCCATCAGCGTCCAGCGGCGCGTGGTGCGAATCCACACGTCATCGAGCTTGCCCGAGGCGAGAGCCGCCATGGCGAAGGCGAAGGGAATCGCGCAGCTGACGAAACCGGTGTAGAGCGCCGGCGGATGGATGGTCATCCAATAGTTCTGCAGCAGCGGATTGAGGTCCTGGCCCTCGGCCGGCGTGAACGCCAGACGCTCAAACGGCGGGGTGACGTAGTTGAGCATCGACAGGAAGAACAACGCGATGAGCATCAGCACCGCCGTGACGTATGGCATCAGCTCGCGGTTCTTGTAGCGGTTTTGCAGCAGGACAACCGACGTCATCGATGTCAGAATCAACGTCCAGAAGAGCAGCGACCCCGCCTGCCCGCCCCACAAGGCGGCGATCGTATATTGTAGCGGCAGCGTGCTGCTGGAATAGTGCGCGACGTACTCGAGGTTGAAATCGTGCGTCGCCAGCGCGTGCAGCAACGCAGCGACGGCAATCACCGTGAGCCCCCACACGGCGAGGGCGGCGTGCTCGGCACTGGCGACGAAATCGCGCTTGCGCCAGTACACGCCCGCAAGCGACATACCGATGGCGTAGAGCGCCAGTACCCACGCCACCGCCAGAGCCAATGCGCCGACTTCGACCATCGCGCTTTCCTTCCTCCGCCCTACTGTTTCGCCGCCACTTCGGCCTCGTACTTCGAGGGACACGAGGTAAGGACGTTCTGCGCGTACAGCGTGCCCTCGCGATACTTGCCCTCGATGATCACATCGCTGCCACCGGCAGCCTTGAACATATCCGGCGCCACGCCGACGAAGTGGACGGGCACGCTGTCACTCGGGGCGCCATCGCCTTTGAAGTCCCCGATGCGGAAATTCAACTCCTCGCCTGACGACGTCATCTGCTTCGTCACGCTCCCAAGTTGCACCCGTCCTGCAACGCGCACCCCTTCATTCGCGAGCGCCTCCCGCTTCGGGAGAAATTCCTCGATCGTCAGGTAGTACACCGCCGTCTGGCGGACTCCAGTGTACATCAAATACGCCACCGCGCCCGCGAGAATGAGCGCGCCGACGAGAAAGCGTTTCTTTCGGTTCATTTGAATGACTCCCACGCTAAAGCATTCGCCTCAGCCTTTCAAGCAAGCCATGGGCCGGGTTGCGGCACAGATGAAAATTCGCCGGAACGCTTGCCTCCTTTTCCCATGGTTGGTATTCAGCGACGGGCTGTCGCGCGGGAATTTGCACGCGCGCGAAAATCACGAGCATCGCCATCCCATGCGGTTGGCGGGGGAGGAGACTGCATGAGGAGACCACTCGGCGCGCGTCGTGCCACCCTGTCCGGATCTAACGCCTGCGGCCAGCATATTTTCCACGGTCCGCCCCCCATGGGGTCGCGATGAAGCTCCAAGTCCGACAGGCTCCTAGCACCCGTGGTTTCTTGCTTGCCGTGCCGGGGTTCCTGGCGCTGCTCCATCCGGCCGCCGCGGCCTCGAAGCCACAATCCCTTCCGACATTGGCGGCGCAGGCACCGAACTCCCGCGAGGCCACCGCCAGCAGCGCGACGCTCCCGAAGCCGCATCACAAGACGCGGAAGAACGCCACGCACGTTCGCCACGCCAAATCCGGCAGGTCCGTCACGGCAACCAATCCGGTCGCCGGCACCACCCTCGCACAGCACACGCGGACCAACCATGCGCACCACGCCCAGGCACACCGCCAGGTGCGCGTCGCCGCGCACTACCACGACGCGTCAAAACTGGTCATCCCACAAGGCGACGGCTCGCCGGTTTTGGGCATTGCCGCGCACTACCTCGGTCGACCCTACCAGTTCGGTTCAGAGGGCAACGCCTTCGACTGCTCCGGCTTTGTGCGCACCGTGTTCGCCCATATGGGTGTCGAGCTGCCGCATTCCGCGCGCGAGATCTCCGCCTTCGGCGAGCGCGTCGCGCGCGACGCGCTCGAGCCCGGCGACCTGGTCTTCTTCCACAACGCCGAGCACGGGTACGCCACCCACGTCGGGATTTACGTCGGCGATGACAAGTTCGTGCACGCGGCCCGCCGCGGCGGCCAGGTGCAGGTCGACTCGCTCACCACAACGTACTACGCGCAGCACTACTTCTGCGCGCGGCGGCTGGAAATATAGTGACGAGCGACGAGTGAAGCGCAGGTTTCCTGCTCATCACTCGTCACTCGTCACTGTCTCTCCTGGTCCGAAGCAGACGCCGCGCTTTGAGGCGCGGATGAAGTCGATCAAGTAGCGGACCTCGGGCGTGCACGCGTCCGACTCGACCTCGGCAAGGGCGAGTCGCAGATTGCGTTTGTGCCGAAATAGCCGGGTGAACGCGGTCTGCACCCTGCGAATCTGCGGCGCCGAGAAACCGGCCCGCCGCAACCCGACCCGGTTGAGGGCGCGCACCGTGTGGGTGCCATCCATGATGCAGAATGGCGGCACATCGCGACTCGTCCGGCTCAAGCCGCGCAGCAGCGCCAGACGCCCGATGCGCACGAATTGGTGGACGACGCAATTGCCGGAGATGAAGGCCTGGTCTTCCACGTCGACGTACCCGCCCAAGGTGGCCCCGGTGGCCAGAATCACCCGATTGCCGACGCGACAGTTGTGCCCGATGTGCCCCATGGTCATGATGAAGTTGTCGTCGCCAATCGACGTCGCGGATCCCGCCTTGGTACCACGGTGAATCTGCGCGAACTCGCGAATCACATTGCGCTGCCCGATGCGCACATAGCTCTCCGCCCCGTCATAGGCGAGATCCTGCGGCGCGTCACCGATCGCGGCATGCATGTGAATCACGTTGTCCGTCCCGATCTCGGTCCATCCGGTCAGCACAGCATGCGCGAGCACCCGCGTACGCGCGCCCACCTGCACCGGCCCATCGATGACAACGTACGGGCCGATTTCCGCTTCCGGGTGCACGCGCGCCCGCGGATCAATGATTGCGGTCGGATGTATTGGCATCAGACGGAGCGGGGATCGGGGCTGGGGTGTTGGGTGTTGGGCTCGACACCCGACGCTCGAAAGCCGGCACCCCCAGCAACCGCTCGGAGTCGGCAGTGTCTAGCGACCAACGGGAGCGGCCCATAGAAAAGACGCCGACCGCAGGTCCTAGTGGCTGGTATCGTCGCCATCATCGGTCGGCTCCGGTTCTGTCTCATCGACATGCGGCCCTGGGATGCGGTAGCGCTCGCTTGCCCAATTGCCGAGATCCTGCATGCGGCAGCGTTCCGAACAGAACGGGCGATGCGGATTGCCGGCCCATGGGTGCATCCGCCGGCACGTGGGACAACGCACTTCCTTCAACACGACCGCATGATGACACGCCACGCGTCGCCTTGCCACCGGGGCCTGCGGCCGGCGTCTCTTCTATAAGCCGCTCCCGTTGGTCGCTATGCGGTGCCGTCACAAACATTTGACTCAAGCGCAGCATCTTTCGCTCGCAGGATCCGAAGCAGATCCCTCCTCTACGCCTCACGCCCCCGATCTGAGAGGAGCACCCGCAACGACAGCCCGCAGCGACCCAACGGGGAGCGGCCCATAGAAGAGACGCCGGCCGCAGGCCCCTTAGGCGCCCGGGGGGGCGGTGATGTCGCCCGGCGCCTGCACCAATTCGATCAGCGTGCCGTCCGGGTCGGTGATCATGATCGCCGCCGCCTCGAAGGCGGGAATATCGATGTGGGTTTGGTCAAGGATGCGGACGCCCGCCGCCTTGAGCGCCTCGCGTGTGCCCGCCAGGTTATCGACGCGAAACGATAGATGCGTCAGCCCCAGCGCATTCATTGCCCGGGGTTGTCCGTCGCCTTGATGTCCCGGCGAACCGTAGTGCAGCAACTCGATACGCATCCCGTCACGTTCGAGATACAGCGCGCGCAGCTCGACATTGCGCAACTGCAGCAACGTGTCGCTCGGCTCGCCCGCAACTTGCAGCTCGGAGCGACACGTGAAGCCCAGCAGGTCGCGGTAGAAACGCAGCGAGCGTTCCCAGTCGGACACACAGATTCCGATGTGCGTAAGGCGCAGTAGTGACATGGCGGCGACCCTACTGCACGCGGCCCGCGCAGGTCAATCTGGCAGAACGCGGCACGTGGCGCGGCGCACGTGACATGTGGTGAAAAGCGTTTTGACGACGCGCAATGTGCCACGTGCCACGCGCGGCCCTCATTTGCATTCGGCCCTTGAACCGCTCGCACTTTGGTCCATATATTCTCAGTTCCACACGGAGGTGCCCGATGAGTCTCGCCAACGATCTGTCCTCTTTCGCCGCCACGGTCGTCCGCCTCGGGCGGGGGCTCTATCCGCGCGTCACCGCCGACCAACGGCCCGAGCCCAAGCAGTTGCTCGAGCTCTACGACTTCGAAGGCTGTCCCTACTGCCGCAAGGTCCGTGAGGCGCTCTGCGAGCTCGATCTCGACTACCTCGAACATCCGGTCGGGAAGGGCAGCGCGCATCGCACGCAGCTCAGCGAGATTGGCGGTGCCGTGCAGGCACCGTATCTCATCGATCCCAACACCGGCACGCGGCTGTATGAATCGGACGAGATCATCGAGTATCTCAACGAAACGTACGGCGCCGGTCGCCGCGCCGGCTGGTCACTGCCGGTACCCAGCTTCGTCGATAACCTCAACTCCGCCCTGGCCAGCGGCGTACGCCTGGGCCGTGGCGTGCGCTGCCGCGTTGGCAATCGGGAGACCCAACTCGAGCCGCTGACGCTGTACAACATGGAAGGCTCGCCGTACTGCCGCAAGGTCCGTGAGACGTTGATCGAGCTCGATCTCGACTCCATCGTCCGCAACTTGCCCAAAGGGAGTCCGAAGCGCAGCGAATTGATCCAGCGCGGCGGCAAAATGCAGGTGCCCTATCTCATCGACCCCAACAGCGGCCGCGAAATGTACGAATCGGACGATATCGTCGCATACTTGGAGGCCGAATACGGACCGGACCGGAAGCACACCGTCAGAAAACGTGCGAGCTCTTCCGAGAGAGGATAGTGAATCGTGAGAATCGTGCTCGTGCTCGTGTTCGCGGGTGGATGGAAGATCATTTGACTACCTGGAGATCTCGTGGGAGGGATGGGCCTTCCTCCTGCCCGTCGCCTGCACGGGCCATCGGCTTCCACAATATTTCCACTTTACGAACACGAGCACGAACAGGCTTCACGCAGGGAGGCATCATGGGACACTGGTTGCTGAAGACCGAGCCGACGGCCTACTCGTTTTCCCAGCTGCAGAAGGACAAGCGTGCGGTGTGGGATGGGGTGAAGAATCCGCAGGCGCTGAAGAACCTGGCGCAGGTCCAGAAGGGCGATCGGCTGTTCATCTACCACACCGGCGACGAGAAGGCCGTGGTGGGCATCGCCACTGCGCTGAGCAGCGCTTACCCGGATCCCAAGCAGACCAACCCCAAGCTGCTCGTGATCGACATCGCCCCGGTGGCGGCGCTGCCGCGAGCGGTGACGCTTGCCGAGATCAAGGGCCACGCCCAGTTCGCCGGCTGGGAGCTGGTGCGCGTGCCGCGCTTGTCGGTGATGCCGGTTTCGAACGCGCACTGGACTGAAATCGAACGGCGCGCCGGCACGAGCTGACCTCGATCATTGGATTCCATGATCCACGCGATGGCGGCCTACCGATTGATCACTAGGTAAGAAGTGGTACCCCCGCCCCCCAACGGGCGCACAATGAGCAAGGACATGGAGGAGGTAGCCGTGATGACCAGCGCAACTACGGAGGCCAGTGATCCGACCGTGCTCAACCTCTTCCGGCTCTGGAGCACGGTGTATGACCGGCCGATTTTTCAGTGGGTGTACTACGGGCGCGTGCACGACCGCTTGCTCGCCGCCGCCACGAACCTCACACCGACGCGGATTCTCGATGTGGGCTGCGGCACCGGCGAGCTGTTGGTCAAGTGCGCCCAGCGCTGGCCTGAGGCCGAATTGGTGGGTGTCGACTTGTCCGCGTCAATGCTCGCCAAAGCCAGAGCCAAGCCGTGGGGTCACCGCCCGCCGACGCTCACGGTGGGCAATGTGTACCACCTCCCCTTCGAGCGCGGCGCCTTTGATCTCGTCTTCAATTCGATTTCGTCGCACTTCTATCGCGACGGGGCAGCGGCGTTCGCCGAGATCGCCCGCGTGACCGCGGCCGACGGACGCTTCTATCAAGCGAGTCTCGGGAATGGACTGTTGCGGCTGCTCCCGAGCCCATGGCAGGACGGGCTGGCGATTCCCTCGGCCATCTATCGTTCGCCGCAGGCGCATTCGGCGCTCCTTGCGGGCGCCGGCTTTGAAGTCGAGCGGCGGCACCGCTACCTGGGCAATACCTGGCTGTTTGACTGTCGGAGGAGCCGCCGCAGTCACCGCTCAGCCGGCGTTCGACGCCGCTGAGGCTGTGCAGGTCGGCAAACCCGAGCGTCCCCCCTACGCCCATTCGCCGCCGGAATGCGCGTTTCCTGATGAGCAACGCGCCGGCAACGACGCACACCACGCGCTGAACGAACGGCGCATGCAGCGCGCAGTGGACCTTCGACTATCCGCTATTTCATCAATGCCAATTGCGCGTGATAGAGGGGACACGTGTACCGGCGCAGAGCGGAAACCATTGCGGGCCTTGATCTGTGTGGCCGTAAGGGCGACACCGTGCCCCCGGTGACACCAGTCGCCAGCACGGACGAGACCGCCGTCTACAAGCCCGCGCGCGTCGTCCTTGCCCTCGCTTGCCTCCTCGCCATTCTCGCTTACTTGGGCAACCAGGCGTTCCTCTCGCCCGACGTGCAGTTTCTGGCGCCGGCGATGCGCGGCGTGTGGATCGTACATCCCAACCTGCCGCTGCCCGGCTATCCGGAGGCCGTCTTCGTACGCCGCTTCACGCTGCCTGCCGTCACCGATTCCTACCCGGTGCGGATCACGGCTATGCGCGAGAGCGACGTCACGGTGAATGGTGAGCGCCTCCCGCCGGTGGTCGGGCCGAATTGGAAGCGCGCCGCGGCGTACGATCTCGGGCCGGCGCTGCATCCCGGGCCGAACGAGGTGCGCATCCACGTGACGAATCGCGCCTCACCCCCGGCACTGCTGGTGGAAGGCCCACAAGAGATATGTAGTGACGAACGCTGGACGGCCGTGCTGTCCCCCGATGACGATCGCGAAGCTTCGGCGGCGGTGGCATTTCGCGATGAGAAGTTCCTCGAGTTTCAGCCGAACGTCTGGCGCGCGTCGCCGCGGTTCTGGGTCTGGGCGTCCGCGTTCGCCGCGTATTGCCTGCTTGTCCTCTATGCGGCGCTGCCCTGCCGCGCGCCGGCGCAAGCCACCGCCACCCCAACAACTGAACCAAGCGGCGCCGCGGATCCGCAGGATCGTCTGTGGCTACGCTACGGTTGGGTCGGGTGTCTGCTGCTGTTCGCCATCGTCGCGATGATCCAATTCCGCAACGCCCGGGTCTACCCGCCGACACGTGGATTCGATCCGGTCCAGCACGCCGACTACGTCCGACTCGTAGGCGAACACTGGCAGGTGCCCGACGTACACCAAGGCTGGGAGATGTCACAGCCGCCGCTGTATTACGCGCTGAGCGCCTGTCTCTACAGACTGTGTGGCGGTCCGAGTCGAGAGGACGTGGCCCTGAAAGCGGTACAGATGCTGTCACCCGTCGCCATGCTCGCAACGGTGGCGTTGACATGGTGGCTGCTCGGCCTTGTTTTGCCAACCCAGGGGCGCGCACGGGTCTTGGGATTCGTCGTCGTCGCCGTGTTGCCCGTTGGCTTCTATATGAGCCCTCAGGTCACCAATGAAGTGTTTTCGGCACTCGCCATCGGCATCGCGATGCTCTTGGCAAGCCGGCAGATCGTCCGCCGCGAGGCGCGCTGGCGCGATGCCCTGCTGCTGGGGGCGGCGTGCGGGCTGGCGCTGCTTTCGAAGTATACCGGTCTCTTTGTGTTCTTGAGCATCCTGAGTCTCGTCGGTCTGCGCATGCTCACCGGCGCTGCCCGGCCGACCGATAGCGGGATGGCCGGTCTCTCTATCGGCCGCCGGCGACTACGCCAGCTGGCGTGGGCCGCCATCTTTGTCGGCGTGACGTTCACGCTGTGTGGCTGGCTCTACGTTCGCAACGTCACGAAGTTCGGCAATCCCTTCGTTGGCGCGTGGGATAGAGGCAGTGGGTTCAACATCGTTCAGGGACCGGGCTACCGTACGCTCGGGTTCTACACGCGCTTCGGCTCGGTGTTCTGGCAGACACTCGGGCGTTCGCGCGATGCCAGCTTCTGGGACGGCATGTATGGGGCGATGTGGGCAGACACGCACGGGATGTTTCTGAACGCCAACGACCCGCGCGCTGCGGCGTTGTCGAGCCTGTGCCTCTGGCTGGCGCTGCTGCCAACCGTCGCGATCCTGATCGGCTTCCTGCGGGCGGTGCGTCACTTGCTGACGCGCCATTGGGACCATCCCTATTTCGTTCTCGTGGTTGTCACCGTCCTCACCGTCACGGCGGTTCTCTCGTTTGCACTGCAGCATCCGTTCTACTCGAATCTCAAGGCACACTTCGCACTCTCGCTGACACCGTGCGCCGGCGTGTTTGCGGCGCTGGGACTGGAAACCATGTGCCAGCGACTGGGTCGCCTGCGCTGGCTTCTGTACCTCAACCTCGTCCTGCTGGGCGCACTCGTGCTCTCCGTGTTCTGGTATCGCTGACCCGGCACACCGCGCGTGGCGCCTCGTCCCCAAGGCTCCGAGTGAGAAGGCTCGCGCTCCCGGCCGGCCTGGTGTTTCAGTTTCGAGAAGACGCGGCGCCGGGCGGGAGTCTCGGTGTCGAGTTCGACGGCAATGCCAACCTGTCATGAGAATTGCTCCTTCATGCGGTGCCACTTTCGGCTGGAGCTGCAATGGGGCTGTTGGAACGCGCGCGCGCTACATGGACCGAGTTACAGGGAATCGGCAGGCTGCTCCCCGGTCTGCCGGCGCTGAATCCGTTTGGCCATCGCGGTTGTGCGCAACTGCTGCAGCAGCGCGCCATCGACACCCCGCACCAGGTGGGCCTTGCCTTTCAGGACGAACGCTGGACCTGGAAAGCGATTCACGAGCGGGCGAACCAATACGCCAACTTTGCGGTCCACGAGCGCCTGCGACGCGGCGACGTGGTGGCACTGCTCATGGACAGCCGTCCCGACTATTTGTTCGCCGGCAGCGGCCTGAACCGTATCGGTGTGGTCACCGCGTTGATCAACACGCACCTCACCGACGCCGCGCTGGTGCACGCCATCACCGTGGCAAGACCCAAAGCCCTGCTGGTCGGCAGCGAACACGTCAAGGCCGTCGCGGATGTTCTGTCGAAGCTGCCACGGCTGTCCAAAGCGCACACGGTCTGGGTGCAACTCGACCCCGACCGCGCCACCGACTGCGACGGATTCAGAATCATCAATCAGGACGTGGCAGCGAGGTCGGCCGCGGAACCACGGCGCGGCCTTCCCGATACCATGGCACCCATGTGTTACGTCTATACATCGGGGACCACGGGTCTGCCCAAGGCCGCAATCATCCGCAATCTGCGCTGGCTCGAAGCGGGTCTGGTACTCAGCCATGTCGTCGGCGAGATGACGCCGCGGGATGTCCTCTATCTCACGCTGCCGCTCTATCACTCCGCCGGCTTTCTCGCCGCCTGGGGCGCGGTGCTGTTGTCCGGTGCCACCCTGGCCCTGCGGCGCAAGTTCTCCGCTTCACGCTTCTGGGAGGACGTGCAGGCTTTCGACGCGACGCTGTTCATCTATATCGGCGAGCTCTGCAGATACCTGCTCCGACAGCCACCAACGCCGTTGGAGCATCAGCATCATATCCGGTTGTGCATGGGGAACGGCTTGCGCCCCGACATCTGGCGGAGCTTTCAGTCACGCTTCCGCATCCCCTTGATTCGCGAGTACTACGGAGCCACTGAAGGGAACCTGGGACTCATCAACCTCGAGGGACGGCCGGGAATGATCGGGCGCTTGTTGCCGGGCGAAGCCATCCTGAAATGCGATCCGATGACCGGTGCGCTGGTCCGCAAGCGTGACGGCCGCTGCGAGTCCGCCACCGTCGGAGAACGTGGCTTGCTGGTCGGCTGGATCAATACCCTGATGTCGTTCGATGGCTATCTCGATCGCGCCGCCACTCGCAAGAAGGTCGTGCGCGATGTCTTTGCGAAGGGCGATGCCTACTTCAACACCGGCGATCTGGTGCAGCTGCACGCCGATGGCTGGGTGTCCTTTGCTGACCGCATCGGTGACACCTTCCGCTGGAAGGGCGAGAATGTGTCGACGCACGAGGTCGCGGAGATCCTGAGTCAGGCCAAAGGACTCCAAGAGGCCAACGTATACGGCGTGCCCGTGAACGGCGCCGAGGGCCGTGTCGGCATGGCCAGCATCGTGGTTTCCGACGATTTCGACCTCAACGCCTTTGCCGGGTGCGTCGTGAGCAATCTCGCGAGCTACCAACGACCGTACTTCCTCCGCATGGTCCCACGCATGGAAATCACCGGCACCTTCAAACACCAGAAGCACCACTACCGCAGCGAGGGCTACGATCCATCTACCGTCAAGGATCCGCTCTATTTCCTCGACGGGCGGCAGTACGTCCCGCTCGACGACGCGCTCTATCGCAGACTGGCCACCGGAGAAGTCGGCCCACGCTAGGCCTACGGGGCCTGCAGCCGGCGTCTCTTCTATGGCCCGCTCCCCCCTTCGGGGAGCCTCAGGACAGGAATGGTCGCTGCGCGCTGCCATGGGCGGCATGTCGCCGCATGCGGTGCAGTTGATCCTGGAAATCAGATCCCGACCTTCTCTCGCCAAATCGATGCGCACGGTCCTCCACGTTACAGGCGGGAGAGCAACGTTTTGTCGCAGGCTGAAGACCTGCGACTAGGTTATGGGTGTTTGACAGCTTGCGGCTTTCGCGCCTAACGTTTGCCCCATTCCGTCACCGGGAGGTCAGCATGGACGCGCTGTCGATTTACCAATGGTTGTACGAGAAGACGGATGGACGCTTCACCTGGCTGGCGGGGCTTCCGGTGCTGCTTCTGCGCACGCGCGGCGCGAAGACCGGCAAGGAGCGCACGGCGGCGCTGGTCTACCTGCAGGACGGCGAGGATCTCGTCGTGGTCGCGTCGAACGGTGGCAGCGACAAGCCACCGGGGTGGTTCTTCAACATCCAGAAGAATCCAGACACAGGCGTGCAGATCGGCCGGCGGCGCACACGCATGCGGGCGCATGTTGCCGACGCCCAAGAGCGCGCCCGTCTCTGGCCCCTGGTGAATCAAAACAACAGCAACCGCTACGACGGCTATCAGGCCAAGACGAAGCGTGAGATCCCCATCGTCGTCTTGTCTTCGGTGTAACGCCCGAGCCCGTGTCCTCTTGTCCGATGAATATCCTCGCGTCCGCTCGCAGTTTGCAGGCGACCGTGGGCGCGCGGGCCACCGCGATCGAAGCGGCACGCTGCTTCCCGGCGGACCTGGCGCACACCATGGCCGAAGCCGGCCTTTTTCGCATGGCCGTTCCCAAGAGCCTCGGTGGTCTCGAAGTCGATGCAACGACGCTGTGTCAGGCGATCGAGCTGATTGCCGAAGCCGACGCGTCGTCGGGCTGGTGCCTGATGATCGGCGCCACCAGCGCACTGGTGGCCGCCTTTCTGCCGCGGAGCGCGGCGCAAGACATCTTCGCCTCGCCAACCACGATCATCGGCGGGGTGGTCGCGCCATTGGGCCGCGCCGTCCGCGATCATGATCTCTACCACCTCTCGGGACGCTGGCCGTGGGCCAGCGGCAGCAGAAATTGCCAGTGGCTGATGGGCGGCAGCGCCATCATCGAGGACGGCACACCGCGGCGGCTCCCAAGCGGCATGCTCGACAACCGCCTGCTGATTTTTCCCGCCGAAGATGCCACGCTCATCGATTCCTGGTTCGTCGCAGGGCTCTGCGGCACCGGCTCGGGCGAGATGGAAGTGGCGAACATCCGCGTACCGGTCACGCACTCGCTGTCGCTGCTGACCGACAAGCCCGTGGAGCCGGGACCACTCTATGCCGTTCCGATATTCGGACTGCTCGCCCTCGGTATCGGCGCCGTGATGCTGGGCAACGCCCGCGCCGCGGTCGCCGATCTCATCGAGCTTGCCGGCGGCAAAACGCCGCAGGGGTCGAAGCGCCCGCTCGCCGAACGCGCTACCGTGCAGGCCGGGCTGGCAGACAGCACCGCCCAGCTGCATGCCGCGCGTGCCTGGTTCTACGAAACGATCGGTAACGCCTGGCAGCTGGCAACGGAGCGCGGCGAAATCCCGATCGACGCGCGCGCCGCCTTGCGCCTCGCCGCCACGCATGCGACCCGCGTGTCCGCCGCCGTCGTGCGCGCAATGTACGACCTCGGCGGTGGCTCGTCCGTGCATCTGTCACACCCGCTGCAACGCCGCTTCCGCGACGCCCACGTCGGCACCCAACACGCGATGGTATCGCCGGCGACCCTCGAGCTCGCCGGGCGTATCCTGATGGGCCTGCCAACCGATACCGCGCAGCTGTGAGTAGCCCTGAGAAACATGCCCGCCACTGGCAGCCCGTCACACTTGGCAGGCCCTAGGAGAATGAAAAACAGGAAACCGGAAACAGGAAACGGAAAACGGCAAATGGCCGTGGATGATGCGTTGACCAGTTTTCATTTCCGGTTTCCTGTTTCCGGTTTTCCATTTTCTTCTTCCGAGAAAGTCCGACAGGCTACGAATCGCGACCAATCCTGTCCTGAGGCTCCTCGAAGGGGGAAGCGAACCATAGAAACAATGCCGGCCGCAGACCCGCCGGTCGTAATCCAGAGGTGAATGCGATGCCCGAAATCGAGCTCTTCGAAGCCATGCAGACGTGCCGCACCCTGCGGCGCCTGCGCTCCGATCCGGTACCGGAGGATCTCCTGCGCAAAGTGCTCACCGCGGCAACCTGGGCACCGAGCGGCGGCAACCGCCAACCGTGGCGCTTCCTGGTGGTGCGGGATCCCGCGCGCAAACACCAGCTGCGCGAGTGGTATCTCCCGATCTGGCGGAATTTCTCGCAGGCGTACAGTCGAGGTCTCGAGCGGCTTCCTCCGGCGGCCCGCGGCCCGCATACACGCATGCTCGCCGCTGCCGACTATCTTGCCGAGCATTTTCACGAAGCGCCGGTCGTTATCGTCGTCTGTGTGCACATCCCGGACCTGGCAATTACCGATGCTGGGCTCGATCGTCCCTCGGTGGTCGGCGGCGCCTCCATCTATCCTGCCGTGCAGAACCTGATCCTGGCCTGCCGTGCCGTCGGGCTCGGCGCGGCGCTGACCACACTGCTCTGTCAGAAGGAGCCCGAGGTGCGGGCACTGCTCGGTATCCCAGAGGACTGGGCCACCTGCGCCCATCTGCCGGTCGGCTATCCGCAGGGCAAAGGCCACGGCCCGGTGAAACGGCATTCGGTCGCCCGCGTCGCCTATCTCGACCACTGGGAGCAGCCGCTGTTTGTGGAGTGAATGGGCTCATCGCCGCACGCGCTCCACGCGTTTGCGCCGCATTCCTACGATTGCTACTCCTCCCGACCTCCACGTCTGATCGTGGTCAGTCCACCGCCCAGGGACGCACACGTAAGCGCCGCTGACCCGCCGGCATAGATGCTGCACTTGTCTGGCGTCACAGCCCGTGCCGCTATGCGGCGCGCCGCGCGGTGAACGTTAGTGATTTTCGTTGACAAACGCGTGCCTGCCACGATATCGGGGGCGCGTTTGACAGCACACTGGCAATCAACACTCCAAGCGGTTCGCGGGGGACTTTTATACTAGGCGACGCGCCCAATCGGCGGCGATGCAATTGGCAAGAGTGAGGTGGCTCATGCTGCGTGGTCTTACTGTGTTCGGGGTTGGGTTGTGGCTGTTGGCAAGCGCATGGTCGCCCGCTGCCGCCGACGGACCGCCAATCGTCCCCACGGCAATCACCTTCACCATCAATCATGCCGACTGCGGCAGCGCCGGCGCGGGGAGCAATAGCTTCGCCCTCTACCTCAACAGCACCCTGCTGGCCACGGTACCTTCCTCGCAGGGATGCGTCTGCAATGCAGCTCCACTGGTGCAACGCTTTACGGACGCAGCGACCCTCGCGCTGTTCAATCCCGCCATCTGCAACGACTTCCGCGTCGACATCAGCGACACCGGCGGCGGAGGTGGTGTCGCGCTCGGATTCGTACGCGTGACCGTCGACACTGCCGCCGCGGCGGCAAGCACTTGCCTCTTCGACGGCTATCCGGGCAACCCCTACGCCTTCTGTGCGGATCGCAACCTCTGTTCGGAGAACGGCTCCACGTCTCGTCCCGCGGAAATCGCTGCCGGCGATCCTGACGGCGACGGCTTCACGACCGGCATCGGCGCCCAGTGCGACAACTGCCCCGCCGTGGCGAACCCTGATCAGACCGATAGTGACGGCGATGGTGTCGGCGACGCCTGCGACATGTGCTCGGGGCCCGGCATATATGACAGCGACGGTGACGGTGTCTGTGACGGGCGCGACAACTGTTATTACACACCGAATCCGGATCAGGCCGACAGCGATGGCGATGGCGTCGGCGATGCGTGTGACAACTGCCCAACGATTGCCAATGCGGACCAGCAGGACACCGACTTCAATGGGTTGGGCGATGCCTGCCAGACCTGCCCGCTCTTCAGTGACAGGGACGCCGATGGCATCTGCGACCCTGCGGACAATTGTTCCTCTACTCCCAATCCCAACCAGGCCGACAGCGACGGCGACGGAATCGGCGACGCCTGTGACAATTGCCCAACGATTGCGAATGCGGACCAGCAGGACGCCGACTTCAATGGGTTGGGCGATGCCTGCCAGACCTGCCCGCTCTTCAGTGACAGGGACGCCGATGGCATCTGCGACCCTGCGGACAATTGTTCCTCTACTCCCAATCCCGACCAGGCGGACAACGACGGCGACGGCATCGGCGACGCCTGCGACAACTGTGTGGGTCCGGGCCGCGACGGCGACGCCGATGGCGTCTGCGACGCGCTCGACAACTGCCGGTACCGCTACAACCCCGACCAGATAGACAGCGATGGTGACGGCGTCGGCGACGCCTGCGACAATTGCCCGACGACCGCAAACGCGGACCAACATGACAGCGACTCCAATGGCTTGGGTGACGCGTGTCAGACGTGCCCTTCCGGTTCGGACTCGGACGGCGACAACGTCTGCAGCGACGTCGACAACTGCCCGAGCATTCGCAATCCTGATCAAGCCGACGGCGACGGCGACGGCATTGGCGATGCCTGCGACAATTGCGTGGGGCCTGGCCGCGACAGCGATAACGACGGCGTCTGTGACGGCGTCGATAACTGCCGTAACCGTTACAACCCCGATCAGGCCGATGGCGACGGGGATGGCGTCGGTGATGTCTGCGACAATTGCCCGACAACGTCAAACGTGGATCAGCACGACCGCGATTTCAACGGCATCGGTGACGCCTGTCAGCTCTGTCCCCCCTTTTCAGACTTCGATGCCGACAACGTTTGTAGCGACGTCGATAACTGCCCTGACACCCGCAACCCCGACCAGGCTGACCGCGATGGTGACGGCATCGGCGACGCCTGTGACTTCTGTGTCGGCCCTGGCGCATATGACTCGGACGGCGACGGACGCTGCGACGAGGCCGACAATTGCCCGTATGAGCCCAATGCCGACCAGACGGACAGCGACGGCGACGGCGTCGGCGACGCCTGCGACAATTGCCCCACGACCGCGAATGCCGATCAACGCGACAGTGATTCCAACGGCGTCGGCGATGCGTGCCAAACGTGCGCGCCGTTCAAAGACCGTGACGCGGATGGCATCTGCGACCCCGCAGACAACTGTCCCTCGACCAGGAATCCGGACCAGGCCGACGGTGACGGCGACGGCCTTGGGGACGCCTGCGACAACTGCGTGGGCCCGGGCGCCGACAGCGACGGCGACGGCGTCTGCGACGGGGTCGACAACTGTCGCAACCGGCGCAACCCCGACCAGACGGACAGCGACGGGGATGGCATCGGCGACGTCTGCGACAACTGCCCGACCATCGCAAATGCGGATCAGCGTGACACCGACTTCAACGGCATCGGCGATGCGTGTCAGGCGTGCCCACTCTTTGGCGACTCCGACGGCGATGGGGCGTGCACCGGTCACGACAACTGTCCTTTTGCATACAATCCCGACCAGGCGGACCGCGACGGCGATGGCATCGGCGACGTGTGCGACTATTGCGTCGGGCCCGGAACATACGACTTCGACGCTGACGGCGTCTGCGATGATGGCGACAACTGTCCCGGCGAATACAACCCGGACCAAACGGACAGCGATCACGACGGGATCGGCGACCGCTGCGACAACTGCCCGACAACCGCGAATGCGGACCAACGTGATCTCGATTCCAACGGCATCGGCGATGTGTGTCAGGCATGCCCACTCTTTGACGACTCCGACGGCGATGGTCTCTGCGACGAGTCCGACAACTGTCCCGACACCTCCAACGCGGATCAAGCCGACCACGACGGCGACGGGATCGGCGATGCGTGCGACCATTGCGTCGGGCCGGGCGGCTTCGACAGGGATTTTGATGGGGTGTGCGACACGGTCGACAATTGCCCGAACGTATCAAATGCGACGCAGATCGACAGCGATCACGACGGCATCGGCGACGCCTGCGACAACTGCCCGACGATCGCAAATGCCGACCAACGCGACGCGGATGGGAACGGCATCGGCGACGTGTGTCAGACCTGTCCGCTGTACGATGACGTCGACGGCGACAGCGTCTGCGACGAGCACGACAACTGTCCCTACGACTCCAACGCGGATCAAGCCGATCGCGATGGTGACGGGATCGGCGATGCGTGCGATCAGTGCACCGGGCCGGGAAGCTACGACTTCGACGGCGACGGCATTTGTGATGAGCACGACAACTGCATCGACGCCTACAACCCGGACCAGGCCGATACCGACGGCGATGGCATCGGCGACCTGTGCGACGATTGCGCCGGCCCAGGCGGTGACCGCGACCGCGACGGGGTATGCGATGGTGCGGACAATTGCCCGGGCACGCCCAACGCCGACCAGGCGGACAGCGACCACGACGGCGCCGGCGACGCGTGTGACTTCTGCGACGGGCCAGGAACCTACGACAGTGATGGCGACGGCGTGTGCGACGAGCACGACAACTGCCGGTATGCCTCGAACCCGACTCAGAGCGACCGCGACCATGACGGGATCGGCGACGCCTGCGATTTCTGTGTTGGGCCGGGAGCGTACGACAGTGACGGCGATGGGCTGTGTGATGGCGCCGACAACTGCCCACACGCGAAGAACCCCCATCAGACCGACACCGATGGTGACGGCGTCGGCGATGCCTGCGACAATTGTCCGAGCGTGGCCAACCCGGACCAGGCCGATAACGATGGCAACGGCGTAGGGGATCTCTGTCAGGTCTGTCCGCGTTACGACGACCTCGACGCCGACAGCGTCTGCGACGAGGTGGACAATTGCCGCTACGCCTATAACCCGGACCAGGCGGATCGCGATCACGACGGTATCGGAGACGTCTGTGACTACTGCGTCGGCCCCGGAGCTTTCGACAGCGATGGCGATGGGCTGTGCGACGCGGCTGACAACTGCCCCTTCATCGCCAATGGCGACCAAGCCGATCGTGACGGTGACGGCGTTGGCGATGCCTGTGACAACTGCCCGGCAGTCGCCAACGCCGATCAGCGGGACTTCGATTTCAATGGGTTGGGTGACGCCTGTCAGCTCTGTGCGCGCTATCAAGACGATGACGGCGACAACGTCTGCGACAGCGTCGACAATTGCCCACAAACCTCCAACCCGGATCAGCGGGACAGTGACCATGACGGGATTGGCGACGCCTGCGATTTCTGTGTCGGGCCGGGCGCATACGACAGTGACGGCGACGGCCTCTGCGACGCCGCCGACAACTGCCAATATACCGCCAATCGCGACCAGGCCGACAGCGATGGCGACGGCGTCGGCGATGCCTGCGACAACTGCCCAGCCTTGTCCAACCCGGACCAAGCGGACTCGGACTTCAACAATCTCGGCGACGCCTGCCAGGTGTGCCCGGCCTTCCACGACCACGATGGCGACAACGTGTGCGACGAGGTTGACAATTGTCGTTCCACCCGCAACCCCAATCAACTGGACCGCGACGGTGACGGCATCGGGGACGCGTGCGACAATTGCCCGGCAACGCCGAACCCGAGCCAGCAGGATAGCGACTTCAACGGTGTGGGCGATGCGTGTCAGGTCTGTCCCGCCTTCAACGACAGCGACGGTGACAATGTCTGCACCGGCACCGACAATTGCCCCCGCGTCCGCAACCCGGACCAAGCCGACAGCGATGGCGACGGTGTCGGCGACGCGTGCGATAATTGCCCGACGGTAACCAACAGCAATCAGGCCGATCTCAATTTCGACGGCATCGGTGATGCCTGCCAGTTCGACATCGCGAACCTGATTCCCAGCGGTACCGGGTCCGCCGATTGTACCCACGAGTGGAGGACCGACCCCGCGCCACACAGCAGTTCGAGCGGCGTGCCGAAGGATCGGCTCGAGTGTACCGATGGCGATTTCAGATGCGATTTCGGCGCGGCCAACGATGCCGCTTGCACGTTCCACGTCAGCCTCTGCTTCAACGTTGCCGAGTCCCGCTTCGCGTGCAGTCCAACGGACATCGAACGTGTAATCCTGACGACGCCCAGCTGGAAGCCGCGCAACCCCACGGACACCACCAACCGTCGGGCTCTAGAGAATGCCCTGACCGGCCTCGGCGGCCATGTCCAGGGCATGTGCGTCAACGCCGGATCACGCCGGTTCGCATACTGTGCCGCGAACGATGAATGCGATACGGCGTCATTCGTCAGCGATGGCGTCTGCCGGCGCCTCGTGGCATTCGAGCCGCCGCTGTACACCCAAGACGCTTGCACCGACTATGCTGTCATCACCGTGCCGCTGCGCTATACGCCGCAAGGGTTTCGAACGGGAACGAAAAACCTTCGGCTGGCGGCCGTGTCATCAAAGAATCCAGGTGCCCGGCAGGCGCGTGATGTCGACCGGCTGCGCCTGGTATGCAACCCGCCGCGATGAGTCCCTCGATACAAAGGCTCTGGCCGGTATTGTAACGGACCCAACTTGACTTCGCTGCCGTACTTTCGTCATGGTGCGACGCGGAGGCTGTGACGTACGAAATGGGCACGATCGCCGAGCAGGTGGATACGGGCGCGACGACGCGCGTCGCGAGCGGTGCTATTCCATCGACGAGCCCCCGTACGATCGGGGAAGCGTGGCCGATCTTCCTGCGGCACGCCAGCCCGCTTCTGCTGCTGACCGTGACGATTCCCGCGATCGTCGGACGCATCGCGTTGGCGGATTGGACCCGCTGGGATGTCGTGATCGCGATTGCCATCGTCGCGCTGTGGCCGGTGCAGGAATGGCTGATCCACGTCTTCCTGTTGCACGCCAAGCCCATCAAAGTCGGCGGCCGCACCCTGGATCTCATCATTGCACGCATGCACCGCGCGCATCATCGCGACCCGTGGAACTATCGCATCTTGTTCATTCCGCTCCACGCGGCCGTCGGCGTCCTTCCGGTTGAGGTGCTGCTCTGGTTCAACTTCATGCCGACCCGGGCGCTGGCCATGACCGGCATCGCGGTCTCGCTGGCTCTTACGGTGCACTATGAATGGATTCACTTCCTGATCCACACGCGTGTGACGCCTTCCAGCCGCCTTTATCAACGGCTGTGGCGCAACCATCGGCTGCACCACTTCAAGAACGAGCGCTACTGGTTCGGGGTCACGCGTCTGGAAGGCGACTGGGTGCTGCGCACAGCGCCCCCGGCCAACGCGGTACCGATCTCGGCGACGGCACGCACGCTGGGCATCGGCAGTTTCTGAGTGACGGCGCCGCCCCTCACCTGCCCTTTCTGGCCTTCGAATTCTCGTGTTTCCGTGACTCCCGGTTGGCAGGCACGCTCGCCAGGATCGGCACCGGCGGCGCTGGCGCCGGCGTGCTCGCCGACTCCGCGGGCAGGGCGATGTTGAGCTCCAGGACCGCGCAGCTCTCGCGGCGTTCGAACTGCACCGTGACGCCGTCGGGATCGATCGGGAAGTACTTGGCGACGGCTTGGATGATGTCTTGCTGCAGGGCTGGCAAGAAGTCGGGCGCGCTGCGGCGGGCGCGCTCGTGCGACAGGATGATTTGCAGGCGTTCCTTCGCCACCGACGCCGTCGGGCGCCGCCGCCGCAGGAAGTAGTCGAGCACGGACATCGCTCAGCTCCCAAAGAGGCGTCGAAACAGACGCTTCTTCTCCGGTTCGAGGAAACGCAGCGGCCGCTCCACACCGAGGAAACGGTCGACGGCATCGGCATAGGCCAGTGCGGCGGTGGCATCGCCATCGAGGATGACCGGGGTCCCGACGTTGGACGCCGCCAGGACGGCGGGAGACTCCGGGATGATACCAAGGATCGGGATACCGAGAATACCGCGCACGTCCTCCAAGCTCATCATCTCGCCCATCGCCACGCGCTTCGGATCGTAGCGCGCAATCAGCAGGTGCTCCTTCACCGGATCGAGGCCTTCCACGGCGCGCCGCGACTTCGCCGCCAGTATCCCCAGAATGCGGTCGGAATCGCGCACCGACGAGACCTCCGGGTTGGTCACCACGATGGCCTGGTCGGCAAAATACAACGCCATGAACGCGCCCTTCTCGATCCCCGCGGGAGAGTCGCACACGATGTACTCGCAGCCGATTTCTTCCTGCAGCTCGTGCAGGATGCGGGCGACGCCATCGAGGGTCAGCGCGTCCTTGTCGCGGGTCTGCGACGCGGGCAACAGAAAGAGGTTCTCGAGCCGCTTGTCCTTGATCAGCGCCTGGCTGAGCTTCGCCTCGCCATTGATCACATTGATCATGTCGTAGACCACGCGCCGCTCGCAGCCCATGATCAGATCGAGATTACGCAGCCCGATGTCGAAATCGATGACCGCGGTCTTGTGCCCGCGTTGGGCCAGGCCGGCGGCGAAGCTGGCGCTCGTGGTCGTCTTGCCGACGCCCCCCTTGCCAGACGTGATGACGATGACAGTTCCCAATGTCGTGTCTCCTATGTGCGCAGACGCTTCGCTTCGTCGCTGCCTGGCAGCGGCGCAATGATGAGCCGGTCGTCTTCCAGCATGATGTGCGCCGGCTGGCTGCGCACGTCATCGGGCAGATCGGCTTCGATGGTCCGGTACACGCCGGCGATCGCCACCAGCTCCGCTTCCAAGGCCAGGGTGAAGATGCGCGCCGTCGTGTCCCCAAGCAAGCCCGCCATGGCCCGGCCACGCAGCGGGGCATAGACGTGGATATTGCCGGCGGCGAGCACCTCGGCACCGACGCTGACCGGCGCCAGGATGACCAGGTCGCCTTCCGTGGCGACGACGCGCTGGCCGGAACGTACCGGGTGCGTCACGATGCGGCCCGGGCGTGGCGTCGGAGGCGGCACGGCAACGGGGGCAGTCGGCGGGGCAGGCTCGAGGCCCACGTTCCGCCCGCCACGCAGTACACCCAATCCGGCCCGCTGCGCCGCCGCTTGCTGCTCCGCATTGCCGTGACGTACGGCGATCGGAATCAACCCGTGGCGGCGTACCACGCTCACCAATTCCCAGATCTCCAGCGGTTCCGCCGCGACCTCTTGCAAGTCGATGACCAGCGGCGCGTTCCGAAACATCTCCGCGCCCTGCGCCACCTTGGCTGCCAGACCGCGATCGATCTCGCGCAGATCGGCACTGGAAAGGTGCGCTACGGCGATCGTGAAGGCAGCCCCGCGGATGGTGACCGCCGGGCGTTCCGCCTCCAGATCAGCGGGCGGAGTGAACGGCGATGAGGCAGCCATGGCGCGCGCGATCCGATGGTGCGGAAACGCTTCGTTCGCGAATCGGAACTGGAAGCGATTGACGCGGACGCAGCGCACGCGCGAAGCTTGCAGCCTCGCTGGACTTACTCCACACCCTCATCCGACTTCCCATCCCGTAGTCCCGTCGTGCTCCGGCCAAGACGGCAATGAGCACACGAGGCGCACCAATACCGATCTCCATCGGTGCGGTCAATAGTCGACCAGGCCAATTTGCATACGCTCATGCCGAAGCAAGCAAAGCCAACCATCTCGCCCGTGTGAGAAATGAGATTCCTGCCGCTCCCGCTGTTGCGACTGTCGATTGACTCGGACGCGGGCGCGATTCGGGAATCGCCCCGCGCGGCGCTGCCGATTCGACGCCCTTTCGGGCAGTTCCCGAGCTGCCCTACACGCACGAGGTCCGAACCCGAAAAACTCGACACTCCCCTGTTGGCAATGGCGTCGCCATAGCGACCCATAGCAAGGACGCCGGGCGCAGCCCCCGCGGCTCTTGCCAAGCACCGCGCTCCTCGGTCACACTGCAGCACTTCACGGAGGCACCGATGCAAGAGATCGTCAGCGGCATTTTCGCGTGGCCGTGGTTTTCAGCCCGCCACAACTACAACTTCAACGGGCATCTCGTGTGCGATCCAGCCGGCAACCTGTGCATCGACCCGGTGGAGCCGGGCGCCGCGACGCTCGACGCCATCGCCCATCTCGGCGTCGGACGCATCCTGCTCACCAATCGCAACCACGCCCGCGCCGCCAACGCCGTGCGCAGCCGCACCGGGGCACGCACCGCCATTCACGCCGACGATGCGGCGCATGCCCGTAGCCAGAACGCGGAGATCGACGACACGCTGGTTGTCGGCGAGCGTGTCGGCCCGCTGCACGTGGTCGGCGTGCCGGGAAAGTCGCCCGGCGAAATCGCCCTGCACTGGCCGGAGCGACGGTTGCTCATTGTTGGCGACGCAGTGATCGGCAACCCGCCGGGGCACTGCGGCCTGCTGCCAGAAAAGGTCATGGACGACCCTGCCCGCTTGCGTTCCAGCGTCCGTGCGCTACTCGAGCTGGACTTCGATACGCTGTTGGTTGGCGACGGGGAAACGATATTGAGTGGCGCGAAGGCCCGGCTTCAGGAATTGGTTGCGAGCCTTTGATGGAATCGATTGCCTCGCATTGGCACCTGCCCGGAGGCTGAAGAGACTGTCGCAAACCCAATTCGGCAGGTACAGCGGCCTGCCGCCACCAACATTCTTCTCGGCCTTCGGCCTCTCGTGGCTGCAGCCGTCCCTGGCTGCACGAGTTCTGAGACAGCCTCTTCAGTCCTGGGTGCGGCGCTGCCTCACTGCCCGAGCTTCGACTTCAGCCTGTGTGTCCAGCGGTCACGGAATCGCTGTGTCATCCACAGGCACACGCCCCAGATATCCGCCAGCGGCTCGCCGCTGCGTGGATCGATGGGCTGATAGGGTGGTGGACCAAACTCCGGATTGATGGTGAGAACGGCGCGCCCCTCGGCCTGACGGGCCTCGATGATACGGTCCCACCAGCGCTCGAAGCGAGCTGTCCACTCCAAGCCCATGCCGACGCGCGGGTCGGGCACCTGCGGTCCATGCGCGTAGCCGACGCGCGCGTGCACATGATCGGCGCGGCTGATGGCAAGGTCCATGAGCTCGCGATAGCCAGGTTCGGAAAGGCTGCTTTCCGCAACCGTCGTGAAGTGGCTGAGATCGGCGCAGATGCGCAGCTCGGGCAGAGCCTCGAGGTAACGGGCGGTCGTCCACGGCGCGTACAGTAAGCGCGTACGATGCGTTTCGAACACCACCTGGGCCTCCACCTCACTGGCCATCTGCATCACCGTGCGAAAGAAACGCAGCCCGCGCTCGAAGGCGTAGCGGTCGCGCCCGGGATGGCAATTGATCAGGATCGGGCGCGCTTGCTTGACGTGGTCCAGCTGCGCCCGGAACCAGTCCTCCTCGTCGCAGAACATCATGGCCACGTAATCGAGTTTGAGCTCGCCGCACAGATCCGCAAACTCATGCGGATCCATTTCAATGATGGCGCATTCGACACCGTCGTAGCCGGCGGCGGCGTAGCGTTTGAGCCGCGTCCGCTGATCGCCCAGATGCTCCATGCCCCAATCACATTTGAGTAGCTTCAACTCCATGGGAACGTCCTCCTCTCGATGCGCCGCGCGGTACGCCCAAGCCGGCGAGTTTGACGCAGACGGCGGAGTGAATGCAAACCGTTGGGCACAGCGGGCAAGTCGCCCGCGTTTGTTTGCAAGGCCTCGGTCGTGCTGGCGCTGAGTTGATCATTCCCGCAGTGGCGCGTCGGTTTCGCACGAGAATCGTCGATGCCTGCGACAGACGACCAGCCGCGGCGTTGCACCGGGTCCGCACGCAAACTGAAACCGGCCGCCACCGTGGGCTGAACAAAGAACAGCCGGAGCGGGCCGGGCGGGGAGCCGGCTTAAATGCCGGCTTGGTTCTTTCAGCCGGGGGCTTCAGCCCCCGGTGACTGTAGCGTCACGCGTACTGCCTCAACCACAGCAGGCCGCGCAGGCATTCTCGGGCGCGCATGCTTCAGTCGTCGCGTTCCTTAAACGGCATGATGACCCACAACACGGCATAGATGATGAGCCCCCAACCGAATCCCAAGAGCGTTAGCACGACCGCAGCGAGCCGCAGCGCGGTGACTGAGACGCCGAACTGTTCGGCCAGGCCGGCGCACACGCCGGCGATCATCTTGCCACGCCGCAGGCGGTACCAGGTGCGCGACAGCGCCGAGCCCTCGAGCATGCTGCCGCAGAAGCGGCACTTCACGGCTTCGTCGCGGATCTCTTCGGCGCAGTACGCACACTGTTTCATGACAACTTCATCCCAGCGCCGGCCGTTCGCCGACACGCCGCTCGGCAAGAAAGAGCGGAATCGCCGCATACGTGGTGGCAAACAGCAGGATCAGGAATGCGGCGTAGCCGAAGATCAGGTACGCGGCGAGCGCCGCGGGCACCAGCGCACTGGCCAGCTCGTACACCAGGCGCAGCAGGTACGCATCATATGCAAGCACCCCCGGTAGCGGAAGCAGCGCGAGCAGCAGCGCCGCCAGCACCTTGCGCCACAAGTTGCTGACGGCCATTCGGGCGACCTCTGGTTGGAGCCGGAGCAACGCGCGGCGCGACAGCGCCGTCGCATCGAGCAGCACCACACTGGCCTCCAGCACCGCCGTGACGCGCGCCAGCGGTGGCGGCGCGACGCGGCATTCGTCGCACTCGGCAACGTGCGCGGCGAGCGCGTGCGGCGGCTTCTCGGTTCCGCTCACTGCCCGCCCTCCCGAACCCGTGCGGCCAGCTGCGCCAGGGCATGGTGCAACCGGCTTTTCACGGTGCCCTTTGGACAGCCGAGAATGTCGGCCGTCTGCTCTTCGCTGAAGTCGTGATAGTAGCGCAAGACGATTACCTCTCGTTGCGCTTCCGGCAGCGCCGCCAGGAGCCGCGCCGCGTCAGCCGCGGCCTCGCTGCGCTGGCGGACGTCCGGCGCCACGAGGTCGTCTGCACTCTCGTACGCCTCGGGCGGCGACCGGCGGTGAAAGTCGCGGCAGAGATTGACGGCGATCTGAAACAGCCAGGTCGAAAAGCGGCGCGTCGGATCGAATCGCGCCGCGTGCCGGACCACGCGCCACCAGGTTTCTTGATAGAGATCTTCGACGTCACGGCCGCCGGTATGACGATGGATGAAGCTCGACAGCGGCCGCTCGTAACGCTGCAGGAGGTCGCGCAACGCCGCCTCGTCGCCGTGCGCCAGCTGAGCGACGAGCTCTTCATCCGTCGCCATGACGTCCGCATAGCACGATAGGGGAATTTGAGAATTGGCGGATGGAAAGATCTGAGAATTGGAATTCGTCCATTCAATCCTTCAGTGCTCCAACGCTCCATGATTCTCCAACTCTCCACTCCGGAAATGCCCCAATCCGCCAACCCTCAAATCCTCATATTCTCGAATTCTTTCACACTCGATCCGGGACGATCGGCGGCCCCGGTGGAGCGCTGCGCCGCCCGCTCAGCGTTGCGGCCAGCGCCTGGCCCCAGCGCAGCAGCCGTTCCAGCTGCGATTCTCCTCCCGGATGCCGCGGAATGATCAACCAGAGGCCGAGGTAGAGGAGCCCTCCCAACAGATGGAAGAATGTCAGGACCACGAAGGCCAGCCGGACTGCAGCCGTCGGCACCGCAAGGGCATGCGCCAACGCGGCGCAGACGCCGGCGAGCCGCGTATCAGCATGGCTTCGATGCCACCGCTCCGTGTCGAAGGTTACGAGCCGGCTGCGGCAATAGCGGCAACGCGAGGCCTCCGCGAGAATCTCCTCCGCACAGTACGGACAACACTTCATGTCTGCCATTTCCTACCTCCTGCGCCGTAGTACGGCGGCGCGAGGCAAAAGGTTCACGCGGGGAAGAAAAAGGGAGGAACACGAAAGCACGCACGTTCGAAAGCACGAAAGGGAACAAGACTCGTCGCCGTCTGGGCTGCACCGATGCATTCGAAACGCGAATGCGTCGGTGTGCTTGGCACCGAAAATTACTCACTATTAAAGGCGTGTTTTCGCTGATAGCAATGAACTTGGTTATGACGATTGTTCCACTGTTTATTTTTCTTGTGGCCATCGGATTCCAGCTCCTCACCACCGCACCCAGCCACGCGCAAGTCCGTCCGGTCGACCGGCCCATCGCCAGCGAAGTCACCAACGAGCGCGGCTTCACGCTCGACATGTTTGACACCAAGCTCTGGGCGCTCGCCAGACATCCGCTCTCGCCCGCGTCGATGAGTCAGCTGGGCGACGCGGTACACCAGGCACCCGCACGCGGCATTCAGGTCGAGCTGCTCACGCCGGGCGATTTCGGGGTTTCGATACACCTCTACTGGTAAGCTGCATTCGCGAGGCCGTCTTTCGGACTTAGCAGTCCGCAGCGACCGACCGGGGAGCGGCCCATAGAAGGACGCCGGCCGCAGGCCTATGGGGCCAGCACTACCTTCAGGCAGCCGTCCTGGCGCCCGCCGAACAGCGCATAGGCGTGTCTGCCGTCGTTCAGCGGCAGGTGGTGGCTGATCAATCCGGTGGGTTCGATGCGGCCGCTGCGAATCAACGCAATCAACGGCGGGACAAAGCGCTGCACGTTCACCAGACCGATGCGGAAGGTCAGGTCCTTCATCAAGGCCGTGCCCATCGGGAACGCGAAGTCTTGCTGAATGAGCACGCCGACAACCGAGACCACGCCGCCGACGCGCACCACCTCGAACGCCAGGTGTACGGTCTCAGTAGCGCCAACCGCCTCGATCACCGCGTGGGCCCCTTGCCCGTCCGTCGCTTCGAGCACCGCCGTGCGCACATCCTGTTGCGACGCATCGATCGGCGTCGCGCCGAGTCGGCGCGCCTGGGCGAGCCGGTAGTCGACTCGATCGACAGCGAAGATTTGCGACGGGCTGAACAGTTGGGCGCAGGTGATGGCAAACAATCCCACCGGCCCGCAGCCGATGACCACCACGATATTGCCCGGCTTGATCGCCGCGTTCTCCGCCGCGAAGTAGCCGGTCGGCAGAATATCCGTCAAGAACAGCACCTGCTCGTCGGACAGATCGGCGGGTGAGGCGTACAAATTCACGTCGGCATTGGGTACCGCGATGGCCTCGGCCTGCCCACCCGGCAACTCCGGCGAGACACCGTACACCTTGTTGAAGAGATTCACGCAACCGACCGCGTAGCCGCGGCGGCAGGGCTCGCAGTCACCGCACCCGATGACCCCGGGAACGAGGACCCGGTCGCCCTTGCGAAAGCGGCGGACGTCGGCGCCGACCTCCTCAACGACGCCCACACACTCGTGGCCGATGATCGTGCCGGGCATCGCCGGCACCGTGCCATGGACCAAATGCAGATCGGAACCGCAAATCGACGCCTTGGTCACGCGCACGATGGCGCCGCGCGCATCGCCCACCGCCGCGTCGGGGACGCTCTCGACGCGCACGTCATTCGGCCCGTGGAAGACAATGGCTTTCATTCACCACCTCGAAGGGAACAAATTTCCTTGGAACCTCACCCCGGCATCTCCCCTTTCTCGGATGTAGGGGCGATTCGGGAATCGCCCCACGCGGCGCTACCGATTCGACGCGCCTTTTTGGGCAGTTCCCGAACTGCCCCTACACGCCTGTCCGAACCCGAGAAAATCGACAGTTCCTTTGAAAGCAGCGGGTGGAAGAGAAATATCCAGACAACCCTATAGATGCGGGCCCGACGGATCCTTCCGCGCCAGCCGTGCCGCGACCGGCGGCAGTGACGGCAACGGTGCCGTGCGGCCAATCTGGTACCAGTACGCCGTGCTCGAATAGTCGTTGGCCAAGGCGTTGTTGTGACCGGTCTCGATACTCACCTTGATGGAGCGCTCGAACCGAATCGGGTCTTCAATGTGGAAGCGGTACATCGAATTCTTCCCACCCCACGGCCAGGCCTCGTTGCCGCTGTAGACGGTGATGCCATGGTACGGCGCCGAGTACTCCTGCTTCGGGCAGAAGGCGGTGTTGAAGTAGTCTTCGGTGCCGGTGCCATGCAGGCGCGGTGGCCAGGGCTCGCCGTCGATGAAAATCATGTCGTCACCCTCGCCATACCAGTCATTCACCTGGCGTTCGAAGACGTCGATGTTCAGGTTGCAACCGACATAGTGCCCGCGCCCCTGCACGTCGAGAAGGACGTAGTTGCGTTCACCGGTGAGGTTGGCTTCGAGCCATGGCCCACCGACGCCCAGGCCGGCACCGACAGGACGGTTTTCGTCCAGCCGGTAGTCCCTGCGCGTGTAGCCCTGCGCGCGCGCCGTGCCGGCGGTCGGGTTGGTGCGATTCCACAGCGCGTGGAAGCGCGCCAGGTCAGGGTCGGCCGTGCGGTGCTCTTCGTAGTCGATGTAGAAGTAGAAGAGGCGCTGGCGCGCGCCTTGGTTCTCCACCTCGAAACGCGCGCCGTCGCCGAACGGCATCGGGAACCAGCAATTGAACCCGCGCCCTTCCTGTGGGCTCATCTGCAGCGGCAGCGACACGAAGTTGCGCCGCAATCCGAAGCCGATGCCGAAGAAATCACCCAGCGGCACCTCAACGCTCGGGTGCGCCTCGCCATCCCAGAACATGCGCAGCACCGTCTGCCGCAGCTCGTCCGGTTCGTCCGGCAGCGACGCCATCGTCATCCAAATGTGGCGCACGCAACCGGCGCCGTCGATCTTGCCCAACTCCACGCCGGCGCCGGGCGCGATCATCAAGCAGTCGAGATTCCCGCCGCTGCGGTCATACGACGACAGCCGCCGGCTCTTGTAGTCTCGCAGGCGCGCCAGGTTGGCGAGTGTGCCGTTGCCGAGATCCATCTCTCAATGCCTCCAACTCAGCTGGCCGAAGACCACAACACGAAAGCACGAACTTTCGAAAGCACGAAAGAGAGCCCAAGAAAGCTCTTCGATTCCTCTTTCGTGCTTTCGCTCGTTCGTGTTTTCGTGATTTCTTAGTCGAGCCGCTCGATGACCGTCGCGTTCGCCATACCGCCGCCTTCACACATCGTCTGCATGCCGTAGCGGCCGCCGGTGCGCTCGAGGATGTTGAGCAACGTGGTCATGAGCCGCGCGCCGCTGCAACCGAGCGGGTGGCCCAGGGCAATGGCCCCGCCGTTGAGGTTGACCTTGTTGAGGTCGGCGCCGAATTCCTTCGCCCAGGCGAGCACGACCGGCGCAAAGGCTTCGTTGATCTCGACCGCGTCGAAGTCCTTCATGGTAAGACCCGAGCGCTTGAGAATATTCCGCGTCGCCGGGATGACGCCGGTGAGCATGATGACCGGGTCGACGCCGCCGAGCGCGAAGCTGTGAAAGCGCGCCCGCGGCCGCAGACCGAGGTCGAGCGCCTTCTGTTTCTCCATCACGATCACTGCCGCGGCACCGTCGGTGATCTGACTCGAGTTGCCGGCAGTGATCACGCCGTCGGTTTTGAACGCCGGCTGCAGCGCGCCGAGCTTCTCCGCTGTCGAGTCCGGTCGAATGCCCTCGTCCGTGGTGACGGTTTCCTTGCCGCCGTCGGGACCGGCGATCTCGATGGGCACGATTTCGTTCTTGAACCAGCCGTTGCGCGTCGCCGCCGCGGCCTTCTGATGCGATGCCGCCGACAGCTCATCGAGCTCGCGGCGCCCCAGCTTCCATTTCGCCGCAATGATCTCGGCCGACAGGCCCTGCGGAATCAGGCCGCCGACGCCGTATAAGTCGGCATCGGTGTAGCGCTTCATCATGCGTGGACCGAACGGTGCGCCGGCGGTCATCATGCTGGCCCCCATCGCAACGCGACTCATCGACTCGACGCCGGCGGCGATGACGACGTCGTACGCACCGGCAATGACGCCCTGCGCCGCGAAGTGCAGTGCCTGTTGGCTCGAGCCGCACTGCCGATCCACGGTGGTGCCGCAGACTGACTCGGGAAGGCCCGCGGCCAGCGCCGCGTTCCGCCCGGCGTTACCGCCCTGCTCGCCGACCTGACTGACGCAGCCCATGATGACATCCTCGATCAGTGCCGGATCGATACCGGTGCGCTCAACGACGGCGCGCACGGTCTCGGCAGCAAGATCGATCGGATGCTGGCTGTGCAACGCCCCGGTCGGCTTGCCGCGCCCCAGGGGACTACGGACGGCATCTACGATAACGGCTTCACGCATGACTCAATCTCCTTTTCACCAGCTAGAAAATTGCGAGCAACCACCTCGCGGCCCTCACCCTCACCCGCTCCCATGCCGAAAGTGGCTTGGGAGCGGGGAGCTTACGTTCCATCCGCGCTCAAGATCCCGCGACTACGAGCGACGCCACGACGTGTGGAAACCGTATCGTTAAGCCTGCCGCTGACGCAAGAGGGGGACCTGCGGTCGCCGTTTCTTCTTTGGCCCGCTCCCGTTGGTCGCTCGTGGCTGCCAAGTCCGAGTCTTCGACCTACGTCGCGAATCGCTGGGCGGCACGCAGGCGCGCCTTCGCCGCCTCCTCGGCGCGGTTCTTCGGCGCGGCGTTGGTCTCGAGGGACTTGAGCAACCGGCTCGAGATGTCGGCCACCTGATCGACCGCGCTCAGGAACGCGGTTTCATTGGCCTTCGAGGGTTTGTTGAAGCCGGTCACCTTACGGACGAACTGCACGGCCGCGGCGCGAACCTCCTCGTCGGTGACCGGGGGCTCGAAGTTGAAGAGTGTTTTGATGTTTCTACACATGGTCCTTGCCTCGCGATGCGCAGCGGACGATCAGAAGTGGGTTTCGACGATCACTGCCGTACCGTATGCCAGCACTTCAGTCACCCCCTGCGCAACCTCATTGGCGTCGTAGCGCATGGCAACGATCGCATTGGCGCCGGTGGCGGCCGCGTGCGCGGTCATCAGCTCATACGCATCCTCGCGCGCCTTTTCGCAGAGCGACGTGAACAAGGTAATGTTACCGCCGAACAGCGTCTGCAGCGAGGCACCGAACGCCCCGACAATGCTGCGCGAGCGCACGACGATGCCGCGCACGACGCCGACGTTGCGGACGATGCGATGTCCGGGCAGCTCGTTGGCGGTGGTCACCATGTGATGGGGAAGATGGGGCATTGAGTCAGGCTCCTCTTCGCTATGCGGGCGCACAGGGGACGACCTCCCACTACGCCGCTTGCACCTCGATAACTTCGCTCGATGAAGACGGCGCCGGAACAGGTTGCCCATCTTCCCGCAAACCATCGATATGGAATTCGATCGCCTCACGGATGAGCCGCAGCACTTCTTCGCGCGTTGGCGCGGCAGCGACGCAACCCGGGAGGTCGGGAACGTAAGCACCGAACGACTCGGGACCTTCTTCGACGACAACTAACCCTGATGTGACAGAAAAATTCCGGCTTTGAGGCGGCGCTTCATAATGAGAAGGCCTTCCGTTGTGGTAGATTCGTTGTTGCGAGCACCGAAACCACAGCACACCGAAAGGCCATTCTCAATG
>Ga0265331_10000184_pt1 | contig 76712 bp, 63 predicted proteins | sample 41923metaG_FD_202088 | JGI IMG/M metagenome (GOLD analysis project Ga0265331, IMG submission 202088) | Rhizosphere microbial communities from Carex aquatilis grown in University of Washington, Seatle, WA, United States - 4-19-23 metaG | ecosystem: Host-associated > Plants > Roots > Rhizosphere... | reverse complement strand
ACCTCAAGCGCGCGACGATCAGCCACCTGCGTAAGCTGCAGCGTCGGCCTGGACGCGTCCGAAGCTACTTCCAGCACAAGCCGGTCCGCTACGCCGCGTGAAACCATTTACCCGCCGGATCAATAACTCAAGCGCGTTGAGGTTCCCGGCCCTCAAGGACAACTACCTTCCCTTTGCGATCCGCCTTTCCCTCTGCCTTTTGCTTTCTGCCATTTGGGTGCCTCAGTATCTCGAAGCCTGCAGATCGAACGATGCACGAATGCGAATTGAGATGCGTCTTGCTCCTATGAACCCATGGCCTCCGGTGTCCGCTTGGTCGGCACGATTCTCGCCACAGTGTGCACCAGCAGATCCACACCGGATCAACCCAGGGAGAACCCGTTCATGACTGAGCCAACCAACATCACGGCATTGCCGCCTCTCGACGAAGCGGCACCGAGCAACGGCGCTGTCTGCGATCCCTATCCGCCCGACCCAGCCGCAGCCTCTGCACCCGCGCCGCTGGCCGTCCTGGTTATCGACGACGAAAAGAACATCCGCACCACGTTGTCGCTGTGCCTGGAGGGCATCGGTTGCGAGGTGACCGCCGTGCCATCCGCCGACGTGGCTGTGGCCGCGCTCGGACGTCAGGCGTTTGATCTCGCCTTCTTGGATCTGCGGCTCGGCGAAGTCGATGGCTTGAGCGTCCTGCCGCGGCTGCTCGCGGAGCGCCCGGAGCTCACCATCGTCATGATGACCGCCTATGCCACCATCGACACGGCGGTGGAAGCGATCAAACGAGGCGCAAGTGACTATCTGCCGAAGCCATTCACGCCGCTGCAGATCCGGCATGTCGTCGAGCAGGTGGCGGAGCGGCGTGCGGTGCTGCGCCGCGTCGCCGATCTGGAGCAACAGCTGCGCGAAGCCGTGCCCGAGGCCGACCTGGAGACGCAGTCGCCAAAGATGCTCGCGGTACTCGGCCTGATTCGTCGCGCCGGTACCGCAGATGCACCGGTGTTGCTGCGCGGTGAGAATGGCACGGGCAAAGGCGTTCTGGCGCGCTGCCTGCACGCCCAGAGTCCGCGTCAAACACAGCCGTTTGTGGTGGTCAATTGCCCGACGCTTTCCGAGGAGCTGCTGGCGAGCGAGCTCTTCGGCCATGCCAAAGGCGCGTTCACCGGAGCGATACGCGATCAGCCAGGACGCGTCGAGGCGGCCGAAGGCGGCACGCTCTTTCTCGATGAAATCGGCGAGATCTCCCTGGGACTCCAGGCCAAGCTGTTACGCTTTCTGCAGGAGAAGCAATTCGAGCGCATCGGGGAGAATCAGACGCGGCACGCCGATGTGCGCATCGTGGCCGCAACCAACCGGGATCTCGAAGCCGACGTGGCCGCCGGCCGCTTCCGTGAAGACCTGCTGTACCGGCTCAACGTGTTGGAGCTGTGCGTGCCGGCGCTGCGTGAGCGCCCCGAGGACATCGTCCGCCTGGCGCGCCGGTTCGTGCTGTTCGCGGCACGCGCGGCGCGGCGGCCGACGCCGGCGCTGTCCGCGTCCGCGGAGGAGGCACTGCTGTCTTATTCGTGGCCCGGCAATGTCCGCGAGCTACGCAACGCAATCGAGCGCGCGGTCATCCTGTGGCCGACGCAGGTCATCGAGCCCGCGGCACTTCCCGAACGAATTGCGGCGCGGGCCACCTCGACGCCGCGGCTCGGCGGGGACTACACCCTGGAGGCGATCGAGCGCGAGCACATTCTGTGCGTCATCGCCCATTCCCCGACGCTGGAAGAAGCCGCGCGGGTGCTCGACATCGAGCCCTCGACGCTGTGGCGTAAGCGCAAGCGCTACGAAGAGCTGGCGGTCGCATCGCCCGCCCCGCCCAGATGAAATAGGGTGCGTGCGTGGATGCCCTGACGCTCTTCGGTTTGTTCGCAGTCACCATGATGCTGGTGTGCTACGCGATGGAGGACCGCAGCGTGTGGTTCATCCCGGCCTTCGCGGCGTCGTGTGCGCTGGGCTCGGCATATGGCTTCCTGCAGGGGGCTTGGCCTTTTGGTGTCGTCGAAGCGGTGTGGTCCGTCGTCGCCCTGCGTCGATGGCGACTGGCAGTGCAGACCCCGATCCGACGCGGGCGGAACACCGCGCTCACTAACATTCCTTCTGCGTCTCCACGGCGGAAGCCGTGAACGTGCTGCCGCGGCCGGGCTCGCGTGGCATTTTGGCGCTCGGCAGAACGGCGCACACCCCTCTCTGCGGACCTGCCGCGAGGGGTGTCATCGCGGCAATTGCGAGCGTAATCGTGCCCGGTCTGGGTCAGTTGGCTCAGGGACGAATGCTGGCGACGCTGGGTTGGTTCATCTTTGCGGGAATCATTTGGCTCAGTACTCTCGGGATGCTGGGTTGGGCCGTGCACATCCTCTCGGCGATTGACGCCGCCCTGTGGAAAGGGCGCGCCGCGTAGGGAACGACTCGCCACCACCGGGGGCCGCCGCACCTCCTTCTTTGATCTTACCAGTTTGGTGCGGTGGCGGGCCTTTGCTAGCCTCGCCGCTGAAAATGGCCGGTTGTAATCTCCAGCGCGCGAGGCAGTGTTTCCGTGGGGTCCGTAGCCGCGCATCGCTGCTGCCGCTCTCCCCGCGCCCCGCGTCTCCCGGCACCCCATGAGTTGGGTCTGCGGCATCTGGTCCATGATCGTGTCCGCCTGTCTGACGGTGGCGGCGATGCATGTGCTGATCTGGTGCAAGAAACCCACGGCGTGGGCCAATCTGCTCTTTTCCCTGATGGCGGTGGCGACGGCGGCCCTCGCGGGATGTGAGTTGTGGATGATGCGGGCGGAGACGCCGGGACAATTCGGCACGGCCCTGCGCTGGCTCCATGTTCCGGCCTGGGCGGTGATCGTATCCCTCGTATTTTTCGTGCGACTGCATCTGCGAGCCGGTCGGCCGTGGCTCGCTTGGACAATCTGTGTGGCGCGGACTTTCACGCTGCTGCTCAATTTCCTTGTGGGGCAGAATCTCAACTACCGCGAGGTCACCGGGCTGCGCCACGTCCCATTCCTTGGCGAATCTGTCTCTGTTGGCGAGGGGATATCGAATCCGTGGATGCTCGTCGGACAACTGAGTCTGGTGTTGTGGGTAGTCTTCGTCGCAGACGCCGCGACCACCGTGTGGCGACGCGGCGATAGACAACAGGCGCTGGTGGTGGGTGGCAGCAGCTTGTTCTTCGTGTTCGCCGGGACAATGCAGGCCGTGCTGGTCCTCTGGCAGATCATCCACTGGCCGCTGACGCCGAGTCTTTTCTACATGGGCATCGTCGCGGCGATGAGCTACGAAATGACCCGTGAGGCGCTCCGGGCCGCGGAATTGTCGGATGAGCTGCGCGCGCGCGAGCACCAATTGGAGGAAATTCTCGATGGCACTCCATCGCTCGTCTACGTGAAGGATCTGGAAGGGCGTCTCCTGCTGGTCAACCGCAGGTTTGAATCTGTGTTTGGCGTGCCGCGCCAACACCTGATCGGCAAGACCAGTCACTATTTCCTGCCAAAAGAGATCGCGGACGCGCACCGGGCGTCCTCTCTCGAGGCCATGGCAACAGGTGCGGAGGTCTTCGTCGAAGAAGTGACCGATGAGCCGGATGGCAGGCATACGTACCTCTCGGCCAAGTTCCCGCTCTTCGACCCTGGCGGGAAGATGTATGGCGTCTGCGGGATTTCAACCGATGTCACGGCCCGCAAACAAGCGGAAGCCGAGACACTGCGGCAGCGCGACGAACTCGCGCACCTGTCGCGCGTCGCAATGCTGAGTGAGTTGTCGGGCTCGCTGGCGCACGAACTGAATCAGCCGCTGGCCATCATTCTCACCAACGCGCAGGCGGCGCAGCGCCTCCTGGCGCAACAACCGCCCGATCTCGCCGAGGCACGCGACATCCTCGCGGACATCGTCAGCGAAGACCAGCGAGCGGGCGAGGTCATCCGACGATTGCGCTCGCTGCTCAAGCGTGGGGAGACCACCCTGCAGCCGCTGACCGTGAATGACATTATTGATGAAGTGCTCCGGCTCGCGCGCAATGATCTCATCGGACACGACATCACGGTCCACCACAGCGCGGCCGAGGACGTGCCCCAGGTCCTGGGCGATCACATCCAGCTCCAGCAAGTGTTGCTCAATCTGATCCTGAATGCCTGCGATGCGATGTCCGCCAATCCGCCCGCCCGCCGGCACCTGACCTTGGCGACGACGCACCGCGATAGGGCGGTGCGCATTTCCGTTTCGGACACCGGCCACGGCCTGCCGCCGGACGCCGAACGCATTTTCGAGCCGTTCTACTCTACCAAGGAACACGGCCTGGGCCTCGGGTTGTCCATCTGCCGTTCCATCGTCGCAGCGCACCAAGGCCGGTTGTGGGCGGAAGCGCGTGGCGCGGCAGACGTTCCAGATACCCCTACGACGGCAAGCGGCGGCACAACCTTTCACCTGGAACTGCCGGCCGTGGATGAAGGGAAGCCATGAACGCGACCCACGGCACGGTGTTTCTGCTGGATGATGAGCCGGGGATGCTGAAGGCGCTCACCCGTCTGCTCACAGCGGAGGGCTTCGCCGTGCGCGGATTCACCTCGGCGAATACCTTTCTCGCGTCGTATCGCGCCGCAGGCCTAAGTTGTCTGGTGCTCGATGTCGCGATGCCGGAACTCAATGGTCTGGAGCTCCAGCAACGGCTCACCACAGCAGGCGCGCTGCTGCCGATCGTGTTTCTCACCGGGCACGGCGACATCCCGATGAGCGTGCAGGCCATCAAGGCTGGCGCGGTGGATTTCCTCACCAAGCCGGTCAATGCCGCCGACCTCTTGCGCGCCGTGCGCGCCGCCCTGCAACGCGCCGCTGAACAGCGCGACGTCGTGGCAGAGATGGCCGTGTTCCGGCAACGCTATTCCAGCCTCACGCCACGCGAGCGCCAGGTGATGCACCACGTCGTCGCCGGCCAGTTGAACAAACAAATTGCCGCCGACCTCGGCACAGGCGAGCACACCATTAAGGTGCATCGTGCCCGGGTCATGGAGAAGATGGGTGCCGAATCCCTCGCCGACCTGGTGCGTGCCGCGGAACGATTGGGCGTAGGGAAATCAGTTATCGGCAATCGCTAACCAGTCATCAGTTCTCGCGCGGTAGCTTCAGACCACTGGCCACTGGACTGCTGATTACCGGCCCTCGCCCCTGTGGGCGTGTGTCACTAAGGTCTAATACCGGGCGTGCTGCCGTTGTGGCATCGTCCGCCCGATGGACGGAGCCCGGCCACTCATTGCCGTGTTGGACGACGAGCCGCAGTTTTGCAAGGCGCTTGGCCGTCTCCTCAAGACCCATGGCTTTGAGGTCGAAACGTTCACGCTCGGCGAGGAGTTGCTGGCGGCCTGCGCGTCACGGCTGCCGGATTGCCTGCTGCTCGACCTCCACATGTCGGGCCTCAACGGTTTCCAGGTGCTCGAACGTCTGGCCGCGCAACACGTACCGCTGCCGGTGGTTGTCATCACCGGCCACGACCAACCGGGTAACGCCGAACGGGTACGGGCGCTGGGCGCCGTTGAGTATTTGCTCAAACCGCTGAATGAATCGCAACTGCTGGCGGCCATCGGCGCAGCGATTGCAGCCGCCGACCAGAGGCCGTAATCCGAAAAGTCGCCGAGGTCGGGGCGATCAAGTGGGGTGAATGACGAATGCCCCGGGAGAATCGCGCCACGGACTGCCGTGGTGAGTAGCCATCTCAAGAAGGAGGAGAACATGAACATGAAGGTAGTTAATGGGCTCTCAGTGATCATTGTTGGTCTGGTTTTCATCGCCTGTCCGGCGTTTGCGGCGGACAAGCCCAACATCGTCATCATCTGGGGTGACGACATCGGCCAGACCGATGTCAGCGCCTACTCGATGGGTATGATGGGCTTTCACACGCCCAACATCGATCGGGTCGCCAAGGAAGGCATGCTCTTCACCGACTACTATGCCGAACAGAGCTGCACTGCCGGCCGCGCGTCGTTCATCACCGGCCAGTCCGGCTTGCGCACCGGCTTGACCAAGGTCGGCTTGCCGGGAGCTACCGTTGGGTTGCAGAAGGAAGACCCGACGATTGCCGAGCTCTTGAAGGCGCAAGGCTATGCCACTGGGCAATTCGGCAAGAACCATCTGGGCGACCGCAACGAGTACCTCCCTACCGTGCACGGCTTCGACGAGTTTTACGGCAACCTCTACCACCTGAATGCCGAAGAGGAGCCAGAACTGCCGGACTATCCGAAGGATCCGGCTTTCCGCGCCAAGTTCGGGCCGCGTGGCGTGATGGACTGCAAGGCCTCGGACAAGGACGACACGACCGTGGACCCGCGCTTCGGCAAAGTGGGCAAGCAGGTATGCAAGGACACCGGCCCACTGACCAAGGAGCGGATGGTGACGATCGACGATGATGTCGCTGCCCGCGCCGTGGACTTCATCCAGCGCCAGAACAAGGCCGGCAAACCGGCCTTTGTCTGGGTGAACTTCTCCCACATGCACTTCCGCACCCACACCAAGCCGGAGAGCATCGGCCAGTCGGGGCGCTGGCAGAGCCCATACCACGACACCATGATCGACCACGACAAGAATGTCGGCACGGTTCTCAAGGTGCTGGATGACCTGGGCATCGCGGACAACACCTTCGTTATGTACAGCACCGACAACGGTCCACACATGAACTCCTGGCCGGACGGAGCGATGACGCCGTTCCGCAGCGAGAAGAACTCGAACTGGGAAGGCGCCTACCGGGTGCCCGCCATGGTCCGCTGGCCGGGTCATATCAAACCGGGCAGTGTGTCTAACGAGATCGTCGCTCACCTCGACTGGCTGCCGACCTTTGTGGCCATGGCCGGCGACCCGCAAGTGAAGGACGAGCTGCTCAAGGGCTACAAGGTCGGCGACACGACCTACAAGGTCCATCTAGATGGCGACAACCTCGTCCCCTACCTGACCGGCCAAGGCGAGAAGAGCCCGCGGGAATCGTTCTTTTACATCAACGACGACCAGCAACTGACCGGCCTAAGGTACGACAACTGGAAGCTCGTGTTCATGGAGCAGCAAACCCCCGGAACGATGCTGATCTGGGCGAACCCGTTTACCAACTTGCGGCTCCCGAAGATGTTCAACCTCCGCATGGACCCGTACGAGCGCGCCGACATCACGTCGAACACCTACTGGGACTGGATCTTCGATCATGCTTTCCTGATGGTGCCCGCGCAGGCCTACGTGGGCCAGTTCCTGGCGACATTCAAGGACTACCCGCAGCGGCAGAAGGCGGCCAGCTTCAACATGGATGAAGTTCTTCGGAAGCTGCAGGAAAGCGACGGGTCGAAGTAGCACGAACGCGGCGGGGCGCTACTCGAAGCGCCCCGCCGTTCGATTCGCATTGAGAGGGAGCATTTGATGAAACGCTCACTGATGAGGACCCTGCTCGCTCTGCTGCTGCTCACAAACGCAGCGTTCGCCGCCGACCCGCTCCCCTCCTGGAACGACACCGCGCCGAAGAAGGCCATCATCGCCTTCGTCGAGAAGGTCACGACGGTCGGCTCGCCGGATTTCGTGCCGGAGCCTGAACGCATCGCCACCTTCGACAACGACGGCACGCTCTGGTGCGAGCAGCCGCTGCCGGTGCAACTGTACTTCGCGCTCGACCGGGTGAAGGCGCTCGCGCCGCAGCATCCCGAATGGAAGACCAAGGAACCCTTCGCCTCGCTGCTCAAGGGCGACCTCAAGGGCGCGATGGCAGGCGGTGAGCGCGGGCTTCTCGAGATCCTCATGGCCACGCACGCAGGCATGACCACGGTAGAATTCGAGCAGATCGTCAAGGACTGGATCGCAACCGCGAAGCATCCGAAGACGGGCAAGCTCTTCACCGAAATGGTCTATCAGCCGATGCTCGAGCTGCTGGCCTACCTGCGCGCCAACGGTTTCAAGAGCTTCATCATCTCCGGCGGCGGCATCGAGTTCATGCGCCCGTGGGCGGAAAGAGTCTATGGCATTCCGCCGGAGCAGGTCGTCGGCAGCAGCATCAAGACGAAGTTCGAGATGCGTGACGGCAAGCCCGTCCTAGTGCGACTGCCGGAACTGAACTTCAATGACGACAAAGACGGCAAACCCATCGGCATCAACCGGCACATCGGCCGCCGGCCCATCATGGCATTCGGCAACTCCAATGGTGACCGGGAGATGCTGGAATACACGCAGGGCGGCAGCGGCGCGCGCTTCGAGCTGTTGGTGCTGCACGATGATGCGGCGCGCGAATTCGCCTACGGTCCGGCGCGCGGACTGCCAGACGTCAAGCTCGGTGCCTTCCCGCCCGCGCTCGATGCGCAGGCGAAGCAGGACGGCTGGACCGTCGTCAGCATGAAGGACGACTGGAAGACTGTGTTCCCGGCGGCGCAGTCCGAGATCACGGCGATCGACATTCTGCTGGAGCCAGACGTGACCATGCTCGCGCATGCCGCCGCCAACAACGAACGCCTGCTGTCGGTCTTCCCGAAGGGGTTCGCGCTGGATGCGGCGCATCGTCCGCACATCACGATGCTCCAGTGTTTCGTGCGCACGGCGGACCTCGACAAAGTTTATGCCGCCGAAGAAAACGTGTTCGGCGCCGCCAACGTGAACGCGATGAAGCTGGACGCCTTCACACTCTACTACATCCCCGCCGGCACGCTGGGAGTCGCAGGCATTGTCGCGAAGCCGACGCCGGAATTACTCAAGCTGCAGGCGGACATCATTACCGCCGCGAAGCCGTTCATGGTGCAAAGCGGCCCCATCGGCGCGTTCACCGCTGGGCACGATGATCCAGCCATCGACGCGGCCATCATCCAGTATGTGTCCACGTTTGAGCAGAATGCGGCAGGCGAGCACTTCAATCCGCACGTCAGCACCGGCACCGCGCCGAAAGAGCACCTCGACCAGATGCTCGCCGAACCGTTTGAGCCGTTCAGCTTCTCGCCCGCGGGCGCGGCCGTCTACCAGCTCGGCCCGTTCGGTACCGCGGCGAGGAAACTCAAAGAATGGGATTTGAAGCCCTGAGGCGCCGCGCGACCCGTTGAACGACGTGGAGAGACACAGCATGAAGAAGCCACCAGGCGCCGAGATACCAGCTCGCTCCATGGCCCCGAAGCCTTCGGCGTCGGAGCGCAAGTCCAAGGGCAACGCCCGCCGCGGGAAAGTGCCCACCGAAGCACCGTATCGCTCTCCGGCCGAGCGCCGCGCTGAAGGCAAGATGCTGCGCGACACCGTGCCGCGCGCGGACCATAGCGGATGGAAGCCGCCCAAGGATCGACGTGACCCCGTCGAGATCGTGCTGGCAAGCAACGAGGGCAGGCTGCTCGATCTTGTCCCGATTCGGCACGGCCGGATGATGCAGTCGCCCTTCGCCTTTTATCGCGGCACCGCCGCTGTCATGGCCGCCGACCTTGCCAACACCGCGAACTCCGGGTTCAGGGTGCAGGCCTGCGGTGACGCCCACCTCTCGAACTTCGGTGGATTTGCCACGCCCGAGCGCGACGTGATCTTCGACATCAATGACCTGGATGAAACGCTTCCCGCTCCATGGGAATGGGACGTCAAGCGTTTGGCCGCCAGCGTGGTCCTGGCCGGGCGTCATATCCAGCTCAAACAGAGCCAGTCGGCGCGCGCCGCAAGCGCCGCCGTGCGGTCATACCGGGAACACATGGCGGAGTATGCCTTCATGAAGGCGCTGGACATCTGGTACGACAAGATCGACCTCGAACGCATGCTCGCTCACTTCGACGACGAGAAGGAGCGCGCGCGTATGCGGCAAAGAGTCGAGCAGGCGCGCGGGCGCAGTGTTGCCGAGCACGATTTCCCAAGGCTCGCCGAGCAGGTGGGTGCGACGCCACGCATCAAGGATAACCCGCCGCTCATCTTCCATTCCGCCGACGTCAAGGAAGACCAGGGCACCGAGGAACTCAAGTCGGCATGGGCGCTCTACCGCGAGTCCCTGCCTGAGCACGTCCGCGTGCTCTTCGGTCGCTTTCACCTGTGCGACATGGCGGTGAAGGTCGTTGGCGTTGGCAGCGTCGGCACCACGTGCCTGATCGCCCTCTACCTGGCCGCGGACGACGACCCGCTGTTCCTGCAGATCAAGCAGGCGAACGCGTCGGTGCTCGAACCCTATGCCGGGAAGAGTCTGCACGGCAACCACGGGCAGCGCGTCGTCGTTGGCCAGCGTCTGATGCAGGCGGCAAGCGACATTTTCCTGGGGTGGTCGCAGGGACACCGAGGGCGCCACTTCTATGTGCGCCAACTGCGCGACATGAAACTGTCGGCGATCATTGAAGGCTTTGACGATCAATTGTTGCGAGGCTACGCGGAAGCCTGCGGCTGGGCGCTGGCCCGCGCCCACGCCCGCTCGGGCGACGCCGCCATGATCTCGGGCTACATGGGTTCGAGCCACACCTTTGACGAGGCGATCTGTGACTTTGCGGTCGACTATGCGGATCAGGCCGAGCGCGATCACAAGGCGTTCGTGAAAGCGGTCAGAGAGGGACGCGTCAAAGCAGTTGTTGAATCGTGATTCCCCTTGAGAGCTAGCGAGATCTACCAGCCGTGAAACGGGCGTTGCGGCAGGCTGGGCGCACCCCACCTACGCCCCCGACTGATGCGCATCGATCGTCTCCACGGCCGGCAGCGTGAACCAAAAGGTACTGCCTTGGCCCACCTCACTTTCGACGCCGATGCGTCCGCCGTGCGCCTCGACGATCTCCTTGGCGATCGACAAACCCAGCCCGGTCGCACCGGCTGAAGCGGTTCGAATCTGAACGAATCGGTCGAACACGACGGATTGCAGCTCGTTCGGGATGCCCTCGCCGGCGTCGGTGACTTCAAAGCGCACGCTCGCCAGTGCCGGCAACGCCCGTATCGCAACCACCGAGCGCGGCGGCGCATGGCGGAGCGCATTGGTGAGGAGATTGGCAAACACAATCTGCACACGGTCGCGGTCCGCACGCACCTTTTTCAGATCGGGCAGCACCGCACTTTCGAGCTGCACGTGACGCTCCGCGGCAGCGCCACGGTGCGCGGCCAGCGCCGTCTCGACCAACGAGGCCGGGGACGTCGGCTGCTGATCCAACGTATCCTGCCCTGCCTGGATGCGGGCCAGGTGCAGCAGCTCGTCGACGATCGACTGCAACCGCTCGCAGTCGTCGCGCGCGGTGTAGAGCAGGTCCGCCTGGCGCTCGGTCAGCGCCCCCGCGACATTCTCGAGGCACAGATGGAGCGCCATCCGCAACGAGGTGAGCGGCGTCCGCAGCTCGTGCGCCACCGTTGCCACCAGGTCGTTCCGGAGCTCGTCGACGCGACGCAGGCGCGTAACGTCCTGAAAGATTACGGTCGCGCCCGCAATGCCGCCTTCCTCGGCGTAGACCGGCGTCGCCCGCGGCAGAAAGTAGCGGTCGCCATCCGCCGTCGCGATGCGCGTCGCCTCGTCGAACCCCTTTGGCGTGAAGACACCCTTGCCGCTGAGCACGTGATCGCGCACGGCCTGCAAGACCACCCGCACCGGCGGCGCGACCGCGCTCAAGGGATCGCCCGCAACCTCCAGCGTCACGCCGAGCAGCGCTTCCGCGGCGCGGTTGACGTTGAGCACTCCCCCATGCACATCGAAGACGACCACCGGATCCGGCAAGCCATCGATGGCCGCCTGCGATGACTGCTGCGCCAGGAGCAGGTCGCCCAGCGAGCTGCGGCGATACTGACTCAACTGCACGGCCATGGCGTTGACGTGGCTGGCAAGCTGCGCCAATTCGTCGCGCCCGGGAATGGTGATGCGCGCGTCGAACTCGCCCGCGCCAATGCGCTGCACCGTCCGGGCCATCAACGGCAGCGGTTGCAGGAGGCGACTGGTGATGATGATCGACAACACGCTACCTCCAAGCAGCGCCGCCAACGACGCCAGCAGCAGGGTGGTGTTCACCCGTTCGGCCGCCTGCCGCGCCGCCTCGCTCTTGTGCATGATGGCATCGTGGTTGATGGCCAGGATCGTGTCCGCGGCTTTGCGAACCGCGAGAAACGCGGGCTCGAGCTCATCGAGCAAGAAGGTGCGCCCCGCGGTAGGATCCGTCATCGCAACGAAGCGATCAAAGCGTTCCTGGTACGCGCTCCACAGCGCCCGCAACTTGCTGGTGCCTTCCGCCTCGCCCCGCTCCGTGATGTTGTGCTCTTGGGCGTTGAGCTCCGATTCGAAGCGCTGGCGCTCAGCGGTCACGTTCACGGCGGTTGGGCTGCCGATCAGGGACAGCGCCGGGGCATCCTGGATGCGCTCGATGGCTTCCTTCATGCGCTCGGCCGCGAGGACGCTGCGGTAGTTGTCCGCCAGCATGGTGTTCATATGTTGGCTGAGCGAACCGAGCGTGGCGGTGGCCAGTACCACCACCAGTACCAGCGCAGCGGCCAGAGGGGCCTGTGCCAGCAACACCTTGCTCCGCACGCTCATGCGCGCTCCTCCTCGTCTTCAAGGGCGATGATGTGGAGGTCGAACTCGCTGGCGTCTTTCACCATTCGGGCCACAAACGACCGCCCCAGCACCTGCTGCCACCACGGCTGGCTCGAGCGGCCGATCATGATGTGCCCAACGCCGTGTTGATGCGCGTAGCTCAGGAGCGCCGCCACGGGATCGGTGCTCTGCAAGCGCACCACGATGGCGCCGAGCTCGCGGGCTTTCTGGATGTTGGCCAGGAGGTGGCGCTGCGCTTCGGCGCTGATGCGGTCGGGTGCCTCGTTCGGCGTTTCGACGTAGGCCACGTACCAATCGGTGTTGAGCCGTCCGGCCATGCGCGAGCCGCGCCGCAGCAAGATGGCGGCGCGCGGCGAGAACGAGGAGATGCACACCATCAGCCGTCCGGTTCCCGCGCCGGTCTGGCGGGATTCGCCGGCGGCGACCTGTGCCGGGCTGTGGCGATCAAGGCTCTCTGCAACCTCACGCAGCGCCAGCTCACGCAGCACGGCAAGGTTGCCTTCCTTGAAAAAATGGCCGAGCGCCCACTCAACCTTGTGCTCGCCGTAAATCTTGCCGGCGCGCAGGCGTTCCAGGAGATCCTCGGTAGCCAGGTCGAGGTTTACGATTTGATCGGCTTGCTTCAGAAAGCTGTCGGGAACGGTTTCGCGAATCACCACGCCGGTGGCGCGCTCGACGACCTCCTTCAGGCTCTCCAGATGCTGCACGTTGAAGGCGCAGATCACATTGATGCGCGCTTCGAGAATGTCGAGCACGTCCTGGTAGCGCTTGCGGTTGCGCGAGTCCGGCGCATTCGTATGCGCGACTTCATCGATCACCACCACCTGCGGCGCGCGCGCGACAATCCCCTCGACATCGGGTTCTTCGAGCACGAGTCCGCGATATTCGACCTTGCGCCGTGGGAAGTATTCAAGCCCCTCCATGAGCGCGGCCGTCTCAGTGCGACCGTGCGTCTCGATAAACCCCAGGACCACATCCACGCCGCGCTTCTTGAGCGCGTGCGACTCCTCGAGCATGCGGTAGGTCTTCCCCACCCCGGCGGCAAAGCCGATGTAGACCTTCAGACGTCCGCGGGCATCGCGTTTGAGCAGCTCGAGAAAATCTTGCGGACGTGGCCGCTCGGTTGTCATACAGGACGGGCTCTACCCCGGAGCCGCCTCCACATCAATCGCCGCCAACTCAAACGAACTTCACGTCGCCGCGTTCCTTGTGAGCTGCCGGCGCCGTCTCACGACTGATGAGCCAAGACCACGCCGAGGATTTCGCACACGAGAATCGACGCCCAAAATCCCCAATTCCATAGACGGTCGTGACGGAGGTGATGCTTGATCGGTGCTGCAGCGTCCATCATCAGACGCGTACAGCAACGAACACGCCATCGAATCGGTGGACTGCTCGCCAACAGTTGGCTGCGAACCGCTCCTGCAATTTGCGGTGCGACGCTCCAATCCATTTTGCAATTCACATGGTCGTCACGGACGGCCCGAAGGATATGGCGCGAGTGCCGTCCGTCACAATGCAGCGCGCCAGGCTCACGTCATTGCAAGGCGCAGGAGGGGTAGCGGTTCCCTTCACAAACAATAGTCGGGAAACCGTTGGCACACAGGCTGCTCGTCTCATCGGGCATGGACACTGAACCTCACCCGCCAAGTACCCCGCCGAACATCACCCGTCGCCGCGTGCGGTTCGCTGGAGCCGATGCGCGCGCGCGGATTGCGAGTAGTCATCTCAACCCAATTTTTTTCGCCAACGTGATCGTGGACCTCGCGTTCGCAACCCTGTTGGCGCAGCACCAGTTATCTCGGCGGTCACCGACGCGCTGAGACCCACGTGGCCCGACTGAGCGGCAGCGGTGCTTGAGAGCGCCCGGCAGAAGACCTCGTCCTTCGAGGTTCGTGGGGCGCGGCGCAGCGCCGTCGTGCCTGCGGCGGGTCTTCACCGCCCTTGTCACACACTGGAGAGCTTGCATGCAAGACAAAGAACTCTACTTCGTCATCCCCACCTACCGGCTGCGGGAAGTGGGCGAGACGGTCGAGCACTACGACGAGCATTTCTGGCGGAACGGCCATGCCGTGCCGATGATCGTCTTCGACGATTCCAGTCCCGCCAACCAGGAGAAATACTACTCGCTGCTCGAGCAGACCAAGACGCACAACGACCTCTACTACGTCGGCCCACACGAGAAGGAGCAGTTCCTCGCCTACCTCAACCAACGCTTGCGAGACAAGAAGCTGGAGGGCCTGGTGAAGAACCTGTTCCGGCCCAGCTACGGTGGCAATCGCAACTACACGCTCATGTACACGCTGGGTGGCCTGATGGTCAGCGCCGACGACGACATGCGGCCGTACACGCTGATGGAGCACAGCCCCGAGTCGCTCGACTCCGACGAGGTCTGCCGCGGCCGGCTGCACAAATTGGGGCACAACGGCTACAGCCGCAAGGGATTCGACATTCTCACCTCCTTCCTCGACGTCCTCGGCAAACCGGCCAGCCAGGTGCCCGACAACTACGAGCGCGGCGAGTTGCTCGTCGACAGCGCGATGGAGCTCGAGACCAACGCCAGCAAGGGGCTGAGCCGCGAGAACTCGTTGCGGCTGCAGCGCGGGCCGTTGCCGGACGATGCGGTGGTCAAGATGGCGCAGACGTTTCGCTCCGGCACCAATGACTTCGACGCCCTCGACTTCGTCGAGATGTTCCTCGGCGACGAGCGCCAGGCGGATGCCGATGACCTCAACGATGTCTACGTGCTGGTCAACTTCCGCCCCGTGGTCACCAAAAAGAACTGGCGCATGGACTGTGGCGTTGCCGGCTACGACAACACCTTCGGGCTGCCGCCGTTCTTCCCGACGCGGCTGCGTTTCGAGGACTATATCTACCGGCTCTGGGTGCAGCAGGACGGCGTCGCTGCTGCCCACGTCGATGCGGCGCAGAACCACACGCGCAGCAACTACATGCGCAACCCGCCGGCCGGGGAGATCTTCAACGAGGAGGTCTCCAACCTGCTCAAGAAGAAGATCAGAGTCTCGCTCTCGCGTCTTGACGAGCTGAGCATCGCGTTCGATTACGAGGCGAGGTGACGGCGCAAGACGCCGAGGAGATCCTCGACAAGACCGCCCGGCTCTACGGGCGCGCCCTGGAGGCGGCCGAATCCACCACCAGCCCGCAGCGCGCCGAAGGGCTGCGGCTGCTCGCGGCCAATCTGAACAAAGCCTTCTACGGCTTCGAGCCGGACTTCTTCCAGCAAAACCTGCTGCGCATCGTCGACGACGTCGTCAGCGTGATCAAAGGCTCGATCGAGCTGTGGCCGACGCTGGTGGAGATCTGTTACTTCCAGAAAGGCCGCACCGGGTTACCGCAGGTCAAAGTCAACAACCGGAAGAAGGGATGAGCAAGGCACGATGAACGCTGAACGATGAGGGATCGTCCGCTCATCATTCATCGCTCATCATTCATCGCTCATCATTCAGCGTTCATCATTCAGCGTTCATCATTCATAGCGCCTCGCGCGCCGGAGGATCCATGAGAATCGCACAGGTCGCCCCCTTATTTGAATGCGTGCCGCCCAAGCTGTACGGCGGGACGGAGCGCGTCGTTTCTTACCTGACCGAGGAGCTGGTACGCCTCGGGCACGAGGTCACCCTGTTCGCCAGCGGTGATTCCGAGACGAAGGCGAAGCTGGTGGCAGCCTGTCCCCGCGCCCTGTGGCAGGACACGGACTGCCGGGAGACCTTGCCGCACCACGTCCGGCTGTTGGAGCTGGTCTTCGACGATGTCTCCCGCTTCGACCTCATCCACTTCCACTGCGACTACCTGCACTTCCCCCTGCTGCAACGGTCCCCCTGTCCGAGCGTGACGACGCTGCACGGGCGGCTGCACGTGCCGGACCTGGGACCTCTGTTTGCCCAATATCCAGATGTGCCGCTGGCATCCATTTCCGACGCCCAGCGCCGGCCGCTCCCTGGCGCCAACTGGCAGGCGACCGTCTACCACGGGCTGCCGCGGAATCTGCACACCTATCGCGAGCGACCCGGCGCGTACCTCGCGTTCCTCGGCCGCATGTCTCCAGAGAAGCGCGTCGATCCCGCCATCGAGATCGCACGGCAGGCCGGCATGAAACTGAAGATCGCCGCCAAGATCTATCCGGAGGAACGCACCTACTTCGACGACACCATCGAGCCACTGCTGCGTGAGTCGCGGGGCTGGGTCGAGTTCGTCGGCGAGGTCGGCGGCCGAGACAAGGATGAATTTCTCGGCAACGCCCGCGCCCTGCTGTTTCCGATCGACTGGCCGGAGCCATTCGGCCTGGTCATGATCGAGGCGATGGCGTGCGGCACCCCGGTAATCGGCTGGCGCAACGGCTCAGTGCCGGAGGTGATCACGGACGGCGTCACCGGCTTCGCTGTCGACAGCATCGAGGCGGCGGTGCAGGCGGTCAAGCGTGTCGGAGGCCTGAGCCGCCGCGCCTGCCGGCAGGTGTTCGAGGAGCGTTTCGACGCGGCGCGGATGGCGCGGGACTACGTGGCAGTGTACCGGAGCCTGGTGCACGCGCGATCGGAAATCGAGCGCCTGCCGGCGGCGCACGATCCTCGTCTCCCTGCGGCTACATTTTTCGAGGCTCGATTGCCGTGCTGAGCATGCGCTGGAGTTGAAGGGCGCCGCATGCCAGTTACCTACGAGGAGGAACTCGCATGCCGGTCATTGCCTGGCTTATCTTCGTAGCAGCTGCACTCCTCGAAGTTTCCGGGGACGCGGTGATTCGAAAAGGACTGCGCGGCAGCGGGATCGCCCTGATCGGCGGGGGATTCGTGATGCTCGGCTGCTACGGGCTCGTGGTGAACATACTCCGCTGGGATTTCTCCCGGCTGCTGGGCGTGTACGTCGCGGTGTTCGCAGTCGTCAGCGTGCTCGCAGGGCGCTTCGCTTTCGGCGAGAACGTGCCGGCGTCGACCTGGGTCGGCTTGGCGATCATTGTTGCTGGCGGACTGGTGATTCAGTTCGGTCAGTGATCCACGCCAGCGCCGCCAGAGCGGAGAACTCAGAGACGGTGCCCCTCGCTGCCCACATCCTCGCCGCTTCCGACCCCGTCGACGAACGGACACGGGTGCTCAAGCACGGCGACACCTTTGCTGTCTTCGACCGCTACGGCGACATCAAGCCCGGCGCCCTGAGCGAGGCGGGCCTTTACCATGGTGGCACGCGCTTCCTGTCGTGCCTGTTGTTGGAGTTAGAACGACAGCGGCCGTTCTTCCTCAGCTCCACTGTCCGCGAAGAGAATGACCAACTCGCCGTGGCCCTCACAAACCCCGACCTGCTGCGCGACGGTGAGCTGTGGTTGCCGCTGGGCGCGCTCCATCTCGCGTTGAAGAAATTCCTGTGGCGAGGCGTCTGCTACCAACAGCTGCGGGTGAAGAACCACGCGTTGTCCGCGGTGCGGACGACGCTCGCCGTGTCCTTCGCGGCGGACTTCGCGGACATCTTCGAGGTCCGCGGCATGAAGCGCCAGGCACGTGGCCAGGACTTGCCTCCGCAGGTCGGCAGCGATCGTGTCAGCGTCGGCTACCGAGGGCGCGATGACATCGTGCGCCGCACGATACTGCACTTCGAGCCACGGCCATGCTCCCTCACCGCCTCGCTCGCGCAGTTCGAGCTGTCGCTGCAACCTCAGGAGGAGGCCACCTTTGCCGTGACTGTCGCTTGCGAGCGCGCGGCGGTGGCGGTGCTCCGCTTCGACGACGCCCGCACCGAGGCACAGGCCGATCTGGAGCGCTACAACGCCTGGTCCTGCCACGTTCGTACATCCAGCACCCAGATCAACGCCTGGCTCAATCGGGCGGTGTCCGACCTGCACATGCTGACGACCGAGCTGCCCAGCGGCCCGTACCCATACGCCGGCCTGCCATGGTTCAACACGCCCTTCGGCCGCGACGGGATCATTACCGCCCTCGAATCGCTGTGGCTGCGACCGCAGCTGGCCCGAGGCGTCCTGGCATATCTTGCGGCCACACAAGCAGCCGAGGTCATTCCAGAACAGGACGCCGAGCCTGGAAAGATCGTTCACGAGGTCCGCCACGGCGAAATGGCGGCGCTGAAGGAGATGCCCTTCGGCCGCTACTACGGCAGTGTTGATGCCACGCCGCTCTTCGTCTGCCTGGCCGGTGCGTACTACGAGCGGACGGGAGACCGCGCCGCGGTGGAATCGCTGTGGCCCAACATCGAGGCCGCACTGCAGTGGATCGACGGCTACGGCGATCGCGACGGGGACGGCTTTGTCGAATACCACCGGCAGTCCGCCGACGGCCTGGTGCATCAGGGATGGAAAGATTCGGACGACGCCGTCTTTCATGCCGATGGCGCGCCGGCCGTCGGCCCCATCGCGCTCTGCGAGGTCCAGGGCTACGTCTACGCAGCACGGAGAGCGGGCGCGGCGCTCGCCGCGATGTTGGGACAGACGCAGCGTGCCGGGCAGCTGATGCGGCAAGCCGAGGCGCTACGGGCGCAGTTCGAGCGCACGTTCTGGTGTGAGGAGCTGTCCACCTATGCCGTTGCACTCGATGGAGACAAGCAGCCCTGCCGGCTGCGTGCGTCCAACGCCGGTCATTGTTTGTTTGCCGGTATCGCCAGCCCGCAGCATGCGCAGCGTGTGGCCCGGACACTGCTCAGCCCGGCGTCGTTTTCCGGCTGGGGGGTGCGAACGCTTGCTGCGTCCGAGTGCCGCTACAACCCCATGAGCTATCACAACGGCTCGGTGTGGCCGCACGACAACGCCCTGATCGCCCACGGGCTGGCACGCTACGGCCTGGCGGCGCAAGCGCTGCAGATCTGGACGGGCCTCTTCGAGGCGGCCATGTCCTTCGACCTGCACCGCCTGCCGGAGCTGTTCTGCGGCTTCCGGCAGGATCCCGGTGAGGGGCCGGTTCCGTACCCTGTGGCCTGCGCACCGCAGGCATGGTCGGCCGCCTCCGTGTTCCTCCTCCTGCAGGCGTGCCTGGGTCTGGAGATCAACGCCCCCACAGCGCGCATCTGCTTCACCCGGCCGCAACTGCCGGCGTCGCTCGGCGAGCTGCGGATTCACAACCTGGAAGTGGCCGGCGCCGCGGTCGATCTCCTGCTCGTCCGCCACGAGCACGACGTGGGCGTCAACGTGCTGCGGCGCGACGGGGACATCCAGATTTTCGTGGTGCAATGAGCAGTCACGAACTGGCCTGGATCTACGGTCGTTTGATCAGCAGGAGGCCAATGACCTCTACAGCCAGGATCGCTGCCCAGAAGGCCCACATCCAGAGCGGTGGACCGTGGCCCGCACGGCGGCGTGCGCGAAAGGGCCCCATAGTCAGTAGAGCCCAACTTCGCTGGCAAGGCCAAATCGATAGGCGATGATCGGTACCACCCCGAGGACGAGCAGGATCATGCCGAGGGCCATCTCATGCTTGGTGCCAGCAGCAGCCGCGCCACGAAACCGGAGGCCGGCGACGAGCCGAGCCGGCGATGTATTGCGAAATGAAGGACGACTTTCGACACTTGCAATGCACGCTGTTCCCCATCCATCGGGAATGGCGATTGCGCCGGTTCTCGCTTTGTGACTGGCTGCGTTCCCGATGACCAGCGTGGGTGACCTGCTTGCCGTGTCCTTGGTCGGTCTCGGGACAACGTCGTCAGCCCTCGCGGGGGTCGCCATCGGCCTCTATGTTCCGCTCTCGAAGCGGGTGCTCGCCTGCGTCCTCGCCTTCGCCGCGGGAGCGTTGATCGGCGCGCTCGCCATCGAGCTCGCCTTTGGTGGCGCGCTAGAGCTGCACCGTCTCGGGTTCAACGCGCGTTCGGCGTGGGCGTTTGTGGGTGGCGGCTTCGCTACCGGAGCCATCGTCTACTATTCGACATCCCTCTTTCTGGAGAAGAACGGTGCCGCCATCCGCTCGCCGGCGCGCTTTCGTGAATACGCGATCGAGCGCAAGCAAGAAGAGGCCAAGGAGCTGATCGGGCTGCTGTCACAGTGCGATCTCTTGCGCCACCTGCCGGCGGAAGACATCCAGGAGCTCTTGCCGAGCGTGCACACCCGCCACTTCGAGGCCGGGGAAATCGTGTTCCGTGCCGGCGACCCTGGCGATGCGCTCTACATCGTCGCGCGGGGAACGGTTGAAGTCCTGGCTGATTCCGCCGGCGGCAGAGCGGTCGCCGGAACGTCCCTTGCCGAGCTTGGCGCCGGACACGCCTTTGGGGAAATGGCCCTGCTCAGCGGCGGACCGCGGACGGCCACCATCCGATCGGTGGCGGAGACGGATCTGCTGGCAATCAGCAGAGAGGACTTTGAACGGCGCATTGCGTCGGACCCCGCGATGGCCAGAGCGGTCGAGCGGCTCAGCCACGAGCGGGCGATCAGCAACCTCAGCTCCGGCGGATCCGATCCTTCCACCTGGGCGAAGGTGGCAAGCAGCAGCCTCGATCACATCAGCCGCTCCGAGGCGAACAAGATGTTGGCGGAAGCAGGCCATGGGGCCGGCATGGCGATCGTGTTCGGGAACATTCTCGACACCATTCCCGGATGCCTGGTCATCGGCGCGAAATTCAATGGGCTGGCCAGTCTGTCGCTCACGCTCATGCTGGGAATGTTCCTCGGCGGCATTCCCGAGGCGGCGGCCAGCACCGCGATGCTGACAAAAGCCGGCTACCGTCCAAGAATCATCTTTGGTCTCTGGGCGACCGTCCTCCTCGCCGGCGTGCTGGCTGCAGCGGCTGGAAAGATGTTCATCGGCAGCTCTCAATCACTGGCCGCGATTTTCGCGCAAGCGCTGGCCGGAGGAGCAGTGTTGGCGTTGGTCGCGCATGCAATGATCCCCGAAGCCATCCATGACGGCGGATCGCACGTCGTGCTTCCGACCGTCGCGGGTTTTCTGTTCGCGTTGTACCTGGCGCTGATCGGCTCGTTTGGTTGATCAACCGCACCTCTGGATGCGTCTCCCGCGGGCGCAGCTTCCGCGGACGGGGCGTCGCATCGACCGATCACGAGTCCGGAGGCCCGTCCGCTGGCAACGACATGTCCGGCTCCACGACTTCCTCCACCGTCAGCGGCGACCGGCCGCGGAACGGTGTGGCCCGAATTGGACAATCCGCGATATCACATCGCGAGCAGTAGAAACGGCGGCAGGGATCGGTGTGAAAGACGATTTCCCCTTCAATGCCGCACGCGGCAATCACCTTCCGCTCGAAAGCGTCGGCCGCATCGTGGGCGCGCTCCACCGTCCAGAGCTCCGGGACCACGAGGTGCGCATCGATGTGGCTGAAGCGCCCGGAGCGAATCGCTCGCAGCCGGTGTACACGGATGATGCCCGGCACGAGGTTGGCGTTCAGCGCCACGATGATCTTCTCCAGCAGCACACTATCTCCCGCATCGAGTAAGCCGCCGGCGGCGTGCCGCACAAGCCGCACGCCGGTGATGCCCAAATTGACTCCAACGACGGCGGCCGCCAACGGATCGAGCCAGACCACGCCGGTGACGCGCACCAGCAGGAGCCCGATGACGACGCCCACGCTCGTCCAGAAGTCGGACAGCACGTGTTTCCCGTCGGCCACCAGGGTCAGCGAGTTGACGCGGCGGCCGGCGCGCACGAGAAACGCGCCGAGGCCGAGGTTGACGAGCCCGGCACCAGCGGTGATCGCCAAGCCCAGATCGAGTTGCCGAACCTCCGGGCCGTGCACAAACCCCACGACCGCTTGGTACACGATCATCACCGCGGCAAAGGCAATCAGCCCACCTTCAAATCCGGCTGAGAAGAACTCGACTTTGCCGTGGCCGTACGGGTGACTGCGGTCCGCCGGTCGACTGGCAAACACCAGGCCAGCAAGGGCAAACAGCGCGGCGACCACATTCACGATGCTCTCCATCGCGTCCGACAGGATCGCCGTCGAACCGGTAAGCCGATAGGCGAAGTACTTCGCGAGGAGCAGTGCGCTGCCGATGACGAGGGCCACCACCCCGGCCCGCAGGCGGACACCCAAGTCAGTACCCGTCTCACCTATCGGTGCCGCAATCTGCGCTCTAGTCCGAGCCATGATCCTCCCCGCCATGCATCAATGTTGCCCGTAGATTTTGGCGGTCCGGCCTTTCGGCCCCAGCGGCTTCAGGCCGCCGCACACGTCCTGTCCTCGTTGCAGCGCTCCACCTCGATCGTCACGTGCGCTAAGTCATCGAACTGGCGAAGCAGCTCCTTATAGTGGCTCGGCTCACGAGGCTCATGCGTCACGACCGAGACGATGGCGGCCAGATGGCGAGGCCCCACGCGCCAGATATGAAGATCGGCGACGCGGTTGTCGGCATCCGCCTCGACAGCTTTCTGAATCTCTCGCCGCCGGTCCGCCACCTCCGCATCGAGGAGAACGGCGCTCGTGTCCTGCAGCAGCCCGAGCGACCACCGCGCAATGACGATCGAGCCCAGGATACCCGTGATCGAGTCCATCCACGTCCAGCCGAGGAACTTGCCCGCCGTGAGCGCGCCGATCGCGAGAATCGACGTGACTGCATCCGCGAGCACGTGCAGGTAGGCTCCACGCAGGTTGTGGTCATGATGCTGCCCACTCCCCGGCTCATCTTCGTGCTCGTGGTCGCGCAGGAGTCGCGCGCTCAGGAGATTCACGAGCAGCCCGACAACCGCAACGCCAATGGCCTCATCGAAACGAATCGTGACGGGCGAGGCGAGGCGCCCCACGCTCTCCACCAGCACGAACAGTGCGACGACGGCCAGGCTCACGGCACTGCCGAAGCCGCCCAGCGCGCTGATCTTGCCGGTGCCAAAGCTGTACCGCGGGTCGTGCGCTCGCCGGCGGGCGTACCAGTAGGCGAAGGCCGCCATCCCGAGGGCTGCCGCGTGCGTCGCCATGTGCCAGCCGTCCGCCAAGAGCGCCATCGATCCGAACGCAATGCCCGACGTGATTTCCACGACCATCATTGCGAAGGTCAGCGCGATCACCCAGTGGGTGCGGCGCTCGCCAGTGCGGTATTCATCGGTGCCGAAGGTATGAACGTGCTGCCAGTTGCCGATCTCGTTCATGTGCATGACTTCGTCTCTCCCGTGCTCAGTAGCTCTCAAAAATGCTCGCCGTGTACCATTGGAGTCGTCAACCCTCACGGCCTACGCTACCCCCCGATGCGGCTCGACACCGCCTCGATCAACGTGATCGCGCCGGTAAGCAGAAAGATCCCTGCCGCACCGAACTTGATGAGCCGCTCCGGAAGCTGCGCACCCAGGATTCTGCCAACCACGATGGCGAGTCCGTCCGCCAGGACCATCCCGACTGTGCTGCCGAGCCACACCCCGATAAAGCTCTGCTGCTGACTGGCTAAGGTAATCGTCATCAGCATCGTCTTGTCGCCCAGTTCAGCGAGAAAGAAGGTGGTGCCAACGGTCATCAGAGGGCCGAACCGCTGCTCTCGGAAGCGGTCGTCATCGCCCAACTCGTCGCCGCGTAAGGTCCAGAGCCCGAACCCAATGAAGGCCACTCCGGCGAAGACATGCACCCAGAAAACCGGGATCGTCAGGCCGACAATCTCACCGAGCCCCACGGAGAACAGATGCACGAGCAGCGTTGCGGCGAACACCCCGAGCAATACGGTCTGCGTCGCATAACGCGTGGCGAACGCGAGGGCAACCAGTTGCGTCTTGTCCCCCATCTCTGCGGCAAAGACGAAGAACAGCGAAAGAACGAACGCGTCCGTCACCGCCACCTTCTTCCTGGCTGTCCCTTAGTACTGCAGTTCATAGGTTTGGCGGCGTATTGGCTGGACGGAGAAACCATCCGTCCGCACTGAGGAAGCCATCCGTGAGATTCGAATCGAGGCTTGGCGCGGATGTTACGCGCGGTGGTGGCTTCGTGTGCGTGCGGAGAAAATGTGACGCCGAGGCTTGACATACCCCTCCCACCTATATACTGGGGCTGAGTATAGGTTACTTTCGCTCGCGGAGCAAGTTCACCGGACGGACCCTCCGGTGCGCGTCAACACACTGCGTGCGAGTGCGTGTGTGCATGAGGGAGAAGCGATCATGCGGGGAAATCCAGCCGGCATCAGCCGCACACCCGGAGTCTATGGAACCGGGCGGGGCAGCGCCACGAACCGGAGCGGGAGACCGTATGCCCCTACGGAGCCGGCCTCAACGCAGGTATGTGCGCACCAGGCTGATCAGCCTTTCCGCCGCCTGGGCTTGCTCGCCCGTCGGCTTGCGCCGGTCTGGGCTCAGCACGTGCGACCGAATCTGCTCTTCGATCAACTCCGCCATCAAGCCGTTCATAGCCCCCCGGCATGCGGCAATGGTTTGCAAGATCGCCCCGCATTCCCGGTCTTGTTCCAACGCCTTTTCGATCGCATCCACCTGTCCACGCAAGCGGCGAATGCGATTCACCAGCTTTTCCTTGTCTCGGATCACGTGCGCCATGCCGGCACTATACCCGATAGGGGTATGCGATGTCAGCAGGCCGCGGTCAGGACGCGGCGTGCGCTCTACGCTGGCGCCTGGCTCGATCACCTGGAGGGTTGCCGCAAGCTGGTTCATGCAATGGAGCGCGAGGTCGTGCCCAAAGTGTGGCTGGTATTATGTTGGGTGCTGCTCGCTTCTCTGTTCGCTTCGGGGGTACGGGTGCATGCCGCGGAAGGTGCCGACGCAGCGGTTTCACCGGAGCTACACCAGGGTGTCGATTGGACCGGATGGTACGTCGGTGGCCGTATGGGCTTGGCCACGGGTTCCTCACAGTGGTCGGCGACTCCTGCCGGCAGCCCCGAACCTCACGCCAGCGGCTCGCTCGATCTCTACAACTGGCCGCATCTCTCCGGCGGGACCGGCAGTTACTTCGGCGGCCTGCAGGCTGGGTATAATGTGATCACCCCGTCGCGCTTTCTGTTGGGCGTCGAGACCGACGCCTTGTTTCCCAACACGGTTTCCGACACGCAGACGTTCTCGTCGCCGCTGGTCGGACAAGCCACCTACCAGGACACGGTGCTGGCGTCGGGAACCGTGCGCGGCCGCCTGGGCTACGCATTCGACCCGTGGTTGCTGTATGGCACGGGCGGCTTGGCCTGGGCTCATGAACGCTTGACGTGCACCCAGCTCACCGGGGCATCGACGCCGGCCTGCGGGAGTTCAGGCACCGCTGAAAACACCACCCTCTCGCAACTTGGTTGGACCATAGGAGCTGGCATCGCAGTGCCGATCGCGCCGAAGTGGAGCGCGACGCTCGAATATCAATACAGTGATTTCGGCCACAACAACGTGACCTTCCCCGGTGGGGCGCAAACCTTTCGATCGGACCTTGCCTTGCACAGCGTTCAACTCGGCATCAACTACCACCTCGGCGACGCGGCCGGACTCGCAGATATCATCAGCAAAGGGCCGACGCCCTTGGAGCTGGACTGGCTGGCCCTGCACGGGCAAACCACCTTCGTCGGCCAATATGCTCCTTCGTTTCACGCCCCCTATCACGGCCCGCACAGCCTGAATTCGAATGAGGCGCGCGAGACGTGGGACGTCACGCTCTATGCCGGCATCCGCCTCTGGGAGGGTGCTGAATTCTGGATCAATCCAGAAGTTGATCAGGGCTTCGGGCTGACCGACACGCTCGGCCTTGCCGGCTTTCCGAGCGGTGAAGCCTACAAGGTCGGCGAACGTTACCCCTATGCCCGTGTACCGCGGCTCTTCATCCGGCAGACGATACTTCTCGGCGGCGACCCGCAGAAAGTGGAAGCCGGCATCAATCAGTTCCCCGCCGACATCACCAGCGATCGCCTGGTGCTCACGGTTGGCAAGTTCAGTGTGTCCGATATGTTTGATGACAACCGCTATGCGCATGATCCCCGGAATGACTTCCTCAACTGGGCCCTGGTCGATGCGGGCTCCTTCGACTACGCCGCCGACGCGTGGGGCTATACCTACGGTGCGGTAGTGGAAGGGTATCATGAAGCGTGGGCGCTGCGCTTCGGCGGCTTTGATCTTTCGACCGTACCGAACGGCACGGAGTTGGACCCATCCTTCAGTCAATTCCAACTGGTCGGTGAGCTCGAACGCCGCTTTGCATTATGGGCGCAGCCGGGGAAGATCGCCATGACTCCCTGGCTCAGCCGCGGCCGCATGGGCAACTACAACGACGCGGTTCGCTTGGCGCATGAAACCGGTCAGCCAGCTGACATTGCCGCGGTCCGCACGTATCGCAGCCGCGCCGGCCTAGCCGCGAACCTCGAACAGCAGGTGACGCCGGACTGGGGAGTATTCGTCCGGGGCGGCTTCGCCAGCCCGGACGTCGAGCCCTATGAATTCACCGACATTGATCGCACGGTCGCGGCGGGCGCCGCGGTGTCCGGGAACCCGTGGGAACGCCCTGACGATACCATCGGCATTGCCGGGATCGTCAACGGCATTTCGGGGAGCCATGAGGCGTTCCTCAATGCCGGTGGTCTGGGCGTTCTGGTTGGCGACGGTCGGTTGCCGCACCCGGGCCCGGAAGAGGTGCTCGAAACCTACTATTGCCTCGCGCTCGATGCCTGGAGGGTGACCGCGGACTACCAGCTCTTCAATAATCCGGCGTACAACCGCGACCGCGGTCCCGTGTCGGTCTTGGGCCTTCGGCTGCATACGCAGTTCTGAGTCATGCGATGACCCATCGGGAACGAACGAGATCGCGGTCCTACCAACGGAAAGGCAGACGCCAATGCACCTGAACGAGACCCACGCGTGTTCGGGTTCCGCGGGCCCGCCGCACGTGATGGGCTTTCTCGTCAACGTGCTGCGGCGCAATCGCGCTTTAGAGATCCGGGCAGTTCAGATGCACTACGACACTCAGATGGCATCCGGTCCGCGTTCGCCCGTCCGAATGCGGACGACATCGTCGACGGGCAGGACGAAGATCTTGCCGTCGCCGATGCGTCCGGTCTTCGCGGCCGCGGAGATGGCCTCGACCACGCGCGCGACCATCTCGTCGTCGACGATGACTTGGAGCTTCACCTTCGGCAGAAAATCGACGACGTACTCGGCGCCGCGGTACAACTCGGTATGCCCCTTCTGGCGACCGAACCCTTTGACTTCGCTTACGGTCAGACCGTGCACGCCGATGCCGCTGAGGCTCTCCTTCACTTCATCGAGCTTGAACGGTTTGATGATGGCTTCAACTTGTTTCATATCCGCCTGTCATTTCTGTCTTCGGGGCGCGTACGCCGATCATGCGACGGGCACTGTCGCTCCGAATCGTCTGCCAATTCACGCCGCCGGCGCACCGTAGCGGCGCCGCAGCTCGAGATTCACCTCGAGGACGTTGACCAGCTGCTCGCCGATGAGCCCACCGAATGCCGCGCTGGCGTTGTCATGGAGGACCGTCTGGATCTCGCCCGCCACGGCCTTCGGGTCGCGGTTCGCATCCTTCGCCCACGCCGCCGCCACGCGGTCGAGCTGGTACATGGCGTTGTCGAGGGTGATGTGCGGGTCGAGGCCGGAGCCGGAGGCTGTCACCATGTCGGCGGGCACGTCTTCCAACGCCTCGGTGGGATGCTCCTGCCGCCACATATCGAAGAAGTTCGATTGAATGTCCGCACCTTCCTTGACCGGCTCGATCGCCGTTTCGGTCTTGCCGTCGGCGATCGCATGCTGCACCGGCCCCGGGAACTGCCCCGGATGGTCCTTCGAGAAGCTGTCGAAGAAAATGACCGCGAGATCCGCAGCCGCGGGCTGCGGCGTATCGGGATTGTCCTTGATCCACTGCGCCACGTCCGCCTGGTGCGCCTTCGCCCACTCATCCACGTAGGCGCCATGCGACGCGTCGCCTTTGACCCACGCCTGCGCCATGCCGTTGTGCGCATCCGCCCACTGCGCGACGATGTGTGGATTTCCCTGATACTGGTCGTGCTGGAACCACGCTTCGATGTCGGGCGCGACGAGCTGTCCGGCTTTCGCTCCGCCACGGTACTTCACAATCGGCCCGAGGATGCCGGCCACGCGCGCGCGCAACATGTAGTTGGAGGGTGAAAGCGTCGATGACGCCGAGGCGGACGCGTCGTAGGAGGCCGCAGAGGGGCGCGGCTGGAAATACTCGTCCTTGGTGAACGGCTGCGCGATCAGCCGTGACCCGACAATCGCGCCGTCGGGGCCGTGCAGCAGACTCCCATTGGCCTGCTCCGGAAACACCGTCTGCGCGATGACCCACACCACCAGCGGGTAGAGCACGCAGCAGATGGCGATCGTGAATCCAATCAGGGTGACACTCTTCTTTATATGCTCCATGGTTGCTCTCCTTCGTGACCCGACCGTTACGCCGCCAGGTGCAGCACGGTCATGATGAGATCAATCAGCTTGATGCCGACAAAAGGAATGATGATGCCGCCAACGCCCCAGATCATGATGTTGCGGCGCAACAACGCATCGGCACCCATGGGTTTGTACTCGACGCCGCGCAATGCGATCGGAATGAGCACCGGGATGATGATGGCGTTGAAGATCACCGCCGACAGGATCGCCGACGTCGGCGAATGCAGGTGCATGATGTCCATGTGTTTCAACCATGGCAGCGTGCCGGCAAACAGCGCTGGTACGATGGCGAAGTACTTGGCCACGTCGTTGGCGATCGAGAAGGTCGTCAGCGCGCCGCGCGTCATGAGGAGCTGCTTGCCGATCTCCACCACCTCGATCAGCTTCGTCGGGTCGCTGTCGAGGTCCACCATATTGCCGGCTTCCTTGGCCGCCTGCGTGCCCGAGTTCATCGCCAAGCCCACGTCGGCCTGGGCCAGCGCCGGAGCGTCGTTGGTGCCATCGCCCATCATCGCCACCAGCTTGCCCTCGTTCTGCTCCTTGACGATGTAGGCAAGCTTGCTCTCCGGCGTTGCCTGCGCGACGAAATCATCCACACCCGCCTTCTTGGCGATCGTCGCCGCGGTGAGCGGATTGTCACCGGTGATCATGACGGTGCGCAGGCCCATCCTGCGCAGCCGCTCGAAGCGCTCCTGCATGCCGGGCTTCAAGATGTCCTCGAGCACGATGGCGCCGGCGATCTGATTCCCTTCGGCCACCAGCAATGGGGTTGCGCCCGTCAACGCCACCTCCTTCACCATCGCATCCAGCGCTTCCTCCAGCGGCGGCGTCATCTGCCCCTTGTGGTCCTTCACATACCGCAACACGGCGTCCGGCGCGCCTTTGCGGATCGACCGTCCGTCGGGCAAATCGACACCGCTCATGCGCGTCTGTGCGCTGAACGACACAAACTCGGAACCGCGGGGTGCACTGACCGCCCCGACCGCACCATTGAATTCGCGCGCCAGCTTGACGATCGACTTGCCCTCCGGCGTCTCGTCAGCCAATGACGCCAGCGCCGCCACCTGCGCCAGCTCCGTATCCGCATACCCGCCGACCGGCAGGAACTTCGTCGCGTGCCGATTTCCCACCGTGATCGTCCCGGTCTTGTCGAGCATGACGACGTCGATGTCGCCGGCGGTTTCTACCGCGCGGCCGCTTTTCGCGATGATGTTGGCTTGCAGGGCGCGGTCCATACCGGCGATGCCGATCGCCGCCAGCAAAGCTCCAATGGTCGTCGGAATCAGGCAGACCAGGAGCGCCACCAAGGTCGGCACGTCAGTGCCCAGGCTCTTCACCGGTTGCGGGATGCTCAGGTAGCCCATCATGTATTGCTCGGCGTTCCAGGCCATCGGCCACAGCGGCACGACCACGATCAAGAAGATGAGGGTGAACGCCGAGAGCACGAGCGTCAGAGCAATCTCGTTCGGAGTGCGCTGGCGGATGGCACCTTCGACCAGGGCGATCATGCGATCGAGAAACGACTCGCCGGCCGCCGCCGTGATCCGCACGACGATGCGGTCCGACAGCACGATCGTACCGCCGGTCACCCCAGAGCGGTCGCCGCCGGCCTCGCGGATGACCGGCGCCGATTCGCCGGTGATCGCCGACTCATCGACCGACGCCATGCCTTCGATGATCTCGCCATCGCCCGGGATGATCTGCCCGGTCTCGACCGCGACGCGGTCACCCGGTTTGAGCGCCGCCGACGACACTTCTTCGATGGTGTTGTTGGTCCGCAGGCGATACGCGGGGGTATCGCGGCGGGTGCGGCGCAAGGACTCAGCCTGCGCCTTGCCGCGCGCCTCCGCGAGCGCCGTGGCGAAGTTGGCGAACAGGACCGTCAGGAACAGCCAGGCATCCAGCGCGATGAAATAGGTGACCGGCACCTGGCTGGCCGAGCCGGTGACGAGCGCCTTGACAACGAACAGCAAGGTTAACAAGGCACCCACCTCGACCACGAACATCACCGGATTGGCCCACTGAATGTCCGGGCGCAGCATGATCACCGCCTGCTTGAGCGCCGCCCGGACCAGCTCTGGCGCCAGCAGGTCGAGGCGCCGGGTGCGCCGCGGCGGCCGCGGCTGGCGCGGCGCGGTTTCGATCTCCGAGGTCGGCTGTACAACACGAACTGCATGCATGGGATCCATCCTCCTCATTCAATTCTGGTGTGTCGTTTCGCCGGCTCAGCCGCCGAATGGTATCGGTCCGAAGTGCTCGGCGAACGGCGCCAGCGCGGCCACCGGCAGGAACAGCAAACCGGCGATAATGATGATGGCGGCGAAGAGCACCCCGCCGAAGGTGCCGGTGTCGTCACGCAAGCTGCCGAGCCCAAACGGCGATGTCTTCTTCGCTCCGAGGCTGGCCGCCATGGCGATCGGCGCGATGATCGGCACGAAGCGACTGATGATGATCACCAGACCGCTGGCGATATCCCATGGGATGGCCATTGGTGCCGGGCTGGGATTCGCATTGAATCCATACGCGGTCCCCAAGCCGTCCAACGCCGAACCATTGTTGGCCGACGACGAGGCAAACTGGTACAGGATCTGCGAGAAGCCGTGCGGCCCGGGATTGCTGGTCGCCTTCATGCCCCACGCCGTCGCCGCAAACAGTCCGGTCGGGCCGAGGATCATGATCGGATGGATGAGCAAGGCGATCATCGCCAGCTTCATCTCACGGGCGCCGATCTTCTTGCCGAGGTACTCGGGGGTGCGCCCCACCATCTGGCCGACGATGAAGACGCCGACGATCAAGAAGATCAGCATGTTGATCATGCCGACGCCTTTGCCGCCGTAGATACAGTTGATGAACATTCCGACGTACGGCCCCAGCACCGCCAACGGGTTCAGACTGTCGTGCTCGCAGTTTACCGCTCCGTCGGTCACGTCCACCGTCAGTGCGGCGAACGTCGCACCGGCCGAGGTGCCGAAGCGCATTTCCTTGCCTTCCAAATTGCCGAGGTGCTGATCCACCGGCAGGCCGGCAACCACCGGCAACTCCACAGCACGCTTGCCGCCTTCGGCGTTGGCGTCGGTCACTTCGTAGGACTCGGCGATCCCATGCGCCGTGAGACCGGGATTGGGTTGGAGCGTGTCGTAGTACACGGTCCAGACGACGGTGCCGACCATCATCGCCATCATCACCCAGAAGATCACCCAGGCATGGCGCAGCCGCGTCAGCATGCGGCCGTACATCAGCACCAGCGCGAACGGGAACAGCATCATGGCCACGCAGGAGACAAAGTTCGTCACTGCCGTCGGGCTCTCGAACGGGTGGGCGTTGTTCATGCCGTAGAAGCCGCCGCCGTTGGTGCCCAGCTGCTTCATCGGCATGAAGACCGCCAGCGGGCCGACGACGATCGTCTGCTGCTTCGCCTCCCCAGTATCCGTCGTCCCCATGGCGGTGGGCTCGAGCGTCGAGACCTGCGCGGTGCTCGAGAAGGTCATTGGGCTTCCCTGCTGCAGGAAGATGAAGGACACCACGAAGGCGAACGGCAGGAAGGTGTACATCACAACCCGCCACATATCGACGAAGAAGTTGCCGATGGTCTTGTCGCCGCGCAGCGCCCGGATGATCGCCGTCAGCGAGCAGAATCCGATCGACGCGGACAAGAAGAAGTTGGCGATGGCGAAGAAGATCTGGGTGAAGTTCGAGAAGTGCTGGTCGCCGGAATAGTGCTGCACGTCGGTGTTGGTCATGAACGACACGACCGTGTGAAAGATCGCCGACGGGGCGAGGATGCCCTTGCCCTGATCATTCAGCGGCATCCACGGCTGCAGCGCCAGAACGATGAACCCGAAGACGAACAGCGTCGTGTTGAAGATCAGCAACGCCGCGGTGTACTGCTTCCAGGTCAGCGGTCCGCTGTTCAAGCGGTCCTCAAACCACTGCAGCCAGCGTGGCGGCCGATACTTGCCGTCCATGATCCACGCCAGGTAGCGGCTGAGCGGAATGGCGAGCAACGTCGTTGTCACCAGAATCGAGATTGGTAGAAGCCACATGAGATTCAATCCTCCATCATTTCATCGTGAGATTTGGCGTCAGCCGCCGGGAGCGACCGCTTACGAGTGGCAACATGCTACGCGCGAGTCGGATTCCGACGACGGCACCGCCTAGCGACCTATCCTGCCCTGAGGCTCCCCGAAGGGGGGAGCGGCCCACAAAAAAGAACGCACGGGGCCTGCGGCCGGCATCTCTTCTATGGCCCGCTCCCCGTTGGGTCGCTGCAGGCTGCCACGTTCGACAGATTGTCAGAACCATTCGGGGCGAATGAGCGCGGTGAACAGATACACAAACAGGAAGAGCGAGACGGCAGCCGTGAGATAGATCATCGCCGGCCTCCTTAGATCTTCTCGCAGGCGCTGATGAACGCGTAGCACAGGATCATGCTCACGACGCCCAGGCCGAAGAATGCCGGCAACCAGATCACTAAGTTCATACGGTGGTTCCTCCCTGCAGGCAGCGCCAAGCAAGGAGCGGTCCGTAGCCGCGCGCCGCGCGCCGCTACGTAACGCATGGCTTTCCAGCCCCATGCGCTGCTCACGAGTTGCGCATGCGAGCAGTTACTTGCTTATACGATACTCACACGTGCAGTATGCACAGTTAACCATTGCGCTCGCCATGCAGTTTGCACTCCAATACTGAACATTCTATCTGTAAATGTACCCGCCGATGTGGCCATCCCACACGGCGGACCCAGCCGCGTACCGCTCCTGCATTTTCACACGCCGGCGCCGCGGAGATCCTGCAGTTCGCAGTGCTGGCAGGCCGGCAAGCATCGGGACGTTGAGGGCATGTGCGCGCGCGCAGCTGGCACGCGCAGTGGAAGGCGCGGGTATGACTATCGCACTGCTCATCGGGCTTCCGGTTTTGGGTGGACTTATTTACGGTCTCTGGCTGGCGGGGGAAGTGGGCATGGGACCGCTCGGCGGGCGTGTGCAGCGCCGCCTCACGAGTGAGCTGCGCCGGCGCCCGGATCATCAGACGACGAGTGGCGACGAGCCTGCGGCCGGGTGACTCGCCGGTCCATCTGCGTGAAACCACGAAGCACACGAAGTTCACGACGCTGGATCGGAAGGAAGTTCTCTCGTTTCCTCCTTCGTGAACTTCGTGCCCTTCGTGGTGAAAGAGATTTTTTCACGCAACCGATTGCCACTTGAGAGTTCCATGGATACTGCATTTTGCGATGCGACCCAGGAGGGCATCGTGCATTTGAAAACGGCCCCAGCCCGCGCTTGGGGAGTCACGACGTACTCGAGCGGTGGGCGCCACTTGGCACGGATACTGCGGTAGCCAAGGGACATGGACACGCTACTGTGGCTCGCGATGTTCGGTATTTACGCCTTGGCTGCCTGGATATGGTTCAGTGAGTTTGGGAAGCAATTCCCGCGTCGCAGACATGCGTGGACGGGGACCCCAGACTTGAAGAACACATCAATACCGTCTACCTCGTTGCGGCTGTGGCGCAACGAAGCCTTTAGGAGTTGATCTCATGTTTCAGATTGAAGATGCCGTATCCGTCGACACCAGCGAATTCGAGTTGGTCCCGCCGGGAATGCACTCCACATCACCCGGATTGGTGCTCGCCGTCATGGAAGGCCCGCAATTGGCGTACTACGTGAGAGTACGGTTGCAGCTCGGCGCGACGCTGGATTTGACGGTGCCTGCGGACAAGCTCGCGTTGGCCTGATGCTCGTCCGCGCCGTAAACCGCGGCCGCGGCCTTGGCAGATTTGCCGGTTGCCTGTCCAGCGATGGCCGATGCACGGCCGCGAGAGAGCCAGCATGCCTGAGCTCATCCAGTTACCGGTAACACCGCAGAGCGACCCGAAGGGCGAGACGCTCCGCGCCATCCTCGACGCCCACCTGGCTTTTGAGCACACCAGAGCCACGCGCCAGTTCTGTGTTCATCTCTCCGCGGTTGTCGGTGGGCTGAACATTCTACTGCCCCAGTCAGCTTCCCAGCAGCTGCACGCCGTACTCCTCGCGTTCTGGGGTGTCGCCTCCGTGTGCGCCCTGGTCAGCGCTGCGTTCGAGTGCCTCTGGCGCGCGCGCGCGGCCCGCCTGCTGGCGGCAAGTCAGATTTCCTAACCTGGTTCGCTTCCCACTCCCCGCCACGGTGCGACCAAACGTCGCCACCGCAGCACCGTTCGTCCTCGCGCTGAGCAACGCGCGCCCCATTTCCCGGCCCGCCATGCGGTCTTACGCTGCCGTGTGAGCTCCAGCGGTTACGGTCCCACATCCGCCTTCCGCCGCTTGTTCGGACTTCGCACCCTGTGACTCGACCGGGAGCGGTCGATGCACGACAACGCTGACCATGCATCACGCATGAAGCATTCCTGCAATCTGCAGACTCCGGCATTTCGGAATGCAAAAGCCATTGCGAAACTCATGAGAGTCGCTCTGGCATGGCCACTGCTCACCCGATGGGCAGAGGAGTGGGAAATGGATGCTGTCTACCTTGCCGTGACGTTCGGGTTTTTCGCCCTGTCGTGGGGCCTCATCATTCTCTGCGAAAAATTGTAGGAGGCGGTTCACATGCTCGGGATCTACGCCGCCGGCGGAATCATTTCGCTGGCACTGCTCGTCTACCTGTTCATCGCGTTGCTCAAGCCGGAGTGGTTCTGATGACCGCGAACGGATACGTTCAACTCATTCTTTTCGTTGTCGTGCTTCTGGGTCTGGCGAAGCCGCTCGGCTCCTACATGGCGCGCGTCTACGACGGACCGCCGATGTTCCTCGATCGCGTGCTCGGCCCCGTCGAACGGCTGATCTATCGCGTTTGCGGCGTCGACCCCAACGAAGGCATGACGTGGCGCACCTATGCCGTTGCCATGATGCTCTTCAACCTGGTCGGCCTGCTCTTCGTCTATGCGCTGCAGCGCCTGCAAGGCGTTCTGCCGCTCAATCCCCAAGGCTTTGGAGCGGTGACGCCGGACTCCTCGTTCAACACCGCGGTGAGCTTCGCCACCAACACCAACTGGCAGGGCTACGGCGGCGAATCGACCATGAGCTACCTCACGCAGATGCTCGGCCTCAACGTGCAGAATTTCGTCTCCGCCGCCGCCGGCATGGCGACCTTGCTCCCACTCGTGCGCGGCTTGCGACAAGCAACCAACAAATTCATCGGCAACTTCTGGGTCGATCTCACGCGCACCACGCTCTACATTCTTCTGCCGCTCTCCATCCTCTGGGCGCTCGTCCAGGTGTCGCAAGGGGTGGTGCAGAGTTTCGGTGCCTACAAGACCGTCGCCCTGGTGCAAGCCACGTCGTACAGCAACCCGCTCAAGGACGCAGATGGCAATGCCATCGTCGACGAGCACGGCCAGCCGAAAACCGAGACCGTGGCGTTGACCGAGCAAACCCTGCCGATGGGTCCTGTGGCATCGCAAGTCGCGATCAAGCAGCTGGGGACCAACGGCGGCGGTTTCTTCAACGTCAACTCGGCGCATCCCTACGAGAACCCGACTCCGCTCTCGAATTTCCTGGAGATGCTGGGGATCTTGGTCCTCTCGGCAGCCCTCTGTTACACGTTCGGCAAAATGGTCGGCGACACCCGTCAGGGGTGGGCAATTCTCGCCGCCATGACGCTGATCTTCGTCATCCTGCTCGGCGTGTGCGTCTGGTCGGAGCAGCGCGGCACGCCACAACTCGCCAGGCTCGGGGCCGACCTCACCGCGAGCAGCCAACAGGCCGGCGGCAACATGGAAGGCAAGGACGTGCGCTTCGGCATCGTCAACTCGGCGCTGTGGGCCACCGCCACCACGGCGGCCTCCAACGGCTCGGTCAATGCGATGCACGACTCGTTTACGCCGCTCGGCGGACTGGTGCCGATCTTCATGATGCAGCTCGGCGAGGTGATCTACGGTGGCGTCGGCTCGGGTCTGTACGGCATGTTGATCTTCGCCATCGTCGCCGTGTTCGTCGCCGGCCTGATGGTCGGGCGCACGCCGGAGTACCTCGGTAAGAAGATCGAGGTCTACGAGATGAAGATGGCATCGCTGGTAATCCTGATTCCACCGGTCGTCGTACTGGTGTTTACCGCGCTCGCCGTCATGCTGCCCGCCGGGCTGGCCGGCCGCGCCAACACCGGCGTCCACGGATTCAGCGAAATCCTCTACGCGTTCAGCTCGATGGGCAACAACAACGGCAGCGCCTTCGCGGGCCTCAGCGCCAACACGCCCTACTACAATTTCACCGGCGGCCTGGCGATGCTGTTCGCGCGCTACTGGCTGGCCATTCCGACGCTCGCCATCGCCGGCTCGCTGGCCCAGAAGAAGACCGTGCCCGTGAGTCCGGGAACCCTGCCGACGCACACCCCGCTGTTCGTCGTGATGTTGATCGGTGTGGTGATCATCGTCGGCGCCCTGACGTTTATTCCAGCACTCGCGCTGGGGCCGATTGTCGAACACTTGATGATGTTGGCGTAACCCCAGGAGCCATTCATGTCGACCGAAACCAAAGCCCGTCCGCTGCTCGATCCCGAGATCGTGCGTGGCGCCATCATTGCCTCCTTCCAGAAGCTCGATCCGCGGCACCAGTTCAAGAACCCCGTCATGTTCGTCGTGCTGGTCGGCAGCATCATCACTACCGCGCTCTACTTCCAGGCGCTCGGCGGCCACGGCGAGGCGCCGGCCGGTTTCATTCTGGCCGTGTCGCTGTGGTTGTGGTTCACGGTCTTGTTCGCCAATTTCGCCGAAGCGATGGCCGAGGGCCGCGGCAAAGCCCAAGCGGATGCGCTGCGCAAGGCGCGGCGCGACATCAGCGCCAAGAAGTTCGACCAGCCGCCCGATCCGGCGCATTTCAATCCCGCGGCCGTCCGCTGCACGACGGTGTCCAGCGGCGCGCTGCGCCGCAACGACGCCGTGTTCGTTCCCGCCGGCGAGTTCATCCCGAGCGACGGTGAGATCCTCATCGGCATCGCCTCGGTCGACGAAAGCGCCATTACCGGCGAGAGCGCCCCGGTGATCCGCGAGGCCGGCGGCGATCGCAGTGCGGTGACCGGCGGCACCCGCGTGCTGTCCGATTGGATCGTCGTCCGTATCACCAGCGACCCAGGCGAGACCTTCCTCGACCGCATGATCGCCATGGTCGAAGGCGCGCGCCGCCAGAAAACCCCCAACGAGATCGCGCTCAACATTTTGCTCGCGGCGCTCACCATTATCTTCCTACTGGCCACCGTCACGCTGCTGCCCTTCTCTCTCTACGCCGTCAACGAAGCCGGCCACGGCGCCCCCATCACGGTCACCGTGCTCGCAGCGCTGCTGGTGTGCCTCATTCCCACCACCATCGGCGGGTTGCTCTCGGCGATCGGCATCGCGGGGATGGACCGCATGATCCAAGCGAACGTCATCGCCATCTCCGGACGGGCGGTAGAAGCGGCAGGCGACGTCGACGTGCTCCTGCTCGACAAGACCGGCACCATCACTCTCGGCAACCGCCAGGCGACGGCATTCATTCCCGCCGAGGGCGTCAGCGCGGAGCAGCTCGCAGACGCCGCGCAGCTTGCGTCGCTGGCGGACGAGACGCCCGAAGGCCGGAGCATCGTGATCCTCGCCAAGGAAAAGTATGGCCTGCAGGACCGCGACGCGCACGCGCTCGACGCCGAATTCGTCCCGTTTAGCGCGCAGACCAGAATGAGCGGCGTCAACATGAATGGCCGCCGCGTACGCAAAGGCGCCGCCGATGCCATCGAGGAATACGTTGCGGGCCTGCAGGGACGCTTTCCGGCCGCCATACGCACCTCGGTGGAAACCATTGCACGCGAGGGCGGGACGCCGCTGGTGGTTGCCGAGGGTGCGCATGTGCTCGGCGTCATTCAGCTGAAAGACATCGTCAAGACACGCATCAAGGATCGCTTCGCCGAGCTGCGGCGTATGGGAATCAAGACGGTAATGATCACCGGCGACAACCCGCTCACCGCGGCCGCGATTGCGGCGGAGGCCGGCGTCGACGATTTCCTGGCGCAAGCCACACCGGAGCGCAAGCTCGACCTCATCCGCGATTACCAGCGCGGCGGGCGCTTGGTCGCCATGACCGGCGACGGCACCAACGACGCACCGGCGCTGGCGCAAGCCGACGTCGCGGTTGCCATGAACACCGGGACACAAGCGGCCAAGGAAGCAGGCAACATGGTCGACCTCGACTCCAACCCGACCAAGCTCATCGAGATCGTCGAGATCGGCAAACAGCTGCTGATCACCCGCGGCGCGCTCACGACGTTCAGCATCGCCAATGACGTCGCCAAGTATTTCGCCATCATACCGGCCGCGTTTGCCGCCACGTATCCGGTGCTCGGCCTGCTCAACGTCATGCACCTGGCGACCCCACAGAGCGCCATCTTGTCGGCCGTAATTTTCAACGCTCTCATCATCATCGCGCTCATCCCGCTATCGCTGCGCGGCGTACGCTACCGCGCCGTGCCGGCAGCACGGCTGCTGCGGGACAACCTGCTCGTTTACGGTCTGGGCGGCATCATCGCGCCATTTCTCGGCATCAAGGCCATCGATATGATTCTCGTCACCTTGGGGCTCGCCTGAGGGCCTGCGGCGGAGGACACAACCATGAAAGAACTACGAACAGCCATCCTAATGCTCGCGTTGTTGACCGTGCTCACCGGCGTTGTCTACCCGCTGGCGGTCACTGGAATCGCCCAGGTGGCGTTTCCCGCACAGGCGAACGGCAGCCTGGTGCTCAAAGATGGCAAGCCCGTGGGCTCGCTGCTGATCGGGCAGCCGTTTGACGATCCGAGATATTTTTGGAGCAGACTCTCGGCAACTTCCCCCTCACCCTACAACGGAGCGTCGTCCTCGGGGTCGAACTATGGACCGCTGAGCGACGGGTTGCACGACGCGGTGCAGGGCCGGGTGACGGCGTTGCGCGACGCCGATCCGACGCAGACGGGTCCGATTCCGGTGGACCTCGTCACCGCGTCGGGTAGCGGCCTCGACCCACATGTGAGCCCGGCAGCGGCGTACTACCAGGTAGCGCGCGTTGCCAAGGTGCGCGGCCTCGATGAAGGGCGCGTGCGCGCACTGGTTGCCGATCACGTCGAGGGCCGCCAATTGGGTTTCCTCGGCGAGCCCCGGGTCAACGTGCTCCAGCTCAACCTGGCCCTGGACGAGTTGCACGCGTAGTGAAAGACTGCGCAATGGAGCGCAGTCCTTGTGGCCAATCCTAGTCAAGCGGAACGCCGGCCGTCTCCGGAAGCCCTGCTGCAAACCGCGGTGCAGGAGGACCGCAGCCGGCTGAAGATTTTCGTCGGCGCGGCGCCGGGCGTGGGCAAAACCTACGCCATGCTCGCGGCGGCGCACGAGCGACGCAACGACGGCGTCGACGTGGTCGTCGGCGTCGTCGAAACGCACGGCCGCACGGAGACCGAGGCGCTGCTGCGTGGGCTCGAGGTCGTACCACGGCGGTCGGTCGACTATCACGGCACGCAGCTCGAGGAGATGGACCTCGACGGCATCCTGGCGCGGCGCCCGCAGCTGGTGCTGGTCGACGAGCTGGCGCACACCAATGCGCCGGGGAGCCGGCATCCCAAGCGCTTCTCCGACATCGAGGAGCTGCTCGACGCCGGGATCGATGTCTATACCACCGTCAACATCCAGCATCTCGAAAGCCTGAACGACGTCGTGGCGCAAATCACCGGTATTCGCATCCGTGAAACCGTTCCCGACAGCTTCTTCGAGCGCGCCGACGAGCTCAAGCTGGTCGATGTCACGCCGGAGGATCTGCTGCAGCGGCTGCAGGAAGGCAAAGTGTACATGCCGGCCGCCGCCGAGCGCGCCATCCGCAACTACTTTCGCCCGGGAAACCTGACCGCCTTGCGCGAGTTGGTCCTGCGTCACACCGCCGAGCGCGTCGACGATCAGATGCGCACCTACATGCAGGCGCACGCGGTGTCCGGGGTCTGGCCGGTCGCCGAGCGCATCATGGTCGCCATCAGCGGCGCGGCGTTGGCGGAACGCTTGATTCGCGCCGCGCGCCGCATGGCCGATCGCCGCCACGCCGAGTGGTTGGCCGTGTTCGTCGAGACCGCCGCTTTTCACCGCCTGCCCGAAGCCGCGCGCGAAGGCGTCGGACGCGCCCTCCGCCTCGCTGAGCAGCTCGGCGGTGAAGCCGTCGTCATCCCCGGTGAGGACATTGCGAAGGAGCTGGTGCGCTATGCCGAGCAGCGCAACGTCACCGAGCTCATTCTCGGCAAACCCTTGCGCTCGCCGTGGCGCGAGCTGTGGCGGCGGTCACCGGTCAACGACATCGTGCGGCAGAGCGGCAACATCGACGTGCGCGTCATCACCGGCGAGCAGACGTCCGCCGAAGAGCGTAAGGCAGCAGAACGCCTGCGCCCCGGGCCTTTGGACCTGAACCGCTACCTGGCAGCGTTGGGGTTCGTCGCCGCAGCGGGTCTGGTCGCCAAGGTGTTGCAACTGAGCCTGTCGTTGGCCGACTACGCCATGGTCTTCCTGACGGGCGTACTGTTCAGCGCCGTCGTCGGCGGCCTCGGTCCGTCGATCATGGCCGCGCTGGTCAGCTTGTTGGTGTACGACTTCTTTTTCGTCGAGCCCATCTACACGTTCACCGTAACCAAGCCGCAAGATCTGCTGTCACTGTTCGTGTTCCTGGTGGTCGCGGTGCTGACCAGCAACCTGACGGCGCGCATTCGCGATCAAGCCACGGCGGCGAGGCGGCGTGAGGAGCGTACCGCGGCGCTCTACGCCTTCAGCCGCGAGCTCGGCACGGCGGTAGGCATCGACGATCTGGCACCAATGATTGCGCAGCATGTTGCCGAGCAGTTCCATGCCGCCGCGGCGTTGCTGCTCCCGGAAGGCGGGCGGCTGACGGTGCGCGCGACGCACCCCCTAGATACCGATGTGGGTGAGTCGGAACGCGCCGCGGCGAACTGGGTCTTCGAGCACAACCAGGCCGCCGGTCGCGGCACCGAAACTCTCGCAGCGAGTGAATGGTTCTTCGTCCCGCTGAACACCGCGCGCGGCGCCGTCGGCGTCATCGCCTTGCTTCCACCGGGAGAACTGGCGCTGCCGCTCGATCAGCGCCAACTGCTGGAAGCGCTCGGTCGCCAGGCCGCGATCGCCATCGAACGCACCCGCATCGACGTCGTCCTCGAGGAAAAGGCAAAAACGGAGGCGGTGATCGAAGCCAGTGAAGACGGCCTCATCGTGCTCGATCCGGCGGGCGTCGTCGTACACGTCAACGAAGTGGCGTGCGCCATCCTTGAAGTAGAGCGCGGCGACACCCTCGGGCACCGCTTCGACGATCTCGGCGCCACGCACCCGCACTACCTGCGCTTGCGCGCCGCATTGCGCGAGTTCATGGCGCATCCGGAGCGCGAGACGGAGCGCGTCGAGATCGCACTGTTCCTGCGCGGGCGCGACCACTACTTCATTTTGCGGCCGACGCCGTTCCGCGCCCGCGATGGGTCGAATGCCGGCTTGATTCTCGCGTTGCAGGACGTCACCTATCTGCGCGATCAGGAGGCGCGGCGCGAGGCGTTGGTGGCGACCCTGTCGCACGAGCTGGGAACCCCGCTGACCTCGCTCAGCATGGCGCTGGAGCTGCTTGGGCGCGGTGACGGCGAGCTGCTGCCGGAGCAGCGCTCCCTGCTCGCCGCGGCGCGCGAGGACGTCGGGCGTTTGCAGGATGTCGCGCGACGGCTGCTCGACTTGTCGCGCGCCCGCGCCACGAATATCGCCTTGGAGCGCCAAAAGGTCGACCTCGGTGCCATCGTCCACCAAGTGATCCGCATCTTCACGCCGCAAGCGAAGGAGAAGTCCATCGGATTGGAAGCCGCGCTGCCCCGCGACAACGGCGTCAGCATTCTCGGTGATCCGACGAAGCTCACCTGGGCGCTCTCGAACTTGCTTTCCAACGCCGTTCGCTATACGCCAGCCGCGGGTCGCGTGCGCGTGGAAGTGACCACCCAACCTGAGGTCGTGCTGATTGCCGTGAGCGATACGGGACCAGGAATTCCACCGGAACAGCGTGAGCGTATCTTCGAACGCTTTGCGCAGTTCGCCGCCAGTGGCGACATCGGCTCGGCGGGACTCGGCCTGGCCATCGTGCGCGATATCGTCCAAGCGCACGGCGGCCGCATTCATCTCACCACCGAGCTGGGTCACGGGAGCTGCTTCACACTCGAGTTGCCGCGCGGCTAGGGGCCGGCGTCCTTTCTATGGCCCGCTCCCCGTTTGGTCGCTGCACACTGCCAAGCGCGAAACGTGCTAATGAAGCGGCGTCGAGGTTTGCTGACGATGGGAAGATTCAACGCGCGGACTTCTGAGACGGGACACTAGAATGGCCACCATTGTCGTCGTCGACGACGAGAAGAACATCCGCAACCACCTGGCGACCTATGTCGCCGGGCTGGGCCATACGGTCGAGACCGCGGCCGACGCGACCGCGGCACTAGCCGCAGTGGCGGACCATGCGCCGGACGTCGTCTTCTCCGACGTGCGCATGGCGGGAATGGATGGGCTGGCGTTGCTGCGCGAGATCCGCCAGCGCCGGCCCGAGACGGTCGTCGTGCTGATGACGGCATATGCCACCGTGCCGCAGGCGGTCGAGGCCATGCGTGCCGGCGCCTACGATTACCTCGTCAAGCCGTTTTCGCTCGAACAAGTGGGCTTGCTGCTCGACCGCGTGCTCGAGGTGCAAACGCTGCGGCGCGACAATCGGGTGCTGCGGCGTGTGGTGGAAGAGCCGGTGCTCCTCGAGTCGGCCAGTCCGATCATGCGGCGCGCACTGACGATCGCGCGCCAGGTGGCAGCATCCGATGCCAGTGTGTTGCTCACCGGCGAAAGCGGCACCGGGAAGAACGTCGTGGCCGCGGCGATTCACGGCTGGAGCCCCCGACGCGACGGGCCGTTCGTCACCGTGGCGTGCACCACGCTTTCCGAGCATCTGCTCGAAAGCGAGCTGTTCGGTCACGTGAAAGGCGCGTTCACCGGCGCCTGGAAGGATAAACCCGGCCGGCTGGAGGCGGCCGACGGCGGCACCGTGTTTCTCGACGAAGTCGGCGACATGCCGCCCGATCTGCAAATGAAGCTGCTGCGTTTCCTGCAGGAGCATCAGTTCGAGCGCGTCGGCGGCAGCGATACGATCCGTGTCGACGTGCGGATCATCGCCGCCACCAATCGCGATCTGGAAAGCGACGTGCGCGCCCACCGTTTCCGCGAGGATCTGTTCTTCCGGCTCAATGTCGTCGGCATTCGGCTGCCGGCGCTGCACGAGCGCAGCGAGGATCTACCGCAGCTCATCGAGCATCTCCTCGTCACCTTGCGGGCGCGCTACCGGCGGGACATCCTGGGGCTTTCCCCGCAAGCGCGTGTGGCGTTGCTGGCGTATCATTGGCCTGGCAACGTACGCGAGCTCGTGAATGTCCTCGAACGCGCCGTCGTCCTGGCGCGCGGCGAGATCATCCAGGCCGAAGATCTGCCGGACAACCTGTTGGCGCCGGAACGAACGGCCGTAGCGACGGCGAGCGATGCATCGGGCTCACTCGAAGAGCTGGAGCGGCGCCACATTCAACAGGTGCTGGCCGAGGCCGCGACGCTCGAAGAAGCCGCGGCGCGGCTGGGGATCAACCCGACGACGTTGTGGCGCAAGCGCAAGCGCTACGGGATCGAGTAAGATCGCCGACAAACGGACAGAGGCGCTTCGATTCCTACCGCAAGGAGAATCCTTCACCCGACAACCGTTGGTGTTACAGCTGGTCCGGATTACGGCGTTCGGATACAGAGAAGGCATGAGAACGTTACTGACACTGGTAACAGTCCTGGTGCTTGCGGGCGCCGGGTGGTCACAAACACCGCGCCCGACTGGTGCGCCGGACAGCCGCCTTACCGAGCGCTTTCGTCAGGTGGATCTCAACGGTGACGGCGTCATCACCCCCGACGAGGCACGCGCCGCGCACCTGTTGTCCCCGCGGGACTTCGAAAGCGTCGACGCCGACCACAGCGGCACGGTAACCTTGTTCGAGCTCGGCCAGGCCCTGAGCCGCTGGTTGGCCGATTTCGATGCCGCCGACGCCAATCATGACGGGAAGGTCACGGCAGACGAAGCGGCACGGGTACCCACTCTTGCCACCATGTTCACCACCATCAACCGCGACCAGCACAAGGCGGTCAGCCGCCAGCAGTACGAGGCGTACGCCATCCAGCGGCTGACGCGGGATTCCGAATTACCGTCGGTCGCACCGAATATCTTCGAGAAGCGGTTCTGAGCTGCGTTTCCACCTCGCGCCTGTTGTCTGCGCGTTCGTTGTCTGTCATCTGTCTCCCCCGGAGGCAACGCGCATGCTCAAAGTGCTCGACGGGGTTCGACTCATTGAAGTGGCGGAATGGTTTTTCGTGCCCGGTGCGGGAACGGTGATTGCCGATTGGGGCGCCGACGTCATCAAGATCGAGCATCCGACGCGCGGCGATCCGCTGCGCGGCCTGATCAGCTCGGGCATCATCCCGGGCGCCACCGGCCTCAACTTCTTCATCGAGAACGGCAGCCGCAACAAACGCAGCCTGGGCCTTGATCTGGGCACCGACCGCGGCCGTGAGATCCTTTACCAGCTCGTCGAAAAGGCCGACATCTTCCTGACCAGCTTCACGCCACAGGCGCGGCGCAAGCTGAAGATCGACGTCGACGACATTCGCGCGGTCAACCCGAAGATCATCTACGCCAAAGGATCGGGACAAGGCCCGAAGGGTCCCGAAGCCGAGCGCGGCGGCTTCGATGCCGGCTCGTTCTGGTCACGCGGCGGGGTCGCGCACATGCTCAGCGAGCCGGGCAAGCCGCCGATCATGCAGCGCGCCGCCTTCGGCGACACCATCGGCGCCACCTTCATCGCCGGCGGCATCGCCGGCGCACTGTACCACCGCGAGAAAACCGGCCAAGGCTCGGTGATCGACGTGTCGTTGCTCGGCACCGCCGTCTGGCTGATGGCACCCGACATCCTCGCCGCGCTACTGCTCGGGCACGATCTGCCACACAGCGACCGCAGCCGCGCCCCCAATCCGTTGATGAACACCTATCTATGCAAGGACAACGTGTGGCTGATGCTGATGATGCTCACCCCGCTGCGGCACTGGGAGGAGTTTTGCAAGGCCATCGAGCGCGAGGATCTGCTCGCCGAGTATCCACTGATGAGCTGGATCGACGAGCAAGTGCGCTTCAAGCTCGTCGACATTCTCGGCCGGCACTTCGCGACGCGGACACGGGCCGAGTGGATCGAGCGGCTGCTGCAATACGACACGATTCATGCGCCAGTGCAAACACCGACGGAGGTGCGTGACGATCCGCAGGTGCTCGCCAATCAATACCTCGTCGACTACACCCATCCCACGCATGGTCCCTTCAAGGTCGCGAGCAGCCCCGTGCAGTTCAATGGCGAACCCACAGATGTGCGGCGCATCGCCCCCGACTCGGGGCAGGACACCGAGGAGATTCTGCTCGAGCTCGGTCTCTCGTGGGACGACATCGGATCGCTGAAGGAGAAGCAGGTCATCTCTTGAGGGCTTGGGGCCTCAAACGCGCTCTACCAGCTCGTGGAGATCAGACACGGACTGCGCTTCTGAGCTGGGCGCTCGGTCACGGTTGAGCAGCCACGCGCGCAGGCCCGCGGCCGTGGCGCCGGCAACATCTTCCTGCATGCTATCGCCGACGTGCAGCGCGTCCGCAGGGTCCACGTCGAGACTCGCCAACGCCAACCGGAAGATACGCGGATCGGGCTTGGCGTAGCCGGCACGGCTGGACATGACGATGACGTCGAAGTGCTCGGTGAGGCCAAGGCCCTTGCAGATCGAAATGAGGCGCCCATCGAAGTTCGACACCACGCCCAATCTCAGGCCGCGCGTCTTCAAGGCAGTCAGTGCGGGCTGCGTGTCGGGAAACAGCGTCCATGCCGCCGCGTCGGCGAAGTAGTCGAAGAGCGCGCCGAAGAACGCTTCAAAGTCTGCAAAGCGCTCGCCGCTGAAGACGGTGGCGACTAGCTGCCGCCACCAATCGTACTCTCGCCGCGCCAGTTCGGCCGGCGGCTTACCGGGAAATGCCAGGGGGGGCATCTGGTGGAACGCGGCACGGAAGCGCTGTTGGATCACGTGCGGCGGCACAATTACTCCGTGACGGGCGGCAACGGTCGCGTATGCCGCACCGACGGAGCCGTGTACCTGAAAGAGGGTACCGGCAGCGTCGAAGAGCGCAGCTTTCACCATTCGTAGGGGCGCGGCATGCGGCGCCTCTACACCTTGCGCCACGGCTGCTGCCAGAACTGCATCAGCACGCCGTGCGCACTGCGCGGCGAGATGAAGGCGGTCTTGAGCTCGTCGCTGAAGTCGAAACGATCGACGATACGCACGCCGTCTTCGACGAGCTGCGCCAGCAGCGGGTCGAGGCGATCGACGTCGATCGAGATGTGATGGAAGCCTTCGCCGCGCTTGTCGAGAAAACGCGACACGAAGCCGCTGCGGCCGGCGATCTCCTCGATGAGCTCGATCTTGTAGCCGTTCAGCAAGAAGCTGGTGAGCGCGAAGTTGCCATCGTAGCCGTTGTGCGTCGGATGTTGCTGGCGCACCGGAAAATAACGGCGATAGAAGTCGAGCGTCGTTTCGATGCTGCGCACCGCCATCGACACGTGGTCGACCCGCACCTGCACGGTCTCCCCGTTGCGCAGCATGAGCTCCCCGCCCGGCGGGCGTTGCGGCTCCGCCAGCTGCGGCACCTGCCAGAACTGGACGAGCACGCCGTGCGCGCTGCGCGGCGAGATGAAGGCGGAAGTGTTGCCATCGCGGCCAACGTAGCGGTCGACGATGCGCAGCCCGTCACCCTCCAGGCGTCGCAGCATCGGCTCGAGCTCCGCCACCTCGATCGACAGATGATGCAATCCTTCACCGCGTTTATCGATGAAACGCGTCACGAAGCTGTCCGCGCCCACTGCCTCGATCAGCTCCAACTTGAACGCGCCGATGTAGAAGTCGCACCAATTGAAGTCGCCGGTGTGCCCGAGCCGCTTCTCCCGCCGCATTTCAACCGGCAGACAACGACGGAAGAACGCCAGGGCGGTATCAATGTCGCGCACGGCAACGGACACGTGATCGACACGCAACGCCGATGGCTGATCGTGAATCGCTGATCGCCGAGAACCTGCCGAGGGGTCGGTCAGCTGCCCCTTCTTCTCATCACTCATCACTCATCACTCATCACTCATCACTCGCCTCAACTCCACCTCGAGCCCGCCGGGACCGGCCTCGACAACGATGTACCCACCATCACGCAACGCCCCGGCGTTTACCACGGTGGTACGGCCGATGCGATCCACCCCGGCGGATTCGTGAATGTGTAGTTGGTCAGGTCGCCGGACACGATCACGAGATCGGCGACCGCCAGCTCCTGGCCCAGACGCTCGATCATACCCAACGCCATGTGCACGTCACCGAAGGACACGATGCGCATCGTGCAACCGAACTTAGGTGACGGCGCACGGATCGACAAGCTTCAGAGAGGTAAGGCTTCCAGATCCCACTCCAACTCGTACAAGCGGAGCACATCATCCGCTCCGGCCACGACGGCGCGGCAGCCGTCGGCGCTGAGCGCGCACGCGGCAATGGCACCTTCTTCGCGATGGACGATGTGCACACACTCGCCCGACTCCAAGGCCCAGAGACGCACACTCCCGTCGCGGCTCGCCGATAGGGCCCAGCGCGCGTCCGGCGTCAGCGCGGCGGCCACGACCGGAGCCTGGTGGCCGCCGAGCACGCGGACGCACTCGCCATCCTCGAACGACCAGAGACGGAGGCTGTGATCCGCACTCCCCGAAAGCAGCCAGCGCCCGTCGGCACTGGCGCACAGCGCGGTCACCGCGCCGCTGTGCCCTTCAAGCTGAGCCATGCAGGTTCCACGTTCCGCGTCCCACGCGTTGATCACCGGCTCGTAGCCAGCCGAGGCGACACGCCGCCCATCGGGCGTGAGACAGGCGGTGAGAATCTGGCGCCGATGGCCACGTAACACCTGGACGCATTCGCCGATCGCCAAGGACCAGACGCGCAGGGTGTGATCGTAACTCGCGGTCAGCAGGCGCTGGGCGTCTGCCGTCAGATCCACCGCGGTCACGACGCTCTCGTGTCCCGCAAGCGTATGCACGCAGGCGCCGCGCCGCAGATCCCATACGCGAGCGGTACCATCGGCGCTCGCCGATACGGCCAGGGCGTGATCCACGCTCAGGCGCAGGGCAAGCACACGCGCACGGTGACCGGTCAGCGTGGCCATCGAGCGCCCGAAGTCCGCGTCCCACCACTGCAGCCGCCCGTCTCGTCCAGCGCTCAGAATGCGCTCGGGCGCGGCTGTGACCTGCACTCCGCCGGTCCGCTCGGGTCCGGCCTGTGCCGTCAGCAGCCGCGTCGCGCGCAGCCCGGTGCGCTGACACCGCGGTGTGAGCTCGCGCCATAGGCTGATGGCGCGCGCGGAGGCATCGTGCGTCGTGGATTGACGCGCCTGGCGCAAGTACGCCAATGCCTGCGCCAGACGATTTTCCTGGAACGCGCCCTCCGCGTCGCTCAGCAGCTCATCGGGCTCCGGCTCGGCCGACGGCAGGCGCGCATACGCGGTCCGCACCGACAGACGCGGCACGGCGGCGGCGCGGCTGCGGCGCGGCATCGGCCAGATGCGCACGGTGCCGTCCCAGCTTGCGGACGACGCCAGGCGGCCGTCGGCGCTCAGCGCCACGCTGGTCACCATGCTCGTGTGGCCTTCAAACGTACGCAGACAACAGCCGCTATCGAGGTCCCAGACCCGCACGGTGCCGTCGAGGCTGCCGGAGACCGCGACGCTGCCATCACGACTCAGCGCCACACAGGTCACGATGCTGACGTGCCCTTTCAACACCCGCGCGCACCGCTTCTTGGGGAGGTCCCACACGCGGATTGTCTGATCCCAGCTTGCGGAGAGCGCCCGCGTCGCATCGGCATTCATGCGCACACAGGACACAAAGTGGGTATGCCCCTCGAACAGTAGTAGCTGCGTCTTCGTCGCCACATCCCAGAGGCGCACGGTGTGATCGTCGGCGCCCGACAAGAGGCGTCGGCCATCGGCGCTGAGGGCGACGCTGCGTACGGCTCTGCCGTGGCCCGGCAGCTCGCTCAGGCAACGTTCCGTTTCCAGGTCCCACACCTGGATCAACGTGCCGTCCACGCCCATCGCCGTTTCGCGGGCGCCGCTGGTCGCCGCCGCCCAGCGCCCGTTGGGACTGAGCGCGACACCAAACACCTTCCCCGAGGCATCGATCTTCTTGCGGCAGCGTCCAGTCTGCAGATCCCACAGACGCAGTGTGGCATCGTCACCGCCCGAAACGGCGAGGGTGCCGTCTTCGCTCACGGCAATGCCGGAGACGCGCCGCGTGTGTCCGCCGAGCGTGCGCAGCAATCTCCCGTTGGTCACGTCCCACAAACGCAGGTTGCGATCGTCGCCGCCGGACAGCACCCAACGACCGTCGGGATGCACACAGACACTCGACACAAACGCCTGGTGCGCTTCGTGACCAGTCACCTTGGGCGACTCGCGTTGCGCGGCGTCAGCCTGCATTCGGGCGATGGTCACGGCATCGCGCACCTCGCTGGATTCCGGCACCAGGGTCGTCGCCTGTTCGAGGAGGGACACGGCAGCGGCGGCGTCGCCGCGTTCCAGGTGCACTAACGCCCGCAGATATGCCGCCGACCAGTCGCGCGGCCGCCGCGTTGCAATCTGGTCGAGCACCTGCAGCAGGTCCACATCCGACAGGTCGCCGCGCCGCCAACGCGCGATCCCCGAGTTGAAAGCAGCCTCCAAATGATCGCGGCCGACTTGCAGCGCGCGCGCCCACGCCGCGTCCGCATCGCCATTCCGGCCCGCCAACCACGCTGCGGCGGCCTGATTGTTCCAACCATCGGCATCCCAGGTCGGTGCCGGGAGCACCGCGAAGGGACTGGGCTTGCCGAACAGCTCCGCGTGCAGAGCGCACAGCTCCTGGCGAATCTTCACAACTGGCGGGCGTTGCGCCTGATCCCAATCGACGCATTGCTGGAGCAGCGCGCGCAGACGCTCGGGCAGCGTCGCAAGCTCGGTTTCACCGCAGGACTCCTGCCGTGAGCCGCGGGTCGTCACGAACGGACGACTGCCACAGAGCATTTCATAGAGACACACCCCCAAAGCGAACACATCGCTCTTGGCGTCCATCAGTGACGAATTGATCCAAAGCTCCGGCGCCACGCAAGCACCGCCGGCAAGGTTTGCGTTGGGCTCGGCATCCTCTGGGAGAATGCTGCGAGGCGTACCGAAATCGCCGATACGCAGTGTCCCGTCCGACGTCAGCAACAGGTTCTCGGCATCGAGCGACCCGTGCCAGACTTCGCGCGCGTGCGCATGCTCGAGTCCGTGACAGATCTGGATCGCCAGGTTGAGCCCGACACGCAGATTGCGCGTGCGCGCGCTCGCGATCCATGGGCCAAGGCTGCCGCCATCGAGGTACTCCGTGATCAGCACCGGAACTCCCTCGACGACCTCGACCTGATAGCAGTACGCCACGTGCGGATGCAGGCCCAGTGCGATCCAGCGCAGCGCACTCGCTTCAATGGACTGTAACGTTCGCGGGTCCGCCAGCAGCTCGTCGCGCGGGACCTTGACCGCAACCTCCACACCAAAATGCCGGTGGCGCGCGAGATAGGTTGTGTGCTTCCTGGTGCAGGCAAGTTGACGAGTGATCTCCAGACGTTCGGCGATCACATCGCCCGCGGCGAAGCTCGGGGCGCGGCGTCCGGGTCGAAATTGAGACCGGGGCCTGACCGTTGTCGCCGCGGCGCTGGCGGCCCCATTGTCGGCAGGTGCAACCGCGCCCACGGCCGCGCCTCCCCGATGAAGAAGCGGAGGCGACTGCTGGTTGTCCGTCACTGCAGTCGGCGCAAGGCGAAGGACTCCCGGCACCTCGAGCACTGATTCAGGGTGGCCGTGCAACGCTCCAGGCTGCGCAGCGCGCGCCGCTCCAGGACGTACGGTCCGCGTGTCTCCTCTGGCGCGCTCCCGGGCCATCGAACCAATGCGGCTCCTCGCCGCGGGATCAGCATCTAGTGATGCCGGAGCACCGGATGCGGCGACCACTGGCTTGCCATCCGGTGCATCCAAGCGGCCCGAAGGCTCAACCCGCGCATCGCCTCCGGGAAGGAAGCGACGGAACAACCCTCCCCAGTAGCCATCACCCGGAAGCGAACGAGCCAAGCGTTCCGTACCGGCGCGTTTGGCCTCCTCGGCCAGGATACGCCAGCCATTCTTCGGGCTCATCCGTCACTCCGAGGTGCCGCGCTCCCCGCCGCCGGCGTGTCGACCGGGATCGCGAGACGGATGCGTGTACCCTTTCCATCGTGCGACTCGATGTCGATCGTACCGTGCAGCGTTTCCACTTCGCGCGCGACCACGTCCATGCCCACACCGCGTCCGGCAAGATCGGTGACATCGTCTCGCGTGGAAAACCCGGAACGCAGGATCAGCCGTGTCAGGGCTTCATGCGACGGCGGCTGCTGCGGGTCGATCCAGCCGAGCACCTCGGCCTTGGCGCGAATGGCGGCGAGATCCAAACCGCTGCCGTCGTCCTCGACGATGAGGATGAGATTGCGGTCGCCCGGCTCGGCACGCACGCGCACGGTGCCGGTGCGATGCTTCCCGGCGGCTTCGCGCGCCGCCGGCGATTCGATTCCATGCGACACCGCGTTGCGCACGATGTGCAGCAACGGACCGTGGAGTCGCTCGACGATTGCCCGATCCACACGAGTCTCGCCGCCAGACAATTCCAGCGTCACGAGCTTGCCTTCCTGCCGCGCCGCATCGCGCGCCGGCCGCTGCATGCGGCGAAAGACCTGTTCCAACGGGACGACGACAAGGTTGTTGACTTGCTCCTTCAGCTCACTCGCAAGATCCAAAAATTGCCGCGCCTGGCGGTCCAACGCGTCGATGAACAACCGAATGTCGCCGGCGCCCTCGCCGCGTCCGAGCCGCTCGCGCAGCTCGGTTAGCGCATGCAACTGGGAGCCCAGCACCACCGGGTCGGGATGGGCATCGGTCGTGGGGACTCCGGGGGCCGCGTTTGGAATGCCGGTTGGTCGGTGCGGGATGCCAGCCTGGCTGTCTGCTGCTGCCGCGACGGACGTCGGACCGCTCAACGCTGCGATCGCCCGCGGCAGATCACTGATGACAGCATAGGGAGTGTCGGCTCGCCCGCAGCTGCGATCGATCAAGCCGCGAATCGAGTCGGTCAGACGCAACAGGAAATCGACCAACGCCACGCTGTCAAGCACGATGGTCGCGTCGCGTGCCGCCTGCAGCAGCGATTCCCCACTGTGCAGCTGCGCCGCTGCCTCGGGAAGATCAACCGCTGACGCCCCACCCTTGAGCGTGTGGAACTTGCGCAGCAGCGCATCCAGGACTTCACGATCATCAGCGCGTTGTTCCAATTGGACCAGGAGCTCTTCGCACACGGCGAACCCCTCGTCGGATTCGGCGATGAAGGTTGCCCGGAGCTCACGTTGAAATGCCTGCTCGGGACTCTCCGGCTCGGGTGCGCTCGCCCCCGCTGCGTCCGGATGCAGCGCCGCATCCAGCTGTGCTTCGAAGGTCACGTCGTCACTGTCGAGGTGCACCTGCCACTGCGGTGGCGTGGCTTGCCGCAGGTCCTCGTAGAGTGACCGCATGTGCTCCGCCGAGCAGCCTGCGGCAAATCCATCGAGCGCCTGCTCGATGAGCCCCACGGCACCGACAACACTGTCCAGCGGTCCGCCGCGCGATGCCCACAGCCGCGTCAGACGGCGCAGCGCTTCAGCGTACGGCACGAGCGGTTCCAGCCGCTGACCGCCGACCGACGCATGGAGCGCGCGACCAGCATCCAGCACGGCTTCACGCAAGGCAAGCGCAGACGGGCTTTCCTGCGACTCGACCACGGCATTCCGAAGCGCCGAGGTGAGGCTCAGCACCTCCTCATATGGAACCTCCGTCGCGGCGCGGTCGCTCATTGTCTGCTCAGTCAAAGCTTGCAGCTGCAAGAAACAGCCGTCCGAAGCGACCCGCATGGCGGGTGCCGCATGCCTGATGGATACATGACCGAACGCACCTCTCCCCGCCTCGACCCCGGGTCGCGTCTTTATATGGCAAGACTCACGCCAGCCGCTCATTTCGCCGAGTGCCTGTGGACCTGGATACGGGAGCAGCGTTTCGTCGTCGTACGGGTGTCCCTGCGACCAAATTTGGGCGCGCGAGACGGCTCAGACTTCCTGATGTCTGGACACGTAGGTATCTGAAAACCCTGGCGCCAGGGAATGGAGCCCAGATTCTCGATTGATCCCGAAACATGCCGCGTTGAACAGGTCGGAGGATGGAACCACGAAGGACACGAATTTCACGAAGGAAAATGAAAGAGAAGATCCTGAATCCCTTTCTTCGTGGTCTTCGTGTCGTTCGTGGTGAAGGATCTTCGGGCTCGTGGCAGATTCCTCGGGCTCAAGAGGTCTGAGGCTTGAGGGGCTTTGCGCACAAACTGCTTGCATGCGCCCTTCGCCCTCCTGGGTGTCTCCAACCGTCAATGGAACAGCTAGCGCGCGATGAGAATTGAACGGCGACGGGCCGGGTGAACCGGTTGGCGGTCCATCCATGGATCGCATCGCATCAGGCACGTATGCTGCTGCGCGAAGTGTATTCCTGTGGAGGTCCCGTGAACGACACGCCCATCTCTTCGCCATTCCTCGCCAAGCAACGTGCCGCTCGGGTGCTCGTCTTCTGCGTCGACGATGCCTTGTTCTGCCTGCACGTCGATTGGGTCGAGGCCGTCTACCCGCAGACTGCCGTTCGCGTCCATGCGCTGCGCACACGCGCCGGCCAGGCGCAACGCTTTCTGGCGCATTCCGCAACGCCCGCCCTGGTTATCGACCTGCGCGAAGTCTTTGGCGTGCCGTCACTGCGCGCCGTGCCGGAACGCGCCCACTACCTGATCGTTCGCTCCGGGAGTATCACGCTGGCCGTCGCAGCCGACGCATGTCTGGGAGTTCGGAGCCTCGACTTGCATGCACAGACACCGGTTCCAAGCGCGATCGTACGCGACGGTGGCTTCCCAGTGGCTCATCTTCTCAGCTTGGACGGGAAGATGCTCGCGGTCCTCGACCCCAGCCATCTGCTCGACAGCGCCGCGCGCAGCCTGTTAGGCGCCATGCAGCCGCGCGCCGAAGGCTTTCTAGCCCGCCAGACAAAGCTCGAGGCCCTGTGGGCAGAGATCCGCACGCAACCCACCGAGACCAACTTGCGGAACTTCGCACGGCTGTGTGCGCGCAATGGACGCGGCCGTACGGCAGCCGCCACACGGCTGGTGCTCAAACATCTGACCGGGCCAAATGGAGACGGTGACGCGGCGTCGGAACCGGAGCGCTTGATCGGCCGGCTGGTTCAACTGAGCCGCGAGCGCCGCACCGGTGAGTTGTTGCTGGCGCCCGCTGCCGCCGCACACGCACACAAGTTCGTCTTCGCAGACGGACGAATCGTCAACGCACGGGCGGATGCCGTCCGTGGCAAGGCCGCCGTCGACCGGCTGTTGGCGGCGCACAGCTCGGACTATCACTTCATCGACATGGAGCACGCGACTGAGATCGGACAGATCGACGAGAGCACGGCGGCACTGGCGATCGCTTCGTTGGAGACGCTCGCTTCGCGGACCTGGAAGCCTGCGGCGAGCCAACGCGGCGCCGTTTACAAGAATGATTCCGGCCCCACCCCCGTAAGCTGAACGCGTCGTTGACCACAGACGCCCTTCCTGAGGAATGGATACATGGAAACCTCCCCTCGTCTCTTGGCCGTCGACGACAGCGCCACCATCCGCAAAGCCTTCGAGCTGATTCTCGCACCGGCGGGCTACATCCTGGAGTTCGCCGCCACTGCTGCCGAAGGCCTGGCGAAGGCGCGCGCGCTCCAACCCAGCGTCGTTCTCCTCGACTTCATTCTCCCCGACATGCGGGGCTCAGAGGTGGCGCGCGAGCTCCTTCTGGATCCGCGGACGGCGCATCTTCCGGTCGTATTGATCTCCACCAAGGGAGCGGAGATCCGGCAAGCGTACCAAGACATCCCCAACGTCGTCGCATATATCACCAAGCCATTTACCCCGGATCAGGTCCTCAACGCGGTCAGCGAAGTGCTGGCGCACGTCAGCGAGGCGGGCTTCTTCAAGCACGCGGCGCTCGCGTCACCACCCGACCAGGGAGAAGCGGGCACCACACCGTCCGTGACGCATACCGCACCGCAACCGAACCCCACCGACGCGGCGCACCTTGCCGGACCGACAACACGCGACGAGAGCTGGACGGACATCGACGACGGCGCTGTCGACGACGAAGACGAGGTTCGCACCAGTCCATCCGGCAGCCCGGCGGCACGTGCGTCACTCGAGCGTATGTTCGAAACCCTGCTCGCCGGGCTGGAAGGCGTCTACGTCGAAGAAATCGACACGCCCACTGGCGCAGTTGCCGATCAGGCCAAATCCTACACCGATCTCGCCTCGCGATTGACCCGTCAGCTGGACGAAACGCTCGAACACGCCAAGTCCGGCGCGCGCTTTGGATTGTGCAGCGACGGCTCCGTCCAATCGCTGGCCGATATGCTGCTCGATACCCATCGTCGCGTCTGCCGTTTGCTCTTCCGCGCCGTCGCTGCCGGCGCCGTCGATACCGAGTTGGCTGGCCGCAGCCGGGCGCGGGTGCTGGTCGTGCGCCATCCGGACGGGGAGGCGGTGGAGCAGCTGCTGGCACCAGGCGGTGACGCGGCGGACTGGCACGTCTTCTCGGTGGCATCAGACTTTCGCCAGCTGCCGCTGATGACGCGGCTATTCGGCCCGACCCACCTGATCGTCGAGACGGCACAGCACGCCGCCCTTTGGGATCAGCTGCGGCTGGTTCGTGCGCTGCCGGAAGGACGCCGGCTGGAGATTCTTGGCATCATGTCAACCAGCGCGGCGGTCAAAGCCGTCGATGCAGCGACGTTGGCGGAGCTGGGCATCTCCACCGTTGTGGACAGCGGTCGCGACCTCCGCAACGTGCTGCGTGCCCGCATCGGCGGTTCGTCGCCTCACGCTTCCCGTCGTGAGACCCTGTCGGACTTGGCAATCTCCAGCGACCAATCCTGTCCTGAGGCTCCCCGAAGGGGGGAGCGGGCCATAGAAGAGCCGCTGCCCGCAGGGCCGCCGCCGGACGGGCCGCCGCCGCTACACCCAGAGACGAACAGCGGGGCGGCGTCGCTATCGTGAGCGTATTGCACCCGCCGGGCACCACGCCCGAGGAACCGGGGCGCGACACTGGAGGTGCCGTCGACGCGATCGGGCAGTCCGCACCGATCAACGGCGCGACCGTCGCCGCGCCCGGGATATCGGGACCCACGCGCTCGGCTGCTCCCAACATCCGGCTCCGCCTGCTGGAGGCCGAACTGCGCGCCGAACGGCGGCATGCCACCACGACCGAAGAGCGTCTCAAACAGGTCCAAGCCAGCCTGCAGCATGCCTTGGAACAGATCGAGGAGCGGCGCGTCACCGTCGTGGAGCTCCAAACAGTACTGCAAGCAACGGAGCCGCGACTCATCGCGCTCGAGCGGATGCTTGCCGAGCGCGACCAACAGCTCGCGGCTCAACTGCTTGAACGGCAGCCCGCCGGCGCCACGGATCCCGTCGCCACGATCGAGACGCGAACGGATGCTGCGGTGGCATTGGCCCCACTGCGCGAACAGCTGCGCGCCCGCGACGCGGCGTGCCAGGCACTCGAGCACGCGCTGGCGACGACACGCGCGGCGCACGCGGCTGAGTTGGAGCGCCTGCGCGCAGAGCAGTTTGCCCTCGCAGCACGTCTGGCCGCCGCGAAGGCCGGTGGCCTCAGCGACACCGAGCAACGGCTGCACACCACCGAGCTGACGCTCGAGCACACGCTGCGCGAGCTCGCGGAAGCTCGCGTGGCTCCCGTCGAGTTGCGCGCCGCCCTTGCCGTGGCCGAGCAGCGGGCGACGACGCTGCAGGCGCAGCTGACCGCGGCGAAGCGCACCGCCGAGATGGCGCGCGCGGCGCGTGCCAGCATCGACCGCCCATCCGATACGGCCGGACACGGGCATGCTGCAGGCGCCACCAACGGCGCCAACCGGACCGTAGCGGCCGACCCAACAGTCCAATCCATCCAAGCGCAGCTCGAGGAGCAGCAGATTATCTGCATCGAGCTGCAAACCGTCCTCGAAGCCACCGAGCGCCGTCTGGCCAGCGTCCAGGCAACGCTTGCCGAACGCGAGCGCGAGCTGATCACCCTGCGCGTCGCGGCGAGCACTGCTGACGCGGCACCTGCCGGAGACAGCGCTCAGCCGCCCCAACCACAGGTGGCGGAGCTCGAAACGCAGCTGCGTAGCCTCGGTACGACTCTCGCCCAAACCCTCGGCGAGCTCGAAGAGCAACGCGCAGCCGCCGCAGGGCTCGAGGCGATGCAAGGCTTCGGCGAACAGCGGCTCGCCACGCTCGAAGAAACCCTGCGCCGGCGCGATCAAGAGATCGCCACGCTGAAAGCCAACAGCCAATCGGAACGCGCGCGCGCCCAGGCAGAGCTCGTGGCCGCGGCCGCGCGCCTGGACCGTCTAGCGCGCGACAGCGAAGCAGTCCTTGACCAGCTCAGCGATGAGCTGCCGGCGGCGCGGGCGCACAACACCAGGCTCGAAGACCAGATGGCGGCGTTGTCCGCCGCGCTCACCGGCGCAGAGGCACGCGAGGCAGCGGGCGCACGGGATCTCACCGAGTGGTCCGCACGCCATGCGGCCCTCCAGGCACAGCTCGGAGCGGCCGAAACACGCCATCGTCATCTGGCCCACGACTTTGTCACTGTGCGTGATCAGCAGGCGCAATCCGTCGCCGAAAACCGGCACTTGGCAGCAGAGGTCGCCCGGGTACGGCAGGAAAGCGTGGATCTCGCCGGTCGTCTCCTGTCAGCGCGCAACGAAGGCGCCGCCGAGGCGCAGCGGGCTCGCGACTTGGAAGCAGACGTGGGCGCAATGCACGCGACCGTCGCCGACCTGCGCCAGCGGCTTGCCGAACGTGATACGGACACCCGGGCGGTCCGGCAGGAAGCCGATGCCGCCGCGGTCACGTTGCGCGACCTGCGTGAGCAGCGGGTCGCGCTGGAGCGCGAGCTACAGACGGCGACGGCCACCACGCACCAGCTTGAACACACCTTGATTGGCGCCGAATCCGAGCGCGAAGCGCTGCGCGCGCAGGTCGCCACACTGGAAAGCGCCAGTGTCGCGTTCCAGGACGAGCGGCAGCAGCTGCGCCGCAGTGCCGCGGTGTTGCGGGAAGAGCTCACGGGCTTGCAGCGCGCGCACGACGGCTTGCAGGCGCAGCTGGCTGACCTCGAACGGGCATCAGCGGAAGCAGCGGAGCGGCACGCGGCGGACTTGCATCGCGAACGCGCTACCACGCAGCAACAAGAGGGGCTGCTGCGCGAGGCCTCCAGTGAACGGGAGGCGCTATCCCAGCAAGTCGCCATCGTACGTGCCGCCCACGCCGCCACCGCCGCCGAGTTGGACAGCCAGCGCGGCGAACAGGCACAGCTCGCCGCTCGACTGCGCGAGCTCGAGGCGCCCGCAGCTGCTCCCCATCCCCCACCGTCGGTTTCGCCGACGCCAGCGCCGCAAGCGGCCGTGGTCGTGGAAATCGACGCTGCGACACCCGGCGTCACCGGGCCGCTCACCATCGTGCATATCGAGGACCAGCCCAGCGGCCGCGACGCCGTGCGTGCCGCCGCGAACCGGCAACCGGGTACCCGCTATGTGTGCCCGCAATTTCCTCCCGCGGGAGCGATCCGCGGCGCCACGCTGCTCGCCGTCAACCTTCTTTGCCGCCACCTCGATCCTCTGGCGGTCATCGCCGACGCCAAGAAGTGGGGTGTCCCGGAGCCACGCGCTTTCACGTACTGCTCCGACGGCACGCGCAACATGGTCCTCGGTCTCATCGAGTACTTCCCGTTTCCGTTCGACCCGGAAGCCTGCGCCGCCCGGCTATTCGAGCGTCCGGAGGGCGCACGCCGGCTCCTGGCGGTGAGTAACCACATCGAGTTGATGACAGTTCTGCGGGGCATCCTCAGCAATGGACGGTGCTCGACCACCGTGGCCCTCGACGGGCGACAAGCGCTCGATCTGGTCAAACCGGTGAACCCGGATACGATCCTCATCGACCTGGCGTTGCCGCGCGGGGAGGCGCTGGACGTCGTCAATCGCCTCTCCACGGACCCCGCCACCGGGGGCATCCCCGTTGCCTTTCTGTGGACGCAGAAGCTCGGCTCCGGAATATTCCGCCAGTACGCCTCCCGGGTGCTCCAAGACTGGCATGGCGACAGCACCGCTGTAGGACCAGCCCTGGTGAAGTTGCTGGGCGCACCGCAACCCGCCAGAGAGGTACTGTTGCGCCAAGCAGGGTAAGGCACCACACTCCACAAACCCTGCACCGCGCGTTTCGCGTTTGCACGTGGGGTGCTACGATTCCCCGCGATGGCCTTGGGAAACATTCGGGTCGTGTTGATGCGCCCGCGCGGCGCCGCCAATGTCGGGGCTACGGCACGGGCGATGAAGAACATGGGACTGCACGAGCTGGTACTGGTGCGCCCGGCCGCCGCGGTACGCGCGGCCGTCAACGCGCCGGCAACGAGTCCCGCCGCATACCGCGCCGCGTGCGCTGAAGAAGCGCCCGACGATGCCTCGCCGGCAACGGCGGCGTTCTGGTCAAAAGCGCTCGCCGTCCACGCCGAGGACGTCTTGAGCCACGCCCGCTGTTGCGAGACGCTCGCCGAGGCGGTGGTGGGCTGCAGCGTGGTTGCCGGCACGACGTGCCGTGACGGCTTGTACCGCGCCGCCGCCGAATCGCCACGCGTCGCCGCACCGCGCCTGGTAGCGGCCGCGGAAAACAACCGCGTCGCACTGGTCTTTGGCCCCGAGGACCACGGTCTGAGCAACGAAGATCTCAAGGCATGCCATCAGCTGATCTGCATTCCCTCCGATCCGGGATACGCCTCCCTCAATCTGGCGCAGGCCGTGATGGTGTGTTGCTACGAGCTGTTCCTCGCCGCCAATGGCAACCCGGAGAATATCCCGGTGCTGGCCCCCGCGGAGCGTGTGGCGCTCCTGTTCGACCGTTTGCAATCGGCGCTCTTGTCCATCGGTTTCCTGCACGCCGACAATCCCGATCACATCATGTTCGCCTTGCGGCGGCTCCTGGGACGCGCGCAGATGGAGGACCGCGACGTGCGTATTTTGCTCGGGCTGGCGCGGCAGATCGAGTGGTATGGCCGCGACGGCTGGAAGCTCGCCGCCCCTCGCCCCGGCGCGGAAGACGAACTGGACGTCTCCAACTGAATCATGGCGGTCGTCATTCCCTTTCAGGATATCGTGCGCGCGCGCCGCCGCGAGGAAGAGCGCGCCTGCGCCGAGCGCTGTGTCGAGATCATCGAGCTGAATCTGCGCCTCGCATTGGAGATGTTTGACACCGCGCCGCCAGCGGAACGGGCGCTGCAGGCGCGACGCGTGCGCCAGCTCAGCCTGCTGCTCGAATACGCGGTGGATGTCTTGTGACATTGCCCATCGTCTTGGCGGCCGTTCTCGCCGTCCTCGTCGTGTTGCTGGTCCTGGTGCTGGTCAACCAGCGGCACGGCAGCGCGCGCCTGGATGCACTGACGGCGGCGCGTGACGCCGACCGCTCGCCGCTCCTCCTCCAGCAACAACTTGAAGGCCTGCGCGACCAGCTCGGGCGCGCCCTCGACGCCAACACCCAGACCGTAAATCAACAGCTGGGGCAGATCGTCACCACGGTCAACCAGCGCCTGGGAGAGAATGTCGAAGTGATGCAGCACACGCAGCGCGCGCTCGGAGAACGGCTCGACAGCACCGCGCAGGTGGTGGGCGCCGTGCAGCGCAGCCTCGGCAGTCTGGAGGAAGCGAACCGGAAGATCTACGAAATCGGCAAGGACATCGCGTCCCTGCAGGAGATCTTGCAAGCCCCGAAGCTGCGCGGCGGCCTCGGCGAGCTGCTGCTCGAGGATCTGCTTTCGCAAATCCTGCCAGCCGACCACTTCGCCGTACAGCACAGCTTCCGCAGCGGCCAGAAGGTCGACGCCATCATCAAGCTGGGCAGCGGCGTGGTTCCCGTCGACGCGAAGTTCCCGTTGGAAAACTTCCGTCGCCTGCTCGAGACCCAGACCGACGATGAACGCGCCCGCGTGCGACGCCTGTTCGTCACCGACGTCAAACGCCACATCGACGCGGTGGCAACGAAGTACATCCTGCCCGACGAGGGCACCTTCGATTTCGCGCTCATGTATATCCCGGCGGAGAACGTGTATTACGAGATCGTCGTCAAAGACGACGCCACGGGCGACGCCGACATCAACGCCTACGCTTTGGCGCGTCGCGTGATCCCGGTTTCTCCAGGGAGTTTCTACGCGTACCTGCAGGCGGTGGTCTTGGGATTGCGCGGCTTGCGCATCGAGGAGCGCGCCCACGACATCTTGCAGCAACTCGGGCGGCTGCGTGGTGATTTCGACCGCTTCCGTGACGACTTCCGCCTGGTCGGGCGGCACCTCAACAACGCCGCGTCGAGTTTCGCGGGCGCGGACCGGCGGCTGGAACGCCTCGACACCCGGTTTACGAACGTCGTGGGCAGCGAGAACGGCGCCACGATCGTCGACGACGGCCAGAACCTCACGCTGTTTCCGGCAGCGGCTGATGCCACGGAAACCAAGCCTTAAGGCCGGCATGCCGGGCGGCTTTTCTATGATCCGCTCCCCTGTTGGGTCGCTGCAGACTGCGGTGTGATGTCATGCCTGCCAAGCGCATCGTCGCATATGTGCTCATGCTGGCAGTGCTCTGGCCACATACGGGGGACGCCACGTCCAATACCGAGGAGCAAGAGCTCGGCAAACAGTTCGCGCTGGCGGCGCGGGCGCAGCTGCCGTTCGTCGACGACGTCGAAGTGAACCGCTATGTCGACCGCATCGGGCAGACGATTGTCGCGCGCCTTGGTGATCAGCCGTTCACCTACCACTTCGCCGTCGTGCGCGACCCGCGCATCAACGCGTTTGCCGTGCCCGGCGGCTACATTTATGTGCATGCCGGCCTGCTGGTCGCGGCGAGCAACGACGACGAGGTGGCCGGCGTGCTCGGCCACGAGATCGCCCACGTCAACGGACACCATCTGGCACGCCAGCAGGAAGCCACCAAGCCGCTCGACTACCTTGCGCTCCTCGGCCTGCTGGCCTCCGCCGTGCACCCCGCCATCGGCGCCGGCGCGATGGCCCTCAGCGCCGCCAACCATCTCCAATACAGCCGTGATTTTGAACAAGAAGCCGACTATGCCGGCGCCCGCTACATGCAGCAGGCCGGTTACGATCCGCGTGGCATGCTCGATTTCTTCAAGAAGATGCTCGACGTGCAGCGCGCCTCCCCGTCGTCCTCGCCGCCGTACCTGCTCAGTCATCCACTCACCGATGCACGCCTGACCAATCTCGAAGCCGTGCTGCGGACCAACCAGTGGGACAGCGGACCCCGGCAGCCGACCAGTCCGGAGCTGGAACGCGTGCAGCTGCTGACGCGGGTGCGTTCCGAGCCGGCGCAGGATGTCGTGGCCGCATACCGCCGCCGAGCGGATGCACAGCCGCAGGACGCGCGCGCCCGCTACCTCTTGGGATTGGCCTACCTGGAAACCGGGGCCTTCGAGCCCGCACGCGCGACCCTGCAGAGCGCGCAACAGCTGGGGTTCCCCGCCGTGGATCGCGACCTCGGCCGCGCCGATTTGCGGCTCCGTCAGCTCGACAAGGCTCGCGAGCTCCTCAGCCGTGCCACCGAAACAAACCCGGACGATCCACTCGGGCACCTCGAACTCGCCAAGACCTACGAGGCACTCAACGACAGCGCCGCGGCCTTACGTGAATACGAGCGCGCGTTTCAGCTGGCGCCCACCATGGAGGAGGCGCACTACGGCTTCGCCATTCTCGCCGGGCGCGCCGGCCGCGCCGGCGACGGCTTCTACCATCTCGGCATGGCCTTCAAGCTGCGTGGCGAGTTCGACAAGGCCGCCAGCCAGTTCGAGAAAGCCGAGCCGTTGCTACCGGCCGGAAGCCCACAGGCCCTGGACGCCCGCGCCAATGCCGCCGAGCTCAAAGAATTCCTGCGCCACGCGCACTAAAATATCGGACGGATCGGTCCGATGCGTCGGATCGGTCAGATAGTCCTTAAGCAACACTCAGATTGCGGCGCGGCACATCGCGCAGCAGCACTTTCGAGGCTTCTTCCTCGTTGTCGTCGCGCAGGCTCTCGATACCGGCGCGGACTTGCTTGCGGGTCATGAGAATCCCGTAGGTTTCCAGGATCTGCTTGATCAGATCGTAATTTTGCTGGATCGACTCGGTGACCGAAATGTATCCGTACTGGGCCGCATGCAGGCGCTGCCAGTACGCCATCGCGCTGAGCTGGAAGACGTGCCGATCGGTTTCCTTGGGCTCGATCACGACGATATCGCCGCGGAAGTTCGGATCGTCTTGATACTGCCGCAGCCCGTATTGCAGTCGAGAGTGCAGCAACGTGCGAAAGACCTGGTTGATGACCATCAGCAGACCGTCGTCAGCCAGGAGCTTGCCGTCGAGCTCATAGCCACCGCCGGTCTTCGGGACGCGGCGCACGCGGTTCGAAAATGGGCGGAACGGATTGTAGCAGATGACGAGATCGGCACCGTGCTCGATGGCGACATCGATATTCGCCGTGCGCCGCACGCCACCGTCGACGTAGTCGATACCGTTGATGCGCGCCGGCTTGTAGAATCCGGGCAGCGCGGTCGACGCCTGCACGGCTTCCGACACCGTCACCGAGGTATCTTCATCGTAGCCGAAGACGACGCGCTCCGCGGTGTCGAGATTCATCGCGCCGATATAGAGCTCCTTCTTCGTCACCCGATGCAGCTCGCGGAAGTCGTTGGGCTTGCCGCCGCGCTCCAAGTTGGCCCGCAGATAGCGCTCGATGCTCGAGTTGTCGAAAAAGCCGGAGGGCAGATAGTCGAGTAGCGAGGGAAAGCCGCGGCGCTTGGCCAGCGCGTCGCCGATCGGGGCGAGAATAGCTTGCAGGCCCCCGACACTGGGCTGACGCAACGCGTTACGCAGGGGCTCCTCCAACGCGCGCGCCAGGTTCGGCACTTGTTGCAGTAGATCGCCGACCGTTCCGGGCATAAACGTCAGGACGTCGAGCGCAAACAGTGCCGGGCGGGCGATGAAATCGCGCAGGTTCGGCTGATAGACGTCCTGCACACCGAAACGGCTGAACTGTGACGACTTGCCCTCGAGGCTCTTGAGCATCTCGGCGGGCGACACACCCGCAGCCAAAGGCGCGGCCAACACGGCGCCCGCGCTCAGACCCACGTAGGTGTCGAACTCGGTCGTCTTCTTGTTGACCAGAAAGTCGTCAAGCGCCTTCAAGCCGCCCAGCTTGAACGCACCACCGGTCACGGCTCCGCCCGCCAGCACCAATGCGATCTTCGGATTCTTCTTCCGGACCGAAAGATCGCCCTTCTGAACGATGGTAATCCCCATCGCAACCTCGCCTGATCAATTGCCGGTCTACAGGGGTTTGACACAGTATGTCAAGAAAATTCCCCTTGCGCTTGCAAACGCGCCGCAATCTCACGCCGGCCGCTGGCAAGATCCCCGGGCGTATCCAACACCCGCCAGTAGCCTTCATGCACATATCCGCACACCGGCTCATCCGCCGCCAGCAACCGCGGGTAGACGTCGCGGGTGATGCTGTAGACACCGCCGGGCAGGTACTCGAAGATGCGCGGATCAAACACTTGAATCCCGGCATAAAACAACCGCGGCAGCGACTCCGTCATCGTGGAGGCCGGGTGGCAGTGGCCAAGAATCCGTCGGATGCGCTGGCCCGTATCAACACGGATGTCGTCTTTACGCGCCGCGTCAGGATCCGCGCGCACGACCATGGTCGCCAGAGCCCCGTGTCGGTGATGGAAATCGATGACGTCCTGCAGCCGTATGTCGATGAAGGTATCCGCATTGAGCACGACGAAGGGCTCTCCCGACAAGTAGTCCCGTGCCGCAGCAATCGCTCCTCCCGTATCCAGGATGGGATCCTCTTCCGAATAAAGGATACGGACGCCGGACAGTTTGCCGTCACCCAGCGCCGCACGAATCTGCCCGCCCAGGTGATGCAGATTAATCACGACCTCCTGCACACCGGCACGGCGCAACAGCTCCAATGGGTAGGCGATCATCGGTCGCCCGGCCACGTCGATCAGTGGTTTCGGTATGCTGTCCGTCAGCGGTCGCAATCGCATCCCCTTCCCTGCGGCCAGAATCATGGCACGCATTCAGCGCTCCAAGGGCAAATACATCCGCAAAAGCTCTGCCATCTCGGCGTGCTGCGGGAAGCGCGGCACAATGCGGAGGATTTGGTTGACCGTGGACGGAATGTAGCGGAGATATCCGGATTTCTTCTTCTCGATTTCCAGAAAGTAGAAGCGTCCGACAACCTTCAAGGCCTTCTGCAGAGCGCAAAGAAAGTAGACTTCCTCGAATGCACGCGGATCGAGGGCGCTCCCGGCACGTTGAGCCCAGCGCTGCTGATAGTAGCTCAGCAATTGCGCTTCGATATGCGGTCGTACGACTTTCGGCGTGTCACGATCACCCAGCAGGGTCGCCAGGTCGTAGGGACCCGGCGCCAGCAACGCATCCTGGAAATCAATGACCCGAATGCCGCCGTCTTGCACGAAGAGATTCCAGCTGTGGAAGTCGCGATGGTTGAGGATGCGCGGCGCCGCACCCAGTTGGCGCGCGATCACACCGAAGTGTTGGCGCAGTGTCGCGGCGGCGGACGCCGGCAAGGGACGGCCCAGCCGTCGCTCCACGCCCCATTCGATGAAGTGCTCGAACTCCCACAGAAACAGCCGTTCGTCGAAGGATTGCTGGAAGGCAATGCAGTGATCGTCGCGCCGCCGCGTTCCCTCGATCTGGATCAGCAGCAGCTGATCGATCGCACGCTCATACAGTCGCCGGACATCCTCTTCGGGCGCTTGCTGCACGGCATCCCACAGGGCCGTGTCACCGATGTCTTCCAGCAGCAACACCCCACGTTCGGCGGCGTCGACGTAGACCTCAGGAACGGCCACACCCAGGCCGACGAGGAAACGATGCACGTTGAGATACGGCAACTCCCGCGGCGCCTCCTTGAACACGGCCAACTCGTCGGACGACATGGCGATACCGCGGTCGGCGAGGATCATGACGATGACTGTTGACGGAGCACCGAGTCCGTCGAGCCAGGCGCGGGCGTAACGTCGCGTCGATGCATCACCCGCGAGCGGCTCCGCGCGTCGCACGCTGGTCCCCGATCCGAAGCGCGCGCGCACCAGCCCGTCGAGCAGTGAGGTCAAAGTCGCGTCCACCGTGTGGGACTACCAACGCTGTGCGGGGTTGTCAAAATACTCAGCCAACTCGGGAGACAAGGAGGATTGCTCGCGGCGGCGAGGCCTCAAGCAAACAGCTGACGAATCTTCGCGCGCGCCTCTTGCAGCTTCGCGTCCGACACCTTGGCTGCGGTGTAGAGAACCACCGAGTGCTCGATAGTGAAGAGACGGTTTGGACGGATGAAACTGTCCACCACAAGGCGACCACGTTCAAAGTCCGTGGTGGCCAACCGAACGGCGTAAAGATCTGAGCGCGCCTGGCTGGTGATTTGGCAAAGGATGAGATCATCGCCGGCGAGGTGCGCGACTACCAGCGCGGGCCGGCGCTTACCTACCTGCAGGTTGGCCTGGGGAAACGGGAGGACAACGACGTCGCCAGCTAGAGGCTTTCCCACGCCGCGTCCTCTTCAGGCGCATTCCAGTCCTTAGCGAGCGCGGACTCACTCAGGAGCAAGCCGTCGAATCGTTCCTGGTCGGCCTTGCTACGCAGGAAGCGGGCGAAGTCGTAGACCTCGCGCTGCAATGACTCCGGCATGGCATCCAGCTCCTTTACGATCAGCTCGCGTGTGCTCATGGGAATCTTATCGCATGTTTCCGGTCGTCAGTGAACTCCGACGCCGGGCCTGAAGTGCTCGTTCCACGTCGCTTCCAGTCGGTAACGGATAGCCGATCGAGCCGAGTCCCCTGATCCCGCTACAATGCAGGCTAACGCACCTCGGGTTTCCCATCCTCCTCGGTCGCTGCGTCACCGATGCGAAAAGCCCGACGCGCATCGTTCTCCCACTGCGTCATCGGCAGGCTGGCCTGCATGGCGCGCACCTGCTTGAGCAGCTCGAGCTTGCCGGCGCGGTCGCTCGACCACTCCTTGGCAAACGCGCCAGAACGGATGTCGTCGAGCGACTCCTGCATCTTCTGCCGCAGCAGCGGGTCGAGATCGGCGTAGCGCGCGCTGCGCGTGATGGTGCCGTATTGGCTGGTGTGCGAATGCAACTCGTGCTGCTTGAGCATCCCCAGCTCGCGGATTTTGAGAAAGCTGTAGGCCAGCTCGCCCGAGAGGTAGAGCTCCATCAGCACCGCTTCGGGCGGGTAGCCGGCTTCGACGAGCGTATCGATCGCGGTCATCATCACCCTTCCAAAAGCCGGACCGAAGGCCTGCTCGGTGAACAGATCGAGCGTCGCCTCGTCGTGCATGCTCATCTCCAAGCAGCCGGCGCGCGTCGAGCCCACGGCGCGGGCCAGCGCCAACAGGCGTTGCTTCGCCTTTCCCGTGGCATCTTGATGCACACCGATGAAGCTCGGGAACCCCCCGCCGAGGCGGTACGCGTCCCGCACGCCGGCACCGATCATGCGCGGCGCGATCATGACAACATCGATGCCCGGCGGCGGGACAATCAGGTTGAAGGCAATGTTGTAGCCATGTGCGAAGTTGAGCAGCTTGCCCGGAGCGAGCTGCGGCGCAATGTCGCGCTCGTAGACCTCCGGCATGATCTCATCGGGGATCAGCAGAAACAGCGCCGACGCCCGCCGGCTGGCTTCCGCCATCGGCAGCACCTCGAAGCCGTCGCGCGCCGCCGCCTCGCCGTAGGCGTCCGTGATGTTGCCGACGATGACCTCGATGCCCGAGTCGCGCAGGTTGCATGCTTGGGCACTCCCCTGGTTGCCGTATCCCAAGATGGCGATGGTCTCGCCACGGATCGCCGCCATATCCGCATCGTCGTCGTGATAGATTATTGCCATCGTCGGCCTCCTGTGCGCTGCTCCCGAGCCAGCAAACCATAGAAGCATCACGAACACACGAGGAAATGAAGGGGGAGCGCGCGACGCTCCCTTCCCGGTCTTCGTGTCCTTCGTGGTGCAAAATCCCGGCTCTTGACACCAGGCCATCTTTTCGGTGTTCCAGTAGCCGCAATGCCTAAACAAGCCCGTGAAGAGAAAAACAAGGCCACCTCGGCCAACGTCGGCTATGAAGCGCAGCTCTGGCAGATGGCTGACACCCTGCGTGGCGGTATGGACGCTGCGGAGTACAAGCACGTTGTCCTCGGCTTGATCTTTCTCAAGTACATCTCCGACGCTTTCGAGGAGCAGCACGCGAAGCTCGAAGCCGAGAAGGCGCAGGGCGCCGAACCGGAGGATCCGGACGAGTACCGCGCCTTGAGCATCTTTTGGGTGCCGCCGGAGGCGCGCTGGTCGCACCTCAAGGCGCAAGCGAAGCAATCTACGATCGGCCAACTCGTCGACGACGCGATGGCCGGCATCGAGCGCGACAACCCCGCCCTCAAAGGTGTGCTGCCTGATCAGTACGGCCGGACCGGGCTCGATAAGCAGCGGCTCGGCCAGCTCATCGATCTCATCAGCAACATCAAGGTGGGCGACCAGGCCAGCCGTGCCAAGGACGTGCTCGGCCGGGTCTACGAATATTTCCTCTCGCAATTCGCCAGTGCCGAGGGCAAGAAGGGCGGTGAGTTCTACACGCCGCGCTGCGTGGTCAAGCTGCTGGTCGAGATGATCGAGCCCTACCACGGCCGGGTGTACGACCCGTGCTGCGGCTCCTCGGGAATGTTTGTGCAGTCGGTGGAGTTCATCCGGGCGCACGCCAAGGGTAACGGTCCTTCGTCAGGCTCACGACAGGCTCGCAAGGCCAAGGCGGACATCTCGATCTACGGCCAGGAGTCGAACTACACCACCTGGCGGTTGGCGAAGATGAACCTCGCCATCCGCGGCATCGACGGGCAAATCGCCCACGGTGACACGTTCCACAACGACCGCCATCCCGACCTCAAGGCTGACTTCATCCTCGCCAAGCCGCCGTTCAACGTCAGCGACTGGCGCGGTGAGCTGTTGCGCGGCGACAAGCGTTGGCAGTACGGCGTGCCGCCGGCAGGCAACGCCAACTTCGCATGGGTGCAACACATCGTCTACCACCTCGCGCCTGCCGGCGTCGCCGGCTTCGTGCTGGCCAACGGCTCCATGTCATCGAACCAGTCCGGCGAGGGGGAGATCCGCAAGAACCTGATCGAGGCCGATGTCGTTGACTGCATGGTGGCGCTGCCGGGCCAGTTGTTTTACTCGACGCAGATACCCGCGTGCCTCTGGTTCCTGGCGCGTGACCGCAAGAACGGCAAGCTCCGCGACCGGCGCGGCCACGTGCTCTTCATCGACGCACGTAAGCTCGGGCAACTGGTGGACCGCACCCACCGCGAGCTGACCGACGAGGAGATCGCCCGCATCGCCGCTACCTATCACGCCTGGCGCGGCGAGAAGGATGCGGGCGGATACGCGGACATCGCCGGCTTCTGCAAGAGCGCGCCGCTTGATGAAGTCCGCAAGCACGGGCATGTGCTCACACCTGGCCGGTACGTCGGGGCGGAGGCGCAGGAAGACGACGGCGAGCTGTTCGAGGAGAAGATGCAGCGGCTCGTCGCAACCATGCGCGAGGAGCAGGCCGAGGCCGCGAAGCTCGATGCCGTCATCGCCGCCAACCTGAAGGAGCTTGGGTATGGCGGGTGACCAACGAACAACGACCACAATCGCAGATTTGATCGCTTCGGGTGCAATCGTCGCTCACAAGGACGGCAATTTCGGTTCGAAGTACCCCGAGTCGAAGAATTTGGCTCCGAAGGTGTGCCCTTCCTTCACAGCGAAGTCGCTTCGCGATGGACATGTGGATATTGCGGGTGCACCGAGACTAGCAGATGCGCGCGCAGACGAACTCACGTTTGGCTTTGTTGAGCCAGACGATGTCTTGCTTTCGCACAATGCGACCATTGGCCGCGTTGCAGTCGTGCCGCCCCACGACGGCTGACTACTGGTCGGCACTTCATTGACCTATTTCCGTCGGAACGCGCAGAAGCTGATCCCTCGTTACCTCGCTGTGTACATGGCTGGCTCAGACTTTCAACGTCAGCTCGCAGCAGTAATGAGTCATTCCACAAGGAATCAGGTGCCTGTCACCGCACAGAGAAATCTTCATCTGGTTGTGCCACCGCTTTCCGAACAGCGCGCCATCGCCCACATCCTCGGCACGCTCGACGACAAGATCGAGCTGAACCGGCGGATGAACGAAACGCTGGAAGCGATGGCGCGGGCGCTCTTCAAGTCGTGGTTCGTGGACTTCGACCCCGTGCGCGCCAAGGCCGAAGGCCGCGACCCCGGCCTGCCCAAGGCTATCGCCGACCTTTTTCCCGCCCGCTTCGAGGACTCCGAGCGGGGCGAGACTCCGGAGGGGTGGAGACTTGCGCCGCTGCCCGAAGTCATTGATGTCAACCCGACCCGAGCACTCCGAAAGGGCGTCGAGGCTCCATACCTCGACATGGCCAACATGCCAACGCGGGGGCACTCACCCGACGAGGTGGTAGACCGCGCTTTCGGATCAGGGATGCGCTTCGTGAACGGCGACACGCTGGTCGCACGCATCACGCCATGCCTGGAGAACGGCAAGACCGCCTTCGTGGACTTTCTGGAAGTGGGCCAGGTTGGATGGGGATCGACCGAGTACATCGTCTTGCACCCGCGACCACCGCTCCCGGAGGAGTTCGCGTACTGCCTTGCACGCAGTGCAGAGTTTCGTGACTTCGCAATTCAGAGCATGACTGGTTCCAGCGGGCGGCAGCGAGTACCTGCGGAGTCGCTCTCTCACTTCCGCGTGGTGTCCGCATCGAAGCCCATCGCAGAGTTGTTCGGACGCTTGATCAAGCCACTCTTCGCACGAGCCAGCGCAGCGTCCAATATGGGGAGCACCCTCGCCAGCGTTCGCGACACACTGCTTCCCAAGCTCATCTCCGGCGAGCTGCGGGTAAAGGACGCGGAGCGGATCATCGGTGACGTTCTTGAATCACCTGCTGCGGCTATTTCGGATACCAGAGCGAAACCGACCCGGACGCCCGCGGGTTCTTCCGGATTTCGGAAGGTACCGGGCGCTTCACCTTCGCAATGAATGGCGCCTTGTGGTGCTCGAGGAAGGCACGAATTTTCGGCAGCGTATCGACGAAGTGCTGCGCCAATTGCGGATACGGGGCATGTCCCACCACGACGAGCAGTGCGACGCGGTGCTGCATAACCGCCGCAAGCTCGTTCGGCGTGTACCGAATCCGCTCGTTGTGCGTGATCGCTACGCGGCAGCTTTCTCCGACGTAGCGCAGCCACTCCTCGTCTGAGCCATCGGGTGCGAAATGATCGTGGTGGCGCTCAACTGTCAGTCCCGCAGATGCCAGAATTTGGGGGAATTGCTTGCCAAGATCGCGGTCGGTGAAAAAGACGAGACTCAAGCGGCGCGCTCGTACAGGACCGCTTCTTCAATCTCGGGACGCTGCAACCCGTAGTCGGCCGCGAGGTCGTCCACACTCTCTCCGGCGTCGAGCCGCTCGGCGATGGCGTGTGTCGAAATCCCGACACGTGCAAGTACCGGCCGTCCAAAGGCGACCTGCGGATCAATCATGATGGTTCGTGCGGAGCTGTCGGTAGCTCCCGTCACGAACGGATAGAGGCGGATCGGAAACTGTGCTCCCCACTCGACACGCTTGAGATGCTCCTCGAACACCCGGCGCATGGCGAGTTGCCCCGACGCGGAGAGGTTGATCAGCTCCCCGTAGTGATCGAGGAACAGTTTGCCGCCGTCCGTGAGGAGTTGACGATTCAGCAGGAGACGTTCAATGCGCAGTTCGCGTTCCGCATAGGTCAGCGCCCTCCGCACGTCCCGCAAGGACACGCCGTGATCGGTGCGCAATGCGCGCAGCACATGCGCCTCAATGAGATTCCAGAACGACAAGATGGGAGGCCGGTACGCCGCAGCCTGAATCAGAGGGCGAAAATGCCCGACGCCCTCGGCCTTGGGGTAACGCCGCCCGACGACCCACGAGTGCAGGGTCGCAGTCGGCAGTCGGAGGAAGTGCGCGGCCTCCGCCAGGGGGTACGCAGGAACGTTTTTCGGATCGAAAGGGTTCTCCCGCTTCTTCGGATTCATTGAGCGGCTCGCATCATGCCGCCCCTTCTCTTTGGACACAAGAGGTTGAAGGCCAGGCCCGAAACAGAGTACCTTCCGCGGCGCTGTGGCCAGGTTTTGCGAATCCGTCGTGGAAGAAGCCGCCCTTGCCTGGCTGGCTGGCATCGGCTGGTCGGTCCGTAACGGCACCGACATCGCCCCCGGCGAGATTGCTGCCGAGCGCGCCGACTACCGCCAGGCAGTCCTGGCGCAGCGGCTGCGTGATGCGCTGGCGCAGCTCAATCCGACATTGCCTGCCGACGCACTGGAAGACGCCTTCCGCACGCTGACGCGGCCGGGCGGCGCGGAGCTGATCGTACGCAACCGCACGCTGCACCGCCAGCTCGTGGACGGCGTGACGGTGGAGTACCGCACCGCCGATGGCGCGATCCGTGGCGCGCAGGCGCGGGGGATCGACTTCGATGTCCCCGCCAACAATGACTTCCTGGCAGTCAACCAGTTCACCGTCGCCGAGAACAAGCGCACCCGCCGGCTCGACGTTGTACTCTTCGTGAACGGCCTGCCGCTGGCGGTGTTGGAGCTCAAGAACGCCGCCGACGAGAACGCCACGGTGTGGACGGCCTTCCAGCAGCTCCAGACCTACAAAGCCGAGGTTCCAACGATCTTCTCCACGAACGAGCTACTCGTTATTTCCGATGGGGTCGAAGCACGCCTCGGCACGCTCACTGCCGGGCGGGAGTGGTTCAAACCCTGGCGCACCATCGCGGGCGAGCGCCTGGCCGACCCGCACCTGGCCGAGTTGCTGGTCGTGATCGAGGGCGTCTTCGCGCCGCGCCGCTTTCTCACCCTGGTGCGCGACTTCATCGTGTTCGAGGATGACGGGACCGCGCGTCTCGCCAAGAAGATGGCGGGCTACCACCAATTCCACGCGGTCCGCGTGGCGGTGGACGAAACGCTGCGCGCCGCCGAGTTGCGCCTTGCCACTGAGCACGCCCTTGAGGCAGCGGAGGGCTTTGAGGCGCGAAGACAACCCGGCGGCAAGGCGGGTGATCGGCGCATCGGAGTGGTCTGGCATACGCAGGGTTCTGGAAAGAGCCTGACGATGGCCTTCTATGCGGGCCGCATCATCCGCGAGCCGGCGATGGAGAACCCCACCGTCGTGGTGCTCACCGACCGTAACGACCTCGACGACCAGCTCTTCGGCACCTTCTCACGTTGCAAGGAGCTGCTACGCCGGCCGCCGGTCCAGGCGGAGAGCCGGGCACATCTTCGGGAGCTCCTCAGCGTGGCGGCGGGCGGGGTGGTGTTCACCACCATCCACAAGTTCTTCCCGGAAGAAAAAGGCGACCGCCATCCGACGCTGTCCCCGCGCCGCAACATCGTAGTGATCGCCGACGAGGCGCACCGCAGCCAGTACGACTTCATAGACGGGTTCGCGCGGCACATGCGCGACGCGCTGCCGCATGCCTCGTTCATCGGCTTCACGGGTACGCCCATCGAGTTGCAGGACGCGAACACTCGCGCCGTGTTCGGCGACTACATCAGCGTCTATGACATCCAGCGCGCCGTGCGGGACGGCGCCACGGTGCCGATCTACTACGAGAGCCGGCTGGCCAAGCTCGCGCTCGACGAGGCCGAACGGCCGAAGATCGACCCGGACTTCGAAGAGGCGACCGAAGGCGAGGAGGTCGAGCGCAAGGAGAAGCTCAAATCCAAGTGGGCGCAGCTCGAAGCCGTCGTCGGCGCCGACAAGCGCCTCAAGATCGTGGCGCAGGACATCGTCGACCACTTCGAGAAGCAGCTCGAAGCGCTGGACGGGAAAGCGATGGTTGTCTGCATGAGCCGGCGCATCTGCGTCGAGCTGTACCGCGAGCTGGTCCGGCTGCGGCCGGCGTGGGCGCATGATGACGATGACAAGGGCGCGATCAAGGTCGTGATGACCGGGTCGGCCTCTGATCCGCCGGACTGGCAACGCCACATCCGCGACAAGCCGCGGCGCGAGGCGCTGGCCAACCGTTTCCGGGATGCCGCCGATCCGCTGCGGCTCGTGCTGGTGCGCGACATGTGGCTCACCGGCTTCGACGCGCCGAGCCTGCACACGATGTACATCGACAAGCCCATGCGCGGGCACGGTCTCATGCAGGCCATTGCCCGCGTGAACCGCGTGTTCAAAGACAAGCCCGGCGGATTGGTCGTGGACTACCTCGGCCTCGCGCATGAGCTGAAACAGGCGCTCGCAACCTACACCGAAAGCGGCGGCACCGGGCGCACGGCGCTCGACCAGGACGAGGCGGTCGCGGTGATGCTGGAGAAGTACGAAATCTGTCTCGGGCTCTTCCACGGCTTCAACTGGTCGAAGTGGACGGCCGGAACGCCGCAAGAGCGGTTGGGGCTGTTGCCCCCCGCGCAGGAGCACATCTTGAGGCAGGACGACGGCAAGGACCGCTGCGTGCGCGGCGTGCGCGAGCTGTCGCAAGCCTTCGCGCTGACGGTGCCGCACGACGAGACGCTGCGCATCCGCGACGACGTGGCGTTCTTCCAGGCCGTGCAAGCGGTGCTTGCCAAACGTGCGCCCGGTGATGCCCGCCCCGAGGAGGAGCTCGACCATGCGGTGCGGCAGATCATCTCGCGCGCAGTGGCGCCGGAAGGTGTGGTGGACATCTTCGCCGCAGCGGGTTTGGCAAAGCCCGACATATCGATCCTTTCCGACGAATTTCTAGCGGAGGTGCGCGGCATGCCGCAGCGCAACCTCGCCGTGGAACTGTTGCAGAAGCTGCTCAAGGGAGAGCTCGGCACGCGCCGCCGGAAGAATATCGTCCAGGCACGTTCCTTTGCCGAGATGCTCGAGCAGACGATCCACCGCTATCAGCACCGCGCCATTGAGGCGGCACAGGTGATCGAGGAGCTGATCGCACTGGCAAAGGACATGCGCGCAGCGAACGCCCGCGGTGAGGCGCTCGGTCTCTCCGATGATGAGTTGGCCTTCTACGACGCGTTGGAGACCAACGACAGCGCCGTCAAAGTGTTGGGCGACGCGACCCTCCGCGCGATAGCGCGCGAGCTGGTGGCAAACGTTCGCGCAAACGTCACCATCGACTGGACGCTGCGCGAGAACGTGCGGGCTCAGCTCCGCGTCCTCGTCAAGCGCATCCTGCGCAAGCACGGTTACCCGCCCGACAAGCAGGAGAAGGCGACGCAGACGGTGCTGGAACAGGCAGAGGTCCTCTCGGAAATGTGGGCGGCAGCCTGAACCGTCCCCAGCGGGCAGCCCTCACCCCAGCCCTCTCCCATGCCGGAGGTGGCATGGGCGAGGGGGCGCTTGCTTTCCATCGTCTCGGGTGAGCGCCGTTCATGAACATTTCATGGTCAAGGATTCCGGGCTCATGACAGATCCGTGGGGCTCACCCGCGTGCCCCGCAGACTGCTTGCGGTGTCCGGAACACTGCCAA
>Ga0265331_10000182_pt1 | contig 76975 bp, 48 predicted proteins | sample 41923metaG_FD_202088 | JGI IMG/M metagenome (GOLD analysis project Ga0265331, IMG submission 202088) | Rhizosphere microbial communities from Carex aquatilis grown in University of Washington, Seatle, WA, United States - 4-19-23 metaG | ecosystem: Host-associated > Plants > Roots > Rhizosphere... | reverse complement strand
TCTCCCACGGCCCCGGATCCGAACTCCGCATCCCCCTCGGCGTCTCCATCATCGGAGGACTCCTGCTCTCCCAACTCCTCACGCTCTACACGACCCCCGTCATATACATCGCCGTCGAAAAATTGCGGAGCAGTTTCGACAAGAAAGAGCGAAACGGAGATGCGTCGGAAGTGGAAAACATCGTTCGATTCCCCGAGGAGACGGCGCCTTGAATATTTCGGAGCCTTTCATCCGTCGTCCGGTCGGAACGACACTGCTCGCGGCGGCGCTGTTCATTGTCGGCGCCGTCGCCTATTTCTTCCTTCCTGTGGCGACACTGCCCTCGCTGGATTATTCGACCATCAGCGTGAGCGCTTCGCGCCCTGGCGCCGATCCGACGACAATGGCGGCCTCCGTGGCGGCGCCGCTCGAGCGGAAGCTCGGCTCGATGGCCGGTGTGACGGAGATCACGTCGCAGAGTTGGACGGGCCTCACCCGCATCATCGTCGCCTTCGATATCGGCCGCAACATCGACGCTGCTGCGCGTGATGTTCAGGCGGCGATCAATGCGGCGCTGTCGGATTTGCCTACCGACATGCCGCAGCGCCCTTCGTTCCGGAAATCCACCGACGCGCTGGAGCCCGTGATGATCCTGGCGCTCACCTCGCGCACATTGCCGAGCGGCGCCGTGTTCGATGCTGCGGATTCCATAATTGCACAACGTATCGCCCGCGTTCCGGGAGTGGCTGAAGCGCGGCTCGCCGGCTCCGAACAGCCCGCCATCCGTATTCAGCTCGATCCGTCACGCCTTGCCTCGATGAACATCGGCGTCGATCAGGTCGCCAATGCGATCGCGGCCGCCAATATTCGGGGCGCCGTCGGCGCCTTCGATGGCGCCGATCGGAGCTGGTCGATCGCCACCAATGATCAGCTGACCACGCCCGAGGATTTTCGCGCCATCGTCGTCACCTCCAGCAAGGGCGTTGTGACGAAGCTCGGCGACATCGCGGTGGTGGAGCGCGGCGTGCGCAATCGGCTCGCCGCCGGGTGGTACAATGGGCGACCGGCCGTACTGATCAATATTGCGCGGCAGCCCAACGCCAACGTCAACGAGGTTGTCGAGCGCGTGAAGGCCCTTTTGCCGGAAGCGCTGCGCTGGGCGCCGCAAGGCATCGACATCGGCGTTCTCTCCGATCGCACACAGACGATTCGCGCCAGCGTCGGAGAAATCGAGCGCACTTTGCTGATCTCCATCGGTATGGTCATGCTGGTCGTCTTCGTGTTCCTGCGACGGAGCACGCCGATGATCGCCGCGGGTGTCACGGTGCCTCTCTCGCTGATCGGAACCTGCGCCTGCATGTGGCTTGCAGGCTATTCGATCGACAACCTTTCGTTGATGGCCCTGACGGTCTCTGTCGGCTTCGTCGTCGACGACGCCATCGTCATGATCGAAAACATCGAAAGCGTCCGGGTGAAGGGCAAAAGTCCGCTCGAAGCGGCGATCATCGGGGCCGGACAGATCGGCTTCACGGTCATTTCGATCACTCTCTCGCTGATCGCCGTCTTCGTTCCGCTTCTGTTCATGGATGGATTGATGGGACGGTTCCTGCGGGAATTCTCCTACACGCTTGCCTGCGCGATCCTGATTTCCTCCGTGATATCCCTGACGGTCACGCCGATGTGCTGCGCCTGGCTGCCGGTTCCAAAGGTCGAGACGAAAAATCGCTTCGATCGGCTCGTCGATGCGGTGCTCACGAGAATCCTGCGATGGTACGAGCGCAGTCTCCTGCCGGTCATCGACCATCCATGGCTCACGCTGATCGTGATCTTTGGCACGATTGCCTGGACGGCGTATCTTTATGGAGTTATTCCCAAGGGAAATCTCCCGCAGGACGACAATGGATTCATCAATGGGGCGACGGAAGCGGCCGCCGACATTTCCTTTGCCGAAATGGTGCGGCTGCAAAAGGAGGCCGAAGCGATCATCGTCGCGGATCCGGATGTCGTCGGCGTGGGGTCCTCGCTCGGTGGCGGCGTCCTGTCGTCGGCGATGAATCAGGGACGCTTCACGATCCGGCTGAAGCCGCGAGAGGAGCGTAGCGGATCGAGCAAGGATGTTATCGCGCGTCTTCGCAAGGACTTCGCGAAACTCATCGGACTGCAGGTGATGCTGACGCCGTCGCAGGACGTGTTTCTCCATGCGCGCTGGAGCGCATCGGCCTATCAATTCACGATCCTCGACGATGATATCGCGGAATTGACCGAATGGGCGCCGAAGATACTGGCGCGTCTGCGCAGCCTTCCGCAAATTGTCGATGTGACGAGTGATCGGCAACAAGGCGCACTGTCGGCCAATGTCGTCGTCGATCGCAATGCCGCGTCACGGCTCGGCGTGCAGATTTCTTCGATAGATGCGGCGCTGAACGCCGCCTTCGGCCAGCGTCAGGATTCTGTGATCTACGGCGACAAGAACCAATATCGGGTGGTAATGGAAACGGCGCCCGCGCGCCAACGGGACATGCGTGATCTCTCCAACATGTATGTTTCGAGCGTGTTCAGCGGCCAGGTTCCACTCGCCTCGCTCGCGCGCTTCGAGCGTTCGACGGTTCCGCTCGTCGTTAACCATCAGGGCGTCATGCCGGCCGTGACCATCACCTTCAATGTCCCACCGGAGGAAACGCTCCAGTCGGCGAGTCTCGCCGTCGAGCGCGCCTTTGCCGAGATGAACCCGCCTAGGGGACTTCGCGGAGAACTTTCCGGCGAGGCCGGCGACGCGCGGCGTGTCTCGCACAGCATGTCCACACTCATTCTTGTCGCGCTGCTCGCTGTCTACATCATTCTCGGCGTGCTCTACGAAAGTCTCCTGCATCCGATCACCATCATATCCACCTTGCCGGCGGCTGGCCTCGGCGCGCTGCTGTCATTGCAGATGTTCGGTGTCGAGTTTTCGATGATCGCCTTCATCGGCATCCTGCTGCTGATCGGCATCGTCAAGAAGAATGGAATCATGCTGGTCGACTTCGCCCTGATCGCCGAGCGCGATGGCATGAGCGTGCACGATGCGGCGCTTCTCGCTGCGAAAGAGCGCTTCCGCCCGATCCTGATGACGACGCTCGCGGCCTTGTTCGGAGCGCTGCCGCTGGCGTTCGCAAGCGGCATCGGCACGGATTTGCGTCGACCCCTCGGCATTACGATCGTTGGCGGACTGCTGCTCAGTCAGGCGCTCACGCTCTACACCACGCCGGTGATCTATCTTCTGATGAGCAAGGTGCGGGGATCGCGGCCATGATGATGGATTGCGGAAACCGGCGCCGTGACGATTCGCCGCGCAACCGACCGACCCGTACTTCGAAAAATCCCCCGGTTTGGGACCCTGCGCTCCGAAAGACACATTGACCATGTGTTCGATGTTATGAGAGTGTTACCTTCATGATCGGAGACGTCAAAGCGAAAGGTTTCGTCGGTCTCATTGTCGGGCTCTACGCCCTGACGGTGATGGCGACGAGCGGATTCGCGCATTGCGTCCATCATGAACGGGCGTTTGCGGCCAGTCACTCCATCGCTTCCGGGACATGCCTCGCCGACGCCGCGAAAGACGTTCCGGCGGATCGATCGCGCATGCAGAGTGGTTGCGGCGACTGCGTCCTGTCGGAACCGGCCTGGATCCGCGAGGCGCGGCCGACGCGGCCGACGTATCGGGCAGAGATCGTCACGCGGCAGGACTTCGTAGCGCGCCTCGGGCGGAATCTCGGTAAAGAGCCGCAGGATACCCGATCGCGCGCGCCGCCGCGCGAGACAGCGGCGCGCGCCGCCTGAGCGGCCGGGCGCGCATCCTAGCGCGCTGCGGGCAGTCTTTACGCACATCATCCGATGTTTCGGTCGTTCCCGAAAGGCGACCTCTTTGATCGTGTGGCCGAGTCGGCGCGCTGTCATTCCCAGGAAGCGGGCTTGGCGGCCGGCGACGGCGACAGTGCGATCATTTCTTAGGAGGCGACATCATGAAAACAGCCATATTTCGCGGCGTGTTCCCGACGTTCGTCGGCGCGTCGCTGCTTGCGTTCAGCGCGTCCCCTGCTTTCGCGAGGTCCGTGTCGCAAGCGCCAAAATCCGTTCCGTCTGCCGCCGCCCCTGCCCCGGCAGCGGGGACTCCTGCCCCGGCAGCGTCTGCGCCGTCCGGTCCAGAGCCTGTCGCCGCTCCCGCAAATCCTCCGACGGTGTCGCCGATCGGCGAACCCATCTGGATTTCCGAGGCGTCGCCCTGGGAGGCGCGGCGTCTGGGCGCGGGTGGCCAAAGGCCTCCAGCGGCCGATCACGATCACGCGGCGATGCGCTCCGAAAGCGCCGCTGCTGCATCGCCCAACGCCGGAACGGCGATGTCGGAGGCGCGCAATGCCGAGGCCGCCGCCGAGGCGATGGTCGACATGTCGACCCACAGCGGCGCCAAGACTCTGTGGCTGCGGCGTGGCGACGACCCGGCGACGGCGTCGGTCGTGAAGGCCGACGGGCAGGTCTTCACCCTGCGCATCGTCGGTACGGACGGCAAGAGCTGGGAATCTCAATTCGCCGACAATAGCAAGGGCGTGCTGCAGGCCAAGGTCGATCTGCCGGATATGGGCTTCTACAGCGCTTATCTTCAGAGCAGCGCGGCGGTCGCCGGCGTGCGCGACGTGACGGTCGCCAAGGCGGAGTTGCTCAAGGCCAACTGCTGCAGCAAGCGGGACGTCGATCTGTACCGGCCGGCGATCGACGACGCCTTGCCGATCGAACTCGTCCGCGAGCACAAGCCCGACGAAAAGGTGATGACACGCATCCTGTCGGGTGAACGAGCGGTCTATTTCGTCCGCAGCTTCGGCGCGCCGGTCGAAGGTGCGAAGGTCACGATCCAGACGCAGGAAGGCTGGCGCAAGCGCGCCTTCACCGATGCGCAGGGCCGTGTCGAATTCACGCTGGTGCGCGACTATTTCCCCGACTGGAGCGACTTCAATCGCCGCAAGACCGGAACCTTCCTGGTGCTTGCCGAGTTCGAGCGTCCCGAAGCGGGCAATCTCGGCGGCGTCGCCTATGGGGCGACGCGTTATCACGCCAGCATGGCCGGCCGCTATTACCCGGCGCCCTATGATTATCAATCCTACGCGTGGGGCCTCGGCATTGTGGTCGGCGTACTGCTGGTCGGCGGCTTTGGCGTCTGGCTGTATCGTCAGCGGCGCACCCGCGCCTATCGGGAGATCGTGTTCGATGAGCGGGTCGCTTGAATTTCCGGGCGCGCCGACCGCGCGCCCGCTGTCCCGGAAAATCCGTGATGCGGCGAACGGAGTCGATTTCAATCGATTCCGCTTCTGGCTTCAGGTCGGATTCTTCATCCTCCTGGTCTATGGCGGCTTCGCCGGCATAGACCTTGGCGGCCGCTTGCCGACCTTCTCTTGCGTCTACAATGGCGAGGGGCGGCCGGGCATGTGTTATCTCGCGCCGTTGCAACATCAGCTCGCCATGCCATGGCAGCGATTGTTCGGCGAAGCCGGGATCGCCGTGCTGACCGGCTTCGGCGTGTTCTTCCTGTGGTTCATCGTCCTGAACAAGGGCTGGTGTGGTTTCGTCTGCCCGCTCGGGACGATTCAGGACTGGATCACCGCAGTGCGCCGCCGCTTGGGCATGCGCTTCGCGCGCTACTCCGATGCGACATTCGAGAGGCTGAGCTGGATCAAATATCTCCTGCTGGCCCTGATGTTGCTCATTCCGCTCGGCATCGGCGCAGGCTATGTCTCGCACGACATGTCGGCGCCTTATTGCATGATCTGTCCTGCGCGGCTGATCGTGCCGAGCTTTGCGGGCGATTTCCGGCAATGGGTGGTCGATTTCTCGTCGCCGTCCAAGCTGGCGCTCACATCACTCGGCGCGCTGACGACGGGCACGTTCCTCATTGGTTCGACGGTGAAGAAGCGCTTCTGGTGCTTCTTCTGTCCGATGAGCGCATTTCACTACCTGCTGTCGAAGCCGGCGGCGTTCCGGCTCGTCAAGGATGGCGGCAAATGCACGCGATGCGGCGATTGCTACGGCGTCTGCGATCTTCAGATCAAGGAAATCGCCGACGATGTGAAGAACCCGCAGATCATGATGGACGACTGCATCGTCTGCCTCAAATGCGTGGCCGCTTGTCCAGAGGACGGCGCTTTGAAGGCGACCTTCGCCGGGCTCACGGTGTTCGAATCCACCGAAGCCGGTTTCATCAAGCGCATGGAGAAAGGCGCCACGACATGAATGGCCCGTTCAAACCCGCCAAGCCGATCCTCGCCGCCGCCGCGCCGGCGCCGGCGTCCACTGTCGTCGCAAAGTCGAACGAGCCTCTGCCTTTCGGCAAGACCAAACAGGCGCGCGAGGCCGAGAAGGCGCTCAATCACATTGTCGATGATTTCGACGACAATCCCAAAGCCATGGCCTATTTCTACGATTTGTTCCGGCGCGTCTATTGCCGCGGTGAATCGATCGAACGCGATGGGGCGCTGATCGGCACGACCTGCATCCAGGCCCCGGAGGAGCTGGTCTATGCACTGGGCGCGACACCGGTTCGGCTGTGCAATGGCTCCTATCACTACGATCAGATCGGCGCCGAATTCATGCCGGCGAAATCCTGTTCTCTGGTGAAGGCGACACTCGGCATGTTGACGTCGGAAGATCCCGTGCCGCGCATCGGCAAGATGAATCTCGTCGTCAACCCCACCACCTGCGACCAGAAGAAGAAGGCCAGCGCGCTGATGCAGGAGATGGGACACGAGGTGTTCGATCTCGAACTGCCCAATGTGAAGGAAAGCGAAGCCTCGCGCGTCTATTGGCGTCGGTCCGTGCGGGAATTCGCCGAAGCGCTGCGCAAGGTCACCGGCAAGAGGCTCACCCGGAAAAATCTCAAGGCGGCTCTGGCGCGCACCCAGCGCGCCGAAAAGGCCTTTCGCGTCATGGACGGCTTCCGCAAGGCGTCCCCGTCGGTGTTTCTTGGAAAGGACGCGTTTCTCGTCGTCAACGCTTACTTTTTCGACGATCTCGATCGCTGGTGTGAAGCGGTGGAGATGCTGAACGTCGAATTGCAGCAGCGTCACGACACGGCAGTGCGCGCGGCGCAGAAGAAGGCGCCGCGCATCGTCTTCACCGGCTCGCCGCCGATCTTCCCGAACCTCAAGCTGCCGCTGCTGATCGAGCGTGCCGGCGGCGTCGTGGTGTCGGACGAGACCTGCTCCGCCAATCGAATGCTCTACGACATGACGGCGGTCGACGAATGGCTCGTCAACGACATGGTCGACAGTCTCGCCGACAAATATCTCAAGCCCTGCACCTGCCCGATCTTCACGAAAAACGACGACCGTCGCCGGCGGCTGCTCGAACTCGTGTCGAAATTCCAGGCGGACGGCGTCGTCTATCAAGCCTTCGCGGGCTGTCAAGTCTACGAGATGGAGCAGCGCAGCGTCGCCAGAACGCTCAACGATGCCGGCATTCCGATGCTCTATGTCGAAACCGATTACAGCCCCGACGACGAGGGACAGCTCTCGACGCGTGTCGAGGCGTTTCTCGAATCGATCAAGACGAGAAAGAGGATGCGGCAATGACCTATTTTGGGGGACTGGACATCGGTTCGACGGCGATCAAGGTCGTCGTGATCGACAGCGCCGGCAAGCTGGTCGGCGAACATGTGACGGCGACCGGCAGCCTGTTCTACAAGAACGCCAAAGAGGCATTCGAAACGTTGCTCGCCAGGTTGGGACTGCGCCGGGACGAGGTGGGCTATCTGATCGCCACCGGTTACGGCCGCAAGCTTTACAAGGAGGCGGATGACTCGATCAGCGAGATCACCGCCAATGGCATCGGCGCGCATGAAGTGGGCAAGGCTTTCGGCGGTGTCGGCACCATCATCAACATCGGTGGACAAGACAGCAAGGCGATCCGTATCGACAGCATGGGGGGCGTCACGAATTTTGTCATGAACGACAAATGCGCTGCCGGCACCGGTCGCTTTCTCGATGTCGCCGCGCGCAATCTGGAAATTGGTCTCGACGAACTCGGCGACTATCACTTTCGCGCCGTCGCGGGTCCGCTCGACATCAACAGCACCTGCACTGTGTTCGCAGAGTCGGAGATCATCGGCCTTCTCGCCAATGGTCACGGCAAAGGCGAGATCATTTCCGGCATTCATGCCTCCATCGCCAAGCGCACGGTGCGTCTTGCAAAGAAGGTGGGTCTCGAGGATCGCATCTATTTCGACGGCGGCCCGGCGCTGAACAAGGGTCTGGTCGCCGCGATTCAGGAGGAGCTCGGCCGAGAGATGGTGGTGCCGGAGCACCCGCAGACGACGACTGCCTTCGGAGCCGCCGTATTGGCGCGCAGCGAATATCTCGCCGATGCCGAAGACCGCCTCGCCGGGAGGAAAGCCGAGGCCCAGGCCAAAGCCGTGCTGGCGGAAGTGGCCGCCAATGCGAACTGCGGAACGGGTTGTACCGCGGGCGGCTGCGCGACACATGGCGCCTGATGCAGCGGCGCCGATCGCCGTCGGCTTGCCGATGGCGGCGGGGCTCGGGCTCATGTACGGCATGGGCCCCTGCCTCGTGAGCTGCCTGCCGTTTCTCGCGCCGGTGTTCATGAGCGCGGAGAACGGATTTGCCCCGGCGATGCGGGTGATGGCCACGCATTCCTCGGGGCGTCTCGTCGGCTACGGGCTTACGACAGGCATGGCCGGGTTTCTCGGCGGCTACAGCGCCAACATGCTCGGCCCGGCGATCGTCAACATGGCCCTGGGCGCGGCAACGCTACTCACGGGCCTCGCCATTTTGCTGGCCTGGCGACTGCGGATCAGAGGTTGCGGCGGCGGTTGCAGCGGTCATGACGGATGGGAGCAAAATGCGATACGGCAGTTCATGCCGAGCGGCGTGTTTCTCATGGGTCTCGGCATGGCCTTCACCCCTTGCGCACCGATGACGGTCGTGTTGTTTTCCGCAGCGACCGCCGCAAGCTGGAGTGTCGGCCTGGGGCTCGGCCTCGCTTTTGGCCTCGGCGCGATTACTATTCCTTCGCTGGCCTATGGATTTGGCTTCTCCTGGTTCGCCCGCGAACTGCGCGTCCGCCTCGGTCCCTGGGCCGCGCGTCTTGAACTGCTGAGCGGGGCATTGCTGCTGGGCCTCGGTCTGCTCACACTGTTTCGGTGAGTTGGCCGAGGCCGTGATCCTGCAGCTGTCGCGTCGACTCCGTCGGCGCGACAGCGCGGCTCGATTTATTTTCCGGCGGGCGCGGGTGCGCCGGCCGGAGCCCCGGCTCCCCAATTTGCAGCGCGTCGCACGGCTATCCAGGCTTTCACGTCGTCGAGCGTGGCGGCGCCGGCCTTCTTCGTGTCGATGGCGTCGAAATTCTTCGCGATCATCGGCAGGGTCTGCGCTCATTCCTTGCTGAGCTTGCCGTCGCCATTCATGTCGGCCTCCTTGAATCGCTTTCGAAGGCATCGGGATCTCTCTGACCTTGATCCTGGGCCCCGGCGCCCCCGGGTATCATGAGAGCGGCCGCAATCAGCGCGGTCAAACCCATCGCTTTTTTCATTGTCATATGTGCGTTTCTCTGGCTGGTCCGCATCGATGTGCGCAATTTATCCGTGAAAGACATACCCGAACGGTGAGCGCGAAAGTTGCAGCGATCATTGATCAGCGAACCGAAGGAAAACTGAACAAGCAGATCCCCTTCGAACTCCATCTCGCGGAACAGACTGTCAAGGCGGATGTTTCGGCAATATTGAAAAAGCTCCGCGCATCCGATCGGACGAAAGCCGCGCCGCTGCTCGAACGCGGCGGCGGCGCGGATCCATAATGTGGCGGAGCGCGCCGAAGATCATCGATCCGCGTCCAGAGTCTGCCCTCCATTCGCGCGAGCAAATCTCAATAGAAAGGTTGCGCCGCCTCCGGGCGTATCGTGAACCGAAATCTCGCCGCCGAGCGCCTCCATGAGTTCTCTGGCGATGGCAAGTCCAAGGCCGGCGCCGCGAGTTTCCTCGCTCTTGCGCCAGAAAGGCTCGAAAATCGCGGCCCGATCCTGTTCGGCGACGCCGGGGCCGTGGTCGATCACCTCGATGACTCCCCGATCCAGCACGCGGACGATCACTCCGCCGCCGGCGGGCTCCGCTCTCAGTGCATTGTCGATGAGGTTGGAGAGGACCGATGCGATGGCGAAGGGATACGACGACACGAAAACCGGCGCCGCAGGCCCCTCGAACTCGATGCGGCGGCGGCTTTGCAGCGCAAGGAGTGCTGCGTCGGCCGCAAGATCGCGGGCGAGACGAACGAGGTCCAGGGCCTCCGGCTTTCGTGTCGCCTGCGCGCCGAGGCGGCTTGTCGCCAGCAGTTGTTCGACGATGTTCCTGATGCGTTGAGCGTCGCGTTGCAGATCGGCTGTAAAATTTTCGTCTCTCGGCGCATCGAGCCTCGCGATGAGGATAGCGACGGGCGTGCGCAATTCGTGGGCCGCATTGGCGACAAAGCGCCGAAGCTGCGCAGCGCCCGATTCGAGCCGCGCCAGCGCGTCGTTCATACCTTCGACGAGTGGCGCGATCTCGACGGGAGCCAGAGTGTCGTCGAGCCGTTGATCGAGTCGAAGAATGTCGATCTTGCGGGCGTTTTCGGCAACATCGCGCAAAGGCGCAAGTCCGCGGCGCACTGCGAACCACGCCATTGCCGCCGACAGCAAGGCGCCCGGAAAGAGATAGACCGCGAGCCATCTGACATCGAACCAGAGACTGAGAAACAGATCGTCGAGCCGGAACCTGAAGCCGTCGATCGCGACCAGCAGCCGGCCATGAGGTGTGTTTCGTGGCTGCAGGAAGCCGGTCGAACGCGCCGGCAATGCCGGATTCGACGAAAAGGACACCCATTCCGAATGCAGATCGGCAACGCCGCGCAGGCGCTCGAAAAGCGCTTCGGACGAGCCCGGAATCATGCGCCATCCATCAGGCTCGACAACGGCAAATGTCAGATCGGGAACCCTTTGCAATTCCTGCCGCAAATTTGCCGTCGGCACGATCCTCAGGCCGCTCCCGTCCCGGACGATCGAGTCGACCACGAGGTCGCGCTGGCGCGGATAGGCCAATTCGTCCAGCGTTCGGGCAAAGTCTTCGACGCCGGAGAGACCGAGCGCGAGGGCGACGGCCCAGCCGATCACGATCGCGACAGCCTGTGCGGCGACGAGACCGGCGACGACGCGGAGCGACAGGGACTGTCGCTTTTTCAAATTTTCGCATCCGTGAGCATATATCCGATCCCGCGCGCGAGATGGATCGTGATGCGCGCGCCGCAGGCGTCCAGCCGGCGGCGCAGCCTCCACACCAGTGTTTCGAGAGAGTGCGGCTGGACGCAGTCGTCCTCGCCGTATATGTCGGCGAGCAGCGTTTCACGTGTTGCGACGCGATTGGTACGACGCATGAGGGCTTCCAGCAAATCGAGTTCCCGACGCTGAAGGGTGACGACCCGCCCCTCGACCGATACTTCCTTCGTGGACGGCTCGAAGGCGACATTGGCGAGGCGAAGAACGGGCTGCGCCGCACTCTCCGAGCGTCTCAGACAGGCGCGCACGCGGGCGAGCAATTCGGGACCGCGGAAGGGTTTTGCGACATAGTCGTCGGCGCCGGCGTCAAGTCCCGAAACCGTGTCGTCGAGCGAATCGAGTGCGGAGAGCACCATGACCCTTGTTTGCGGCTGCAATTCACGAACTGAAGGAAGGAAGGCGAGTCCGTCCCCGTCCGGCAAACGTCGATCGAGCAGCACAAGATCGTAGGCGGTGGACTTGACCGCACGGCGCGCCGCATCGAGACTTTCGCTCCGATCGACCGAAAAGCCCTCTCCGCCGAGCAGTGAGGCCGTGACGCGCCCAAGCTCCGCTTCGTCTTCAACCAATAAAATCCGCATCTTCTTCGCCCTCTGCCCGATCCTGGGCTCTGCATCGCGGCAAAGCTGACAAGCATTTCCTAATCGCCGGAACTGTTGCCGTAAAGACACGGCGACAGGAATTTTCCCGCGCTGCGGCTCATGTGAGACTGTGGGGAGGTTCCGGCGATAGTGCTCTTCCGGGAGCGATCGATCGTTCCGGATCTTTTTGAAAGCAGTCGTCGCAGGGTGGACTCACGCATCGACACGCGCCGGGGGGCGTTCCCGCATTCGACGCTGACGCTCGTCGTCGCGGCGACGCTGCTCGTGCAGATTTTCGCGAGCTTTGCCCTGCAGACAAGATCCGTAGCGGGTGTCACGACGATCGCCCCCGCAGGCTTCGCGTGCAAGCGCCAGCAGCCCGCCAGCGACAGACCGACGCAAGAGGCGCTCCTCCATTGCCTCGAATGCTGTCTTCATTGCGACCCGCCACAGGCGGCGACCCGATGCGACGTTGTTCGGCCCTGTGCGCCGCCGGCGATCGCCATTGTCGTCTTTGCGGGAGCAGTCCGCATTCCGGAACGTCCGGCGGGTTGGGCCAGTTCCTGGTCGTCACGGGCGCCGCCTCTCTTTTCCTGAACCACGCCGCGTGGCCGAAGGTCACCCATTTTTCGCACGGTTCAGCGCGCGCTGCATGCGCCGCGCATGGAGAGACTTATGCATCGCCAGTCATATATGTATCGCGCCGCGATCGGCGCGTTGGTCCTTGTCGCTTCCGACGCCGCCGAGGCGCAACAGAATCTGCCGGCGATCGAGGTCGGCTCGCCACGCCGGAACGCAGTGGCTTCGAAGCCGCGGAAGCCGCTGCAACCGAGCAGTCCTCCCCGCGCGCTCGCCGCTGCGCCGGCTCCTCTCCCCGAAGGCGAGAAGCCCGGCTCCAGCCAGACAGGCGCGGGTCTCGGAGGCCGCATGACGGGCTACACCGTCGACATGGAAACGCCGTCGGTTTCGACGAAGGATGGTATCCCGTTGCTGAACACGCCTTCCGCCGTGAAGGTGATTCCGCGGCAGCTACTCGATGATCAGCAGGCGATCTCCGTCCAGGACGCCATCGTCGGCAATGTCAGCGGCGTGCAGGCCTCCACAGACACCTTCTATGACGGGTTCATCATTCGCGGCTTCGACAACACCAATATTTTCCGCAACAATCTCCTCACGGTCTCCACGACGCACCTCCAGACGGCAAATCTGCAGTCGATCGAGGTCCTGAAAGGGCCGGCGGCGATGGAGTTTGGACGGCTGGAGCCGGGCGGTCTCGTCAATATGATCGTGAAGAGGCCGCTCGACAAACCGTATTTCTCCTTCAACGAGCAGCTTGGCTCCTGGGGGCTGACCTACACGACGATCGACGCCACCGGGCCGCTGAAAGAGGACAAGAGCATCCTCTATCGCGTCAACGCGGCTTTCAATCACGGCAATTCGTTCCGGGAATTCGTCACCAATCAGGACGCCTTCATCGCGCCCACCATCACCTGGCGGCCGACCGAAAACTTCCGCATCAACGTCGACTTCGAATATCAGAATTCGATTTTCGTCGCCGATGGCGACGGGGCGATTCCTGCGGTCGGCAATCGCCCCGCGTCGATCCCGGTCAGCCGCTATCTGCAGGACCCATCCGTCACCAGCGTCAACCCCAGCCGGAACGAGCGGGTGTTCGCCGGATATGACTGGAGCTACAGTTTCGACAAGGATTGGAGCCTCGGCAACCGCTTCGGCTACACGGACACGCATTATGCGCAACGCATCACCAATATCCGCGGATTCGACCCGATCACCGGCGACGCCCAGCTCGGTCTGTGGGACCAAAACATTCGCCGCTGGAACATCCAGACGAACCTCGATCTGAAAGGAAAGATCTACACCGGTCCATTGACGCATACGCTGCTGGTCGGCGGCGACTATCTGTACAATGGCCAGGTCGGCGACGGCTACGCCGACTATGCCGACCCGAATGGCAATCCCTACGGGACCATCATCAATATCTACAATCCGCTGCATGCTCCTTTCGGCTCCTATGTGAAGCCGTCGAGAAACAACTTCGGCCCCATACTCCAGTCCTGGGGCGGCATTTACGGGCAGGACATGATCTCCCTGCTCGACGACAGGGTGAACCTGCTGCTCGGCGGTCGCCACGACTGGGCCTGGCAAGCCTATGGAAGCAGTTCCAACTCCTATGCCGAGGCGTTCGGTCCCTATGATCCGACGACCGGCAACGGCTATCAGCAGGCGACGGACGGCGCCTGGAGCCCGAAGCTCGGCGTCGTTCTCAAGCCTCTGCAAAACATCTCGCTCTACGCCAATTACACGCGGTCTTTCGGCCTTTCGAACGCAATTCCGGCCCCGGGTAATCCGCCGTTGCCGCCGGAACGCGCGCTGCAGTGGGAAGGCGGCGTCAAAGGCGAGCTTTTCGACAAACGCCTCACTGCGACGCTCGCCTATTACGACATATTCAAATCGGGCATCGTGCAGTCTGTCGCCGGCACGGGATTTTCCCGTCCGGTCGGGCTCGTGCACAGCACCGGCGTCGAACTGGATGTTGCCGGTCGATACAATGAAAACTGGAGCCTGACTCTCGCCTACGCATACCAGAACGCGCACATCGTCCATGACGGCAATGGGCCGCCGTCCATAGACACTTATAATCTCAACGGCTTCGGGTACAACGTCAATCTTGGGGGGCAGCAAGGCAATCGCCTTCAGAACGTTCCGCATCATTCCGGATCGGTCTGGATCAAATATGACGCGCTCGGCGCCTTCAAAGGACTGTCGCTCGGCGGCGGCGTCGCTGCGGTTGGCGCGCGCGAAGGCGACAACGACAATACCTATCGGCTGCCGGGCTATGCCCGCGTGGACGGCATGATCGCTTATGTCCTGCCAAGCGATATTTTGCCCTGGACGAAAAAGACGACGTTGCAATTCAACGTCAAGAATCTCGGAAATGCGAGATATTTCGAGCATTCATATGATCGCTACAGCGCTCATCCCGGCGCGCCGAGAACTTTCCTCGGCTCGATCAGAGTGGAATTCTGAGCGATGCGCCAGGTCTTCGTTCAACTGCATCGATGGGTTGGGCTCGCCACGGCGGGCCTTCTCATCATCGTCGGTTTCACTGGAAGCCTGCTCGCCTTCAACACCGAGCTGGAGCGCGTTTTCGCGCCCCAACTCTTTTCGAAAGCGATTCGGCCCGGCCCTCGTCTCGATCTGGCGACACTGGCCGAAAAGGCCGCGGCGCTGACCCCGGCGGAAGCGCGTGTCGTCGGGATCACGAATTCGGAGCCCGATCAGGTTTTCGTCTATGTCGAGGCGCGATCGAACCCCGAAACGCGGAAGCCTTATGACGTCGCCTTCGACGAACTCTATCTCGATCCATGGACCGGCGCGGAACTCGGGAGGCGCAAGCGCGGCGACCTGTCACAAGGGGTCGTCAATCTGATGCCCTTTCTCTACGGTCTCCATTGGCGCCTGGCGCTCGGCGATACCGGTCAATGGATTCTCGCTGTCACGGCGCTCGCTTGGACGATCGACTGTTTCATCGCCTTCTACCTGACGCTGCCACAGACGACGGTCGCGTTCTGGCGGCGCTGGAAGCCGGCGTGGCTCATCAAGCGCAAAGCCGGTTTCTACCGACTGAATTTCGATCTGCATCGCGCGAGCGGGCTGTGGCTGTGGGCGCTGCTGTTCATCTTCGCCTGGTCCAGCGTGATGATGGACTGGCGGCCGGCCTATGAAGCCGTCACAAGGGCGCTGTTCGACTATCGATCGGTCACTACCCTGTTCGATGCCCTTCCGACCGGCGGAAATGGAAAGCCCACTCTCGATTGGCGGGCGGCGCTTGCGACCGGCGAGAGGCTAATGGTCGAACAATCGCGACAGGCCGGTTTCACCGTTGGACAGCCGCTCAGTCTGAGTTATGTCGCCGATCAGAACGTCTATTTCTATGAAGTGCGCGGAAGCCGCGACGTCTTCGAACGCTCCAGCAAAGGGGGCGGCACTTCGGTGATGTTCGACGCTGGCAGCGGCAGGTTCCTCGAACTCTCGCAGCCGACGGGCGAGCGAGCCGGCAACACGGTGGAAAGCTGGCTCTACGCCCTCCACATGGCGCGCGTCTTCGGCATGCCATACAGACTTCTCGTCTGCGCGCTGGGACTGGTCATCGTCGCCCTGTCGGTCACCGGAATCTATATCTGGTGGAAGAAACGGGCCGCGCGTCGCGCCCGGCTTCACGCCGCAGGTTGAGGCGTGTCGCCCTGCCCTCCGCGTGTCTTTCGGCGATCCGCGCCCCTCGGGCTGGTCGTTGGCCTTGGGTTGTCTTGTGCCGCTGTCGCCGAGGAGAACAGGCAGGATCCACCCGAAGCGGACTTGCAGCGCAGTGGCGACGCGCGCAATCTCGGAAAGGACGTCGCCGGCGTCTTCGTCAACAGTCCGGTTGGTCAGGGCGGCAGCGCTCCGGATTTCATGTTCCGGGGCTTCCCCAATGGCGGTCTGACTCTTTACGACGGCGTCGCGCGCGGCTTTCTGGTCGGCGGCGCCGAACTCGCGGGGGTAGAACGTTCGGAATTCGTGAAGGGCGTTTCGTCGATGCTGTATGGCGAGCGCACCAGCGCCAGCGGCGCAGCCGTCGATTACATCACCAAGAAGCCGGAGCGCGCGTTTTTCCTTCGCGGGGGATCGTCGATCGGCAGTTTCGGCTTTCGCCGCACGACTTTGGATATCAATGCGCCGCTCGACGATCATGTCCTCTTTCGTCTCGCCGTTGCCGCGCAGGACAAGAAGAGCTTCGTGCGATTCGTCGGGAGCGACGACGTTTACGCCAATCCGGTCCTCGCCTTCACCTTCGGGAACGGCGATCGCCTGACATTGCGCGGCGAATACAACTACGGCGGTTTCCTCAGCAATTTTGGGTTTCCCACCTATGTCGCATCGCCTCTGATGTTTCGGCTGCCACGGGATTTTTATGCCGCCGCGCCGCAAAGCGAGCGTGGCTGGCAGACCTTTCACGACGAAAGACTGACTTACGAACACGACTTCGATCGCAACTGGCGGGCGACGCTGGTCGCAGACTACTATGGCGGCTTCAACAGTTACGGCTGGCTCGGCGGTTGGCGTTATGACGGCGCCGGCGCCATCGATCTCGGCGCCCCGGCGCGGACGCATTTCTTCACGAAGAATTTCGATCTTCAGGCGCGCCTCGACGGCGCCATGAAAACCGGCCCTCTCGAACATCGACTGTTCGCAGGCTTCGAACGCTGGGCCTATTACACGCGCCATCGGGATCGAGTTTTCACCGACTCTCTCGGCGCTCTCGACCTCCTTGCGCCAGCCTGGCCAGGACAGCTGAATTTCGACTTTGCGCCGCGGGCCGACGGCGACGACAGCGGCTGGACCAATTCGGTTTTCGCGCAAGACCAGATCAACTTCGCAAAGCAGTGGAGTCTCTTGCTCGCCGCGCGCTACGATCGACTGGCCAGCTATCAAACTCTCGACGATCCCTCCGGCGTGCTCACCGGGGTTTCCGGGCGAACCGCGAGCAAGGGCTTTTACAGCAATTTCGCGCCACGCGCCGGCCTGCTGTTTCGTCCCGTCGACGATTGGTCGATTTACGGAACCTACGGAAAATCCTTCATCCCCAACATCGGCGTGCGTCTCGCTGGCGCAAAACTGGCGCCGCCGCAGAAGGACCGGCTTTTCGAGATCGGCATGCGTCACGCATTCGTCGCCCATCGACTCGATGTCGATGTCGGCGTTTTCGATATGACGCGCGACAATGTGCAGAGTCTCGATCCGACCAACCCCAATGGATTCTATTCTCTCGTCACCGGCCGCCAGCACAGCCACGGCGTCGAAGCCAGCGCGCGCTGGAAGGCGACAGAAAATCTGACGTTTTCCGTAGCGGCGACATGGCTGCACGCCATCGTTTCCCGCGACAGCAATACGCCGACGCAGCAGGGCAGCGATCTGCTCGGCGCGCCGCGCCGGGTCTGCAATCTGTCCGCGCGCTATAGTTTCCAGGGCGAGTTGCGCGGTCTGGAAGTAGGCGCTGGCTTCTATTACGCGAGTGCGGCGCAGGCGACCCTTCCCAATACGCGAGGCTTTGTTCTTGCGCCGACGCGCAATCTTTCGATCGATGCCAGCTATCGGCTCAATGACAAGTTGTCGGTAACGCTGTCGGTCACGAATTTGACCGACAGCGCCAATTTCACATCGACCGGCGTGCTGTATCGGGGCGAACCGAGGACCATTACGGCGAGCGCCAGTTACGGGTTTTGACAAGCCAGGAGGCGCTTTCACGAAGCTCCCGGACATGCGGCACGAAGACTGCCGGTGGAGTCGTCAGCGTCACACCGAACGTTTGGTCGGATGCAAGCCCGTTTCTGGGCCGGCCGCAAACTTTTTTGGTTTAACGCTGCGTCGACGAAACCTACGTGAAAATCCGGGGCGAGTGGCGCTATCTCTGTCGCGCCATCGACAAGCACGGCGTTCCCAACGATTTTCTGCTGTCGGCGAAGCGCGATCTCGACGCCGCCAAACGGTTCTTCCACCTGGCGACGAAGGATCAGCCGCGGCTTGCGCCTGGCGAAGTCGGACCGGACGGAGCAAGCGTTTATCCAAAAGCGATCTCTGACGCCGCCAGGGAAGGCCTGACGCCACCCGATGTTCAACGCCGGGCCTCCAAACATTTGCAGCAAGGCATTGAAAATGGTCTCTTTCGCGCGAAGAAACACATGCCGAAGGTCGGAGGATTCCAAACATTCGCCACGGCGCGGCGAACGATCACCGGCTTCGAAGCGATGCTGTGGTTGAAGACGGGCTTTTCGCCTTCGCCGGGGACTGGACGGTGCGCCGCCAGAACAAATTGCTCGCGTTCTGTTTCGGGCTTCAAGCGGTTAATAATCCCTGAAAATTGGCGCCTCCAAGGAGAATTGCGCCTACCAGTCAGCTTTGTGACACGCCCTCTGGACGCTCGACGACTGATGACGATACCAGACGCTGGCGCATTGATCGCGTCCGCCTTCCTCCCGATTTGCATGACAGGGGTAAACATTGTTCATTTTTATGAATAACTATCCCGTTACAAACTCCTCTGTGGAGGGAACCATGCTGAAACGACTCCTGGGGGCGCTTCTTATGACTGTGCCCATCGTCCCGTTCACTGTCGTTATCGCCCAAGCGCAGGTCCGGCCTCACTATGCCCGACCTCACTATGTTCGACCTCACTATGTCCGGCCTTATTATGCGCGACCTCACTACGTGCAGCCTCAACGGCATCGGCATCACTGACAGCAAAGCGTTCGGGAAAGAGGCGAGGGCGAGCGGCGAGCTTGCAGGCCATGGGAAGCCGTCGTCGCCTTCGGTTTCGACAATCGCACGAGATTGTAGGCAGCGGCTGCGAAGGTGAAAACGAAGCCGACGCGGTCGCGGCCTTTTAACCGCGTCGGCTCCTGTCCGGCGATGGTCATGATCCGGCCGAAGCCCTCTTCGATCGTCTTGCGGATGCGTTGGCTGGCCGAGGGGATCGAAATCATCTTCCGCGGTCCGGCGCCAGACAAACCAATCAGGCGCACGTCACCGACAAGAGTTCGATCGGATTGGCGACAATGTACTGCGGTTCGTCGAGCGCACCTTCACGTGGCTCGGACGCTGCCGCCGGCTCGCAAAGGATTGGGAATGTCCGTCTCGCAGGGCGCTCGCCTCAATCCGCTTCATGCTACGAAATGTCTGTAATTCCGCGTAGTTTTTTCGGACTGTCGGTCAGACTCTTGCGTGCAGCGTCCATCCTCATTCGGGCGCAAAGGTGCGACCAGACCTGAATTTTCGTCCCTCGCGAGGTTGCCCGCGCAGGGCGTCCAAGTGTTCGACGCCTCGGCCTACGATCTCTTGATTTCAAAGAGAATCCTCAGCATGCGACCTAGTAGCGCAGGCGGCCAGACGACAGTTCCGGAACAGATTTTCGCCCTAGGATGTTCAAGAGCGATTTGCCGCAGCCCGGAGTCGCAAAATCTACCCGGAAAACCTGATCGGTTGAACGGGCAAAGACTGTGTCTCGATGCGCGACGTCTCCAAATTGGTCGGCGCACAGCGGGCCGCCGCAAAAAAGGGTCAGCCAATATGTGCCTTGGATGTCACTGGGCGATCTATCGGGATTATTTCCAGAGCGGAATGGAGTCGAATGCTGGCGGCGTTTCGCGGCGTCAGGCCCTCCGCAGCGGACTGCTCGCCGCTTCAGCGGCTGCGACCGCTTCACGGCCGTCATTTGTCGCCGAGGCCATCGCCGCTCCGGGCAAGACCGCCGACATCGTGTTTCGCAACGGCCCGATCTACACAGTCGATGCCGACAGGCCATGGGCGCGCGCGGTGGCGGTGAAGGGCAAGCAGATCGTCTTTGTCGGAGACGACGCGGGCCTGAAGCCCTTTATCGGAAAGCGGACGCGCATTGTCGATCTTTCCGGAAAGATGATGCTTCCGGGTTTCGTCGAGGGGCACATTCATCCTCTTGTCGGAGCGGCGCTCACGCGCGGGGTCGATCTTCAGCTCGATACGCGCGAGGCGATCCTGGCGGCGCTGAAGACCTATCGCGCGAAACTCGGAAAGGTCGCGGTCGTCCGAGGCTTCGGCTGGCGGTACCACATCTTTCCGTCCACCGGCCCCCGGAGGGAAGACCTCGATGCGCTTTGGCCCGACACGCCCGTCATTCTCCTGGCGATCGACGGGCATTCGGCCTGGGTCAACTCGAAGGCGCTGGAGCTCGCCGGCGTGACGAAATCGACCAGGGATCCACTCCCGGGCTTCAGTTACTTCGAGCGCGACCCCGCGACGGGTGAGCCGACGGGCTACCTCGTCGAGCCCCCGGTCATTTTGCAGGTCAACAACGCAATCGAACCCTTCAGCGTTGACTATGTTTTGGCGGGCCTCGAGGAGTGGCTGCCCAAAGCCAGCGCCGCGGGCGTCACGACGGTCTTCGACGCCGGCATTCAGATTCTCCCGGACCGGGAAGGCTTCGCCATCTATTCGAAACTGGAGCAGAGCGGGAAGCTGCCGTTCCGGGTCGTCGGATCATATTACCACAACAAGCCGACGGTCGATCCGCTGCCCGCGATCGACGCTTTGCGGCGCGAGTTTCAGTCGGAGCTGGTGCAGGCGCGGATTCTCAAACTGAACATCGACGGCGGCGACGCGCAGCGGACCGCCGCGATGCTGGCTCCTTACACGGACGCGCCGGGAACCAGCGGCGACACGCTCCTTCCGCCGGACACGCTGAACGACATCGTTCGGCGCGCGGACAAGGCGGGCCTCGACATTCACATCCATTCCTATGGAGACCGGGCGACGCGGCTGTCGCTCGACGCCTTCGAGGCGGCGATCAAAGCCAATCCGCCGCGTGAGCGCCGGAACGCCCTCGCGCACATCATTCTCATTGATCCGCAGGACATTCCGAGGTTCGGCAAGCTCGGCGTCGTTGCGCAATTCTCCGGCCAGTGGGCCTTGCCCGACCGCTTCTGGTCGGAGGTCAGCCTCGCCCGTCTCGGTCCCGAGCGATGCGCCCGGATGCACAGCATCAAATCGGTGGCGCGCAACGGCGCCGTCGTATCTTTCGGCACGGACTGGCCCGCGGCCGGCTACTATTCGACATATTGCCCGCTCGACGCCATTCAGGTCGCCGTGACGCGGCGCGAACTCGAGAAGCCGCAAGGTCCGCAGATGCCGCCCGTCGACGAAGCGATATCGCTCGACGCCGCTTTGAGAGCCGCGACGATGGGGCCGGCCTATCAATTGCGGCTGGAGCGCAAGGTCGGGTCGATCGAGGTTGGCAAATTCGCAGACCTCGTCATCCTCGAAAAGAACCTTTTCGAGGTCGCCCCGCAGGACATTCACAAGACCAGAGTTCTCATGACCGTCATGAACGGCAAGGTGACGCACGAACACAGCGCCTGATTATTTTGCGTAAAAGAAGGATCAACCGATATGTGCCTTGGATGTCACTGGGCGATCTACCGGGACTATTTCCAGAGTGGATCGACGCCGAACGGCGGCGGCCTGTCGCGGCGCCAGGCCCTTCGGGGCGGCGCGCTTCTTGCCGCATCCGCTGCGACAGCGGTCTCGCCAAGGCCCTCTTTTGTCGCCGAGGCTGTCGCAGCGACGGATTCGTCCGCCGACATTGTCTTCCGAAACGGCCCCGTCTACACGGTCGACGCCGGCAGGCCCTGGGCGCGGGCTGTCGCCGTCAAGGGTAAGCGCATCGTCCATGTCGGCGATGATGTGGGGGTCCAATCCTTCATCGGACCGCGGACGCGCGTCGTCGATCTCGCGGGCAAGATGCTCCTGCCGGGCTTTGTCGAGGGTCATACGCACCCCTTCGTCGGCGCCGCGCTCACGCGCGGCGTGGACGTTCAATACGACACGCGCGAAGCCGTGCTGGATGCGCTCAGGGCCTATCGCGACAAAGCCGGAAAACTGGACTTTGTCCGCGGCTTCGGCTGGCGGTTGCATGCGTTTCCGGCGAACGGTCCGCGAAAGGAGGATCTCGACGCCATCTGGCCCGACGTCCCCGTGCTTCTGGTGTGCATCGACGGCCATGCCGCCTGGGTGAACTCGCAGGCGCTGGCGCTCGCTGGCGTGACGAAGGACACGAAGGATCCCCTACCGGGTTTCAGCTTTTTCCAACGCGATCCCGTGACGGGTGAACCGACCGGCTTCCTCGTCGAGCCGCCGGTCATGCTGCAGGTGAACAATGCAGTCGAGCCGTTCAGCCGGGAATATGTCGCCGCGTCGCTGATGGAATGGTTGCCCCGTGCCGCCGCCGCCGGCGTCACCACCGTGTTCGACGCCGGCATTCAACTCGTTCCGGAGGCGGAAGGCTTCTCCATCTATCAGGCGCTCGAACGCGAGGGGAAGCTGCCGTTCCGTGTGATCGGCTCCTATTACCACAACAATCCGGCCATCGATCCTCTGCCGGTGATCAAATCCCTCAGCCGCGAGTTCCGGTCTGAACTGGTGAAGGCTTCGGTGCTGAAGCTCAACATGGACGGCGGCGACAATGGCCATACCGGCGTGTTCCTCGCTCCCTATGCGGATGCGCCGCAGACGAGCGGCCAGCCGCTGCTGCCCCTTGCCCTCTTCGCCGACATTGTCCGGCGCGCGGACCGCGACGGTCTCGACATTCACGTCCATTGCATCGGCGACAGGGCGACGCGCCTGACGCTCGATGCGATCGAAGCCGCGAGCGCAGCCAATCCGGCGCGCGACCGCCGTCACGCGATCGCCCATCTCACCCTGGTCGATCCGCAGGATGAACCGCGCTTCGCCAGGCTCGGGGTCATTGCGCAATTTTCCGCGCAATGGGCTGTTCCCGATCAGGCGTGGCGGGATATCACGCGAACGCGTCTCGGCCCGGCCCGCGCTGACAATGTCTATCGGATCGGCTCGATCCTCCGACATGGCGGCGTGGCGTCGTTCGGCGCCGACTGGCCGGCCGCAAACCACTACAGCACCTACAAGCCGTTGGACGCGATCGAAATCGCAACGACTCGAAGAGAGCTGGACAAGCCCGGCGGTCCCCAATTGCCGCCGTTCGATCAGGTCATTTCGCTCGACGCCGCGCTCAAGGCCAGCACGCTCGGCGCCGCCTTTCAAATTCGGCTGGAGCGGGAAGTCGGCTCGATCGAGATCGGCAAGCTTGCCGATCTCGTCGTCCTCGAAAAGAACCTGTTCGAGGTCGCGCCGCAGGACATCCACAAGACCAGAGTGCTGATGACCGTGATGAACGGCCGGGTGACGCATGATCTCAGCGGCGCCCCGGCCAGAGGCGGGCGCCCGCCCGCAAGCAAGCCCGCAAAGAAGCCGAGGCGCTGAGCGGAGGGAGCACCCGCGTCCCGGAGGGAACCCATGAGCCCGATCGCCATTTGCACGGACTGCCCCGGCCGGCGACTCTTGTTGACGGTGGCGCTGGCGCTCGCCGTCCTTCCGGCCAGGGGACAGGATCGCTCCCTGTCGGCGGCGGAGATCGCCAAACTTGTGCAAAATCCGCTGTCCGATGCGATCATTCTTCCCTTCGCCAATGATACGAATTTTGGCGTCGGCCCCGATCGGCAGGCGGCAAACGTGCTGCACATCCAGCCTGTCGTGCCGATCCACCTCGGCGACGACTGGAACCTCATCACGCGCACCACTCTTCCGATCGTGTCGCAGGCGCGCGTCTCCGACACGCAAGGCCGGGAATTCGGCCTCGGCGACATCGTGCCGATCCTGGCCCTGTCGCCGTCGCATCCCGGCCCGATCGTTTGGGGCGTCGGACCGACCTTCTCGCTGGCGACCGCGACGGACAAGACACTTGGCTCCCGGCAGTGGAGCGCCGGGCCAGCGGCAGTGGCGCTGATCATGCCTGATCCATGGGTGTTCGGCATGCTGGTGACACAGCACTGGGGATTTGCCGGCGCGCGCGACGCCACGCGAGTGAGTCGCCTCGCGGCCCAGCTTTTCGCAGTCTACAATTTTCCGGACGGCTCCTTCATCTCGTCGAGCCCCATCTTCGGCGCCGACCTCGGCTTGGAAACGTCGCGGAAATGGACGGCGCCGGTCGGCGGCGAAATCGGACGTGTGTTCGAGTTGAACGGTCAGGCGATGTCGGCGTCGGTTGGCGCTTACTACAATGTCGTGCGTCCGGCCTTCGGCCCGCAATGGCAGATGCGCTTCAACCTCACGCTGCTGTTTCCAAAATAGCTTTGAACCATGGCAGCCGGTTTCCGTCCCCGAGCCGGGAGGCTCCAGATGAACGGAATCCACGCCGCTTCCATCTTGTTCGTCTCGATCCTTGTCGGCGGCTCAGGAGACGGCCCGGGCAGTCGCGGCGCCGGGCTCGTTTCCGGTGAAGACTCGCGCGTAGGGCGGCTCGGCGGCAAGGTCGATCTTTGCGCGACTTTCGACGGTTCGAAAGCCGGCTTGTGGGGCGAGCTTTTCCTCACTGGCCATGCTGAGCAGAGCTACGGCGACAACGTCCATTTTCAGGTCGAAGAACATGCTGAAAGTCGGCGGATTCCACGCATTCGCGACGGCGAGGCGAACGATCGCGGGCTTCGAAGCGATGCTGTGGTTGAAGAAGAGCCTGGGTTTTGCCGGGGACTGGACCGTGCGGCGGCAGAACGAATTGCGCGCGCTCTGCTTCGGACTTCAAAGGGTCAGTAATCCGTGAAAATCAGCTTCCCGGATGATTTCCGCCATCTTGGAACAGGTTTGCGACAAGCCATCTCAGGCGTCGGTCGAAGCGGTTTCCTGTCCGGGCTCGTCGATCGTGATCTCCCCGAGCCAATCGCAGAGGCACATGGAGCCGGTGCACAGAGCCGGGAGCCCTTCGAGAAGCACGGTCGGCGCTCCGGGAAACCAGGGCGACGTGGTCACGGGCACGCACGGCATCGGCGTGAGCACGCCCAAGCTCGCCGCGGTCGCCGCTGCGACTTCCGGGTTGGCAAGGCTCGTGCACAGGACGAAGGAGGGAATGTTTTCGAGCGGAACGAAGTCCATGATGGTGGCCGCCGGCAAGGCGTCCGCCAATACCGGGGTTTCGGGCGGCACGATCATCGGCATCGGCGCGGTGCCGAAGCTGCAGGACAGCACGGCGCCCAGGCTTACCAGCTGTGGCACGTTCGCCTGTCATGTAGAATTGACGATGCCGGCGAGCATCATGGGATCGCCCGGCGTGAGAATCTGGGTCTCGGGACCGGCCTCCGTCGGCCAAGTCACCGTCGCCGGGCGGGTGGCGTTGTTCAAATTGTTCAGGGTGACCGCAGGAGCGGGGCCTGAACTCCAATCGATGGCGATGACGATCGACCCATTGAATTGTGCGCCGGTCGCGGTCGCGATCGTCACTTGGCCGCTGACCACGGTGATGTTGGTCAGCGCCGAAGCCATTGCGACCGACACGCCCGCATCCATACTGGTAGCGACCGTACAGTTGGACAACACGACGTCCACGCTGGTGCTGGTCGCGGCCCCTCCGGCGAAATTGATCGTGATGAGCGCGCTCACGCAGTTCTCCGTGTCCGGGGTTGGAAGGCCGTCCCGGCTGGCTGGGCGGGACGGCCGAGCCGTCAGCTTGCGAAGTCGGAGAGGGTGATCGCATCACCCGGGGTGAGCGTTTGGAGTTGCGGTCCGGAACTCCCCGTCGGCCAGCCCACCGTCGCGGTTCCGGCGAAGTTGCTCACGGTGAGTAGAGGACTGTTGTTGGTCGAAACAGCCGGGATTTGGACCGTTCCATTGACCGCAGCGCCCGAGGCGACATCGAAGCTGATCAGGTTGCTCGAGATATTGAGCGCGCTGAACGTGAAGCTTCCAGCCAACTGAATGAAGTTATTGCTGGTAATCTCGAACGATCCCGTGTTTTGCGCCAGAACGATCGTCGCGATGGACGACGTGAAGGTGGCGTTGTTAAAGGTGATTGTTATTGTCGATGGTGTCGGCATCATTCTGTCCTCTGCTTTGAGAGCGGACGATTCCGCCCGGTTTCGATGGGTTTGCGATTTGGCGCCTTCGTCCACCGGCAATGGATTTACGGCTCGGGGGCTCCCGTCGCGGCTTTGACCGGCGCTGGCCCCGTTTTAGGCGCCGGAAGCTTTTCGGCAGATTTGGTCGCGATGGGAAACGACGCAGACTCGGGCGCGGCGGCGCTGGCCCCGAGCTCTGGCGCACGCGTCGGCTGGGCAAGGGGCAGCGCCCAATAGCCTGGCCCGACGATGCGGATCTGTTGCGCGACCGTCCTGATCGCGGTCTGGATGTTTTCGGGTACGAGCAGCCAACCGAAAACGAAGGCGGCGTCGCAGGAAATCTGTAAGCTGATCGGCAGCAGAGGCGGCGCTTTGGTGATCTCGAATTGAATGCGGCGCGGCTGAATGAGCAGATTGTTGATGCCGATCCCGGAGTCGTCGTAGCTGGCTCCGAACCGGATCACCGGCATCTCGGTCACCATCGACGCTTCGGCGCCCGACGCGAAAGGAAAATCGATCCTGACCGTCGTCGGACCAAGATCATACAGCGCGAAATCGAGCTGGTGTCTTCGCGGAAGAGCGCCATCGGTCATCATCGCTCGAACGACCTTTCATTTACACAAACTATACAATCAATAATCCGGCTCGCTTAGGAGAGCAGGATTAGCCGGGCAAGATCCATTGACAACGGATGGTATTGACTCGTCGGCCCTTCGTCAAGCACAGTGTGCAATATAAGTTGCATGCTCGCCTCGGGAATCGTCTCCTTCGACGAGCGCCGCGTCGCAGCGGGGTTTGGAGAGTCGAATGTCGCTTCAGCTAACTTATCCCGGAGTATATGTTCAGGAGTTGCCGAGCGGCACGCATACGATCGCGGGCGCAGCGACATCGGTGACGGCATTCGTCGGATATCTGACTCGCGGGCCGATCAACGCGCCGGTGCAGTGCCTGAATTTCGGAGATTTTCAGCGTGTCTTCGGCGGTCTGGATCCCAACAGCGTCACCAGTTTTCAGGTGTCGCAGTTCTTTCTCAACGGTGGAACCGAAGCGTGGGTCAGTCGGCTGTGCGCGTCGTCCGCGCCGCCGGCGACGCCGGCGACGACTCTGACCGGCGCCGTCCCGTCGACGACCGGCGGAGCGGCGAGCGGGTCGCTCGCTGTCTCGAAGGGCGCCAATCTGCTGCCGCTTCAATCCCAAAATCCGGGAACATGGGGCGCCAACATATTCGTCACCGTCGACTATATGACCAACAAGCCGAACACCTTCAATCTCACCGCGACGCTCTATTCGACGTCGAGCAACAGCAACTCGACCAGCACGAGTTACAGCGTGGCGCAGACGCAAACCGTCTCGGCCGTCACGCTCGATCTCATGCAATCGAATTCGATCGTCGAGGTCATGCAATCTGCCTCGAATCCCTACGCCCAATTGCTGGCGGTCCCCACCATCGCCGTTTCGCCGCCGGTGTCCGTGCCCTTCGCCAGCGGCACGCTTCTGAGCTTTGCTCCACCTGCGAGCACGATGAACAACGTAACCTTCACGATCTCGCTCCAACCGCCGCCGCCGGCGGGCGGCAAGGCGCCGCCAGAGCTGAGCGCGCCATGCACCGCCAAGTTTTCGATCTTGACAGTTGCCGATCTGATCGCGGGGATCCAGACGGCGCTTTCGAACGCAGCAGGCGTTCCCGGCATACCACCGAGCCTGGCGAGCGCGGTGGTGCGCAGTTGCCTGTCGCCCTTCTCCTCGCCCGGCCAAGCGCCGACGCAGCTCGTGCAGGTCTGGCTGCCAGATCCGGCGCTGGCCCAATATTTGGTCGGCGTGAGCGCGAGTCAGACGGCGCTGTTCTCGACGCTGCAGACCAACTATCAGGCGCAACAGCTTTCCTTCTCCGGCTCGCCGAAAACTCCAGACGGAGCGCCGCCGACGGGTTTCGACGTCGCCGGCAACTCCACGAAGCGGACCGGCGTCTACGCGCTGGATGCGATGCAAATCGTCAATCTGGTTCTTGTCCCTGACATGCCAGCAATGGTCGTGTCCGATTATCTGACCGCGGCGACCGCGACGCTCAATTACGTGATCGCGCGCAAGGCTTTCGCGATTCTCGACATGCCGGGTGGCGTTCAGGCGCCTTCGGATGCCGTCGCCTGGGCGACCTCCACTCCGGCGACCTTCGGCGCGGGAATCATCAGCGCAGCGACTTATTTTCCGCAGGTGCTCGTGCCGACCCCGTTCTCGACGCAGCCAATGCCCATGGGCGCCAGCGGCACGCTTGCGGGCATCTATGCGCTCACCGACCAGAACCGGGGCGTCTGGAAGGCGCCGGCCGGAATTTCCGCTCCGCTCGCGGGTGTGCAGAAGCTCTCTTACGTCATGAACGACCAGGAGAACGGCCAGGTCAACCCGCTCGGCGTGAACGCACTCCGCACCTTCCCGATCTACGACAATATTTCCTGGGGTTCACGCACTCTCGCCTCGGCCAACCAGGCCGACGAAGATTGGAAATACGTTCCGGTCCGCCGGCTGGCGCTCTACATCGAGCAGAGCTTGATCCAGGGGCTGCAATGGGTGGTGTTCGAGCCGAACGACGACCGGCTCTGGGCGCAAATCCGGTTGAGCGTCAACTCTTTCCTCCACCCCCTCTATCTGCAGGGCGCCTTCGTCGGCGCGACGCCGTCGCAGGCCTATCAATGCGTCTGCGACGCCTCCACCACCACCGCGGACGACATGGAGAATGGGATCGTCAACATACTGATCCTGTTTGCACCGGTCAGGCCGGCGGAATTTGTCGTCATCAGCCTGCAACAGATGGCCGGTCAGTCGTCGAGCTAGGGATAAATCGTCATGCCGAGCGTTTCCGCGTCGAGTCAGCCGCCAGATCCCTATCTCAATTTCAAGTTCCGCCTGAAGTGGAATGGAAAATACGTCGCCGCGGTGAGCAAGTGCAGTCCGCTGAAGCGGAGCACCGAGGCGACGCCGTTCCGCGAAGGCGGCGACCCAAGCTCGCCGCACATCCTCCCCGGCCAAACGAAGTTCGATCCGATCACGCTCGAGCGCGGCTTGACCCAGGATCCCGAGTTCGAGATCTGGGCCAATCAGGTGTGGAACTTCCGTGGCGGACCAGGTTCGGAGAGTTCGCTCGCCAACTTCCGCCGCAACATCACGCTCGAGTTCTACAATGCGGCCGGACAGCTGGTGTATTCCTACAACATCTACAATTGCTGGCCTTCCGAATATGTCGCGCTTCCGGAACTCGACGCCAGCTCCAACGCAGTCGCGATCCAGACGCTCGTGCTGCAAAACGAAGGCTGGGAGCGCGACACCAGCGTGACGCCGCCGCCGCCGCCCAGCTATTGATGGCCACCATGATCCCGTATCCGCTGAGCGCCGCGGAACTGCTGGATGCCGCGGCGGAATGCCGGGACAGACCGCCGGTCGAGGCGGGTGTCTATCTTGCGGCGCTTGGCGCGCGCGGTCTGTCGCTGGACGAGTCCGCCCATCTCGCGATCGGAGAGCGAGACGCGGCGCTGGTGGGCCTCTACGCCGCGATGTTCGGCTCCCGTCTCGATCTCGCGGCGAATTGCCCTTGTTGCGCGGCGAGGCTCGACGTCAGTCTGACCACCGATGCGTTGCGCGTCGAACCGCAGATGGACGCTCACCCCGTGGTGGAGATTGGCGGGAGGCGTTTCAAGGTGCGGCCAGTGAACAGCGAAGACTTGGCGGCGGTCGCCGATATCCCCGATTCCGGGGCCGCGCGCGCGCTGCTGGCGCTGCGGTGCCTCGTGCCTGCCCAAGGAGAGATCGTGCCCGACGCGCTTTTCGACGACCAGGTCGACGCTGTGGCGGCAGCGCTCACGACGATCGACCGGGGGAGTGACTTTTACGTGCCGCTCACATGTTTCGCATGCGAAGCGGCTTGGGACGCGCCAATCGACATCGCGCGCGTCCTCGCGACCGAGATCGGAGCCGCGGCGGACACGCTGATGGACGATATCCACGATCTCGCGCTCGCCTACCATTGGAGCGAGGAGTCCATTCTCGCGCTCGCCCCGGCGCGGCGGAGCGGCTATCTTCAGCGGCTTCGCGGATGAGCGATATTCTTTCCCGCTTGGTCGCGCGCGCGCAGGGCAGCGCCATCTGCCTTGCGCATCGCGTCCGCTACCGCTTCGCGCCCGCCGACGCGCCTGTCGGGGTCTGGTCTGGGCGCCTAGGCGACGACGCGCCTGCCGAGCCGCTCGCGACAGGGACGGGAGTCGAGCGTCCGGCGCAGCCGCGCGCCATTGATCGCGGAGCGGAACCGGGGGCAATGCCTGGACCGGTGCAAGTCGGCCCGGACGATCCGCACCAAGTCAGGCTCACGCCGCGGCAGCCGGACGCCACCGTGGTCATGGCGCCGTCTGGCGCGTTCGAAGCGCCTGCCTCCTTGGAGGGGAAGCCCGCGCCGGCGACTGGACGCAGGACCTCGCCTCATGGCGCGTCGCCGGCGGCGCGCGGTGGCGGCCCCGCGCCATCGGCTCAAACGGCTCTCCAGCCGGCTGTGCAGCGCGTGGCCGGCGCGGCGGCGCCGAGCGAGACCACGGCGTTTCCTGCCGGTGCCGAACAGGCCATGCCGAGCGCCACCGCGATCGGCGCCGAAGACCGCGCATCGCGCAAAGCGAGTGAGCCCCGGGAAAAATCGGCGGCTGCGAAGCCGATGTCGGGGCCGACATCCGATCTGGCTGCGCCCAAGGCTATCCCTCGAACCTCGCCCATCGCCGGATCGCCGATCGAACGCGCGACGGCGCCTGTCGCGCAGCTGCGGGCCGAGTCGGTGTTTGCCCGTCCGACAGCGGGAGCCGGCGGGGCGCGATCGGGGTCGGCCGATGTCGGGACATTCCCGTCGACGCAAGCGATCGGCCCCGGGATGCCGGCGGAAAACACATATCGATCGCCGGCCGCGCACGCGGGCGGCGCACCGGAGCCGCGGCAGTTCGAGCGCCAACCCGTCCTGCCCGCGGCGAGCGTTGAACCGGCGCCAGCGCGGGTCACGCTCGAGACTCCTCTGTCGACCGATGTCGGGACTTCGCCATCGACGCCAGCCGCCAGCCCGGGAATGGCGGCGGAGCCTTCTCGTCGACCGGCGGCAGCGCAACGGTTCGAGCGGCTGCCCACGACGCCCGCGGCGAGCGCTGGACCGACGCCCGCGCAAGCCGCGCTCGAGACCCCTCCGCCGGCAGATGTCGGGACCTTTCCGCCGGCGCCCGCCGCCAGCCCGGGAATGGCGGCGGAGCCCTCTCGTCGACTGGCGGCAGCGCAACGGTTCGAGCGGCTGCCCATGAAGCCCGTAGCGAGCGCTGGACCGACGCCCGCGCAGGCCACGCTCGAGACCCCTCCGCCGGCAGATGTCGGGACCTTTCCGCCGGCGCCCGCCGCCAGCCGGGGGATGGCGGCGGAGCCCTCTCATCGATCGCCGGCGGTGCAACGGTTCGAGCGACTACCCGCGAAGCCCGTGGCGAGCGCGGGACCGACGTCCGCGCGGGCCACGCGCGAGACCCCTTCGTCAACTGATGTCGGGATTTTCCCGCCGGGGCCAGCCGCCGGGCCGGGGATGGCCGTGGAGCGCTCTCATCGATCGTCGGCCGAGCGTGCAGGCGGCTTCTCGGAGGCGTCATGGTTCGAGCGCCAACCCATCCTGCCCGCGGCCGCCGCCGGTTCGACCCGAGCGTGGGCCGCGCTCGAGACCCCTTCACCGGACGATGCCGGGACTTTGCCGCGGGCGCCCGCCGCCGGACCAAAGATGGCGGTGGAGCCCTCTCATCGATCGTCGCCGGCGCAGCGGTTCGAGCGACAACTCGAGAAGCCTGCGGCGCAGGCGGAACCGACATCGGCTCGGGGCAAGCTCGACAGCCTTCCGCCGGCGCCAGCCGCTGGACCAGAGGTCTCCCATCAATCGCCGGCCGAGCGCGCACACGGCGCGCCAGATGCGTGGAAGTTCGAGCGGCGCCCCACGAAGCCATTGACGGGCGCAGGACCGACGCCAGCGGGGCCCCGGATCGAGCAGGCTTCGCCTGCCCGGCGCGGCGCGCATGCCCCTGCCGCGGATCGCGTCGTGTCGTCGCCTGCCGGCGCGGGACATCCCAAGGCGCTCGGCCGGCACGGCTCAGGGTGGTCGCCGTCATTGTCGGAGCAATTCCCGCCGTTCTCGGATCGGGGGGGCAGCCGTCCCGAACCCTCGCGCCCGGCCGCGCCGCCGCCGCCAGCCCCCGACGAAATCCATATCGACATCGGCCGGATCCAGATCGAGCTGCCGCGCACGCAGACGCCGCGGACTCAGAGGATGCCGCCCGGGCCGCCGCCGCTTCGGGGAAAACCGCGCGGAGGGCCCGACGGATGAACACGGGCTTTTCGGTCGCCGCGGTGACTGTCGCACTCGCCGATCGCTTGCATGAGTTGATCGGCGACGCCGTGCCGGGCGCGCGCGTGACGACGCTCAATCCCGGCTCCGAGTCGTTGCGCGGCGGCGATCCGATCGTGAATCTCTATCTCTTCCGCACCACGCGCAACGGCTTTGTTTCGAACTACGACCTGCCCACCCGCAATGCCGCCGGCAGGCCGCTCGTGTCGCCAGTCGCGAAGCTCGATCTCGACTACATGATCTCCTTTTTTGGCGACGATGCGAAGCTCGATCCACAGCGCTTGCTTGGGCTGGTGGTCGGTGGTCTCAACGCCGAGCCCTACATCAAGCGCGACGCGCTTCGTGCGACGATCGCATCGACCCCATGGCTCGGCGGCGGGCCCGCTTCCGAGACGCCGAGCGAAGAGATCCGCGTCACGCCGCTCGACATGCCGGCCGATGCGATGGCGCGGCTCTGGTCCGAGTTTGTGCACGTGCCCTATCAGCTGACCCAGCTTTACACGGTCACGCCGGTGTCGCTCGTGACCGTGCTCCCGGTCGAGCCGGTGCTCCCGGTGCGACGAATCGGATTGCGCGCGACGCCATCGAGCCGCATCGCGATCAGCTCGATCGTGAACGCCGCCGATCCCAGCCTGCCGCTGCAAGGTGGAAGGCCGATGGCGATCCGCCTGGTCAATCCGGGCCAGCCAGATCTCGTGGTCAAACTCAACGGTGTCGCCGCGAGGGGCGTCAAGGTTGGTTTTGACGCCGACGGCTTCGCCGCCCTACTCGTCGATCTGACCGTCGGCCAGCAGGCGCCGCTCGCTGCGGGGCCGCTCACGGTTCAGGTGATCCGTACGACGGCAGAAGGCGACGCGGTCCTGGCGCAATCGCATCTCGTGCAGACATCGATCGTCCCTTGCTTCGCGCAGCCGCCAACCGTCGGGAATGGGCGTCTCGCAGCGTCGATGGCGTTGCCGGTCGCGCCCGAATCCGCTGCGAAGGTGTTGCTGTTTCCGCATGGCGCGCCACAGCTGCCATCGCGCAGCATTCCCTGCCAGCCGCGCGCCGCGCCATCCACCAGCCTCTCCGCGTCGCTCTCCGGCGTTCCCGCGGGCAAGTATCTGGTCAGCGTGGAAATCGATCGCGTGGCGACATTGCTCGATTTCTCGGGCGAGGCCTATACCGGCCCGGTGGTCGACGTGTCGGCGGCGAATTGAGGCATGGTCATGATCACGCCGCACGTCCAGCGATTTCAGGAGGCTTTGGAAGCGGTGTCGCGGATGCTCGAAAGCTATTCGCGCCGGCGCGCCCGCACCGACGCCACGTTGACGCCGGCTCCCGCCGCGGCGGGGCTCGGTCCGCCGGTCGAGGGATCCGCGCTGGATGCGATGGCGGATTGGTTCGGTCTGACGGAGTTCGAGGTTGCCGTCGTGGTGCTCGCCGCCGGAATGGAAGTTTCCCCCGACCTCGCCAATCTCTGCGCGCTCGCACAGGGCGATCCTGGCTTGCGCTATCCGACGGTAATGCTGGCGCTGGCGGTTTTCGCCGAACTCGATGGCGCGTCGCAGGCGGCCTTCGCGCCCACCTCGCCCTTGCGGCTGTGTCGGCTGATCGTCACCGACGCGGTGCAAACGTCGACTCGACTGCAACTCCATTTGGCCATTCCGAGCGCCGTGCTGTCATTCCTGATCGGTCAGCCTGTGATGGATGAAGCCCTGGCGGAATTCATTCGAGAGGTCGAGTTCGCGCCGCAACTGCCTTCGGACGCCGCGCTCGCACGGCGGCTCGCCGCGACGTTCGCAACTTCGGGCGACGAGGCCACGATCCACCTCGTCTCATCGCCGACGCGGCGCGCGCTCGGAGTCGCGGCTGGGACCCTGGCGGAGCTTGGGTTTACACCCTTCCACCTGCCGCTCGCGCGATTGACCGCGGACGCCGAGCGACTCGGCGTTGCACGGATTTGGCGCCGCGACCGGTTCGGCCTTGGCGGCGCGCTGCTCGTTTCCTTCGAGGAGCCGCCCGCAGAGTTCCAGCTGAGCGCGCTCGATCGGCTGCTCGGCGAGGGGTCGGGACCGGCGATCCTGATCGGCGTTGGCGGGCAAACCGTAGCCGAGCGCGCGTCGCGCCCGGTCATTCGTGTCCCGCTGCCGACCGCCGATCAGGACGAAGTCGCGGGCCATCTCGCAGCCACGCTGGGGCTCGAAGCGACACCGGGACTGCGTGAAGTGGCGGGTCGGTTCCGTCTGCCGCTGTCGACGCTCGACAGTTGTGCGGTGATCGCGCGCGCCGAGGCGCAGGCCGAGCAGTCTCCTGCGCCGATCGAGGCGATTCTGCCGCGCCTGTTGCCGCTGCTGCGCGACCAAGCAAGAGAGGCGATGGGCGGACTCGCCGACCCGATTCCCGTGCGAATGTCGCTCGACGACCTGATCGTTCCCGACTCGGCGCGGGCGGTGCTCAACCAGATCGTGGCGCGTCAACGCAACCGCGCGCTGGTGCTCGACGGGTGGGGTTTCCGAGAATCGGGCGGAGGCCCGCAGGGGATCAGCGTGGTGTTCGCCGGCTCGAGCGGCACCGGCAAGACAATGGCGGCCGAGGCGATCGCGCATGCCCTCGAACTCGACCTGTTCCGGGTGGATCTGTCACGGGTCGTCGACAAATATATCGGGGAGACCGAGAAACGTCTGGCCGCGCTGTTCGACGCGGCGGATTCGACCGATGCGATCCTGCTGTTCGACGAAGCCGACATCCTGTTCGGTCGCCGCACCGAGGTCCGCGACAGCCGCGATCACTACGCCAATCTCGAGGTCGGCTATCTGTTGCAGCGGATCGAGACTTTCCGGGGCGTCGCCATCCTGACGACCAATCTGCCCAATGCGATCGACGAAGCCTTCTCGCGTCGTTTCGCCTTCACCCTTCACTTCGAATTCCCCACGCTCGACGAACGTCGCGAGATCTGGCGTCGAGCCTTTCCCGCCAAGGCGCCCACGGCCGAACTCGACTGGGACAAGGTCGCCCGGCTATCTCTATCGGGCGGGCAGATCCGCCTCGTCGTCGTCAATGCGGCGATGCTCGCGGCCGAGGAGGGCCATGCGATCGGCATGTCTCACATCGCTCGAGCGCTGATCAGCGAATATAGCAAGCAGCGCCGCCGCGTGCCGCCTGCCGAGTTCGAGGGGTGGCCGATATGAACCCTCAGGGGCGGATTCGTTGGACGCCGTTTGCCCGGCCCATCCAGGCGGCGCTGCGCGAGAACCGCGCCATCCGCGCCGCGCTCGCGCAGCTGCGCCCCGCCGACGCCGCGCACGCGCGCAAAGCTATCGCCGCGGCGATCGCCGAGCGGCTCGAACGCCAGGGGCGGCTCAAATGAGCAACCCCTATCCGAACAGCCCGAAGGTCCTCAAGGCCGCGCTGATCAGCATGGGCGCCACGATACCGACGCCGCGTCTGATCATGTTGCAATACAATCCCGCCGAACTCACGCGCCAGCTCGCGCCCGACTTCGAGAAGATCGGCGACACGCCGACGGGCGCCAATTTGTTGGCCGGCCCGGCGATCGAAACGATCCAGATGACCGCGCGGATCAGCGCCGTCGACCAGCTTCAGGCCAATGACGCAACCGCAATCGCATTCGGCATCCACCCGCAGCTCGCGACGCTGGAGCTGATGCTGTTCCCGAGCGCCAGCTCGATCGTCCAGGGACTGGCCGAGATGGCGCTCGGCGTGCTCGAGATCGTGCCGCCGGAGACCCCGCTGACGGTGTTCGTCTGGGGGCCACGGCGCGTGCTTCCGGTGCAGATCACCAGCTATAGCGTGAATGAGACCTTGCATGACACGCGGCTCAATCCGATCGACGCGGAAGTGACGATCAGCATGAAGGTGCTCACCTATCAGGATTTCCAGCCGACACAGGCCGGCTATTTCCTCTATCTCGCCAATCTGGCCGAACGCGAGCTGATGTCTACCCTGGGCGCGGTGCAAAGCGGGGCGAGCGTCATTTCCGGAGCTCTGGGGCAATGAGCCAGCTGCGCCGCTATCCGCTCTCGATCGACAACGCCGCGCCGGGCAAGCTGGTGCGCATACGCACGCGCGCGGTCACGAACGTCGCCGGCGGAGGCGATGGCGCTTCCGGCGGCAAGGGCGCGGGCACGATCAAGCTCGCCTATCTCGGCCGCACGTTGCTCCCGCTGCCGAGCACGATCAAGCGGCAGTCGACGTACACGATCCAGGCCGGCGATCGGCTCGACAATGTCTCGACAAAGCTTCTCGGCGATCCATTGCTCTACTGGATGCTGCTGGAGGCCAACGGGATCAGCGATCCCGCGCTGCTTTGCTCGGTTCCCGGCCGAAAGATCATCGTCCCCGCGGCGGTGGGGCAGGGAAAAAGCCCGTTCGACGAGCCGACGGCCGCTCGGCGAACCACGGCGCCGGCGCCTTTCAAAAACTCCGACGACAGCGAGGAGAGTCCATGAGCTTTCCCGTCGGCGTCCAACTCACCGTGCTGGCCGGCAACCAGGAGGCGCCGACGCCGATCGGCCCGCTGCTCGCCGAGTTGCTGACCGAAACCGAAGTGGTCGAAGTCGCCGACGGGCAGTCTCTGTTCCGACTGACCTTCGGGGCGCAGCGGGAATGGGACGGAGCCGGGCCGGAGGTCGAGGTGCTGAACGACGGACGCCTTTCACCGGGCAACCGTGTGCTGGTGATCGCGATGCAGGCGGCGTTGCCGACAGTGCTGATCGACGGGCTCGTCACTGACGTCTGGCTTGATCCAGGCAAGAATCCCGGGGCGAGCCGCATCGTCGTGAGTGGCGCGGATTTGAGTGTCGCAATGGACATCGAGGAAGTGATCAAGGGCTATCCCGACATGGACGATGAGATGATCGTCCTGGAAATCATGGCCCAATATGAGCGGTTCGCGATCGTGCCGGAGACCATCCCGCCGACCGAGTCCGACTTTCCGACGGCGCTGCAGCGCACGCCGATCCAGCACGGCACGGATCTCGATTACGTCTACCACCTCGCCAATCGCTACGGCTATGTTTTCACGATGCGCGCGGGACCTGCGCCGTTCACCAACACCGCCTATTGGGGGCCTCCGAAACGCGTCGGCGTGCCGGCGCCGGCGCTCACCGTGGGGGACTCCACCTTCGCCAATGTCGATCAATTGACCTTCGGCTGGAACGGTCGCGCCGCCTTCCAGGTCTTTGGACTGATCCCCGGTCCGCTCGAGGAAGACCCGGCTCTGCCGATCGTCACGCTCGAGCCCACGGTGCTGCCGCCGCTGGCGTTGAGAAGCCCGTTCCCGCTGAGCTCGCTGCTCGGCCAGAAATTGCCGACCGGATCGGGCGGGTTCAGCGAGATCAAGGCGATGGGATTCGCGCAAGGGCGCGTCAACAATTCCTCGACGAAAGTCGCGCAGGCCGAAGGCGTGCTGGACGTCAAGCGCTACGGAGCGATCCTGCGGAGCGGCGGCCTCGTGGGGCTACGCGGCGCAGGGACGAGCTTCGATGGAATATGGAGCGTCGAGAAGGTGACGCACAAGCTGCGCCGCAATGAATACAAGCAGTTGTTCGTGCTTGGCCGCGACGGTGTCTATCCGCTGGAGCCGCTGGTGTCGCCATGAGTGACCGCAAACAGGCGAGGGGGCAATGAAACCGTTCTGGGGAAAGTACCGCGGGACCGTATTGGACAACGATGACCCGTTGATGCTGGGCAGGCTACAGGTCGCGGCGCCGCAGGCGCTGGGCGAGGTGCTGACGGCTTGGGCGATGCCATGCGTGCCCTACGCCGGCCTCCAGGTCGGTTTCTATATGATGCCGCCAGTCGGCGCGGCTGTCTGGGTGGAGTTCGAGGGCGGCGATCTCGATTATCCGATCTGGTCCGGCTGCTTCTGGCGAGAGGGCGAGCGCCCGCTCGAGGCAGAACTGCCGACCATGCGGATGATCCAAACTGCGTCATGCAAGCTGGTCTTCAACGACTTGCCCGGCGAAGGCGGATTTACGCTGAGCGTGATGGATCCGGCAGTCACCGTGCCGATCACGATCAGCGCGTCGAGCGAGGGGGTCTCTATCACGCTTGCGGAGGTTAGCATCGGCATGACCGAGGCCGGCGTCACGATCACCGCCGAGCCGGCGACGCTCGCACTCGATGTCGCCGGGGTGACGCTCGCGCACGGATCGGCCATGATCAGCGCGGTCGAGCCCGAAGTTTCGATCAATGAAGGATCGCTGACCGTGTTATGAGAAGTCGATGTCGCGATTGACCGCGCCAGCAGGAATTGGCAAACTGGCGCTTGGTCCGGATCAAAATTGCCATGCGGACGCCAAGCAATGACCGGCTATCTGAGTTTTCCTTATCAGATCGACGCTTCGGGACAGACCGCGACCACGGATCTTGCGACATATGTCCAAAACCTGATCCTGCTGGTGCTCGAAACCGAGCCGGGCGAGCGGGTCAATCGTCCCAATTTCGGCGCCGGGCTCAAGTCGCTGGTGTTCGCGGGCATGGACAATGCGCTCGCCAGCGCGGCCCAGACGCTGGTGCGCAGCAAGCTGATCCAATTCCTCGGCGATGCGATCAGCATCAACACCCTCACGGTGACGCTCAATCGCGAGGAAGTCGAGGTCGACTTGACCTATTTCGTCACGCACACCCAGCAACTCGCCGCGACGACGATCACGGTGTCGCTTCCGGGGATCGGATCGGCTCCATCGGGCGGCGCGGCGCGCGCGAGGGCGCGGATCTGCGACACATGAGCGCCGATACTCTCAAGGTGATCCGTTCGCGACTCGTCGGAGCCCGGCTCGAGGTGACCCTCGAATGTCCGCAAGATGTGAACCGCGCCTCTATCGAGGCGGCGACGATCGTCGACACCTTCGGGCGGTGGGTCACCTTCGACACCGTGACGCCAGAATCCGACGACGGGGCCAGCATCTTTGTGATCGAAGGGACTGCGTCGGTCACGGATCCGGAGGCGGATCCGCCATCCTTCCTACTCACCGTCTCTGGTTATTCGACCTGGTTCGCGCCAGCTTCGCCGCGAATGGTCGCGCCGGGCGCCGAGCCGAGTAAACCACCGCCGGGCGCCCCGTCGATCGATTATCTCGGTCGCGACTACATTCATTTCCTGGCGATGATGCACTCGCGGGTGTCGCAGATCGTCGAAGAAGATTCCGCCTGGGCGCTCGATCACCTCGCCGATCCGATGACGACGATTCTCGAGACGTTCGCCTATGCTGGTGACCACCTTTCCTTCCGTCAGGACGCAGCCGGCACGGAATCCTATCTCACGACCGCGCGCCGGCGACTGTCGCTGCGACGCCATGCGCGGCTGCGCGACTACGAGGTCAACGACGGCTGCAATGCGCGCACGGCGCTGGTTTTCGCAGTTCAGGCCGATGGCTTGCTGCCGGCGGGGTTGCAAGTCGTGACGCCGCAGCCCGGACACACCGAAGTGATCCTGCCGACGCCTGCCGCGCTCGTCGCAAGCACCGCCGTGTTCGAGACCATGCACGCGCAACTCGTCTCGCCGCGGCTCAACGATCTCGGCCCGGCGCTGGCGCAGGGCGACGCCTATACGCTCCCCGTCGGCTCGATCGAGCTGACGCTCCAGGACGCTAGCCTCGGACTCGTTCCCGGCCAGTTGATCGTGCTGAGGCAGCTCGCGGCGCCCGAGGGCATGGCTTCGCCCTTCGGCGCACAGGTATTGCGGCTGCTGAAGGTGGAGGAGGTCGAGAGACCGGGCGGCGTGGTCGTCACGGTGCTGGCCTGGCATCCCGAGGATGCGCTGACGGCGCCGCTCACCATTCCGCCGGCCAATACCGAGGGCTCGGTCTCCCTGTTCGGCAACGTGGCGCTCGCCGATCACGGCCAAACCTTACCGGCGCCGCTCAGTCCGAACGAAGTCCCGTCGGCCGGCGCTTACGCGCCGACGGTTCTCGTCGAGGATGTCGTTTCGGCCTCCCCACTCCCGCACATCGCCAGCGCTTTCGATGGCACACAGGATCTGGTCACGGCCAGCTTGATGGTGGAGTCGGCCAGGGCAAGCCTCAACCCCGATCCGCGCACGGCGACGCCATGCATCGCGATGAGCTCCGAGCGGCCCGGAATGACCGGGGTCACGGACGATTGGAACGCTCGGCGGGATCTGCTTTCGACCGCCGCGACCGGCCGCTCGTTCGCCGTCGAGCTGGAACAGGGATTCGGGGGTGCCGATCGCCGTCTCAATCTGCGTTTCGGCGACGGCGGGCTCGGCTATGCCCCGGCGCCGGAAACCGTCTTCACCGCGACCGCGCGGACGGGTGGCGGGCAGAGCGGACGGGTGCGCGCCAATTCGCTGCTTCAAGTGATCGGACCCGCGCCGCTGGTCGACTGGGTCACCAATCCACTCCCCGCCTTGCCGTCCCCCGGGGAGGAGTCCGAGGCGATCCGGCTGTTCGCCACGACGGGTTTTCGAACCAATCTTCGTGGCATCGCGCCCGGGGATTGGGAGCGCTTGGGTTTGGCGGACCCGCTGGTGGCCGAAGTCCATGCATCGCCGGGTCCGCATCCCTGCACGGTCGGGCTCGTGACGCTCGAGACCGCGCCCGACGGCGTCACCTTCCCGGTCGCGAAGGCCCGGTTGATGCGATATGCGGTTCTCGGCGCGCCGCCTTCGATCGAGCCGTGCACCGACGTCGCAATCGATGTTGCGCTGGTGGTCTATTGCGATTCCGGCGCGAACATCGGCGCCGCGCGCGAGCGGCTGCTGCAGCGCCTCGGCTCCGGTTCGTTGCCCGACGGTTCGCCGGCCTTCTTCAATCCTGTGAACTGGCCGCTTGGCCGTCAGGTCCTGCTCGACGAACTGGTTGATGCGATCGAGGCCGATTCCTCGGTTTCGTTCGTCGTCGCCGACCCGCGGTTCGATCCGAGGGTCGTGTTCGCGCCAGTCACCGGCGGAGACGAGACGGCGACCAACGTCGCCCGGGGCCGCATCGAGATCGGCCCCCATCAGCGGGTGCGCGTGGGCAACGACGTTTTCGATTCGGCGTCGGGCAGCGTTCGACTCTATGTCGTGGCGGCGTCATGACCGACGAAACCTCCGAGGCCCCGCTCTCCGCGAAGCTCGGCGATTACGCCGGCTTCAAGGCCGAGATGTTGGCGCTGATCCCACGTGTCGTGGTCGATGTCGGCGGTGGCGGGGCGACGCGCCCGCTCATACGGCTCAATCTCGGCGTGCCGACCGATCCGACCCTGGCGATGGTGGACGCGTTCGCCGCGCTCGCCGACATCATGTCCTTCTATCAGGATCGTGTGCTCAACGAAGGGTACCTCGGCACGGCGATCGACTATTCGAGCTTGGCGCTGCTGGGACGCAGCATCGGCGAGAGTCCGGGCGTATCGATCGGCGCGACGGCCGAAATTGCGTTGTTCGCCCAGCCCGGGCCGCCGGTGCTCGTGCCCCGCGGCGCCGCCGTTCAGGCAAACCCGCCCAAGCCAAGAGGCGGCGCATCGGGCGCGAACAGCAGCGCGGCCGCCGCTACCGCTGCGCCGCCGACCTTCGAGATTGCGGCCGAAGTGACCGCCGATCCCACGCTCAACCAGCTTACGCCGCTCCAGACCAAGCCGCCGCATCTCGACCCCGAGACCGAGAGCCTGTTGATCCAGGGTGTGGGCCTTGGCCTTGCGGTTGGCGATTTCATGCTGCTGGTCCGCCGCGGCAAGCCGACGCAATGGGTGCGATTGACGGTGTTCTCGGTGAGCGAGAACCACGTGCTCGCGACCACCATCGTCGGCATCGGATCGAAGCTGCGGTCACAATGGACCGCGAGCGGCTGCACCGAGCCCTTGCCGAGCAACGCGGCGGAAGGGCTCGAACTCTACGCGCTGGATCTCACGTGCCGGCTGTTCGGCTACAATGCGCCGCCCTGGTCGACGCAATCGGCGGCGGTGCGGCGCGCGAACACGCCGATCGGCGTGTCGCCTGCCGAATTCAGCGAATGGCCCGGGTTCGAAATCGATCTCGACGATCTCGATTTGCAGGCGGTCTATTCCAAGGTGCTCCCGGGCAGCCAGTTCCTGCTCGAGACGCCGGAGGACAATACGCTCGGGGTGATCGCCTCGGTCGCGCGGCTGAACGTCTCCGAGTTCGGTTTGACGGGCCAGGTCACGCATGTCGGACTTGAGCCGGATCCCGCGGTTCTGCCCACGGGCGTGGCGCTGATCCCGTCGCGCACCGGCGTCACCGCCAGCCTGCTCGCAGACGGACGCGTGTTGCTGGTCGGTGGAATCGGCGAGGAAGGCGTGCTCGACAGCGTCGAGATCTACGATCCAGCGACCGGCCTGCTGAGCCAGGTCGCGACGCTTCCCTCAAAGCGCGGACTCCACACCGCGACGACCATCCAAGGCGTGATCTATCTCGCCGGGGGCGTCACCGGAGGCTGGAAATTCGCCACTGACATTCTGCAACTGGATCCGACGACGCTGACCTTCTCGGCGATCCCCGGCGTCACGCTCGCGACCGCGCGCCTCGACCACGCCGCCACCGCGCTGCCCGATGGCACGTTGATGTTGAGCGGTGGCCTTACGGGTGATGCGAGCGTCAGCCACCCCTCTCTGGAGAAGCTGATCGCCGCGTCGGCGCCCACCAAATCGGTCGCCGTATTCGCGCCGCTGCTGAGGGGGTGGGCGTGGGAAGCAGATATGCAGCGCGCCAGGGCCGGGCACAGCGCTTCGCTCTGCCCGGTCGTGAAGAGCGCGGCCGATGGCGGTTCGCCGAGCGCTCCACCGGTCGGATGGATCGTCGTCTATCTGGGTGGTTATGACCGCGGTGCGCTGCCCCCGGGCGAGGACGACGGCAGCCCAGCCAAGACGATCTGGAATGACGCGGAGGTCTCCGATCCGACGACATGGAAGCCCATTCCAAAACTGTTTCCGATAGAAGGCGACGGCAAGAAGGGCAGCCCGCGCTATGACCATGTCGCCACGCCCTTGCCCGGCAACAACGGCTTCCTCGTCAGCGGAGGCCAGTCGCCGACCGGTCCGGTCGGCGACGACTGGCTCGTCGGCGCTTTCGCCGACTATGCCCTGCACGGTTCGGCGGACTTTGTGGGCGTGCCTGTGTTCGCCGCCGCTCCGCAGTTGCACGACGCACGGTCGACCCATGCCGCGGCGCTGCTGCAGGGCGGCAAGGTCGTGATCGCCGGCGGCGTCGCCGGCAGCAAGGTGCTGGCTTCGGTCGAGATCTTCGCGGTGAGCGCCGGGACCAGCATTCCGTTCGACGGCGGCGCTGTGCTCGCCGCCAGCCTCGCCGGCGCACCGTTGCCACAGGCGCAGGCCTGTGCCGCTTTCCTCGCTCTGCCGGGCGACAAATTGCTCGTTGCGGGCGGGCTTGGATCGCTTCCCGACGGCTATATGAACGCCGTGGTGGCGTACGACGCCGATGTCGGCACAGTTACGTATTTTCCCGGGCCGATCCTCGCCACGCCCTACACGCTGGCGCCGGTGGGTTCGATCGGGCTGGCCGACGGAACGATCCTGATCCTGGGAGCGACGATCCCGGCGCCTTTCCCATTCTCGCCCGACGCGATGGTCGGTTTCGCCTGGACCTTCGACCCCACGACCAATCTTTCGACAATCGCGGGCGCGCCGGTGACCGCGCGTGTCGGCGCGACGCTGTCGCTCCTGTCGAATGGCTCCGTGCTGATCGCCGGCGGCATGGGCATGACCGACGAGGGCTATGCGGTGCTCGACACCGCGGAGGTCTACGACCCCAATGGCCGAACCTTTCGCCGGATCTACAACAAGATGACCATCCCGCGCTGCGGTCACACCGCGACCGTGCTCGCCGATGGGACCGTGCTGCTCGCTGGCGGCTATTTCTACCCGCCGATCGACTACGATCCGCCCGGCGTGCTCGCCACCTGGGTTCCCGCGCTCGACAGCGCCGAGACTTTCAACGTCGCGCAGCAATCCTTCTCTGCGGCAGCGTCGACGCTGCCCAAGGGTTTCGCCTTTCACAGCGCGACATTGCTCGCGAGCGGCGACGTGCTCATCGCTGGCGGCGCCACCGATTTCTATGCCGAGCGCAATTTCACCTCGGTGAGGCTGTTCCCTTCGGCTCAGGCGGCGGTGTTCAATGTTGCCGCGCAGGCGTTTGCGCTGATCTCCCCACTCGCCGCCGCGCGAGCGATGCATAGCGCGACATTGCTGACTTCCGGCAAGGTGTTGATCGCGGGCGGGGCGATCAATTCCGACATGGAGGCGACAGCTACGACCGAGCTGTTCGATCCCGCCGACTACAGCTTTGCGCCGTCGATCTTGCTTGCCGAGCCGCGCCGATCACAGGGCGCGATCGTGGTTCCCGAAGGCCTCTTGTTGATCGGAGGCGCGAGCCGGCCCAGCTACGAAATCATTCCCGCCGATGAATCCGGCCCGCAAACGGCCTATCCGCTGCGGTTCCGGCTTCCGTCGCCGGACTATCCCCTGTTGGTCTCGCTGAACGAGATCGTCACGCCGATCCCTGTCGCGGGCCGCGGCGTCTATGCCTTCGGTGGCGAGGTCGCCAGCGACGGCGCCAGCATTTGCGAGGGGATTTTGTATGACTTGGGGCTGCCTTCGCCGGATTTCGACGCACGGCGTCAGGCGCTGGTCTACACCCAGAGTCGCCCATTGTATCTGGCGCCGCCGATCGACGACACGCCGCTCATGGGTGATACACTCGTGCTGACGGGGCTCATCGACAACATCGAGGTGGGCCGAACGCTGCTGATTGCCGGCAATCCGCCCCTTGCCCAGACCTTCGGCGCCACTGGCATTGGCGGCTCACCGCTGCTGCCGACCGGAACCGTAGTCATGGTGCTGGCGCCGATTCCCAATTCTTCGCCAGATTTCGCCTGGTGGTGCGTCGAGGCGCCCGACACGGGTATGCTCTCCATCCAGACCGACCCGTCTGAATGCCCGCCTTCGGGGCTCGCGTTCTTCTCGGGCAACGGCAGTACGATTGGAAACGTCACCTCGCGGCAGTTGGCCTTGTTCACCCGACCCGTACAGAGCGAATCGATCAGGGTGACGCGCGTTCGCCGCGCAGACAACGATACGACCGTGCTGACGCTGGATCAGCCGATGCGCTATGTCTACGATCGCACGACCACCGCCGTGTACGGCAATGTCGTCGAAGCGACGCAGGGCAGCACGGTCAAAGAGGTGCTGGGCAGCGGCGACGGTCAAAAGGCCTTTCTCCAATTTCAGCTCAAACAGGCGCCGCTGACCTGGCTCGAGGAGCCCGACGGCGTGATCGCGCCGCAGCTTCAAGTGATCGTCAACGGTATAGTGTGGAGCTGCGTCGAGGCGCTGGGTGACTGCAGGCCAGAGGAGCGCGCCTATCAACTCACCCAGGACGCCCAGGGTCGGGCGCTCATCCAGTTTGGCGACGGAGCCCGCGGAATGCGTCCTCCGACAGGGCAGAACAACATCACGGCGACCTACCGCGTCGGCGCCGGACCCAGCGGCAACGTGCCCGCCGGCGCCCTGACGCGTCCTCCCCTCAACGTCGGGGGTATCAAGGGCGTGCTGAACCCCGTCGCCGCGAGCGGCGGGATCGGCGCGCCGCCGCGCGCCGCGCTGCGCAGTCAGATTCCGATCGGCGTTGCGGATCTCGGCCGGATCGTGACCCGGCACGACATGATGACCTTCGTGCTCAATCGCCCCGAGATCGGCGCCGCGACGATTTCCGAAGTCGCGCCCGATGACGGCCGACGCACCAAAACCAGCCTGATCACCTTGGCGGGGCCCGAGAATGCCGTGCCCGACGAGACGTCGCATGCTTTCGTATCGCTGAGCGCGGCATTCGCCGCGGCGCTGGCGAGTGGTGCGGCGCTACCGTATCGCCTGCTTCCCTTCGAGCCGCTGCCGTTCAAGGTGAAAGGGACTTTGACGGTGGCGAAGGAGAGCGACATCCAGCAGGTGCAGAGCACGATCAACGCTGTGCTGCGCGCAAGATACGGTCTCGGCGCGATGAGCTTCGGTCAGGCCGTACGAGCGATCGAAATCGAGGAATTGATCCGCAAGCGCGTCCCGACGATCAAATCCGTCGTCGTGACCGACATCTGGGCTCCGACCGATGGCGCGCGACCGCGGCCTGTCGCCCGCGCGCGGCCTTCCCCGCTGGCGCTCTACCCGAAGGAGGCCCGGCTCCAACCGCCGACGGGCGCGCAGATTCTCTGCCTCAGCGCCGACGCCGACGCCGTGGGGTTCGAGCCCCCCTCGTCATCCGGGAATCGGGAGGAGGCGGCGTCATGACGACGGGGGCCGACGACGAGAGCGAGAACGCGCTTTACGAACTGCTGCCCACGATCTTTCGCCAGCAGGATATCTCCCAAGGTTATCCCCTGCTCGCGCTCACCAAGGTGTTCGATCATATCCGCGCCCGGCTTGCCGTGGGCGTCTCCGAACTGGAGCAGGATTGGTTCATCGAGACCTGCCCGCTCGACTATGTGCCGCTGATCGGCGGGCTGCTCGGACTGGAAATTGCGAAGCCGGTTCGCCCGGAGCACCGCGCGCTGGTCGCGGATGCGCTCGCCTTCCGAAGGCGCAAGGGGATCGCCGCGGCGCTGCCAAGGCTCGTGCGCGACAGCAGCGGCTGGTATTCGCTTTATTCGCCGGGCGCGCAGACGCCTTGGGCGACCTGGCCGCTCGCCGACGCCTCCCTGCCCCCCGCCGAGTCGGAAGTGGGGCCGTTGGGGCTGCTGCGCATCTGGCGGCTGCCGGTCTTCGCGGTGATCGGGGCCACCCCTGCGCCCGCGGCGGCGACCAATTATCATTACTTCAATCCGCTGGGCATGGACCAGCCCCTGTTCAACCTGCCCAACACGCCGCTCGACTGGGTCGCGGCGCCTCCGGTGACGGCGCTGCCGGCCCAGTTGACGGTGGCGATGCTCGCCGCCGATCTCGCGCGCTACGCGGCGATGTGGCCCGATCCGAGCGAAGGGCCGCCCAATTCCCTGCTCTACGGTCCCGCGCGCGGACTGGTGATCCGCACGCAGAGCGGTTCCGGTTCCTGGACGGCGTTGCGGCCGGGGCAGATCCGCGCAATGTCGCTCGCCGGCTATCCTCTTGCCGCTCCCGACTATCCCGTGCTCGAAGGCGGGACGATCGATCTCGCCCTGGTCAGGGCGGTCACCACCGACCTCACGATCACTTTCGGCGACGCCACTGCCGAGCTTTCGGTTGACGTGCCGGCGACGCCGACCATGAGCGAACTCGTCGCGTTGCTTCAGACCGCCGTAGAAAATGCGACCGTCGTCGCGGGCGCGCGGGTGACCGCCACAGCGGTCGAAGCACTGAGAGTCGGGGCCGTCGGCAATGCGCTCGTGATCGTGCCCGGCATGTCCGCGACGGAGCCGCTGACGATCGGACCAACCCAAGCGGGCGGCGCCAATCCTTTGTTGCTCGCCGGATCGGCGCGCCTCGGAATCGCCGCGGCGACGCTGTCGCTCACGCCGCGGCTGATCGGCCTGCTCACCGGCGCGCCGCCGGGCGCTGTGATGGCCTTCACGGCGCCCGCGGGCCAGGTGCTCACGACGCCGTTGCCTTTCGCTCTCGGTTCGGAGACTCCGGCGGCGGTCGCCCAGGCGTTCGCCGCCGCGCTGCCGAATTGCTTCGTCTGCACTGCGGGCGATCAGGTCGTGATCGTGCCGCCCGGCGCCGTGTCGGCGCCGCCCGAGGCGGCGACGGCGCCCGCGCAGGCGTTGGGGCTGACTCCCGCCATCGCGGTGGATCCGGAACTCGGTCTGTTCAGTTGGCCCGCGGCCTGGCCGGCGGGCGCGCTCAGCGTCGACTACGGCGTGGCGGCGCCGGGGGTGATCGGAGGAGTCGGACGGCGTCCGCCGCCGCGGCGTGCGTCCGCCGCAAAGCTCGATGACGCCGGCAATCCCGCCTGGCTCGAACAACAGCTCGGCTCATGGGGGCGATCCAAAGTCGCCGGCGCCATACTGACGCTGAAGGGGAGCGCAACGCGTCAAATCGCCAGCCAAACGCTGGCCGTCGCCGCCGGTCAGTCCCTATGGATCGTCGGCGCGGGGGGCGGGCAACCCTGTGTCGTGACCAACAAACCTGGCTTGCTCTCGCTGCTCGGTCCCCCGCCGGCCGCCGATCCAGCCTCGCGCGCGAAGCCTGGCGCGATCACCATCAGCGGGGTCACGCTCGAGGCGTCGATCGCCCTCGTCGGCGGGGCGCTCGAACTCGCGTTGCTCGACGCCACGCTCTATCCGGGATCGGCGCCGCTGGCGCTCGCTGCATTGCCTCAAACGCCGCCATTGCCGACGATTGCGACGCTCAACATAGAGCGCTGCCTGCTCGGCCCGACCGACTTCAGCGCCATGTCGGGCCGTATCGAGATCGACAGCACCGTGCTGAGCGCGTTGCCGACGCCCGATCGCTTGCTCGACGTGCTCACGCTGCCTGTCGAGGTGTCGGCGAGATTCAGCCGGCTGACGCTGATCGGCGGCGGAATGGTCTCGGGCAAGCTGGACGCTGCGGATTCCCTGTTCGACGGCGTCCTCGCCTGTTCGGGCAAGGTGTCTTTCACCAATTGCTATGTGCGCGACCTGCAATATCTGGCCGCCGGCGACGCGAGCGCGGGCGACGTCGCCGCATCTCCGGCCTCCGTGACGCTTTGCGGAACTTGCGGCAAGGCGCGGCGCATTCGGCTGACCTTTTGCCTGTTACGCCATCTCAGCCTCGCACGCGGCGGCGGCTTTTGCAGCTGCGGCAGCCCCTCCGAGGGCGAAACGCGCGACTGCTCGGGCTGCACGAACTCCGCTTGCGCCGAAGTTTGTCCGCTGGGCGCGCCGGGCCAGACATGGGAGCCCTTGCAACAGCCGCCCCTCTTCGCCGAACCCAATGCCTATCCGTTCCCCGATTTCGCGCGACTGCGGCAGGATAACCCGCCTGAGATACTGGCGGGCGCGAGCAATCGAGACGTGCTCGGCGCATACAATCTCGCGGCGCCCACCACACGCCGCATCCAATTCAAGACGGCGCTCAAATCGGGGCTGCTGCTCGGCGCGCAGCTCGATTTGCGGTTCGAGAGCTGAGCGCGCCGGTTTGGAGTGGTCCTGTCCGGTCGGACCTGCATTCGCCGAGTCTCGGCCGGGGGCAGGGCACGACGGCGACACGTCGGAATGGATCGTGCCAGGAATCGAACGGGATCAACCGATGCGATCAGGTGTCTATCTCGAATTTGTCGAGATCATCCGAGTCGATCGTCGTATTGCTGGCGCCCCTTTTTTTGATGAGAGCTTGAAGTTTCTTGTCGAGCTCTTTGGGATCCAGTTTGTAGCCGCCGGTCATGACGACATACTTTCCGTCGCTGGTGAACGCGATTCCCTTGCCGCGGTGGGGCGACATGGTCGCGGCCGCATAACTGCCGGGAGTCAGTGTCCCATCCTCGTCGAAGTTGAGATGGGTTCGATCGCTGACCTGGACGTTCACGCCCACATGCGGGCCATAATCCGGGATGTTTCCATGCAAGGCGTTCGCGAATTTCAGGAACTCCTGCGTCTCGCTCATGGCGAGGTCCATCGGCTTACCCAATAGTCTTTTGGCTTTCAGCTTCTTGCGCGCTTGTTTGACCCCGTCGAGCTGCTTCTTGACAGTCTCCTCATATTTTTTTCGTTTGGTCGAGGAGGTGATTTCCCTTTTGTTTCTCTCGAGACGTTCCTCGGTCGCAACGATCAACCGATCGCTCCAGCGGTCGAGGTCCGCCTCTTTTTCCTTGCCGGTCAAGAACCATAGCGTGTCGGTCTCGATCTGCTTGTAAGGGGCGCGGTGGGGGAGTGCGAGATTCTCGTCGGCAGGCTTGAGGCCCGATTGGTCTTCGCCGGTTTGGATCTCGCGCGTGACCGTCCCCAACCAATAGGAGTATTTGGGGAAATTGGGGCGGATTTTCGAGGTCGTGTCCTTCTGCGGGAACTCCTCTTTCAGTTTGTCGAGGAATTCGTCGGTAGTATAGTCGTTGTCGTCGTCCTCCTTCGCCCGATCGCGTATCCAGCCCTTCCATCCACGCGCGAGTTCATCGCCGATCTTGGACTCGACCTCATCGATCAACTTATCGGTCGAACGCGCGGTAGGCTTCGTGTATTCTCCCTCCAGATCGCCATCCGTGATGTTGATGACCCGCTGCACGCAGGCATGACCCGCGTAAAGCTGGGCAGGCGCGGCGACAGAGTTGGCGACACGCTCGGGCGCGGCTCCCGCGAACAGACTTGCGCCGCGCACCGCGCTCGCCCCACCGAGCCTGTCGGCCTCGCGCTCCAGGCCGGCGTCGTCGTTCACGCCAGTCCCCGCCACCTCGACCGTTGGCCGCACGCGCCCTTGCGCCTGCTGGACGACATGCCAGGCTTCGTGCGGCAAGTGGCGCTCCTGTCCGGGCGCGAGGTGAACGTCCGCGCCGCGCGTAAAGGCCTGCGCATTCAGCCGCGCCGGCTCGGACGAGCCGAAATGAACGCGCACGTGATCCATCGCCATGCCCGAGAGCGCCTCGACTCCCGCCTTGAGCCGATCCGGCAGGCCTGTGCGGTTCGGCGTGCGATAGGCCTGGGCGTTCGCGCCGGGCGCGGGCTTGCGCTGGGCGACATCGGCAATCGGCACGCGGCCTATGTCGTGCGTCGGCGCTGGCCTTGCGGACTGCGGCGCGGAGCGCCTCAAAGGCGCGGGTGCCGATTCGCTTGCGGTCGCGAGCTTGACCCGGCGATGGATAGTCGTCCACATCGTCCTCTCCGTCGCCAACGCCAATAGCCGCCTTGCATTACGATTTGTAGTCGTCGCTGTCGTAATCACTCACGTCAGAACCCGAGTCGTAATCCTCTATTTTTCGCACACTGGCCAGAAGTCGTTTTAGTTTCCGCCGAAGGGCTTTTTTAGTATCCCTATCCTTGGTGGCCCGGAGTAGATCCAATGCATCCTTGATTTCTTTCGGCGTCGTTCGTTTCTTGCGATCGGCGGTTTGAGAGCCGATTTCAAAATTCGGGAAACGGGTTGCAGAGTCCTCCAGAATATGCGCGTTGCTGAAGACCTGCTGTTGCCGCATCCGGGCTGCTTCGTCCACCCTGAGACCGCTGCCGCTGACCGCGCCACTGAACTCCACGTTGGACATGCGGCTGTCTATCGCAATGGCCTCCGATAAACTGGTTTGTCCTTGCGCATACAAGTCGCGCTTCAACGCCACCATGGCGCTGGTCTGTGGCACCCGTTTGATTTCGAGATCCGTGAGAGTGTTGTTGGCGGGGCCGCGGATGTCGGCGCCTTTCTTCAGAGCGCCCCGATAGGCGCCGATATCGTCACCGATTCTGATGGGCCCATATCCGAAGGGACCGAGGGTGCTTGCATCGACGCTGCGGTCGCCTGCCGTTTCGTATGCGTATGTGTAGATGGGGACGCCATGGAAATCGAACGCGACCCGTTTCATTGTATTGCTTTGCCCGAGAGCCTCGAACACATAGGCAGGGATTGTCGTCTCGCTCACTTCGTCTGACCCGATATCGGCTGCGGGCAACGCTTCGAGTTCGGCTTTCGTCCTTTTGAATTCGTCGGTAGATTGAATATATTTACTTACAGACTTGCTCGCTTTTTTCGACTCGTAGGCAATCGTGCGCGCTCTTTTTTTTGTAGGCTCGTCGACGCCGGTCAACAGTCCAGTAATGACGCGATCCTGTTCGTCCAGCCGCGCCCTCTTTTTTGCGCCGCTGGAGAGGCTCTTGAAGGCGTCGATGATGGCGTCCCAGTTCGTATACGACGTCGTTTTGGTTTTGTCTTTTGCTTCCGCCCGAGCGTCCGTTTGCCATCCCTTTCGGAGCGTTACGGATTTTGCTTTTGCCTCCTCCGCAACCTTGCGAACCAAATCGTTCGGGGTGTGACCTGTTTTATCGTTGGGTTTGTAAAGCGTTCCACCAACGTCGACCTTCCTCTGCACGACGTTCGTCGACACTGCCCTCGCCCCGGCGACTGGGCCGCCGCCGAGGCCGGACGCCGGCTCGACCACGGCCTCGAGCCGGCCGGCGCGGTTCGGCGCGCGATAGGACCGGGCGTTCGCGCCGGGCGCCGGCTTGCGCTGGGCGACAGGAGCGATGGGCACGCGGCTGAGGTCGTGCGGCGGCGCGGACCGCGCGGTCTGCGGCGGCGGGGCGGGGCGTATCGCGGCCGCCGGGGCGTTCGCAGTTGCAGGCTTGGCGTGGCGACGGATGGCGGTCCACATGATCTGATCTTCCTCCTCGGCGTCGGTCGGCGCCAGCCGTTGCACCTTCTCCTTTTCGCAGTGTCGAACCGCCGCGACCGCATGGCCGCATCGATGGAGGCAGCATGAGCGGAGATCTCCGACCCGTCAATTTTCGCACGGCGGAAGGCCAGCGCCGGCAGATCGTCGCCGAGGACGCCGCCTGGGCCTTTGGCGATTCCTCGACTCGATTTTCCGACTTTGGCGGGCTTTCGGATAGTGCCCCCTGCGGCGGCGCCTCCTTGCTTTCGTGGGTCGTTTCAGTCGGGCTACTTCCAGCTCAACCAAGATGGCCAGGAAAAATTGAAATAGCTGAGAGAATTCTGAGCCTTTCTGATCTCTTCCTGCATTTTGACCAGCATGGTCTCTGCTTTTTTCAGATCGTCCGGCTTCTTGTTGCCCACTAGCTCCGCGATGTCTTTCAGTTGCATGGCGATCGGATCTCGTAATGACTTTGGAAGTTTGTCCGCATCTTTCGAAGCCTTGGCCAGTGGCCCCTCATCGATCTCTTTGTATCGGAGCGAAACCGCGTTGTGGTGGCTGTGTCTTTCGGTCAGGCCATGTTCGCGACGAAGGGTGTTCTCAGCCCCTCGAATGGTCACCGCTTCCTCCAGAATTCCAGAATAATCGCCAATATTAATACCGGGCGCAGCAATGGGTTCCAGATCCTGAGCCTCCACATCTCCCGAAGCGACGCCATGCAGGTTATGCAAAGCATGGCTAAGTTCGTGACCGAGGGAAATGAACACCGGCACGACGATTTCATTGCCATCTTTATCCACGCTACGCGACATCGGACCTCTCGATCCGTCGCGCAAATCGGAAGGCACGGTTATGGTGGAGGCCGTTCCCTCCCCAAACGAATAGTAATGCAAGGAGCCGTTTGTTTTGATGCGGAACCCCTTGCTCTTATCCTTTGGCGCCACCGGTTGTTTTCGCAGTTTGTGAATCGTTTTGAGCCTGGTGTTCTCATCGCCGATCGACGACAGATCGAGCTCGGGATAAAACTTATCCAGCTGCGTTTGTTTCTTAATCCAGACTTCGCTGTCTTCCTTGCTTTCCCCGAACCAAGCCTTACGGTCCAGTTTCTTGAGCGACGTTCCCTCGGGCTCATCACTGGAGGCAAGGAGTTCTTCGGCGGGAACGTCGCCCTTGGCGACGGAAAAGCCCGGACGAATGGTCACCATTCGATGGCTCCCGGTATGCGCGTTCACGTCGGCCACCAATTCGCGCCCAAAGTCCGTCCCAAGGAGACGGGCGAAGTTGGAGAGCGTCTGCATCCGGAACTCGGGATGCCTTCTTGTTCTCAGACCGTCGTCCTTGGTCGACTTGTAGATCTGCTCATCTTTGATTCGTATGTTGCCACTGCCTTTTACCAGAGACCGCCACAGATCCCTTACCTGCTTCTGCGTCTCGGGAGTCAACGAATCGAAATTTGCCACTGGTGGATCCGCGCTCCATGAATTGACCGCGCCTTTTACGAGATCCTGATGCTCACGTTGAAGTTTTGTAAGCAGACTCTTCATCTTTAGACCCGGTGAACCGTCCTCGTCCTCGAGGCTTTTAACCTTGTTTGCATCGAGCCACTCATAGATTTGATGTTCAAGCGCCGACAGCTCATTTATCCTTTCTGATATGGTCTTCGATTTGATCTTCCTGTTGTATTTCTTGACACCCTCATGGATCTTGTTCGCCGAATGATCGCGCCCCGAAAATTCGGTCGTAATCGTCTCATCGAGCTTCGGCTGGGCCACGGCGACTTGCGGAGATCGACCTGCGGCGAGCGTCGGCCCGGTGCGTTGCGCCCCGTTGGTTCGCAATTCGTCGCCACGAAAAGTTGCGCCGGCGGACGCAGCCATCGAGCCCATGGAATCGGCCTCGCGCTCCAGCCCCGCGTCGGCATTGACCGGCGCTCCGTCCGTCATCTGCAACGTCGGCGTCACCCTGCCCTGCGCCTGCTGCACAACGTGCCACGCCTCGTGCGGCAGGTGCTTCTCATGCCCTGGGGCGAGATGGATGTCCCGCCCCTGCGCATACGCGAGCGCGCCGAGGGCGGCAGGCCTGCCCGAATTGCGATGCACACGCACGTCGTCCATCGCCATGCCGGATAGCGCCTCGACCCCGGCCTTGAGCTGGTCGGGCATGCCGGTCCGGTTCGGCGCGCGATAGGCTTGGGCGTCCGCGCCGGGGGCCGGCTTGCGCTGGGCGACAGGGGCGATCGGCACGCGGCTGACGTCGTGCGTCGGCGCGAGTCGCGCGGTCTGCGGCGGCGGGGCGGGGCGCATCGGCTCGGCGCGCGGCGGCGCGGTTGCGGTCGTGGGTTCTGCGCGACGACGGATGGCGTTATGCATCCTCCAGTCTCCCGGTGGCGTCGAGACTTCGGGCGCGGCCTTCGGCTCGACGGTAGATCCGCCGATCGCAGCATCGCCGTCGGCGACCGCGATGTTCCTTCCATAAGCCGCGGGGCATCGATTTCATTTGATCCGCATGATGTAGACCAGCGCGACCCAGCCCGGCGCGGGAACCGCGAGGCTATTCAGTTGATGGTGGTGGTTGCCGTCGTTCCAGCTTTCGTGGTCGGTGGTCAGGCTGTAACGCCAGCCGTTCGAGCCTTGGTTTTCCACGACGAGGAGGTTTTGCTGATCGTCCACCGGCGGCGCCACTTGGGTGGGGCTGGTGGAGAGCGGCCCGCTATTCCATCCCTCGAGATTGTAATCCACGCAACCGCGCTGTTCATTGGGCTTCACGCTCCCCCCGGCGCCCAGCGGGAAGCGATTGGTCAGGTTCGGCGTCGGCATGCCGTCAAAGGGGCTTTCGGCGTCCTTGACGATCTCGCCGTCGCAAACGGCGAAAGCCGGCGGGAGAGCTGCTGTCATGTTTGGCGGGGGATACCAAGCGATCACCGCGCCGACCGGGACTACGTAAAGTATTTCCACCGGCTGGGTCATGGTGCACCTCAGAGCAGGCAGCAAGCGCAGCAAACTTACACGGCGGCGGCGAGCGCTGGCAAGGACACTCGACAAAATCATTATGGCTCCCACCATGGCTCGTCGAAAACGTCGAAGCCCTGCGCCACGCGCGCGGAGATGGGCCTGTCCCAAAGTTTTTGGCTTGACGCCGCGTCGAGCAAGAGGCGGCCAATTTGGTCTTCAAATTGGAGAGCCGCAAGGATTCTGGCGGTCGGTTGCCGAGAAATTGAATTGTCGCGCGGGGGACGATTTCAAGGGACGCCATTTCGAGGCCTGGCTGATCATTCAGGCGGTCGGATGGTATCTGCGCCATCGGCTGAGCTTCCGCGACGTCGAGCACGACACGATCCACCGCCGGGCGCTCGCCTGTGCGCCCGAAATCGAGAAGCAGTTACGCCAAATCCGCCGCCCGCATTGCGGCTCGATCCGCGTCGACGAAACCTGTGTGAAGGTGCGCGGCGAGTGGCGCTATCTTTAACGGGCGATCGACAAACACGGCGCTCCCGGTGGCGTCTTGCTGCCGGCCAAACGCGATCTCGATGCCGCCAACATTGATCCGAAGGCGATTTCCGATGGAACGCGGGAAGGTCCGACACCCAGCGACGTGCAACATCGCGTCTCCGAATGCTTGCGGTAAGGTATTGAAAGCGCATATTTTCAGGTCGAAGAACATGCCAGAAGTGGGCGGATTCCACGCATTCGCGACGGCGAAGCGAACGATCGCGGGCTTCGAAGCGATGCTGTGGTTGAAGAAGAGCCTGGGTTTTGCCGGGGACTGGACCGTGCGGCGGCAGAACGAATCGCGCGCGCTCCGCTTCGGACGTCAAAGGGTCGATAAGCCGTGAAAATCAGCTTCCCGGATGACTTCCGCCACCTTGGAACAGGTTTGCGACAAGCCCCGATTATCTCATCTGGAACGGCTTGGGCCGCCGCCAGCTCCGACCCATTCCCGGCCGGCCCTCACGCGGGTCCGAATGCGTCTCTCGCCCTGGTCGCCCGTTCGGGTCAGCGGGCCGAGGAAGACTGTCAGGCCTTCGGCTTCTCCCGCTCTTCGGCGGAGTCCGGCCGCACGGGTCGTTCGAATTTGCTCATGAGGCAATAGATTGCCGGCGTCGTGTAAAGGGTCAACATTTGGCTGATGAGAAGTCCGCCGATGATCGTCAGCCCCAGCGGACGACGCAGTTCGGCGCCGATGCCGGAGGCGAGGAGCAGCGGCAGCGCGCCCAGCAGCGCCGCGATCGTCGTCATGAGGATCGGACGCAGTCGCTCGGTGGAGGCGTCGATCGCGGCGTCGATCGCGGAGACGCCTGGCGTTCGCCGCACATGCTGCGCGAAATCGACGAGAATGATGCCGTTTTTCTTGACGATGCCGATGAGCAGCAGCAATCCGATCAGCGAAATCACCGTGAATTCTGAATCGGTGAACCGCAGCGCCAGCAGCGCGCCGAGTCCCGCGGAGGGAAGCGTCGAGAGAATGGTGACCGGGTGAACGAGGCTCTCGTAAAGAATTCCGAGATTGACATAGACGACGACGACAGCGCCGATGATCAGCAGCGGCAGGGCGCCGACGATCTTGCGGAAATCTGCCGCCTCACCGGCAAACTCGGCATGCATGCCGGAGGGGAGGCCGATACTCTCGACCGTCGTCTCGACGACACGGCCAGCGCTTTCCATCCGCGACCCCGGCGCGAGATTGTATGACAAGGTGATCGCCGGAAGCAGGCTCTGATGGTTGATGACCAGCGGCGCCGCGCCGGTCTCGACATGCGCGACGGAGGACAGCGGCGTGAGCGCGCCGCCCCCCCCGGCGACATAAAGACGTGACAGATCTCCCACGCCCCGACGCGCCGCTTCGCCCACTTCGAACACCACGCGATATTGATTGCGCGGCGCATAGATGATCGAGTCCTGCCGCTGCCCGAAGGCGCTGTTCAGCGCTGCGTCGATCGAGGCTGCGGAAACGCCTGTCCGTCCCGCCGCCTTGCGATCAATGACGAGATTGGCGCGCAGCCCACCCATTTCGTGATCTGTCGTCACATCGACGATTTCGGGCCTGAGGGCGAGGGCTTCCTTCAACCGCATCGCCGTCTGCTCAAGGTCGGCAAGCGAGGGGCTCGACAGGGTGAACTGGAACTGCGCCTTGCTGCGTCGAACATTCGAACTGAGTTCCTGCACTGGCGACAGATAGGTCTTCAGTCCGACGATCCCGGCGAGTCGTCCGCGCAGCCGGTTCGCGACCTCGCTGCTCGTCGCGCGCCGCTCATCGCGCGGCTTCAGCGCGATATACACATTCCCTTCGTTCAGCAGAGGACCACCGATGAAGGCGCCGACGCCCTGCACATCCTTGTCAGCGCGGATAATTTCCATCGCCTCGGTCTGCAGGCGGGCCATTTCGGAAAAGGAAACGTCGGTTCCGGCTTCCGTCGTCGCATCGATCAGCCCCACATCGTCCTGCGGCAGATTTCCTTTCGGGAGTCCCATGAAGAGTTGAATCGACAAAGCGACGCACGCCAGCGAGACCAGAGCCGCTGCTCGCGGATGGCGCAGCACGAAGCCCAGCGTGCCGCCATAGAGGCGCGCGAGCGCCAGTGTCAGAGGCATTGTGGCGCGTGCGGGTCGCGATCGTCGTGTCGAGGGCGCGACGGGGAAATGCGCTAACAAGGCGGGCGTCACGGTCAGCGACAGCAGCATGGAAAAGACGATGGCGGCTGCGAGCGTCACGGCGAATTCGTGTAGCGCCCTTCCGACGACGCCACCCATGAACAGGATCGGCGCCAGCACGGCGATCAGGGAAATGCTCAGCGAAAAGATCGTGAAAGCGACTTGCCGTGAACCGGCGTGCGCGGCCTCGAGCGGCGTGAGGCCGCTTTCCTCGTGGCGCTCGATGTTCTCGACCATCACCACGGCGTCGTCGATGACGAGGCCGACCGCGATGGTGAGCGCCATGAGCGTCAGATTGTTGAGCGAATAGCCGAAGGCCCACATCACCGCAAAGGCGCCGAGGATCGACAAAGGCACGGTGACCCCCGCCGCAAGGATGGCCGCGGGTCGCCTCAGGAAGAACCAGACGACGAAAATGACCAGAACGACTGACAGCGTCAGCGCCATCGCGGTTTCATGGATGCTGGCGCGGATGCTCTGCGTCCGATCGGAGAGTATGTCGATATCGATCCCCGCCGGAATCCACCGCTGCAATTCGGGAAGCGACGCTTTGACCGCATCGACGGTGTCGACGACATTGGCGTTCGCCTGTTTGGAAATGATCACCAGGATCGCCGGTCGCCCGTTGAACCATCCTGCCGCCAGGCGATCCCGAACATTGCGTTCGATCGTAGCAACTTCCCCGAGCCTCACGACCGAGCGGTTCTTCGAGGCGACGACGACGTTCGCGAATTCCTCCGGCGCCGTCAGCTGGTCCGTCGTCGCCAGTGAAAACGTCTGCTCGCCGCCGCCGATGACTCCGGTGGGCGTCCGGACATTGGCGCGGCGAACGATATTGGCGACCTGATCGACGCCGATCCCCATGGATGCGAGCCGCGCCGGATCGACCTGAACGCGGATCGCCGGCTGCGAGCCGCCGCCGAGCCGCACCTCGCCGACGCCGTGAAGCCGGCCGATACGCTGGGCGATCACCGAATCCGCGGCGTCGTAGATGGCGCTCAGCGGCAAGTCCTTAGAGGTGAGCGCCAGTGTGACGACCGGCATGGATGCCGAACTCGCCTTGCGGAACATCGGCGCCGCCGGCAGATCGGCGGGCAGGTCCTTGTTCGCCGCGTTGATCGCCGCCTGCACGTCGCGCGCCGCCGCATCGATGCCGCGGTCGAGATCGAACTGCGCCAGAATTTGCGTCGTGCCGAAAAAGCTCTGCGAGGTGAGTCTCTCGAGACCGGGAATTGTCGCGAGGCGACGCTCCAGCGGCGCAGCGACAGTCGTCGCCATGGTCACGGGATTGGCGCCCGGACGCGACGCAAAAATGCTCACGACCGGCAGATCGATCGCCGGTAGGCTGGAAACCGGAAGGCGCGCCCAAGCGAAACAACCGATCAGAAAAATGGCTGCCGCCATGAGACTGGTCGCAACCGGACGATCGATGAAGGGAGCAGAGGGATTCATTCAGCCGCCTCGTGGGAGGCGAGCGAGGCGGGCGGCGGCTCTGCGTCGGAGCGGGGCGTCGGAACGAGAAGCAGTTCGTGGCTGGGCTTGCGGCGAAGGCGCTCGCCGAGGAGATAGACGACCGGAGTCGTGTAGAGGGTGAGAAGTTGCGAGATCAGCAGGCCGCCGATGATCGACACGCCGAGCGGAATGCGCAATTCGCTTCCCGGTCCGACCGCAAGCGCGAGCGGCGCGGCGCCGAGAAGCGCCGCCACGGTGGTCATGGTGATGGGGCGAAAGCGCATTTGTGCGGCCCGCAGAATCGCGTCCCGCGCGGGAACACCCTGCGTGCGCTGAAGCTCCAGAGCGAAGTCGATCATCATGATCGCGTTCTTCTTGACGATGCCCATCAGCAGGATGACGCCGACCAACGCGACGACAGAGAAATCCAGCCTCACAAGCTTCAGTGCCAGCAATGCGCCGAGACCGGCGGAGGGCAGCGTCGTGATCACCGTGAAGGGATGCACGAAGCTTTCGTAGAGTATGCCGATGACGATATAGATCGAGACAATGGCGATCAGAACGAGCAGCGGCTGGTCGGCCAGAGACTTGTCGAATTCGGCAGCCTCTCCGTAGAAAGCGCCGGTGATGTCGGAGGGCATGCCGGTCGCCCGCCGCGCCGCGGCGATCGCCGTCACGGCGTCGCCGAGCGACGCGCGGGCGCCGAGATCGAAGCTGATCGTCTGCGCCGGAAACTGCTCGAGATGCGTCACCGACAAGGGCGCCTGCGTTTTGTCGATGCGGGTAATGGCTTTCAGCGGCGTCTGCGGGCCGCCTCCGGGCGCTGCGACATAAAGCTTTTCGAGCGCGGCAGGATCGTTCTGATATTGCGGAGCCGCTTCGAGGATCACCCGATATTGATTGGACTGGGCGTAGATCATCGAAATCTGGCGCTGGCTGAAGGCGTCGTTGACGACATCGTCGACATTCTGCGCCGATATGCCCAGCCGCCCCATGCTCTCCCGGTCGATGCGCAGCACGCGGCGCTGGCCAGTCGCCATCGACTCCGCCGCGACATTGCGCAATGCTGGCTGGGCGCGCAGCGCGTCGAGCAACTTGCCTGTCCACAGCGACAGTCGTTCGCCGTCGGCAGCGCTCAGCGCAAATTGATAGCGCGAACGGCTGGTCCGGGTCGCGATCTGAATATCCTGCGCGGGTTCGATGTAAAGCGAGGCGCCGACGAGTCTTTCGGCGGCGACCTTGAGGCGCGCCGCGATCACTTCGGCGGAGGCGCTGCGCTGCTTGCGGCTGCGCAGGGAAATCGACAGCCGGCCGAGGTTCATTGCAGGGTTGGTCGGGCCGACGCCCAGAACCGAGGTCACGCCCGCCACGTCCTTGTCGTTGCGCAGGACATCGACGACCCTCGCCTGCAACTTCGACATCGCTTCGAAGGAAATCTCCGGGGAGGCTTCGAGTGTGGCGGCGAGCAGCCCGGTGTCCTGTGTGGGCAGGAAGCCTTTCGGAATGGCGATGTAAAGTTGGATCGTCACCACGAGAGTCACGATCGTCACGAGAAGCGTCAGCGTGTTCTGGCCGACGACGAACCGCAGGGTCGCTCCATAGGCCCTGTCGAGCCATCCGGTCCCTGCCTCGCCCGCGCTGCGATCCCGCGCGCGCATTGGCCGCAGCAGCCTGGAGCACAGCATCGGGGTCAGAGTGAGCGAGACGATCGCCGAGACGAGGACGACGAAGGTCAACGTCAGGGCGAATTCTCGGAACATGCGACCGATGATCCCGGTCATGAACAGGAGGGGAATGAACACGGCCATCAGCGACGCCGTCAGCGCGACAATGGTGAACCCGATTTCGCGCGCGCCGGTGATCGCCGCCGAAAAGGGTGACTCGCCGTCCTCGATCTTTCGCACGATGTTTTCGATCATGACGATCGCGTCGTCGACGACGAAGCCCGTCCCGATCGTCAGCGCCATCAGCGAGAGATTGTTCAGCGAGAAGCCCGCGGCCCACATGACCGCGAAGGTGGCCACGATGGACAGCGGCAGGCTGATGGCGGCGACCAGCATCGCCGAAAAACTGCGCAGGAACAGCAGGACCACGACGATGACGAGGCCGACCGTCGTCGCCAGCGTGAATTGGAGTTCCGTGATGGAGGCGCGGATGGTTTCGGTGCGATCGTTGACGATCTTGAGAACAATCCCGTCCGGAAGCTGACGTCGAAGCTGCGGCAGAAGCGCCTTGATCCGGTCGACCGTGGCGACGATGTTGGAACCCGGCTGACGGACGATGTCCAGCACCACTGCCTGTTCATTGTCGCGCCACGCCGCCACTCGGCTGTTCTCGAGCCCGTCGACGACTTTGGCGACGTCGCGCAGCATGAGCGGCCGGGCGTTGGCCCAGCTCACAACCAGTGTCTCGAATTGCTTCGCGGAGAACAATTGATCGTCGGCGTCGAGTGTGAAGGACTGCCGCAAGCCGTCGATCGATCCCTTGGCGCCATTGGCGTTGGCCGCGACGATGGCGAGGCGCAGATCGTCCATCGTCAAGTGGTTGGCGGCGAGGCGCGCGATATCGGCCTGAATGCGGATTGCCGGCTTGACGCCGCCTTCGACCATGACTCGACCGACGCCCGAAACCTCGGAGAGGCGCGGCGAGATCAGCGTGTCCGCGACATCGCTCATGTCGCGGATCGACTTCGTTTGCGAGTGCAGGATCAGGGTCAGGATCGGCGCATCGGCCGGATTGACCTTGGTGTAGGTCGGCGGATAGGGCAGATCGCGCGGCAACGTCGCGGCGGCCGCATTGATCGCGGACTGAACATCCTGCGCGGCGGCGTCGATGTCGCGATCGAGTTCGAATTGAAGCGTGATCTGCGAGAAGCCGAAATTGCTCTGCGACGCCATAGACGCGAGCGACGGGATTTGCCCGAACTGGCGTTCGAGCGAGGCGGTCACCAGAGACGCCACCGTATCGGGATTGGCCCCGGGCAGCTGCGTCGTCACCTCGATCGTCGGAAAATCGACTTGCGGAACGGGCGAAACTGGAAGTTTGAAATAGCCCATGACTCCGGCGATCGCCGCCGCGATGCCGAGCAGCATCGTGGCGACGGACCGACGAATGAAGGGTGTGGAGATGTCCATTGTCTGCCGGGGCTTTCGCTGCTCTCCTGTAGTCGGTTGCGCCGACGCAGGCGGCGTCTCAATTTCTCAGATCGTGCGCGCTCAGTTCGAAGGCCCTGGAGTCTTCACGGGAATTTTTCAGGGTTCCCTGATCGCGTTTCGGGCCCTTCTCCTTATCGGCTGCGGGCTTTTCCGCGACAGGCACGACCCGCACTTTCGCGCCGTCGGTGAGGCGCGAAAAGCCCGAGTTGACGATTACGGCGTCGACGTCGAGCCCGTCCGTGACGACGACGAAATTCTCGTCCTGAAAGCCGGTCTTCACCGGGCGCACGGCGACGACGCCGTTCTTGACCACATAGGCCACCGGCCCGCGCGCGCCTTGCTGGATCGCGGCGACCGGCGCGACCACGGCCTTCTTCGCGGTGTCTATGACGACCCGCGCATTGACGAACTGTCCCGGCCACAGCCGCATCGCCGCATTGGGGAAGGAGGCGCGGATCTTCGCCGTGCCCGTCGCCTGATCGATGATGTTGTCGATGGCCGACACTTCGCCGGAATCGATCACCGTGGCGTTGTCCGGCGCGAGCGCGGCGACACGCGGCTTGCCGTGCGCCATGGAGGCCTGGATGTCGAGCAGCGCCTGTTGCGGCAATGTGAACATCACATAGATCGGCTTGAGCTGGGTGACGACCACGAGGCCGTTGGGGTCGGTTTCGCGCAGGATATTGCCGACGTCCACCTGCCGCAGGCCGGCGCGTCCGTCGATCGGCGAGCGGATTGCGCAATATTCGAGCGTGGTGCTGGCGCTGTCGATCACCGCCTGATCGGCGCGAAGCTGGGCTTCGAGTTGCGCCACGAGATATTTCTGCGTGTCATACTGCTGCTGCGAGCCATATTGGCCGACCGTGAGTTTCTTGTAACGCACCAGATCGAGCCGCGCATTGGCGAGATTGGCCGCGTCCTGGGCCTTTTTGGCGACCGCCTGATCGTATTGCGCCTGATAGAGCGAGTGATCGATCGACGCGAGCAGGTCGCCCCTCCTCACGTCCTCGCCGTCCTTGAACCACAATTTGACGAGGCGCCCGCTCACCTGCGTGCGGATCGTCGCGGTGTTGATCGCCTGCACCGTGCCGATGGCGTCGAGTGTGATCGGCATGTCGCGCATCTGAACGCGCGCGACATGGACAGGCACGGGCGCGTCGGCCGCCGGCGGCGCAGTCTCGGCGGCTCCTGCATCCGCGGTCTGTTCGGCGCTTCCGCTCGCGGCGCGCAGGATGTGTCCCAATGGCGCGCGGACGGCGATCCCCAACAGGAGGAATGCGCCCACGCCGATCGCGACCTTCACGACGTTTGGCGGAAGATTCAGTTTCGGCGCGAAATTCATGGCCATGGTCCCCTGTCCGCCGTGAATGCGGCGTTCGCCATCGTTATCTGGCGGTCGCGCGTCGTCGGTGTCCAGCCGCCGCCGAGCGCTTGATAAAGGCTGGTCGCCGCCTGGTAACGGGCGAGTCGCACCTGTTCCAGCGTGTCCTGATTCTGGAAATAGGCGGTCTGCGTCGTCGCCAGTGTGACGACGTCGATCGTGCCGGCGCGGAGGCGGCCCTGCGCCGCTTCCATGGCGATGCGCGCGTTCTGCACCGCCTCCGACTGTCGCTGCAAACGTTCGGTGGACTTGGCGACCGCCGTGAGCGCATTCTCCGTCTCGGACAGCGCGGTCAGCACCTGCTTGCGGTAGCTGGCTGTGAGTTCGGCGAATTTCGCCTTCTGAAGCATATACTGGCTGTGCAGATTGTCGCCGTCGAACAAAGGTTGCGCCGCATTGCCGAGAATCTGCCAGGCGATTGCTTCCGGGCGCATCAGATTCTTGAAGACGATGCTCTGCACACCGTACTGGCCGGTCAAAGTGATCGACGGGAAGAAGGCGGCGCGGGCCTGGAGCACGGAAAATTCCTGCGACGCCAGTCTGGCCTCGGCTGCTGCGACGTCGGGACGTCGCAGCAGCACTTCCGAGGGCAGGCCGGGCTGCAGCGCCGGAAAGCGTATGGCGACGAGCGAGGCGCCGCGAAGGTCGAAGCTTTCCGGCATGCGTCCGAGCAGAACCGCCAACAGGTTGTTCTGCTGAATGAGAATTTGCTCGAGTTGCGGGATCGCCGCCTGCTGGGTCGACAGCACCGTCGCCTGCTGCGCCACGTCGAGGATCGTGCCGGTTCCGACGGCGAGGCGAATGCGCAAGGCCTCCAGCACACCGGCGGCGATCTCGACGTTGCGATGGGCGATCCGCAGGCGGTCGCGGGTGTTGAGCACCTGGAAATAGGCGTTGAGAACGGCCGCGACCGTGGAGATTTCGACAGTGCTGCGGTCGAAGCGCGTGGCGTTGGCGAGGAGCCGCGCAGCTTTCGAGGCGTCTTCGTTCTTGCCCCAGAAATCGAATTCGTAGCTGACGCTGAGGCCGAGCTTGGACAGATTGGTTCGCGTCGCGCCGGGCGTCTGCAAGCCAGTCTGCGACGCGGCGAGCTGCGCGGGCGTGATGGCCGTCACCGGCGTCTGCGTGCGCTGTGTCGAGGTGTTGAGGGTCATCAGCGGAAACAGGGAGACGCTGGCGGTGCGCGCGGTCGCGTCGGCCTCGGCGATCCGTGCGACGGCGGCGGCGATGTCGTAGTTCTTCGCCAGCGCCTCGTCGACGAGTTGCGAGAGTTCTCCCGATCGAAACTGCCCGATGAATTCCTGCGGACCCTGAAACGGCGGCGCCGACACGGGCGCAGCGGCGCGGAAGCGCTCGGGCGGCGGCAGGCTCGTATCGGGCCTCGTCCATCCCAGATTGCAACTGGCGAGCATCGTGGCCGCGAGACAAGCGACTAGGCTCTTGTGGCGGCGTGATGTCATTGGTGGCGTCAGGCAGGAAGCGGACGTTTCGGGCGCATCCGCGAGGGCGCGTCGAAAGAAGCATGGTTTCGAAGGTGCGGACGGGGCTCGGCCATGGCGTCTCTCTTTCTCGATTCGCGGCGCCTCGCCCGCCAGTGTGGTTAACCGGTTTTAAAGGACTATAGTTAACAGAGGTTTAAATAACGGACCCGGAGCGCCCGACGCCTTGTCCCGTGGTTGATTTCTCTGCCTGATTTCCTGCGGCGCGGCGGGCCGCCGCGCAGCGTTTCCGCATCGGCGGAGGCGCAATTCACCGCAGTTCCCCGAATGTCCTTCACCGGAGAAAACCCCGAAAATTCGAGGTTTCAATTAATAGTAAATAGCTGTTCACAAAATATAATATTGTTCAGTTTTATCGTCGGCCCTATACCGAAAAAGTCAAACGACGTAGTTTGCGGCATTCGTCCATGGCGCTCCTTTCGAGGCGTCCGATGTTTACTGTAAACGCACGCGCGTCGCGTTGGTAAAGCATTGCGGAATCGGCGCGAGGACACCTTCGAAATCGTGCCAGGCGCGTCGGTCCCTTGGCCAGAGGTATTCCCATGAACTCGCTCCTGACTGGAATCGACTTCGATCGCTTCACCGATCTGACGCTTTCCGGGTCTATCGCCATCGTCGGCGTCAGCGGCCGCTATCCCGGCGGCGCCAATTCCCCGAAGGAGCTCTGGGAAAAGCTGAAGAACGGCGTCGACTGCGTCGGCGAAGCCAAGGGAGATCGCTGGGATCTCGGCTGGCACAATCCGGATTCGCATCGGCCCGGACGCGTCTACACCCGCGCCGGCGGCTATCTGGACCGCATCGACGAATTCGACGCGGATTTCTTCGGCATGTCGCCCCGCGAGGCGCGCCAGGTCGATCCGCAACAGCGCCTGCTTCTCGAACTCGCCTGGGAGGCCTTCGAGGATGCGGCGATCACGCCGCGCGACAAGGCGGGCTCCGACACCGGCGTGTTCATCGGCATTTCCGGCAGCGACTACGCCGCGCTCGGGCGCGAGGACACGGTCGACGCCTACACCAACACCGGCAGCGCCTTCAGCATCGCGGCCAACCGCATCTCCTATATTCTCGATCTCAAGGGCCCGAGCTTTGCCGTCGACACGGCCTGCTCTTCGAGTCTCGTCTGCGTGCATCAGGCCTGCACGTCGCTGCTCGCCGGGGAATGCTCCATGGCGCTGGCCGGCGGCGTCAATCTGCTGATGCACATCCGCCCCTGGGTCGGCTTCTCGAAAGCTTCGATGCTCTCGCCCGACGGGCGCTGCAAGAGCTTCGACGCCAGCGGCAACGGCTATGTGCGCGCCGAAGGCGGCGGTCTCGTGCTGCTGAAGCCGCTCGCTGCCGCGGAGCGCGACGGCGATCGCATTCTCGGCGTCATTCTGGCGAGCGGCATCAATTCCGATGGCCGCACGCTGGGTCTGTCGTTGCCCAACGGCGAGGCGCAGGAGGCGCTGCTTCGCAAGGTCTACGCCAGGAGCGGCGTTTCGCCCAAGGACGTCTTCTACGTGGAGGCGCATGGCACGGGCACCGCCGTCGGCGATCCCATCGAATGCGGCGCGCTCGGCCGCGTGCTCGGCGAATCGCGCGCCGATGACGACAAATGCCTCATAGGCTCGGTGAAATCCAACATCGGCCATCTCGAGCCCGCCTCCGGCATCGCCGGCCTGACCAAGCTGCTGCTGGCGCTGAAGCACGGCGAAATCCCGGCCAATCTCCATTTCGAGACGCCCAATCCGAAGATCGAATTCGACGAATGGAAGCTCTCGGTCGTCGACAAGGCGACGCCGCTGCCACAGCGCGAGCAGCCGCTGGTGTTCGGCGTGAACTCCTTCGGCTTCGGCGGCGCCAATGCGCATGTCGTCCTTCAGCAATACCGGCCGCGCAAGGTCAGCGCATCGGCGCCCGAAAAGCACGGCCCGCATGCGCTGCTGCTGTCGGCGCAGTCGGACGCCGCCGTGCGCGATCTCGCGCGCGCCTATGTCGAGCTGCTGCGGGGCGAAGGCGCCGACTGGACGGCCATCTGCGCCGCCGCGGCGACCGGCCGTTCGCGTCTGAAGTCGCGTCTCGCCGTGCTGGCGGAGTCCGCTGAAGAAGCGGCGCAGAAGCTCGACCGTCATCTTGCCGGCGAGACGGTGGCGGGTCTGGCCGTCGGCCAATGCGCCGCCCCGGTCGCGAAGGTCGCCTTCGTCTATTCAGGCAATGGCCCGCAATGGTGGGGCATGGGCCGTGGATTGCTGGCGAACAATCCGGTTTTCGCCGCTGAAATCGACGCGGTCGACGCCATTTTCGCGCCGCTGGCGGGCTGGTCCATCTGCGAGGAGATGGCGCGCCCGGAAAGCGAAAGCCGGATCGAGCGCACAGAGATCGCCCAGCCGATGCTGTTTGCCATGCAACTCGGGCTTACCCGCGTCCTGCGGGAGGCCGGCGTCGCGCCGGCGGCGACCTTCGGCCACAGCGTCGGCGAAGTCGCCGCGGCCTGCGCCAGCGGCGCGCTCACCCGCGAGCAGGCGACGCAGGTGATCTATCACCGCAGCCGCGAGCAGGCGAAGACCGCGGGTCTCGGTCGCATGGCCGCGCTCGGCGTCGACGCCGATCAGGCGCAAGCCGTCATCGACAAGGTCGGCGGCTGGCTGGAGCTTGCGGCGGTCAATTCGGCGCAGGCCGTCACTGTCGCTGGCGATCCCGAGCGTTTGCAGCGGCTCGTGGACGAGATGACCGCCGCCGGCAAATTCGCACGTATGTTGCAGCTCGATTATCCGTTCCACACGCGTGCGATGGACCCGCTGCGCGAAGGGCTCGTGGCATCTCTGTCCGCTCTCGCGCCGAGAGCCGCCGACATTCCTTTCGTCTCGACCGTCACCGGCAGCGCCTTGGACGGCTGCGATCTCGTCGCGGATTACTGGCACCGCAACGTTCGCGAGCCGGTGCGCTTCCACGACGCCGTCGCGCATCTCGTGACGGAGCGGGACATCACGGTTTTCGTCGAGATCGGACCGCATCCGGTGCTGAAGGATTACGTGCTGCAGTCGGCAAAGTCGCTGGACGTTGCCGTGGCGTCGCTGCAGACGCTGCGCCGCCCCGGCAAGACGGCAGAGAACGACGCCGACAATCTCGCCAACGCGATCTGCGCCTGCTACGCCAATGGCGGCGCCGATTTCGCGGCGATGTTCGATCGCCCGGCGACGACCACCGACCTTCCGCTCTACCCTTGGCAGCGCACGCGCCACTGGCGCGGCGCCGTCGGGCTGCCCGGCGCCCATGCGCCGGTGACGCGCGAACATCCGCTGCTCGGCCATCGGGTGCCGGCAGTCGACGGTCTGTGGGAAAACACCGTCGATACGACGCTGCTTCCCTGGCTCAATGACCATGTGATCCTCGGCTCAGTCCTGTTCCCGGCGGCTGGCTATGTGGAAATGGCGCTCGCCGCCGGTCAGCGCATTCTCGGCGCGACGACCGTCGATCTCGAATCCGTCGAGATTCAGCGCCCGTTGACGCTCGCGCCGCATGTCGATCCGCTGGCGCAGATCAGCGTCGACGCCTCGGACGGCGTCTTCCGCATCAGCTCGAAAGCCGATCCGGAAGCGTCCGACTGGACGCAGCATGTCCGTGGTCGCATCAGCGGCAAGGAAGGACAGCCGGACGCCCCCGCCGGGGATCTCGCGGCGCTGTCCGCCGCGCTGCCGCGCCTCGTCGGCGCGGAGGAGTTTTACAGCGAGACCACGCGTCGCGGCATGGAATATGGCCCCGCCTTCCGCGGCATCCGCACACTGCGCTTGAGCCGCCGGGAGGCCAGCGAACGCGCTGCGCTGGCGGAAATCGAACTGGGACAGATCGACGCTAGAGAGCTGTCCGCGCTGCGTTCCCACCCCACGCTGCTCGACTCCTGTCTGCAGGCCTTTGTCGGTCTCATCGCGCTCAATGAAAGGCGCGATTGCGCGACGATCCCCGTCCATATCGATCGGCTGCGCAGCCTCGCGCCGCTGCCGTCGCGCATCTTCTGTCATGTCGTGATGCGCAAGGAGAGCCCGCGCTCGGCCATCGCCGACTTTGCCATCTACGACGCCGAAGGGCAGCTGCTGATGACCCTCGAAGGCGCACGCTGCCAGAAGGTCGACTTCCACAAGAATTCCACCGGAATCACCAGCGAATGGTGGCGTCCCGATATGCAGGCCCCGGCCTTTGCGCCGCTGTCGCCTCTGCCCGCTCCGGGCGATGTCGCGGTCGCCGCGGCGCCGGCGCTGGAGCGTCTCGCGGTCACGCACGATCGCGCCGGCTGGAACCACGACATGCGCCCGCGCCTTCATGCGCTCATCGGCGCCTATGCGATCAGCGCCGTCGCCGCCTTGCAGGCGGGTGACGGAACCTTCGACGTGCCGAAGCTCGCTCGCAAGGGCGGCATCAAGCGCGATCGCGCCGACCTCCTGAAGACGCTGCTGCGCTTCGCCGAAGAGGACGGATATATTGTCAAGGTCGGCTCCGGCTGGCGTCGCGCCGAGGGCGTCGACGCGCTCGATCCGCAGGCGCTGTGGCGCACGCTGATGCTCGATGCTCCCGCCGCCCAGGCGGAACTGCTGACGCTGGCGCAACTCGGCGACAGCCTGCCGCAAATCCTGCGTGGGGACGACGCGGGCGACATTTCGACTCTGCTCGACCAGATGCGCGACATGTCGCCCTTCCAGGCCTATTACAACGAGACGGCGCAGACCGTGCTGCGCGAACTCCTTGCGCGCTGGCCGGCCGATCGCCCGATCCGCGTGCTCGAGATCGGCGGCGCCGGCGGTGGCCTCGCCGCCTGGCTGCTTCCGCAACTGCCGGCGGCGCGCGCCGATTATCTCTTCACCGATCCGGTCGAGATGGCCATGGGCCGCGCGGCGCATCGCTTCGGCGGCTATCCTTTCGCGCGTTTCGCGGTTCTGGATCCGATGCTCGATTTCGAAGAGCAGGGCATTTGCGCCGGCGGCTTCGATCTCGTCGTCGGCGCCGATCTGACGCGCCTCACGGAAGACGCCACGACGCTGCTGGCGCGTCTGCGCAAGGCGCTTGCCGCCGATGGCGCGCTGCTGCTCCTCGAGAGCGACGCCGACCGCTTCGGCGAATTCGTCTTCGCACGCCGGCCGTCGGGCCTGCGCGGCGCGCTCGGCGCCGCAGGCTTCGATGCCGTCGCCGCCTTCGACGACGCCGCGACCTGCCGTGACCGCGACAGGCCGCAGATGTCGGTGTTGCTCGCCCACGCGTCGACGGCAAAAGACAAGGCGCGTGCGGTTCTGCCGGCATCCGAGGAGAGGCGCCGCTGGCTGCTGCTGCTGGAGCCCGACGCGGAGTCGGCTTCGCTCGGCGAAGCGCTCGCCGCCACCCTTGCCGCCTCGGGGGATACGGCCGAGCGTCTGACGCTCGGCGCCGCTCGGGAAGCGGCGATCCTTTCGGCGCTGCAATGTATCGGCCCCGACGAACTGGTCTATGTCGCCGACGCGGAGCACGATGAAGGCGCGCTGCTCGCCACCCAGTCGCGGCGTTGCATGACGGCCGCCGACATTCTGCGCGCCATTGCCGAAACCAGCGGCGCCGATCTGCGGCTCACCTTCGTCACCCGCGGCGCCTTTGCGACCGCGCAGGGCCAGGGCCCGCGCGATCCGGGCCAGGCGCCTTTGTGGGGCATGGGCCGCGTCATCGCCAATGAGAATCCCAATCTCGGTATGCGCCTCGTCGATCTGCACGATGCGAGCGCCGAAGCGCTCGCGGCAGAACTGATGCGCCGCGACGAGGAGACGGAAATCCAGCTCTTCGCCGGCCTGCGCTATCTCGCCCGTCATCGCTTCGCGCCGGCGACAGCGGAGACGCGCGCAGCAGGCGACGCTCCCGCCTTCACGCTCGCCTTCGAGCATCAGGGGGGCCTCGACTCGCTACATCTGCGCGAGATGCAGCGCCGCGCGCCGGCCTCGCACGAGGTCGAAATCGCCGTGAGGGGCGCCGGGCTCAACTTCCGCGACGTGCTCTGGACCATGGGCATGTTGCCGGAAGAGGCCGTTGAAAACGGCTTCTCGGGTCCGACCATCGGCATGGAATGCTCGGGCGAAGTGACGCGCGTCGGCGACGCCGTCACCGCACTGAAGCCCGGCGACCGCGTCATCGCTTTCGCCTCCTCCTGCTTTGCGAGCCATGTGACCACAAACGCCGGCTCCGCCGCGCAAATCCCGGATCACATGAGTTTCGAGGAAGCCGCGACGATCCCGACCGCCTTCCTCACGGCGTATTACGCGCTGGAGCATCTGGCGCGTCTCGAACCGGGTGAAACCGTGCTGATCCACGGCGCGGCCGGCGGCGTCGGCCTCGCCGCCCTGCAGATCGCCAAACTGAAAGGCGCGATCGTCATCGGCACGTCGGGGTCGGCCCGCAAGCGGCGCATGCTGGAAGCCCTCGGCGCGGATTACGCCGTCAATTCGCGCGCGCTGGAGTTTGCCGACGAGGTGAAGAAAATCACCAATGGCGTCGGCGTGGATGTGGTGCTCAATTCGCTCGCGGGCGAAGCCATCACCAAGAGTCTCGATTGCCTGCGTCCGTTCGGGCGCTTCCTCGAGATCGGCAAGCGCGACCTTTACGCCAACAGCCGCATCGGCCTGCGTCCGTTTCGTAACAATCTCAGCTATTTCGGCATCGACGCCGACACACTGCTGATCGAGCGCGCGGACCTTGCCCGCAGATTGATGCGCGAGGTCATGGCGCTGTTCGAAACCAGGGCGCTGCGGCCCCTGCCGTTCCAGAAGACTTTCGTCTCGCGGGCCCAGGAAGCCTTCCGCGCGATGCAGCAGTCGCGCCATGTCGGCAAGCTGGTGGTGTCGGTGGGCGCCGAAAGCCCGGAAACGCTGCCGATCCGGCGCGAGCGCGCCTTCGTGCGGCCGGAGGCGACCTATCTCGTCACCGGCGGCCTCGGCGGCTTCGGCCTCGCCACCGCCGAATGGCTGGTGGAACAGGGCGCGACCTCGCTGGCGCTGCTCGGCCGGCGCGGCGCGACAACGCCCGAGGCGCAGGACGCTGTCGCCCGTATGGAGACAGCCGGCGCCAGCGTTCGCGCCTTCCCGGTCGATGTCTCGGATCGCGCCGCGCTCGATGTGGTCCTTTCCGTCCTCCGCGCCGAAATGGCGCCGCTCGCCGGCGTCTTCCATTCGGCGGCGGCGATCGAGGACGCGCCGGTGCTGAGAGTCGGCCCGGAGCAACTGGAGACGGTCTTCGGCGCCAAGATGCTCGGCGCCTTCAACCTCCACGAAGCGACCCTCGCGGACAGGCTCGAGCAATTCGTCCTCTACTCCTCGTCGAGCGCCGCGATCGGCAATCCCGGTCAGAGCGCCTATGTCGCCGCCAATCTCTACCTCGACGCGCTCGCGCAGCATCGCCGCGTGCAGGGTCTTCCCGGTCTCGCGGTGGAATGGGGCGCGATCGCCGACGCCGGGTTCCTCACCCGCAACGCTGCGGTGGCGGACATGCTGAAAACCCGCTCCGGTCTCGAAGCGATCCCGGCGAAGCAGGCGCTGGCCTGCCTGTCCCGTCTCGACGCCATCGGCGCCGCGCGGGCCTGCGTCGCCGATTTCGATCTGCTGCGGCTGTCGCAATTGCTGGCGAGCGCCCGCTCGCCGCGCTTCGCGCCGATCGTGCCAAAAAGCGCCATGGCCTCGCTGGGGTCCGAAGAGACGCTGGCCGATCTCATCGCCAGAGCCCCGGCGGCGGAGCGCCGTGGCATCGTCATCGCGCAGCTGCTGCAACATGGCGCCCGCGTGCTCGGCTCGGCGGCCGAGCAGATCGACATCGATCAGCCGCTCGCCGACATCGGCTTCGATTCGCTGATGGCCGTCGAACTCGCGGCAGGCCTCGAGCGCGATCTCGGCCGACAGGTCTCGGTCATGCAGGTGCTGGGCGCCGGTTCGCTGTCGGCCATCGCCGATCTCGTCCTGCGGCTTTCCGGCATCGAGGCCGGCGACGACTCTGTCCCGGCGCCAAATGCTCCGGCCTCGAAGAGGCCGGCCCGCGAAAACGAGACGGCGTGATGACGCCGGCTCGCCTTTCGATCGGAGGCTTCCTCCGACTGGCGGCGCCCCTGATCGTCTCGCGCGCCGGCCTGTCGACCATGTCGATGGCCGATGGCGTGATGGTGGCCTGGCACAGCGCCGGCGAGCTCGCCGATCTGAGCCTCGCCATCGGCACGCAGGAGCGGCTGCTGGGTGTGCTGGCGGTGTTTCCGCTCAGCGGCCTGGCGCTGGCTCCACGCTTTTTTGCTCGCGGCGATCTCGAAGGCGCGCGCGACGTGTGGCTACGTTCGGCGTGGATAGGCCTCCTGCTGGGCGCCGCCTGCCTCCTTTGCGGAGTGTTCGGCGAACAGCTCCTCCTCCTTTTCGGCCAGAGCCCGCAGGCCGCCGCCGGCGCAGCGCCCTTGATGCTGGGTTTCGCGCTCGGCGCGCCGCCGGCGATGCTCGCCATTTCCGCTGCGGTGTATCTCGAAGGCGTCGGGCGCCAGCGCGACGTGGCGCTGTGCGTTTTCGCCGCCAACGTGGGGAATCTTGCGCTCGACTGGGCGCTGATCTTCGGTCGCTTCGGCCTGCCGGCTCTCGGCGCGTCCGGCTCCGTGACGGCGACGTCGCTGGTGCGCGTCGCGCTCGCAGTCGTCCTGTGCGTGATGGCATGGCGGCGCCCGCGCGGCGAGATGCGGGCCTGCGACATGAAGGAGCGAGACGAGGCGCGCAGCCTGCAATGGCGTATGGGCGCGAGCGCCGCGGCCACCGCCGCCGCCTCAGCGCCCTTGTCCGCTTCCATGACCCTGATGGCCGGCCGGCTCGGTCCGGGCCCACTCGCAGCCTTCGCGGGAACCTGGAACCTGCTCGATCCCTTCTTGCTGATCGTCGGCGGTCTCGCCGACGCCGCCGGCATTGTCGTGGCGGCGGAGGCCGGGCGCGCCGGGGCCGGCGCCGCGCTGGCAAAAATACGATCCGCCCTCGCCATCACGTCCGGCGTCGCCCTGGCGATCACCGCAGCTTTCGTCGTTCTGCCGCAGGACATCGCCGATCTTCTGACCGGCGACCCCGAACTTCGCGCGGCGATCGCCGTCCTGTTGCCGGCCGCCGCTTTGCTGATCCTCGTCAACGCCGCCGGCAATGTGCTGTCGGCCTCGGCGCGGGCGCTGCGCGACGCCGTCGCGCCCGCGCTCGTCGATTTCGTCTCGCTGCTCGCCATGGCCCTGCTCGCCGCCGTTCTCGTGCTGCAGTCGGGCTACAGCGTCATGGGTCTCTTCATAGCCAGTCTCGCCTCCGCAATCCTGCGGGCGACGCTGCTGTTCTTCCGTATCCGGCAGCTCATGACGCCGGCGGCCCCCTCCTCGATCGTTCGGACGCGCCATGCCGACTAACGCCACAGACGCCGAACTGATAGCCAGGACCGAGCCGGAGTTTCACCCGTTGAGCCTCGCCCAACAGGCGGTGTGGCTCGATCTGCAGCTCAGTCACGCTTCGTCCTATCAGCTCGGCGGCTGGATCGAACTGTCCACAGCGCCCGACCCGAACGCTCTTCGCCAATCGCTCGGTCTCGTCATGGCCGGCCATGACGCCCTGCGCCTGCGCGTCGACAGGCTGCAACCGCGACAATGGGTGCACAAAGGCGGAGCGGCGCCGCTGGTGGTCGTCGATGTCTCCGAAAACGAGGATCTGCGCGCCGCTTTCGAGCGTCATGTCGAGACTGTGTTTCGCGAACCGATGCCGCTCGGCGATCATCCGCTGTTCGAGGTTCATCTGTTCCGCTCGGGCGCCAAAGCCGCGCGCTTGCTGTTTCGTTTCCACCATCTCGTTGCGGATTTCGCCTCGGTCTCGATCACGCTCGGATTGTGGGCGCGCGCCTATGACGCGTTGACGGCCGATATGCCGCGGCCTTTGCCGCCGCCCTCGTCCTATCTCGACGTCGTCGCGGGCGATCAGGACTATGTCGACTCGCAGGCCTGGCGCTCTGATCTCGCCTATTGGCTGCGGCGCTTCGAAACCCTGCCGCCGGGGCTTCTCGAAACCGCTTCGGCGGGCGCCGCGCTCGATGGAGCGGCGTCGGTTGCCAGCGCTTCTTTCGACAGCGCGGCGCTCACGAATTTGCGCGATGCGGCGGTCGTCGCCGGCGTCACGCTGCAACGCGTCTTCTACGGCCTGTTCGCGGTCACGCTGGCGCGCCGCTACGGGCGTCTCGACGTCGTGACCGGCGTCACCCTGCATCGCCGCGATCTCTCGACCCGTCACATGCTCGGCATGATCGCCGGGGTAATTCCGGTGCGTTGCGCATTCGAAGGCTACTGGTCTCTGGAAGAATGCGTGCAGGCCTTCTCCGAACAGATGGACGCCGATCTGCGCCACAACCGCATGCCGATCGATGCGCTCTCGCGCGCCCTTCAGCTTGGCAAGCGCGGCCGACGCACATTGTTCGAAGCGGCCATGTCGTGGATTTCTTCCGAACGCGCCGACGCCGCCGCCGTCGCCGACGGATGGGCCCTCGCCACCGGCGCCGTCGAGACGCGCGAAGCCACGCCGATCGCTTTCCGCATCGAAGAGCTCGCTGGCGCGCGCGGCGCGACAGCCCATGTCACTGTCGATCCCGAACGCCTGCCGCCCGGCGAGGCGCAGGCGCTGCTCGCGCTGTTCGGGGCGGCGATCGATCTCTACCTGTCGGAACCGGACGCCGCCGTTGAAACGCTCGGCGGCGTCACGCCCGACGAATCCGCTCTTTTGTCTGCGTGGAATGCGACGGCTTTTCCGGTTCCGGCCGATGCGACGGTTGCGGGTCTGTTGTCGGGGATCGTTGCGGCGCATGGGGACAGGCTTGCGGCGCTGGGGGTCGAGGGGGAGA
>Ga0265331_10000181_pt1 | contig 77026 bp, 55 predicted proteins | sample 41923metaG_FD_202088 | JGI IMG/M metagenome (GOLD analysis project Ga0265331, IMG submission 202088) | Rhizosphere microbial communities from Carex aquatilis grown in University of Washington, Seatle, WA, United States - 4-19-23 metaG | ecosystem: Host-associated > Plants > Roots > Rhizosphere... | reverse complement strand
GCCTATCTGGTCTTTCCAGACTGGCGAACCCTCATGACCACCCTCATAAACTCCAAACCGCCCCCCGAAATCGCAAAACAGATCCAAGGCTGAGCCCCGCGTGCAGACGACGAGTTAGAATTGCTGGTAAACCAACGCGTCATTTGCAAGCGAAGAGATCCATCCATAAATCGGTGTTGTCATCGAGATGGATTGCTTCGCTTCGCCCGCAATGACGTCCACGGTGATTACAGAATGAACCGAGACAGATCGCGATTGCGCGCCAGATCGCCGATGTGTTTCTCGACATAGTCGCCGTCGACCACGACCTTGTCGCCCGAGCGGTCCGAGGCGGCGAAGCTGATGTCGTCGAGCACGCGCTCCATCACCGTCTGCAGGCGGCGGGCGCCGATGTTCTCCACCGAAGTGTTCACCGCGACGGCGACACGGGCGATGGCGTCCACCGCCGAAGGCTCGAACTCCAGCGTCACCCCTTCCGTGTGCATCAGCGCCACATATTGCCTCGTGAGACAGGCTTCCGTCTCGGTGAGAATGCGGCGGAAATCCTCCTCATTGAGAGAGGACAGCTCGACGCGGATCGGCAGGCGGCCCTGCAACTCCGGCAGGAGATCGGACGGCTTCGCCACATGGAAAGCGCCGGACGCGATGAACAGGACGTGGTCGGTCTTCACCTGACCATGTTTGGTGGTCACCGTCGTGCCTTCGATCAGCGGCAGCAGATCGCGCTGCACGCCCTCGCGCGAGACATCGGCGCCGCTGCGGCCTTCCCGCGCGCAGATCTTGTCCATCTCGTCGATGAACACGATGCCGTTGTTCTCGACTTCGAAAATCGCCTCGCGCGTCGAGGCTTCCTGATCGATCAGCTTGTCGCTTTCCTCGGCCGTCAGGGGCGCTCGCGCGTCCGCCACCGTCAGCTTGCGCGGCTTGCCCTTGCCGAAGGCCTTGCCGAAAATGTCGCCGATCGAAAAGGCGGTGACATTGGCGCCCTGCATGTTGGGCAGTTCGAACATCGGCTGGCCGCCGCTTTGGGCGATCTCGACCTCTATTTCCTTGTCCTCGAGCTCGCCGGCGCGCAGCCGCTTGCGGAAGCTCTCGCGCGTCGCCGGCGACGACGCAGGCCCCACCAGCGCATCGAGAATGCGCTCCTCGGCCGCGAGAACAGCGCGCGCTTCGACATCCTTGCGGCGGCGCTCACGCACCATGCCGATCGCTACCTCGACGAGATCGCGAACGATCTGATCCACATCGCGGCCGACATAGCCGACCTCGGTGAATTTCGTCGCTTCCACCTTGAGGAACGGCGCATTGGCGAGTCGGGCGAGACGACGAGCGATCTCCGTCTTGCCGCAACCGGTCGGGCCGATCATCAGAATGTTCTTGGGCATGACCTCTTCGCGCATCTGACCTTCGAGGCGCAGACGCCGCCAGCGGTTGCGCAGCGCGATGGCGACGGCGCGCTTGGCGTCCTTCTGACCGACGATGTAGCGGTCGAGTTCGGAAACGATCTCGCGGGGCGAGAAGTCGGCCATGAGAGTCAGGTCCTTGTGTTGAGCGAATGGCGAAAGGCGAAGCGCGAATAGGGAAACAGAGCCCCCTGCTCTATCCGCTACTCGCTCCTCCCTTATTCGCTACTCGCTCCGATCGTCTCGACGACGACATTGTGGTTCGTATAGACGCAGATATCGCCGGCGATCTTCATCGCCCGGCGGGCGATGGCTTCGGCGTCGTGCGGCGAGTCGAGCAGGGCGCGCGCCGCCGCCAGCGCATAATTGCCGCCCGAGCCGATCGCGACAGCGGCGCCGAATTCGTCGGCTTCCGGCTCCAGCACATCGCCCGAGCCGGTGAGCACCAGCCCCACGTCCTTGTCGGCGACCAGCATCATCGCCTCGAGCCGACGCAGGAAACGGTCCATGCGCCAGTCCTTGGCGAGTTCGACACAGGCGCGCGTCAACTGTCCGGGATATTGCTCGAGCTTGCTCTCCAGCCGCTCGAACAGGGTGAAGGCGTCGGCAGTGGCGCCGGCAAAACCGGCGATGACATCGCCCTTGCCGAGTCGGCGCACCTTCCTGGCGTTGCCCTTCATGATCGTCTGGCCGAGGCTAACCTGCCCGTCGCCGGCGATCACGGTCTTTCCGCCCTTTTTCACGAGAACGATGGTCGTCGCGTGCATGGCCGGGGTCCGGCTGGAATCTGTGCTGTCCATGGTCCTGCGTTCTCGAATGTGTAGACTCGCAGATGTAGGCGCCGCACGGGCGCGCGCCAAGGCGGTTTTTCGACAAAGCCTCAGCGCTTCGCCGCCAGAGCCGTCGAAATGCTCATGCGGATCTGATCGGCGACGACCTTGGCGTTGCGGATTTCACTGTCGCGCGCAGCGCGCACATTGGCGAGACGGTTCGAGAATCGGTCGTAGCTGGCGACGCCGAAGGCGAGACCCTTGGTGACTTCGCGCGCTTCGGGAACGGTGACGAGGCGGTATTCGGCATCGACGATGGTCGAGGCCGATGTGGCTCTGCCCGTCACGGTATCGATGATCGGCGTCTGCACGCGCTCGCGCAGCTTCACCTCGAGGCGATAGCGCGGCGCGACTTCGGACCCCGTGCCATTGAACGCGAACACCAGTTCGTTGCGGACATAATGGCCGAGCCGGTCAGGAATGGGCGCAATGTCGATCGCCTGCAACTCCGTAGCGAGCGGCGCTCCGGCCCCGAGCGGTCCATAGAGCGGTTCGATGCAGCCGCCGAGCGGCAGCGCGAGAAGCAGCGCAAACGCCACGATCGTGGACCGCGAACCGCGAGGCTCGCAGGACGATGCGCGAGCCGGAAGGCGCGCGGTCGAAAGCCTGTCAAACGACGACATTGACGATCCTCTTCGGCACGAGAATGAATTTTTTCAGTGGCTTGCCTTCCATGGCCCGCAGCACGCCCTCTTGCGCCAGCGCGATCGCGCGCACGGCGGCCTCGTCGGCGTCCGGCGACACTTCTATTTCCGCGCGCTTCTTGCCGTTGACCTGCACCGGCAGCACGATCGTGTCTCGCGCAACGAGCGCGGGATCCGCGACCGGCCAGGGCGCGGCGGCGGCAAGGCCGGCTTCGCCGAGATCGGCCCAGGCTTCCTCCGCCACATGCGGAACCATGGGCGCGGCGAGGCGCACCAGCGCGCGCCCGGCCTCACGCCACGCATAGGCGACATCGGGCGCAACGCCCGCTTCGGTCACGGCGTCGAGCGCAGCTGTCAACTCGTTCACATATTCGCGGATGCGGGCGATGGCGCTGTTGAAGCGCAGCTTCTCGATACTCTCGGTCACCACCGCCACGGCGCGATGAGTCGCCTGCCGCAGCGCCGTCGCCTCGGACGAGAACTGCGCCGGCGCCGGCGCATCGGGCGCAGCGGCGACATGGCCGATTTCGCCGGCGATGCGCCACAGGCGCTGCACGAAGCGCCAGGCGCCCTGCGCGCCTTCGTCCGACCAGATCACGTCACGGTCCGGAGGCGAGTCCGACAGCACGAACAGCCGCGCCGTATCGGCTCCGTAGCTGGCGATGATGTCGTCCGGATCGACGGTGTTCTTCTTGGACTTGGACATCTTCTCGATCGGGCCGATGGCGACCTCGCCGCCGTCCGAGAGAAGAAACGCCCGCCGGCCGCCTTCGTGCGCCTCGATCCGGATATCGGCCGGCGCTGCCCAGGCGCCGTCCGGCCCCTTGTAGGTTTCGTGCACGACCATGCCCTGCGTGAACAGTCCGGCGAAGGGCTCCGCCACGGCGCCATGACCCGAGTCGCGCATCGCCCGCGCAAAGAAGCGCGAATAGAGCAGATGCAGGATCGCATGCTCGATGCCGCCGATATATTGATCGACCGGCAGCCAGCGCTGCAACGCCTCGCGCGACGCCGGCGCCGCCGTGTTGTTCGGATCGGTGAAGCGCGCGTAATACCAGGACGAATCCACGAAGGTGTCCATGGTGTCGGTTTCGCGCCGCGCCGGCTTGCCGCAGGTCGGACAGGCGACATGCTTCCATGTCGGATGGCGGTCGAGCGGATTGCCCGGCTGATCGAAGGTCACGTCTTCGGGCAACTTCACCGGCAGATCCGACTCGGGGACCGGCACGGGTCCACAGGCCTCGCAATGGATGATGGGGATCGGGCAGCCCCAGTAGCGCTGGCGCGACACGCCCCAGTCGCGCAGCTTGTAATTGACCTTGCGCTGGCCCTGCGGCCGGCCGGAGAGATCGGCGCTCTCGAGGCGCGTCGCGACGTCGTTTTTCGCGGCGTCCACTGCCAGGCCGTCGAGGAAGCGCGAGTTCACCAGCTTGCCGTCGCCGTCGAAGGCCTCGCCGCTCTGCGTGATCTTCGTGGCGATGGCGGCGGGGTCTTCACCCTCCGGGCACACCACCACTTCGAAGCCGAGACCGTATTTCGTCGCGAAATCGAGATCGCGCTGATCGTGCGCAGGACAGCCGAAGATCGCGCCTGTGCCGTAATCCATCAGGATGAAATTCGCGACATACACAGGCAGCGTCCACGCCGGATCGAAGGGATGAACCACCCGCAACCCGGTGTCGAAACCTTTCTTTTCCGCGGTTTCGATCGCCTCCGCCGAGGTGCCGCCGCGCCGGCATTCGTCGCAAAACTCCGCCAGAGCCGGATTTTTATCCGCCGCCGCTTTCGCCAGCGGATGATCGGCGGCGAGCGCCACGAATTTTGCGCCGAACAGCGTATCGGGCCGCGTCGTGAACACCTCCACTTCACCGGCGCCATCCGGCATCGCAAAGCGAACCAGCAACCCTTCCGAGCGGCCGATCCAGTTGCGCTGCATCAGCCGCACCTTGTCGGGCCAGCGCTCCAGCGTATCGAGCGAGTCCAGCAACTCCTGCGAATAGTCGGTGATCTTGAGGAACCACTGGGTGAGGTCACGCTGTTCGACCAGCGCTCCCGAGCGCCAGCCGCGTCCGTCGATCACCTGCTCGTTGGCGAGCACCGTGTGATCGACCGGGTCCCAGTTCACCTTCGACTGCTTTCGATCGACGATGCCGGCCTTCAGGAAATCGAGAAACAGGCTTTGTTGATGGCGATAATAGGCCGGATCGCAGGTGGCGACTTCGCGAGACCAGTCGAGCGACAGGCCCAGCGACTTGAGCTGGCTGCGCATGGTGGCGATGTTCGCGTAGGTCCATTCGGCGGGATGGCGCTTGCCCTGCATTGCGGCGTTTTCCGCCGGCAGCCCGAAGGCGTCCCAGCCCATGGGATGCAGCACGTCGAAGCCGCGGGCGCGCATGAAGCGGGCGATGACGTCTCCCATCGAATAGTTGCGCACATGACCCATGTGGATGCGCCCCGACGGATAGGGGAACATCTCGAGCACGTAATATTTCGGTCGGGTTTCGTCGCCGGCCTCGAACAGCCGGGCGTCGGCCCACAGCTTCTGCCATTTCGGCTCGGCGGCGGCGAAATTGTAGCGGTCGGGGCGTCGATCGGGCGTCATGAGCGGGAAGGGTCCGGAAACGGCGGGATTTGCCTTTTGTAATGCCGGGCGAACGGGGGGTTGTCAAAGGGCGCAGGGGCCGGGTTTCCGGGAGGCGAGGCGAGAACCTCACCCCAAAGGCGTGATCATCCACTGATTTCTCAAGGTCTTGCTGCGCGGAAAGCAGTTGCCCGAGGAACTCAGTCGATGGAGAGCCCGGCCAGACGCGCCGAGCCTCGACGCGCACGGGCCAGAATCTTTTTTGACAGCGCCGGGTCTCCGGCGGATCGCGCCGTGACCATCGCGCCGACCATGAGGGAAAGCAGTTCGATGGCTGTCTCGGTCCGCTCCGTCTCCGGCCCCGTCAGTCCGGCCGCGATCCAGTCGACAAGTCTGTCGACGCCCGAACAGAACGCGCCTCGAACTTCCGCGCCCTCTCTTGCGACATCGGCGCCGAAGGCGGCGATTGGACAGCCGCGCGCGGGGCGTTCCAGATGCTCGGGCGTCAGATAGACGGAAACATATTCCTCCAAAGCCTTCGCCGCGCCCTTGCGCGCCGCCGATTTTTCCAGCCGGTCGAGAATCTGGGAAAAAGCGGCTCGTGTCGCTTCGGCGACGAGCGCGTCCTTTGAAGCGAAATGCCTGTAAAAGCCGCCATGAGTCAGCCCGGCCGCCTGCATGACGTCCGCGACGCTCAGTCCCTGCACGCCACGTTCCCTGAGCATCGCCGCCGCCGTCGACACGATGTCCCGGTGATGGCGCTCCATCGTCTCTTTTGAAACGCGCATTTGTCCCGCCAGAAAGCGCTTGACTCGTTAGATGACGAATATAATCTGAATTTATAGATTGCAATGATCATCTAAAATGGAGGTGTGCATGAACTCGGCGAATGAACGGACGGTCCCGGCCGCGACCGCGCCGCTCGATGCGGACTGGCTGCGAGCGCTCGCACTGGAGGCCGGCGCCGACGATGTCGGATTCGTGTCCGTGGACCGGGCGGAGCTTGCCTCCGAGCGAGAGCATATTTTCAAGGCGTTCCCCGAAACACGGACGCTGATCTGCATTGTCACGCGCCTCAACGTCGACAATGTGCGCAGCCCGCAGCGCTCCATCGGCAATCTCGAATTCCACCGCAACTACCATCACGTCAACGAAGTCGCGGCGACGATCGTCCGCGAACTGGCGCGAAACAGGACAAGAGCGGTCAACCCTTCGGCCGCCTTTCCGATGGAGATGGACAATTATCCGGGCCGCATCTGGGTAATCGCTCACAAACCCGTCGCCGTCGCCGCCGGACTGGGCCGGATGGGAATACATCGCAATGTCATTCACCCCGTTTTCGGGAGTTTCATCAACATCTCGACTGTGCTCGTCGCGGCGGACGTCTCGAGAGAGAGCACGCCGATCGATTTCAATCCCTGTTTCGAATGCAAGCTCTGCGTCGCTGCGTGTCCGGTCGGCGCGATCGCGCCAGACGGCTATTTCAACTTCTCCGCCTGCTTCACGCACAATTATCGGGAGTTCATGGGCGGGTTCACGGATTGGATCGAAACGATCGCAGACAGCAAGAGCGGCAAGGCGTTGCGGCGCAAGGTCAGCGACCCGGAGCAGGCGTCGATGTGGCAGAGCCTGTCGTTCGGCGCCAATTACAAGGCCGCCTATTGTCTGGCGGTCTGCCCCGCCGGCACGGATCTGGTTTCGACCTATATTGCCGACAAGGGCGGCTATGTGAAGAGCGTTGTCGACCCGCTGGCGAGCAAAGAGGAGCCGGTTTACGTCGTTCCGGGCTCGGATGCGGAGGATTACGCACAAAGACGTTTTCCCCACAAATCGCTTCGTCGCGTCGGCGGCGGTCTGCGGCCGCGCACCATTCGCGGTCTTCTCGACGGGATGCCGCTGGTATTCCAGCGCGGAAAAGCCAAAGGCCTTTCCGCTGTCTATCACTTCACCTTTACCGGCGCCGAGCTGCGCAAGGCGACGATCGCCATACGCGATCGAAAACTCTCCATCGCCGACGGACATGTCGGATCAGCGAATCTCACGGTCACGACCGACGCAAAGGCTTGGATCGAATTCCTCTTCGGGGAGCGCAGCCTGCCTTGGATGCTCGTCACCGGAAAGCTACGGATCAAGGGACGCCCGAGCCTCCTGCTCGCCTTCGGCAAATGCTTCGCCCTGTGAGGCCGGATCGGCGCCCTTCCACAGGACTGGACTGCCGCGGGCTCTGCGTCACAAGGACTCTTGTGGTTCGGGTCGCGGGGGCCGCCGGAATCGCGTCGACACGCTCGGAACAAGATAACAACATGTTAATTTCGTTGACACTCGCAACGACATTCCGCCCCATTTTCGTCCGCCCATTAACGTAGCCTTTACCCTGTTCCGTAACGATGCGTCGTGACGAAAGACAGGCCGCGAGCGACGGGCGGCGCAAAGGAACAAGATGGCTTCGACGATTCTCATTGCCGACGACGATCCGGTTCAACGCCGCCTGCTGGAAGCCATGACGCGGCGCTTCGGCTACGAGGTCGAAACGGTCGAAGGCGGCGAACAGGCGCTGGAGCGCATCGCCAACTCCGCCGCCCCGCCCGTCTCCCTTCTGGTGCTCGATCTCGTCATGCCCGATCTCGACGGCATGGCGGTTCTGACCCGGCTGAGGGATTCGAAAAACAATCTGCCAGTGATCGTGCAGACCGCGCATGGCTCGATCGAAACCGTGATTTCGGCGATGCGCGCCGGCGCCCATGATTTCGTGGTCAAGCCGGTCGGCGCCGAGCGGCTGCAGATCTCCATCAAGAACGCCCTTTCGGCCGATGCGCTTGCCGGCGAAATCCGCCGCATCGCCCGCAAAACCCAGGGCACGCTCACCTTCAAGGATCTGGTCTCACGCAGCGGCGACATGGCCCGCGTCATCCGCCTCGGCGAGCGCGCCGCCCATTCGTCGATTCCGGTGTTGATCGAAGGCGAGTCTGGCGTCGGCAAGGAGTTGGTGGCGCGCGCCATCCAGGGCGCTTCCGACCGCAAGGGCAAGCCCTTCGTCACCGTCAACTGCGGCGCCCTGCCGGCCAATCTCGTCGAATCGATCCTGTTCGGCCACGAGAAGGGCGCTTTCACTGGCGCAACGGAAAAACACGCCGGCAAATTCCTCGAGGCCAACGGCGGCACGCTGTTTCTCGACGAAATCGGCGAACTGCCGCTCGACATTCAGGTCAAGCTGCTGCGTGCGCTGCAGGAAGGAGAAATCGATCCGGTCGGCGCCAAGCGCCCGGTGCGGGTGGACATCCGCCTCATTTCGGCGACCAACCGCAATCTGATCGAGCAGGTGAAGCGCGGCGAATTCCGCGAGGACCTGTTCTACCGACTCAATGTCTTCCCGATCTCGATCCCGCCGCTGCGCTCGCGCCGCGAGGACATCGGCGACCTCGCCCGCAGATTCTGCGCGCGTTTCGCCGCAGAGGAAGGCCGCAACATCCGTGGTCTTTCCGCGGAAGCTCTGTCGCTGCTGTCCGCCTACGACTGGCCGGGCAATGTGCGACAGCTCGAGAACACTCTGTTTCGCGCCGTCGTGCTCTCCGAAGCCGACGAGCTCACGGTGGCGGAATTTCCGCAGATCGCCGCCCATGTCTCCGGGTTCGACGTGCGCGTGCCGCCTGCGCCGGCGCCGCTGTCATTGCTGGGCGCGCCGCGCGAAAAGGAAATCGTCCGCGTCGAAATCCGCGATCCGAACGTGCTGCGGTTGCTCGGGTCCAATGGGGAAATGCGCCGGCTCGACGACATGGAGGCGGAAACGATCCGCTTCGCGCTCGCCCATTATCGCGGGCAGATGTCGGAAATCGCGCGGCGTCTCGGCATCGGCCGGTCGACGCTCTATCGCAAGATGAAGGAATATGGGCTGGGCGACGCCGAAGCTCCGCCATCCACCGCCGGAGACAGCCTCGTTGCGTGAGGGAGCGGCGTCGGCCGCGCCCTTTCAGGACCTTGGCGTCTCAGGCGGCGTCGGTCTGGGCGGTTTCGTCTGCGCGGCGCTCCTTGGAGAAGATCCCGTCCATGAGGAAATGTTCCCACATGGCGATCTCGCCGGTGACATCATAATGAACGGGGCGAGCGCGCAGATCGCCACGCAGAGCGGACAGCGCCAGCCTGGCTTTCAGCTCGGTGGGCAGCAGCCGCTCCGGCGGCGCGCCGGCCGGCCGAGCGGCGCGATGGTGCAGCAACTGCGTCGCATCGACGCAGTTCTCACAGTTGCGGGCAAGGAAATCATTCCGGGCCGCGTCGATCAACTGCCGCCCGTCGGCGCCATCGGCCGGATAGACGGCATAGCCGGCGGCCTGGCCGACAAATCCCTGGCGCTTTGCAACATCGCGCAGACGTTGGGCTATCGAACAAAGATCACCAGCATTGGCGAGCATGGCGATGCAGGCGACGACGCCTCCGTCGGGGAGAACGCCGACATGGTCGACGGCGCGCAATCGGGCGGCGAGCGCCGCAGCGAGCGCCCCGGACCGATCCTGCTCCGAAAACTCGAAATAGATCAGTCCGGCGGCGCGCCCGAGTCGGGCGCTGGATTTTGCAGCGTCGTCGATTCGGTCGGCGAGATCGCCGCACTGCTCGCTATCTTGTGACGAAATCGGGCTTTTGAACGGCATCGAACGTTCCCGCGGCATCGGTCTGGTCCCCTCGGTACCCGCGCTGCTGTGTAAAAACAGCACAATCCAGAAAAAAGCGCCAGCCGTCGCAGCGCCGCCGAGGAACGCCAGCGGTGCGGACGCCCCTGCCTGGACCGGCGCCACAACTGTAGCGAGAGCTTGGCGGCCTACGTCGAGCGACCCGGCGAATGCCGACATCCATAGCGACGGTTCGGCTCCGGAGACTGGCGCGAAGGCAGCAGCATACGCGCCCCCGGCGCCGACGATCAGCGCAGCCGCACAGAAGATTTTCATCCAGCCGGACATAATTCCGCTTCCCTCCACAGGGCAACCTTTGCGGTCGCCATGCGCTTGCAAATCACCATGACAAGAATCTTGGTCCTGCCACAGTTTACAGTTAAGAGACGGAAAGTACGGACGCGAATCCTGACTTGGGACAATTTCCGCAATATGCGTATTTTAAACAAAATCCTGGCTTGCGTCGCCGTCACCTGACAAGGACGAAGAACAGACGCGGATAGAATAACAAGAGCTTGCCGTCCGGTTGAAGCGGATAGGCGCTGAGTTCGCGGCGGTAGCGGCCCAGAAATGCGACACGCTCGGCTTGCGTGAGCGGCGCCAGGAACGGCCGCAGTCCCGACCCTTCGAACCATTCGACCACCCCTTCCGGTCCGGCCAGCGGGTGGACATAGGTCGTCTCCCAGATATCGATCGAGCTGCAAAGCGGGCGCAGCATCCGATAGTATTCCTCGGGCGAAGCGAGCACTGCCTGGGTCTTGGCGATCGGCGCCAGACGATCCGCCCAAGGACCGTCGACGGCGGCCATGCGCATCGCCGCGTGACAAATCTCGTGAGTGGCGTCGGGCATCTGCACCGCCAGCACGCCGCCCGGCGCCAGCTGGCCCGTCAGACGGACGAGTATCTCGCGATGATCGGCGACGAAATGCAGGGCGGCATTGGAGAAGATCAGATCGAGCGGCGCGTCGCTGCGCCAGGTCTCGATTTTCGTTTCGAGGAACGTCGCCCCGGGCGCACGACGGCGCGCCGCCTCGATCATGCCGGGAGAGAAATCGACGCCGGTGACACGCGCATCGGGCCACGCTTCGACGATGAGTTCGGTGGAATTGCCCGGACCGCAGCCGAGATCGACGATCCTGCCCGGCGCCGACAACTCGACCCGCGCCAGAAGATCGCGCGCGGCGCGCGTGCGTTCCGCTTCGAACTTCAGATAGAGTTCCGAACTCCAGTCTTTCGTCGCCTCGTCCGCCACGACCCTCACCCGATGATCCGCCGAAAACGGGACTCTAGCGCGCTTTCCGACCGAATGAAATCATTCGGTCGGTCCGAAATCGCGCCAGAATCAGAAGGCTGGGGCGAGTTTTGATCGAAAGGCCCGTCGACCTTTTTCGGAATTCGCTCCAGCCTCGCGCAGTGCGAAATCCCGGTGGCGTCGCGGCAATTTTTTTTGGTTGATTAATGACTTGGGGTCAGTAAAATTCCGTGACTTTCAAGCCCATCCTCTCGCGGGTCCCGCGATTGGCTCCGGTGTGCGGAATGACGCTGGATCGACTTCGTTCCTGGGAAATCGTCAGTCTATTGCTCGCATTCCTGTTCGTCGGGCTCGCGGGTTTCGTGACCGTGTCCGCTGACGCCCGGCGGCGCGAATCGGCGGAGCGCGTCACCCATACGCTGCTCGTGGAGAGCCATCTCTTTCGCCTCAGCGGCATGCTGCAGCGAGCCGAAAGCAGCGAACGCGGCTTTCTGCTGACCAACGACGAAGCCTACCTCTGGCCGTTCGATCAGGTCGCCCGCGACTCCCGCGCGGAGATCGACGCGCTGTCTCGAATTGTCGCCGACAACGAGACGCAGAGCGATGCGCTGGCGGCGCTTGCGCCGATCGTCGACGAGCGGCTGAATATCCTGAAATCGAAAATCGATCTCGTGCGCGAGGGACGCACGCAGGCTGCAATCGACGTTTTGAAAAGCGGTCGCGGCAAGGCGCTGATGGAGCAGCTTCTGGCCATCATCGACAGGATGCAGACGGAGGAGCAACGCCTCTATCTCGAACGCGAAGAGCGTCGCGCCGCCGCCACGGCGCAGATGGAAATCGCCTTTTTCGTGATGGCGGTGGCCATGGTCTGCGCCGGCCTCGCCGCGCTGTTCGGATCGAGAAAGTTGATCGTCGAGCTCGAAGCGCTGACGGCCTCGCAACAGGCGGCGCTGGCCACCGCCCGCGAGCAGTCGATGCGCCGGGAGGCTGCCGAAGCGCAATTGCGGCAAGCGCAGAAGCTCGAAGCGCTCGGCCGCATGACCGGTGGCATCGCGCATGATTTCAACAATATGCTGGCGATCATCATCGCCAGCCTCAACATCTTGCGGCGCAAGCTGCAACGCGGCGAATCCGAGTGGGAGCCTCTGGTCGACTCCGCTGTGGCGGGCGCCGACAGCGCCGCCAAATTCGTGCGCAAGCTGCTGGCCTTCGCCCGCATGCAGCCGCTCTCGCCGGAGCCGCTCGACGTCAATGCGCTGGTGCAGGATGCCGTGAAGATGCTCAAGGGTCTCCTCGGCGCCGGCATCCGGCTGGAGCTGGCGCTCGCCGAAGATCTGCGCCGGGTCGAAGTCGACGCGAGCGAACTGGAAAGCGCGCTGGTCAATCTCGTCGTCAACGCCAGGGACGCCATGCCGGACGGCGGGCGGCTGACGATCGAAACCCAGAATTACGAACTCGACGTGCAGCCGGCCGAGGGCGGCGAGAAGGCCGCTCGCCGCTTCGTGATGATCGCCGTCACCGACACGGGCGAAGGCATGCCGTCGCACGTCCTGGCCAACGCATTCGATCCGTTCTTCACCACCAAGCCGGTCGGCAAGGGCAGTGGCCTTGGCCTCTCCCAGGTGCATGGATTCGTGCAGCAGTCCGGCGGACACGTGCGCATCTATTCGGAGCCGGGACGCGGAGCCAGCGTCAAGATTTTCCTGCCCGACTGCGACGAAGCTTCGCCGGTGTCCGCGCTGGCGCCAAGCGCGCCTCAAAGTAGTGACTGTCCGCAGGGATCGCCGACGGAAGCAATCCTCATCGTCGACGACAACGAAACCGCGCGTGGCGTGACTGCGGCAGCGATGCGCGAACTGGGCTATCGCGCCATCGAGGCGGAGAACGCCGCGGCGGCGCTCGAAGTAATGGAAAAAGGCGGCATCACGCTGGTGGTCAGCGATGTCGTGATGTCGCCGGTGGACGGCGTGGAGCTCGCGCAAACCATCGCCGCCCGCTGGCACGACATTCCCGTCCTGCTCGTGACCGGCTTCACCCGCATGGCCCTGACTCGCAACGGCGTCGGCGTGGAAAAGGCCGAGTTGCTGACGAAGCCTTTCACCCTGTCGCAGATCGCCGTCAAGGTGCGATCGATGGTCGACGCCGCTGGCGCGTCGCGCAAGGTGCGCGAACGCGCGCCACAGTAGTCACGCCGTCAATGCTTGGCGTGCTCGAGTCCTTCCCGTTCGGCGTTCTCCAGCGCCTCGCGCTCGGCGGTGTCCAGCGCCCTTTCCGCGTCCTTGGCGGCGGCGTCGACCTTGCCGCTGTCGACGAATTTCTTGACAGACTTGTCGTAGTCCTATGCCGCGGTGTAGCTGCCTTCACCTTCGACTTTCGAGGGCTGACACGGATTTTGCGGATTCGCCATAGGGATTCCTCGCGATGGAATGAAAATGGCCAACGCACCGGCGCTCCGATTGTTCCAAAGCGTTGCGAGACGCGCAGATTCAGGCTTGCGACGGCGTCTTCGCAGGGCCAAGCTCTGCGACGAGCTGCGCATAAAGACCGCAGGCGGCATGGTCGAGCGTGACGGAGCCGCCCATCTGGCGCGCGAGGATTCGCTGCAGCAATTCAGCTCCGAAGGCGCTGCATTGGGCCGGCGCCGGCGCGCCGCTCTCCCGCCATTCGACGACCAGCTTCGATCCGAAATTGCGCCAGACGATGTCGACGCTGCCGCCCGGCGTCGACAGCGCGCCGGTGGCCCGCGACATCAGCTGGAGTTCGTGCACGGCGACCCCGAGCCCGAGCGCCACGGAAGAGCGCAATCGCGCGGCGTCGCCGGCATAGGCGATGCGTGGATCGATCGGTCCAGCGCCCAGAGCCTCGCGGACGAGTTCATGCGCGCAGACGAACTCCCAGTTGTTCTGCGTCAGCAGGATCTGGATACGGCTCACCGCGCCGATTCGCGCGAAGAAATCGGACTTGAGCCGCTGGTCCCCCAGTGCGTCGCGCGCGCTGAGATTGGCGATGGCCTGCACCATGGCGAGGGCATTGTTGACGCGGTGGTGAAGTTCGAGATGGACTTCGCGTTCGCGCGCCTGCGCCGCCTTGATCTCGTCGATGTCGGTGATAGCGACCAGCGCGCCGACGATGGCGCCGCCATCATTGCGCAGCGGCTGGCCGACGACCTTGATCCACAACCGCGTGCCGTCGGGGCGGAGATACTGACACTCCAGGGTCGGATCGACCTCCCCCAGCAGGGCGCGCGCAAGCGGCCAGTCCCGCGCCGCAACAGGCGCGCCATTTTCATGCAGGGCCGGCCAGTCGCTGTAATCCTCGACCGTCATCGACGGCAGACGCCTGTGCCGCAGCATTGTCTCGAGAGCCTTGTTGCCCGTGACGATGCGGCCGCTCGGCGCTTCGGCGAGCACCACCCCGCAGGGCAGCGCGTCGAGCACCGCCTGCAGACGTTCGAGGGCTGTCGCCGTTCCGGCGCCGCCCGTGGTGTCGAAGACAAGATGAAAGAATTTGTCCATCGGCGAGCCGACCTGCGGTTTGCGCCGCGCAATCGCGCGATGCGCATGGACGTCGTCTCGAACGCGTCAATGCAGGGCGGGAGCAAGATCGGCGCGTTTGCGCGCGAGGAACAGCACCTGATTGATTGTCGCCATCACAGTCTCGACCTTGTATGGCTTGGTGATCAGGAACGTCGGCTCGGGCTTATCTCCGGAGAGGTACTTTTCCGGATAGGCGGTGATGAAGATGCTGGGCGTATCGTTGTCGCGGGTGATCGCCTTGACCGCGTCCATGCCGGAGCTGCCGTCGGCGAGTTGAATATCGGCGAGGATCATGCCGGGCTGACGCGACGCCGCGAGAATCAGCGCTTCGTCGCGAGTGCGCGCGACGCCCATCACCGAATGCCCCAGATCCTTGACGATGTAAGCAAGATCGGCCGAAATCAGCTCTTCGTCCTCGATGATGAGCACCTGCGCCGGCTCGTCCTGCGCAAACTCCTGTGTCGCCTCCTCGAGCAACGCTTCCAGCCGGCTCTCGCCGATGTTCATGATCGCGCAGACTTCCGGGCGGGTGAAGCCTTCGACATAGAGAAGGAGAACGGCCTGACGCGACAGCGGGGTGAGCTTCGCGATCTTCGTGAACTGCGAAAAATCCTGCTTTTCGAAGAAAGCCTCGGACGACAGCGGCGCGCAATTGAGCGCCACCGACGCCCACAGCCGCGAAAACACCTGATACAAGGCAACGCGGGCATCGCGATCGCGCGGCAGGATCGAGGAATCCTCGACGATCGCCTCGAGCAGGGTAAGCACGTAGGCGTCGCCGCTCTCCTGCGAACCGGTCAATGCCCGGGCGTAGCGACGCAGATAGGGAATGTGCGCCGCGATCTGTTGTGACAGCAACATGGTTTAGTCCCCCCGTTTCGCGCAGCCCGCGCGCGGTCTGGTTCCGTTCAATGTCCCGTGCGATCCGCCATGCGCGCGGCCTCGAACAGGAACCACACACGTTTTTCGGTTTCGTCGATCAGGGTTTCGAGAAGAGCGGCGGTGCCGCGGTCGCCCTTGCCGTCGCACAGGGCGTGCGCCTCGCGCATGGCCCTGGCGAACGCCTTGTTGTCTTCCAGCAACTCGGACAGCATCTCGATCGGCGTGACGAACTCCGCATCGTTGTCTTTCACGCGCGCGAGTCGCGCGATGTGATCGATGGAGCGCAGCGTGGTTTGCCCGAGCTTGCGCACGCGCTCGGCCAGCGGATCGATGCTGGCGTAGATCTGTGCGCCCTGTTCGTCGAGCAGCAGGTGATAGTCGCGGAAACTCGGGCCGCTGATGTGCCAGTGGAAATTCTTGGTCTTGACGTAGAGCGCGAAGGAGTCGGCGACGAGCCTGTTGACGCTTTCGGCGATTTCACTCGTCGCCTCCGAAGGCAGGTCCGACGGGGTCCTCAAGGCCCCAATGGCGCGGTTCGTGGCGGCGGAGGAGGACGACGCGGAATTTCGGGTGGCGGGCACAAGCAACTCCGTGGTTGGCGGCGCAAGCTTCGCTTCGAGGCTTGAGACGCGTCCCCTTTATGGAGGGCGGCAGTCCGGCCACGTCAACGGCCCATTCACGCATTTTTAGGGAATCGGCCGCGTACGGGAATCTGGCCGTCTCCCGCGGTTTTGCGCGTCGCTGTGGCGAGTCGCTACAATCCCGCGGCGCGTGTCAGATTGACCTTGAAGCGCTCGCGTTTGCGCTGATAGCGGCGGGTCATTTCCGCCGACGCATGGCCGAGATGGCGCTGGACATGCGCCTCCTCGATGCGGGCGGAGGAGGCGAGGCCGGCGCGCAGCGAATGGCCGGCGAAAGCCTTCTTGCGTTCCGCCTCTGTCAGTTCGGGCCGCAGGCCGGCGGCCAGCGCGCATTTCTGCACGAGGCGCGCGACGTGCCGGTCGGTGAGGCGCTCGGCGGAAACGCCGCCGTTGCGGCGGGCGATGGCGCGAAACAACGGGCCACTGTGCACACGTCCCAGCCGCATCCAGGTCTCCAGCAGGACGACAGGGCAGGTGTCCTCGCGCGAGCCGCGCCCGACCTCCACCTCGCGCCAACCGGTCTTGCCATCGATGGTGAGCAGCGCGCCTCCGTCCGGGCCGGGCGTGATCGCGATCCAGCCGCGGCCGTCGTCGGTCTGTTTGGGGCCGCAGTCGAGCCCGACGATTTCCGAGCGCCGCAGGCCGCCAGCGAAACCGAGGGCGAGGATGGCGCGATCGCGCAGGCCGCGCAGATCCATGTCCAGCGTCGCCAGCATCGCCAGCAGTTCGTCGGCGAAGATCGCCTCCTTCTGCACCGGCGGGCGGCCGTGCACCCGGCGGATGCCGGCCAGCACCGAGGCGATGTGGCGATCGGCGGAATCGAGCTGCTCGCCCATTTGACGGTAGCGCCAGACGAGCCCGCTGAGCCGGCGCTCCAACGTCGCCGCGGCCACCCCGCGCCCCGCGGCGGCGGCAAGATAGAGGCCGACCGTCTGCGGATCGGGCGGCAGAACATCCAGTCCCTCGCGCCGCAGCCAGTTCGAAAACTGCCGCCAGTCCGACTCGTAGGCTCGCCGGGTGTTCTCCGAGCGGGCGGCGCGGGCGTAGGCGGTGGCGGTTTCGGCCAGCGCCGCGAGGCGCGCGTCGGCGGGATCGACCTGCAAGGCGTCGAGCGAATCGATCATGTCGGTCATGGCCCTGGGTCCTTTCCGCGCAGCGAATCAACGGTTCTCGTCAATCTATCCCCGAACCGCCGCCGTCCGAAGCGCCATGGCGCGCCGGCTGCTATGCTGTGGCATGGAGCGAATCGACCCTGCCCCCTCACGCGCCCGACGCAAACGCCTGACGCCCGCCCCGCCGCCCCTGCGGCGACTGGCGGCGCCCGGCTGGTCGACGCCTCGCGCCGAGGCCGGCGAGGCCGAGTGTTTCTTCTGCGCCGGAGCGGCGCTTGCGACGCTCGCCGCCCTCCTCGCCGAAGAGCCGGCGTGGGGCGGCGCGCTGCGCCAGCGCCTCGCACTGCGCGCCGGCGCCGCCAGCGCCCGCGTGATGCGGCTGCGCGAGGACGAGCCCGCGCTGCGCGATGCCGAACATCTCTACGCCGCCGGCGAGCCGGGTCCCGCGGGACGGCTGCATCGCCTGTGGCGCCGCCTCGCGATCGCGAAAGACCCTGTCGCCTGCCTCGCCGAGGCGGGCGCGTGGATGGGATTGCCGCAGGATCATTCCGCAGCGCTGCGCTGCGAGGGGTCGGCGCTTGCCGCCGCCGCCGCCGCCGCCCGGGCGATCTACGGCGCCGCGCCCGCGCATCTGCGCGCCGAGGCCGAACTGCTCGGCCTCTTCGCCGCCGATGTGACACTCGCCGGCCGGCTCGGCGTTTGGCCGCCCATCCCGCTTCTTGCGACGAAATTCGGCGACCCGGCGCTTCGCCGCGGCGCCGCTGGCCGCCGGCCGCGCCCGGACGATCTCGACTGGCCGCGCTCGGCGGCCTTTGCGCTGGCGCTCGCCGCCCGTGACGCCGTGGCCCTCGCCGACGATCTGCAACGGCGCGCCGCCGCGCTCGCCACTGCGCAGCCAAAACTGCGGGCGAAGGGCGCTGGCCGCGTCGTCGCATTGCTGCTGTCGGACGACGCTGCGACGCCCGCCCATGCCGCCCGCGCCGCCGGCCTCTCGGATCGCGCCGCCCGCCGCCTGTTCGACCGCCTCGTGACGCTCGGCGCCGTGCGCGAACTCACCGGGCGCGACACGTTCCGCATTTACGGGCTGTGACCATGGCCAGAAAGCCCGCCGATTTCGATCGCCTCCTCGCCGATCTCCCGCCCGCCGCGCGCCGGCGCGAATGGATGCTGCGGATCGAGGCAGCGCTGTTCTCGGCCTCCGAAGCCGTGCCGCGGACCGCGCTGGCAAAGCTGGTCGGCGACGACTGCAATCTCGACGATCTGCTGGCCGACCTCGCGACGGAATTGCGCCCACGCCCCTATGAGCTGGCGAAGGTCGCGGGCGGCTATCAGTTGCGCACCCGCGCGCGCTTTGCGGAAGCGGTGCGGCGGGCCAGCGGCGCCGGCGCGCAGGATGCAGCGGGGCCGGAGTTGAGCCGCACCGAACTCGTCACCCTCGCCGCCATCGCCTATTCACAACCGGCCACGCGGGCGCAGATTTCGCGTCTGGCCGGCAAGGAGGTCAGCCGCGACGTGATCGGCGCCTTGAAGCGCCGCGGCTTCATCGACGCCGGCCTGCGCGCGCCCGAACCCGGTGCGCCCTTCGCTTATGTGACGACGAAGAAATTCCTCGAATCCTTCGGCCTCGCCACGCTGCGGGACTTGCCCGATCTCGAACGTTTCGAGGACGAGGGCCTGCTGACCACGAACGAGAAAAACGAAGCCGCGCTCGATGCGCTGCTGGGGCCGGGGGAAGAGGCCGAAGACCCGGAATTGTGAGGGCAAGGCTGGAGCTTCGCTCACACCCCGAAGTAATCCCGGTACCAGGCGACGAACCGCGCCACGCCCTCCCGCACCGGCGTCGCCGGGCGGTAGCCGAGACGGGTCGAAATCTCCGACACGTCGGCGAACGTGTCGGGCACGTCGGCCGGCTGACGCGGCAGCAGTTCGCGGATCGCCTTCATGCCGAGCGCGTCCTCGATCGCATCGACATAGTCGAGGACCTTCACCGGCGCGGTGTTGCCGATGTTGAAGATTCGCCAGGGCGCGTTGGAGCTCGCGGGGTCGGGACGATCGCCGCTCCAGGCGGGATCGGGCGCGGCGATGTCGTCACTGGCGCGCAGCACGCCTTCGACGATATCGTCGACATAGGTGAAGTCGCGGGTGTGGCGGCCGAAATCGAAGAGCTGAATCGGCTTGCCCTCGAGGATGTTCTTCGTGAACAGGAACAGCGCCATGTCCGGCCGGCCGAACGGGCCGTAGACCGTGAAGAACCGCAGGCCGGTGGTCGGCAGCCGGAACAGATGGCTGTAGGAATGGGCCATCAGCTCATTGGCGCGCTTCGTCGCGGCGTAGAACTGCAAGGGGTGGTCGGCGCCGTGGTGTTCGGAAAACGGCATTGTGGTGTTGGCGCCATAGACGCTCGAGGTCGAGGCGTAGGTGAGATGCGCGACATTCGCGTAGCGGCAGGCTTCGAGAATATGGGTGAAGCCGACGATGTTGGATTCGACGTAATCCATCGGATGGGTGAGGCTGTGGCGGATGCCGGCCTGCGCCGCAAGATGGATCACACGATCGAACCTGTGCGCGGCGAAACAGGCGTCGACGGCGGCCTTGTCGGCGAGATTGGCGCGCAGGAACGTGAAGGCGCCGGGCGGCGCAGCCGCCTCGATTGCCGCAAGGCGGGCTTCCTTGATCTTCGGATCGTAATAGGCGTCGACGCTGTCGAAGCCCACGACCTCGTCCCCGCGCGCGAGCAGAGCCCTGGAGGTATGGTAGCCGATGAAGCCCGCCGCGCCCGTGACCAGAATTTTCATATCCGCCCTGCCCGTCCCGCGCCGCCTTCCGGAGTTGGCCCATCGGCGCGCCGCCGCCGGTCCATAAAGGGCTTTGGCCGGCAAGTCACGCGAGGGGACGGTCGCCGCCCGCGGCGTTTCCATGTAAATGTCAGCCCCTCGGCGGAGCGGAAGATGCTGGCGGAAGACGACGATACATATTGCGCGGCCGCACGCTGGCTGCGGGCTGGGCGCGGCGTGGTGCTCGCGCGGGTGATCGAGACCTTCGGCTCGGCGCCGCGGCCGGCGGGATCGCCGCTGGTCGTCTGCGAGGACGGGCTGTTCCTCGGCTCGGTCTCCACCGGCTGCGTCGAAGGCGACGTGATCACTGCGGCGCTGGAGGTGATCGCGACGGGCGCGCCGCAGCGGCTCGACTTCGGCTCGGTCGAGGAGGAGACCGTGTGGCGGCCCGGCCTCTCCTGCGGCGGGCGCATCGCCGTGCTGGTCGAGCGGCTCGACGCCGGGAAGCTGCAAGTCTTCGCCGCCGCCCGCCGCGAACGCGCCGCGGGCCGGCGTGCAGTGGTCGCCTCGCCGCTGGCTGGCGGCGAGGCGCGGCTGTATTGCGGCGCGGAGCTGTTCAAGCGGCCGCCGGGCTGGTCGACGGCGCTCGGCGCCGGCGCCAGCCGCATCGCCGCCATCGAGGACGAGGACTGGTTTCTCCATGTCTTCGAGCCGGCGCCGCGGCTGCTGCTGATCGGCGCGGTGCATGTGGCGCAATCGCTCGCGCCGATGGCGCGCGCCGCCGGCTTCGACGTAACCATCGTCGACCCGCGCTCTGCCTTCGCGGCGCCCGAGCGTTTCCCCGGCGAAAAGCTCGATGCGCGCTGGCCGGACGAGGCCCTCGCCGACCTCGGTCTCGACGCCGCCACCGCCGTCGCGGCACTCAGCCATGACGCGAAGATCGACGATTGCGCGCTCCGTCTCGCGCTGGAGTCGCCCTGCTTTTATGTCGGCGCGATGGGCTCTCGCGCCACCAATGCCCGTCGCCGCGCCCGACTGGACGCGGCAGGCGTTTCAGCCAAGGCGCTGGCGCGGCTGGAGGCGCCGATCGGCGTCGACATCGGCGCGCTCGGCCCGGCCGAGATCGCCGTCGCGGCACTGGCGTCGATCGTCAGGGCGCGCGGTCGCAAGCCCTTGCGCGAGGCGTCATGAAGATCGCCGCCGTCATCCTCGCCGCCGGGCGCGGGACGCGCTTCGCACGAGGGTTCAAGCTTCTGGCCGACTGTGAGGGTGCACCGCTGGTGCGCCGGGTCGCGCGCATCGCGCTCGAGGCGGAATTGCCGGAAATCGTCGTCGTGACCGGCCACGAGCGCGAAGCGGTAGAGGCGGCTCTGGCCGGCATGGCGCTTTGCGAACCGGGAGGCTCGCGATCCAAGTTGCTGCGCTTTGTGTTCAACCCCTATTTTGCGAGCGGCATGGCGTCGTCATTGAAGGCCGGCCTCGCCGCGGTGAGCGACGACGCCGACGGCGCGCTGATTCTGCTCGGCGACATGCCGCGCGTGCGGCCCACGACGCTGACGGCGCTGGTGGGCGCGTTCCGCGAACATCCTCAGGCCGAAGCTATCGTCCCGCTGCACGGCGGGCGAAGAGGCAACCCCGCGCTGCTGGCGAAGGCGATGTTTCCCCGTATCGCGCAACTCGAGGCCGACGAGGGCGCACGCCGCCTGCTGCAGGGCGCGCAGATCGTCGAACGTCCGGTCGACGATGCGGGTGTGCTGTTCGATGTCGACAGCCGCGACGACCTTGCTCGCGGCTGAACACGTTCACGCCAGCCCCACTCCCTCGTCCTTCAACGGTAGCGTGCGGATGCGCTTGCCTGTCGCCGCAAAATAAGCGTTCAGAACTGCCGGCGCCGCGACGCAGATGGTGGGCTCTCCCACCCCGCCCCAGAAGCCGCCGCTCGGCATTACGATGGCCTCGACCTTCGGCATGTCCTTGATGCGCATGGAATCGTAGCTGTCGAAATTCGACTGTTCGACCCGCCCTTCGGTGATCCTGATGCCGCCATAGACCAGCGCCGACAGGCCATAGACGAAGGAGCCGGCCACCTGCCGCTCGATCTGCGCCGGATTGACGGCATAGCCGGGGTCCGTGGCGGCGACGATGCGGTGAATCCTGATCGCCGCGCCCTCAATGGATATTTCCGCCGCAGCGGCGACATAGCTGCCGTAGCCCATGAACACGGACACGCCGCGCGAAACTCCCTTGGGCGCCGGCCTATCCCATCCGATGCGCGCCGCGACCGCTTCGAGCACGGCAAGATGCCTGGGGTGACCCGCCATCAGCTTGCGCCGGAACGCCACCGGATCGGCGCCAGCCGCATGGGCGAGTTCGTCGATGAAGCTCTCGAGATAGATGGCGTTCTGGTTGATGTTGACGCCGCGCCAGAAGCCCGGCGGCACATGCGGATTGCGCATCGAATGATCGATCGTCACATTGGGAATGTCGTAGCCGATCTGCGCATCGCCGCTGGTCACGAGGCCTTGGAACACAGCCGGATCGACGCCGTTCTTGATCGCCTCCGGCCGCACGCTGGCGATGATCGACTGACCCGACAGACGCATCCGCAGCGCGACGACATTTCCGTCCTTGTCGAGTCCGCCGACGAGCCTCGCCTGCGTCACGGGATGATATTTGCCGTGCTGCATGTCCTCTTCGCGCGACCACAGCAACTTCACCGGCCGGCCCGGAACCTGCTTCGCGATCTGCACCGCCTGCGTCACATAATCGGTGAAGCCGCGGCGGCCGAAGCCCCCGCCGGGCATGACCTTGTGAACCTCGCATTTGTCCGGCGGCAGGCCGGAGGCGGCGACGACGGCGGCGAAGGCAGCCTCGCCGTTCTGCGTGCCAGTCCACACCTCGCATTTGTCCGCCGACCAGAGCGCCACGGCGTTCAGCGGCTCCATCGCCGCATGATTCTGGAACGGATAGCTGTAAACCGCCTCGACCGTTTTCGCCGCGCCCGCCAGCGCCGCATCGACATCGCCAGCCTTGTTGCCGACGCCCGCCGGCTGATCGAAGGCCAGCCCCTCGCCGAGCCATTTGGCGATGGAGGCGTTGTCGACCTTCGCATTGGGCCCCTCGTCCCAGACGATCGGCAAGGCGTCGACCGCCTTCTTCGCGCGCCACCACGTATCGGCGACGACGGCGACGGCCGAATCGCCGACCGTCACCACCTTCTCGACGCCGCGAAAACCGGCGATCTTCGAGTCGTCGTAGCTCTTCAGCCTGCCTCCGAACACCGGGCAATCGCGGATCGCCGCGCTCAGCATCCCCGGCAGGCTCACGTCGATGCCGTAGATCATCTTGCCGGTGGTCTTGTCGGCGGTGTCGAGCCGAGGCAGACCCTTGCCGACGAGTTTCCAGTCGCGCGGGTCCTTCAGCGTCACCTCTTTGGGCGGCGCGAGCTTTCCAGCCGCTTCCGCCACCTTGCCGTAAGAGGTCGTGCGACCGGAGGCGGCATGGGTGATGACGCTGTTTTCGCCGCGGCACTCGCTGGCCGGGACCTTCCATTGCGCCGCGGCGGCTTCGATCAGCATGGCCTTGGCGGCAGCGCCACCCTTGCGCACATAGTCCTGCGAGGCGCGGATGCCGCGGCTCCCGCCGGTCGAGAAATCACCCCACGGCCGGCCGCGCGCCGCGCTCTGGCCGGGGGTCGGATATTCGGTCGAGACCTTCGACCAGTCGCAATCGAGCTCTTCGGCAACGAGTTGGGCGAGGCCGGTGAGCGTGCCCTGCCCCATCTCCGTGCGCACGACGCGCACCACCACAGAGTCGTCGGGCCGAACGACCACCCAGGCGTTGATTTCCGACGCCGCGGCGCCGGCCTCGGCCAGCGGCACGCCGAAGGAAAATCCGGCGCCGAGCGCCGCTCCGCCCAGCAGAAAGCCGCGCCGATCGAGGGAAACACGGGTCATCGCCGCCTCCTTCACGCTTTGGCGGCGGCGTGGATCGCCGCACGCGCCTGCTGGAATGTGCCACAGCGGCAGATATTGCCGATCGCCGCGTCGATGTCGGCGTCGGTGGGATGCGGCGTTTCCGCCAGCAGCGCCGCGGCGGCCATCAGCATGCCGCTCTGGCAATAACCGCATTGCGGCACGTCGTGGTCGATCCACGCCTGCTGCAGGCGGTGCAGCCGCCCCTTTTGCGCGAGGCCCTCGATGGTGGTGATCGTCTTGCCGGCAACCTCCGCCAGCGTCACGCCGCAGCTCCGTACGGCGGCGCCGTCGACATGAACCGTGCAGGCGCCGCACAGGCTCGCGCCGCAGCCGTATTTCGTGCCGGTGAGGCCGAGCTGTTCGCGCAGCGCCCAGAGCAGCGGCGTGTCCGACTCGGCGTCGACCTCGACCTTTTGCCCATTGACGATCAAGGCCGTCATCCCCTGCCTCCTCGCTGTCCTGTCTGACCCGCTTTATTCCTACCAGATCACAAGGATTTTGCCAGCCGGAACAAACTGCCGGATGCCGCGTTTCCAAAAAAACTCTGCGCAGGAGGCTGCGGAATGAAACATCAGTCGAAACAGGACATCGCGCAGCATGCGCGGATTTGGGAGCAAGGCCCGGAGCTTCGCGCGCAGCCCGAGCCGGTCTGGGCGGCGCGGAGACGGCGTCTGCAACGCCTCGCCGAAATCCTGGACGCCCACACGGGACCGCTGCGGCTGTTCCTCGAGCTCGAGTGCTTCCCCGGACACGAACGGCGGGGGATGCGGCAGGACAAATCGCCGCTGTCCGTCGCTTACGCCGATCCTGTGCTGCGCGCCGAGGGGCTCGAGGGCGACACGATCGGCGAGGCCGTCGATTTCTTCCACATGAGCATGACCGAGGCCCACAGCCTGTTCTGCGGCTGCGGCTATTTCGGGCTGGACGAACAGCCGGGCTCCCTCGCGAAGATGGCGGCGTCCCGCACCCGCTCGATGGCGGCCAAACGCACCTTTGCCGAGCGCTGGGACAGCGCGAGGGGATGGTTCGCCCGCCTCTCGGCCTGAGGTTCTCTCCGGACGCGCGCCCATACCCGGGCGAAATCTGGAAAGGCGGCGCCTTTTTCGGAATTCTCCCCTGCGCGCGCCCGCGTCTCTTCGCCGGCTTGACGAAGCCGCGCGCCCGTGGCCATTAACGGCCTGAACCACGGCGCGGCGTTTCGGCGAGGAGAGAAAATCGCATGAATATTCATGAATACCAGGCCAAGGCCATTTTGCGCGAATTCGGCGCTCCCGTCGCCGCGGGCGTTCCGGTTCTGAAGGCCGAAGACGCCGCCGCCGCCGCGAAGCAGCTTCCCGGCCCGGTCTATGTGGTCAAGGCGCAGATTCACGCCGGCGGCCGCGGCAAGGGCTCCTTCAAGGAAGCCGCCGCGGGCGACAAGGGCGGCGTGCGTATCGCCAAATCCATCGAGGAAGCCGACGCTTTCGCCAGGCAGATGTTCGGCAACACGCTGGTGACCGTGCAGACCGGCCCGGCCGGCAAGCAGGTCAACCGCCTCTACATCGAGGACGGCGCCGCCATCGACAAGGAATTCTACCTGTCGATGCTGATCGACCGCGCCACCTCGCGCATTTCCTTCGTGGTCTCCACCGAAGGCGGCATGGACATCGAGACCGTCGCGCACGACACGCCCGAGAAAATCGTCAGCTTCTCGATCGATCCGGCGACCGGCCTCCTGCCCCACCATGGCCGCACGGTGGCCAAGGCGCTCGGCCTCACGGGCGATCTCGCCAAGCAGGCCGGCAAGCTCACCGAGCAGCTCTACGCCGCCTTCACGGCGAAGGACATGGAGATGCTGGAGATCAACCCGCTGATCACCACCAGGGACGGTCAGCTGCGCTGCCTCGACGCCAAGGTGAGCTTCGAGAACAACGCTTTGTTCCGCCATCCCGACCTGATGGAGCTGCGCGACCTCTCCGAAGAGGACGAGAAGGAGATCGAGGCGTCGAAATACGACCTCGCCTACATCTCACTCGACGGCAACATCGGCTGCATGGTCAACGGCGCCGGCCTCGCCATGGCGACGATGGACATCATCAAGCTCTACGGCGAATTCCCCGCCAACTTCCTCGATGTCGGCGGCGGCGCCACGACCGAGAAGGTGACGGCGGCGTTCAAGATCATCACCGCCGACCCGAATGTGAAGGGCATTCTGGTCAACATCTTCGGCGGCATCATGCGCTGCGACACCATCGCCTCCGGCGTCATCGCCGCGGTGAAGGAAGTCGGCCTGAAGGTGCCGCTGGTGGTGCGCCTCGAGGGCACCAATGTGGACCTCGGCAAGAAGATCATCAGCGAGTCGGGGCTCAACGTGATCCCGGCGGATGATCTGGACGATGCGGCGCAGAAGATCGTGGGCGCGATCCGCAAGGCGGCGTGAGGGGATTGGGTTTGGCGGGGCCCCGAGGGGGGCTCCGCCAAACTCACTACGTATAATAGTCAGTTATATGAATGCTCTCGAACTAACCGTTCAGATGGGTCACGGCATACGGATGTGCGAGAAAAAACACAAAAGCACGCCACATGAAAATGCCCGTGATATATGATCAAAAATCATCTTTCCCCCGATGACATCGGATGCGAATACCTGTAGGCGACAATGCTGGATCCGACCGGATTTTGGAGCTATAGCACCTCAGACGACGAAGGCTCTGGTGGTAGGCTAAGTCAGTTGCGGACTCTGCTGACAGCAGAATTGAAAGCGCATATCGGCGGAAAGGCGGGGGTTTTCCAAGATGCGGCAGCCATTCCGCCTGGGGCTGCCTGGGAAAGACAAATTCGCGAAAAATTGAATCAATCCTCATTCATAATTCCAATTTTGACGCCCAGCTTTCTGCAAAGTCAGTGGTGCTGTCGTGAAGTCAGTCTATTTCGACAAAGAGAGAAGGCGCTTGATCGTGACGATCTGATTTTTCCGATTTATTATATTGATATTGGACATGTTGATACTAGCTGCCCGGAGGAATGCCATGACAAGGAAGTGCTTGATTTGTTCTCCCAAAGACAAATGACAAATTTTCAGGCATTGCGGTTTAAAGATTATCGAAATGATGAGCAGGTTGCACTGAAGCTCGAAAAATTAGCTAAGGCGATTCGGGACGCGTTACGCAAAACTACTCTCCCCAAACTGCGGCTTCAAGGGGAGCAATTATCGCCGCCCGTGCTAAGCTGGAGCGAGAGCGATGAGGCAATGCATATTCATCGGGGCGCCGAGCAAAGCAAGAATGCCACACAAATATCCGAGCAAGAAATTCAACGAACGGAAGCTGACAATCCTAACCAAAGCATTATTCAACGTAAAAACGCGGCGCGGATCACAAGGAAGCACGACGACCAAGGCAGAGTCATCGAACTCGCGTTTTTTGGAGTCGACGGCAAGCCCGTATTGGACGAAACGGAAGGTGCGGCACGGATCACATGGAAGCATGACGGCCAAGGCAGAGTCGTTGAGCAGGCGTTTTTTGGCGCCGACGGCAAGCCTGTCGTCAACAAGACAGGCTATGCGGCACGTTACATTTGGGTGCACGATGAGAGCGGCAATGTGACAGAAAGTGCTTCTTTCGGCATTGATGGTCAGCCGGTGCCGGACCAAGTGGAAGGCGCGGCTCGGATCACTTGGAAGCATGACGCCGAAGGTAGAGTCGTCGAGCAGGCGTTTTTTGGCGTCGACGGCGAATTTGTCGTCAACAAGACTGGCTATGCAGCTCGTTACATTTGGGTATATGACGAGCGCGGGAATGTGATTGAATGCGCTTCCTTCGGCATTGATGGCAATCCGTGCTGAGCTGCAATCTGAAAACAAAAATTGACTGCTGAGATTCGGTTACTCGACGTCCAACGTCTCACACTCCCCTTACCTCTCACGGCTGGCATTTTCGGCGAGGCGGATCGGGCTTTGTCGAGGATAAGCGAAGGGCGCCGCCTGCGCCGGCGGCCAAAGACCGTCCTTGACGAAGCCCGACCGCTCGCCGCCAAGAGAGGTCAGGGGCAAAGGCCATGATCGGCAAACCGCAGCGCCGCGTCAGTCCCCGCCATTCACGCCGCCGTCACTTCCCCCACGCATCGATCGCCGACGCGAACACCCGGTCGCCCGTCGCGCCTTTTTCGATGTTGATCGTCGCCGCGCGCCCGTCCGTGAGTTGCATCGGCAGGTCGATCACCATGTCGCTGCGCATCAGATAGATGTTGCGGGATTCGCGGTCGCCGCGCATCAGACCGATCAGGAAGTTGTTTTCGGTGATCGGCACCGGCACGCCCTGAATCTTTTCGCCGACCTGCGCATCGGGCCGGCGCATCTGCAGCGGCGCGATCATCTTGACGCCCTTGATGTCCGAGCCGGCCGCGAATTTGAACGTCACCTTGATGGTGTGCGACGCCGACAGCGTGCTGTCGTAGTTCTTCTGGAACAGCAACGTCAGTTTCAGTTTGGCGTCGGGGACATCGACATCGCCGCGCACCGCCGAGCCGACCGGCTCGCCGGGCCCGCCGCCGATATTCTCGAGGCGCCACACGACATTGCCGGAGAGCACTTTGTCGACCTTGGTCGGCTCGTTCAGTGAGGCCACCCAGAGTTCTGCCTTTTGCGCGACGGGAAGCGTCGCGGCGTTCGACGGCGCCGCGCCGCTGCGGCCGCTTTCACCCTCGCCGACGCGCTCGGCGATCTTGCCGCCCTCGACCGTCTCGGCGGCAGTCCCGTCTTCGGCTTTCAGTTTGGCGAGATCTTCCGGCTTTTCGCGCAATTGCACGGCGGCGAAGGCGACAGCGGCAATCAACAGCGCGACGACGCCGCCGATCGCCAGAACCCGACGCGATCCGCCGAGAGTTTCCGCCGAGGCCACAGTGGGCGCGGCCGGGCGTTGCGGCTGATCGCGCACCGAGCCGTTCTCGGTTTCGGTTTTCGGCTTTGCCGGCGCTGCGGGTGACGGCGCAGCAGTTGCAGCAGGCGTCGGCGCAGCGGCTGACGGAGCAGATAGGGGCTTGGGCGGCATCGGCGATTTCGCCTCGCCCGCGGGCGCGTCGCCCTCGCGCTGCACGAGCCGCCCGAGCGAAGCGCGCCAGCCTCCGGCTTCTCCCTTGGTATCTTTCGGTTCGGCAGCCGGGGCCCGGCGCAGGATGTCGAGCGGGCTCGGTCCGGATTTCTGCGGGGGCGGCGCCGGCGCCTTGTCGGCGGGCTTTTGAACTTTCGCCGCAGCGGGCGCGGGCGCCGCTTTCGCGGCTTGCGGCTTCTGCGGCGCAGCAGCGGGCGGCGGCGCCTTCTGTGCGGGTGGCGGAGGCGGCGGAGGCGCATTGGCCGGAGCGGAAACCGGCGCAGGCGGCGCGGCAATCGGCGCCGGGCCAGCGGACGCTTCGGCGGCCTTGGCCGCCAGTTCGCCCTCGAGACGCTGGACGGCTGCTTCGAGCGCGCGGCCCTCGGCTTCAATGTCGCTTTCCGCGACGGGCGGCTGAATGCCGCGCAACTGATTGAACAACGCCTTTCGCGCCCGCTCGTAGACGCTCTTGCGCATCTCCGGGGTCGCCTGCGGAAGGGCGGAGATCGCCCGCGCGAGTAACGAATAATAGTCAGCCATGCGGTTTTAAGAGCATTTCCCCGCCCGCCCGTCAATCGAAGCGCCGCATTTTGCGGGGTGTTCATCGCGTCGCGGCTTCGCTATGCTGTCGCACAACTTCGCTCCGCCGCGGCGCCTGAGAGAAATCCGACCCTTCCCATGACCTCGAAAAACCTGCCGCTCGGACCGGACAGCCGTGTCTTTCTCGTCGATGGCTCGTCCTTCGTCTTCCGCGCCTATTTCCAGTCGATTCGCCAGGATCAGAAATACAATTACCGCTCCGACCGGCTGCCCACCGGCGCGGTGCGGCTGTTCTGCGCCAAGCTGCTGCAGTTCGTGCGGGAAGGCGCCGCCGGCGTCACGCCGACGCATCTCGCCATCATCTTCGACAAGTCGGAGAACTCCTTCCGCAAGGAACTCTATCCGCAATACAAGGCGCACCGACCCGAGCCGCCGGAAGACCTCGTGCCGCAGTTTCCGCTGATGCGGGCCGCGGTGCGCGCCTTCGGCCTCACGCCGATCGAGCAGGACCGCTACGAGGCCGACGATCTGATCGCCACCTACGCTCGCCAGGCGCGCGAGAAGGGCGCGAGCGTTCTCATCGTCTCCGCCGACAAGGACCTGATGCAGCTCATCGAGGACGGCGTGTCGATGTACGACCCGGCGTCCGGCGTTCCCGGCAAGTTCGGCGCCCGCGAAGAGCGCTTCATCGGCGCCGCCGAGGTGATCGAATATTTCGGCGTGCCGCCGGACAAGGTGGTGGATGTGCAGGCGCTGGCCGGCGATTCCACCGACAATGTCCCCGGCGCCAAAGGCATCGGTATCAAGACCGCCGCCCAGCTCGTCACCGAGTTCGGCAGTCTCGACGCCTTGCTGGCGCGGGCCGGCGAGATCAAGCAGCCCAAGCGCCGCGAGGCGCTGACCGATCCCCGGTCCGTCGAACTCATCCGCGTCTCGAAGAAGCTCGTCGAGCTCGTGCGCGATGTCGAGGTTGAGACGGCGCTGGAAGCCACCGGACTCGAGCCGCCGAATGCCGATACGCTGGTCGGCTTTCTGCAGGCGATGGAGTTCACCACCATCACCCGCCGCGTCGCTGAACTTTACGGCGCGGACGTCACGACAATCCCACCCGACCCCGCCTTCGTCGGCCCCGCCGGCTGGCGCGCCCGCAACGGCGAGACGCGCGCCGACGCCCCTGCGTTGCCGCCCGTCGCCGCGAGCGCTGCGGAACCGGCGCAGCAAAGCAACGCCGGGGCGCCCACACCCGCTGATCTCGCCGCCGCGCGCGTCCGCGAGGCGCAGGCCGCGCCCGTCGATCGCTCGACCTATGAAACTGTTTCGACGCCGGAGCGCCTGCAACAATGGATCGCCGAAGCGCTTGAACTCGGCGTCGTCGCCTTCGACACGGAGACGACGTCACTCGATCCGATGGCCTGCGACCTCGTCGGCGTCTCGCTGGCGCTCGGGCCGGGCCGCGCGTGCTACATTCCGTTGCAGCATCGCGCCGCCGGCGATCTCTTCGGCGGCGCCGCGCTCGTCGAAGGGCAGATGCCGCTCGTCGACGCGCTCGCCGCGCTGAAGCCGCTGCTCGAAGACCGGTCTGTGCTGAAAGTGGCGCAGAACATGAAATATGATCTGCTGGTGCTGTCGCGCTACGGCGTCGCTGTCGGGCCGATCGAAGACACCATGCTGATGTCCTATGCTCTGGACACCGGCCGCAACAATCACGGGCTGGACGAACTCGCGCAGAAACATCTCGGCCACGAGAACATCGCCTTCGCGTCTGTCGCCGGCTCGGGCAAGAGCTTCATCGGCTTCGCGCGCGTCGCGCTCGACAAGGCGACTGAATATGCGGCCGAAGACGCCGATGTCACGCTGCGGCTGTGGCGCCTGTTCAAGCCACGCCTTGCCGCCGAGCGCATGACCACCGTCTACGAGACGCTGGAGCGACCGATGGTCGAGGTGCTCGCGCGCATGGAACGGCGCGGCGTTTCCATCGACCGCGCCATGCTCTCGCGCCTCTCCGGCGAATTCGCGCAGGACATGGCGCGGCTCGAGGCGGAGATTCACGAGCTTGCCGGCGAGAGCTTCAATCTCGGCTCGCCCAAGCAACTCGGCGACATTCTCTTTGGGAAGATGGGCCTGCCCGGCGCGAAGAAAACCGCCACCGGCGCATGGTCGACCTCGGCCAGCGTTCTCGACGAACTCGCCGAACAGGGCAACACATTCGCCGCGCGCATTCTCGACTGGCGGCAGTTGCAGAAGCTGAAAAGCACTTACGCCGATGCGCTGCCGACCTATGTGAATGCGGAAACGGGACGCGTGCACACGTCCTATTCCCTCGCAGCGACAACCACCGGCCGGCTGTCGTCCTCCGAGCCCAATCTGCAGAACATTCCCGTGCGCAACGAGGCCGGCCGCAAGATCCGCAAGGCCTTCGTCGCGGCGCCCGGCCATGCGCTGATCTCGGCCGATTATTCGCAGATCGAACTGCGGTTGCTGGCGCATGTCGCCGACATTCCGCAATTGAAGAAAGCCTTTGCAGAAGGCGTCGACATCCACGCCATGACGGCCAGCGAAATGTTCGGCGTTCCCGTAGAGGGCATGCCGTCAGACGTGCGCCGCCGCGCCAAGGCCATCAATTTCGGCATCATCTACGGCATATCGGCCTTCGGCCTCGCCAATCAGCTCGGCATTCCGCGCGAGGAGGCGGGCGCCTACATCCGCAAATATTTCGAGCGCTTTCCCGGCATCAAGGATTACATGGACCAAACGCGCAAGCTGGTGCGCGAGACCGGCGTCGTCACCACCATCTTCGGACGCAAGTGCCATTTCCCGCGTATCGGTTCGTCCAACGCTTCGGAGCGCGCCTTCTTCGAGCGCGCGGCGATCAATGCTCCGATCCAGGGCGCCGCCGCCGACATCATCCGCCGCGCCATGGGGCGCATGGACGGCGCACTGCTCGAGGCGAAGCTTTCGGCGCAAATGCTGTTGCAGGTGCACGACGAACTGGTGTTCGAAGTGCGCGCCGACGAGGCGCCAGCGACCATCGAGGTCGTCAAGCGCGTGATGGAGGACGCCCCACATCCGGCGCTTTGCCTCTCCGTGCCGCTGCTGGTGGAAGCCCGCGCCGCCGCCAATTGGGACGAGGCGCATTGAGTTTCTGTTAGATCGACAGTGGAAAGCCCCCTCCCCCGCTTCGCGGGAGAGGGAGGAGATGCGGGGCTTAACAGACTCGGCATCCGATCGAAAAACCCACCGTGCGTCCCCTCTCCCGCCAAGGGATGTCGGCAGATGCCCGTCTTTCGACCGGCTATGGCAGGGGAGGGACAGGGAGGGAGCGCTCGCGCCTCCTACAATCCCGCGTCGTCGCCCGGCGTCCTGGGCTCTTCGATACCGAAGCGTGTGCGCTTCCAGACTTCCTCGTGGAAGAAATACAGCGCGATCTTGGCGATGAACTCCACCCCGACGACGCTCGCCGCAAGCGTCGCATCGCTCGTAAAGGCGTAGACGGCGCCAAAGGTCACCAGGCTTCCGCCGATGCGCCAGGTCGCGGCCTTCGCCAGACTGCGCGTCGCCGTGCGGCGGCCTTCCTGTTCCAGCGCGACGCCTTCCATCGACGCATAGCTGGCTTCGAGCAGCGACGACGACGACGACACCGACTCGACGCTCTGCACCATGCCGACCGCCACCGTTTCATTGGTGATGCGGTCGATGAGGATGAAGCCGCCGGTCTCGCGATTCTCGACGAAGGGGTCGCAGGCCACCGGGGTTTCCAGCGCCAGCCGGGCCTCGCCGATCTCGTTGAATTCGAGCACGGCGCCGTCGCCGAGCGTTGTCGTCCCGCCGTTTTCGATGTCGATGCGCGAGGTAACCGCCCCAATCGTCGCCGCCGTGGTGCGCACGCCTATCTTGATCAGATAGTTCTTGCCGAGCGCCAGCGGTTCGCGCACCAGCCACAGCAGCCGGGCGTCGAGATGGTCGCCGACCCGCGCCGGAGACAGCGGCGAACAGATCATGTCGCCGCGGGAAATGTCGATTTCCTCGGTGATCGTCAGCGTCACCGACTGACCGGACACGGCATGGTCGAGATCGCCGTCCTGCGTCACGATGCGAGCGATGCGCGTGTCCTTGCCCACCGGCAAGATACGCACGATGTCGCCGGGACGGATGTTGCCGCCACAGACAAAGCCGGAAAATCCGCGGAAATCGAGGTTGGGCCGGTTGACCCACTGCACCGGATAACGGAACGGCGCGATGGCGCTGGCGTCCTCGACCGCGACGCCCTCGAGATAGGTCAGCAGCGGCGGACCGTCGTGCCACGGCATTTTCGTGCTCGGATGCACGAGATTGTCGCCGTCCTTGGCGACCAGCGGCACCACATGAATGCTGGCGAAACGCAGCGGCTCCGCGAAGGCGCGGAAATCTCGCTCGATCCTGCGGAAGGTCTCCTCGCTGTAATCGACGAGATCCATCTTGTTCAGCGCCACCACCACATGGCGCACGCCGAACATCGACACGATCATGCTGTGCCGGCGCGTCTGCGGCAGGATGCCCTTGCGTGCGTCGACCAGCAGCACGGCGAGATCGGCGGTGGAGGCGCCGACCGCCATGTTGCGGGTATATTGCTCGTGGCCGGGCGTATCGGCGACGATGAACTTGCGCCGCTCGGTCGCGAAATAGCGGTAGGCGACATCGATGGTGATGCCCTGCTCCCGCTCGGCGGCGAGGCCGTCGACCAGCAGTGCGAAATCGAGATCGTCGCCCTGCGTGCCGTGCTTCTTCGAGTCCTTCTCGAGCGCCGCGAGCAGATCGTCGGGCGCGAGTTCGGCGTCGTACAGCAGGCGCCCGATCAGCGTCGACTTGCCGTCGTCGACCGAGCCGCAGGTGATGAAACGCAGCAGCGGCTTGTCCGCCGCCTTGCCGGCCGGCGCTTTCGAAACAGGGCCGCCGTGCATCAGAAATACCCTTCCTGTTTCTTCTGTTCCATCGACGTCGAGCCGTCGTGATCGATGAGGCGTCCCTGACGCTCCGACGACCGGCTTTCACGCATTTCGGTGATGATCTCGTCGAGCGTCGCCGCCGTGCTTTCGATCGCGCCGGTCAGAGGATAGCAGCCGAGCGTGCGAAAGCGCACCATCTTCTGTTCGACGACTTCGCCGGGCGCCAGCTTCATGCGGTCGTCGTCGACCATGATCAGCGTTCCTTCGCGCCGCACCACCGGCCGCTCCGCGGCAAAATACAGCGGCACGACGGGAATGCCCTCGCGGGCGATGTAGTCCCACACATCCGCTTCCGTCCAGTTGGACAGCGGGAACACGCGCAGGCTCTCGTTCTGGCCCTTACGGGCGTTGTAGAGGCGCCAGAATTCCGGACGCTGGTTCTTCGGGTCCCAGCGATGGTCACGCGTGCGGAACGACAGCACGCGCTCCTTGGCGCGGGATTTCTCCTCGTCGCGCCGGGCGCCGCCGAAGGCCGCGTCGAATTTCCATTTGTCCAGCGCCTGCTTCAGCGCCTCGGTCTTCATGATTTCCGTGTGCAGCTTCGACCCGTGCTCGAACGGGCTGATGTTCATCTCGATCCCTTTGGGATTGATGTATTCGAGCAGCTCCAGTCCCAACTCCCGCGCGCGTTGGTCGCGGAAGGAGATCATCTCACGAAACTTCCACGTGGTGTTCACGTGCAGCAAGGGAAACGGCGGCTTCGACGGGTAAAAGGCCTTCATGGCGAGATGCAGCATCACCGCCGAGTCCTTGCCGATCGAATAGAGCATCACCGGCCGTTCGCATTCCGCGACGACCTCGCGCATGATGTGTATGCTCTCGGCTTCCAGCCGGTCGAGATGGCCGAGCGTGCGCAGGGCGAGCGTCGTCATGATGTTTTCTCCGGCGCCGGGCCGCGGCGCAGAACGCCGTCTTCGCCGACATGCAGGCCGCACTCTTTCTTCTGATCCTCTTCCCACCACCAGCGGCCGGCGCGTTCGTCCTCGCCGGGCTCGATCGCGCGGGTGCAGGGCGCGCAACCAATGGAGAGAAAGCCTTTCGCATGCAGTTCGTTGATCGGCACGGACAGCGCTTCGACCTTCTCGGCGATCTGCGCGCGGCTGTAATCGACGACCGGATTGAGCTTCAGCAATTTCCGCGCCGCATCGAATTCGATGATGGCGACATCGCTGCGCGCCTGCGACTGATCGGCGCGAATCCCCGTAACCCAGCCGGATGCGCCACCCAGCAGGCGCGCCAGCGGCTCCACCTTGCGCACATGGCAGCAGGCCTTGCGCGCCTCGACCGATTTGTAGAAGCCGTTGACGCCCTGCTCGTGCACCAAATCCTGCAAGGGCTCGGCCTGCGGATAGACGGCGGCGATGCGATGGGCGTAGCGCGCCTCGGTGCGCTCCCACAGATCGTAGGTTTCCGGAAACAGCCGGCCAGTGTCGAGCGTCACGACATCGATGTCGAGTTCCTGCGTGAAGATCGAATGGGCGATGAACTGATCCTCGAGCCCGAAGCTGGTGGTAAACACGATGCGGCCGGGCACGGCTTCGCGCAGCAGCTTCAATCGATGATCGAGATCGAGAACGGCGAGGCGCGGCGCGAGAAGTTCGGCGATCGACGGTTTCATTTTGCTCCTTCGCGGCGCCGCTGCAGGATCGAGCCGTTGGCGACATAGCCGCGCTGATATTTTTCGCTGTAGGCTCCGGCGGCGCCGCGCCATTGCGCTTCATCCTGCCGCGCGGCGATGTCGTCGGCGACTTCCACTGTGTCGAAGCCGCAGCCGATGGCGTGGGCATATTGATCGGCGAACAGCCGGCCGGTCGCCCGCAATTCTCCGGCGAAGCCGACGCGCCGAAGCAGCCGCGCCAGCGAGAAGCCGCGTCCGTCTGCAAAGGCGGGAAAGGCGATGGCGACCAGTTTCAGTCGCGGCAGCGCCGACGTCAACGCTGCCGGTTCGGTGGTGTTGGGAACGAGGACGCCGAGCGTCACGTTGCCGCCCGCATGGGCGAGAGCGGACTCGAGACGCGCGAACGAGACGATGACCTTGCCGGATTTTGGCAGGGATTCCTCGTCGGCGAGGCGACGCCAGCCGTCCTCGACGAAGCGCCCGTCAGATATCAGCGCCATCTTCACCCTCCCGCCGCAAGGCTTCCTTGAAGCGCGCATGACCAAGCCGGCGCCATGTCTCGATGAAAGTTTCGCCGTCGTGACGTTCCGCGAGATAGAACGCGACGAGATGTTCGATCACGTCGGGAACCTCGTCCGCGGTCACGCCGGGGCCAAGCAGTTCGCCGAGGCTGGCGTCCAGCGTCGGATCGCCACCCAGCGTGATCTGGTATGATTCCTGACCCTTCTTCTCGAGGCCGAGAATGCCGATGGCGCCCACGTGATGATGTCCGCAGGCGTTGATGCAGCCGGAGATCTTGATCCCGAGCTTGCCGATTTCCTGTTGGCGACCGATGTCGGAAAAGCGCTGCGAGATCGCCTGGGCGATCGGAATCGAGCGCGCCGTCGCCAGCGCACAATAATCGAGACCCGGGCAGGAGATGATGTCGGAGATCAGCCCGGCGTTGGCGGTGGCGAGGCCGGCCTCCCGCAGCAGCGTCCACAAGGCGAAGAGATCGTCCTTCTTCACATGCGGCAGGATGACATTCTGCTCATGGCTGATGCGCAATTCGCCGAAGCCGAAACGCTCGGAGGCGTCGGCGAGGGCGCGCATTTGTTCGCTCGTGGCGTCGCCGGGAATGCCGCCGATCGGTTTCAGCGACACGGTGACGATGGCATAGCCGTCGACGCGGTGCGGCGCGGTATTGACGGCGACGAACTGCGCGAAATCCTTGTTCGCCACGCGCGCGGACTCCAACACCGCCGAGTCTTTCGGCAGGCTCTCGTACGGCGGCGTCGCAAAGGATGCGACGATGCGCTCATATTCGGCGCCGTCATGCGCGTAGGGCGCGCGGTCCATCTGCTCGAACTCCTCGGCGACGGCGGCGCGGATGGCGTCGATGCCCTTCTCGTGCACGAGTATCTTGATGCGCGCCTTGTATTTGTTGTCGCGACGACCGAAGCGGTTGTAGACCCGCATCACCGCCTCGAGATAGGCGAGAAGATCTGCACGCGACACGAAGTCGCAGATGACCTTGCCGATGAAGGGGGAGCGGCCGAGCCCGCCGCCAACGATCACCTCGTAGCCGGTTTCGCCGGCCGCATTGCGGACGATGCGCAGGCCGATGTCGTGCACCTTCACCGCCGCGCGGTCATGGGCGCCGCCGGTGACCGCGATCTTGAACTTGCGCGGCAGGAACGAAAATTCCGGATGAGCGCTCGACCATTGGCGCAGGAATTCGCCGGTCGGCCGTGGATCCTCGATCTCGTCCGGCGCGACGCCGGCGAAATGATCGGCAGTGACGTTGCGGATGCAGTTGCCCGACGTCTGGATGGCGTGCATGTCGACATCGGCCAGCGCCTGCAGGATATCCGGCGTGTCGACGAGTTTGGGCCAGTTGTACTGCAGGTTCTGCCGCGTGGTGAAATGGCCGTAGCCCTGGTCCCACCGGTCGGCGATGTCGGCGAGCGCGCGCATCTGCCGCGCGCTCAACGTGCCGTAAGGGATGGCGACGCGCAGCATGTAGGCGTGAAGCTGCAGATAGAGGCCGTTCATCAGCCGCAGCGGCCGAAACTCGTCCTCGGTCAGCGATCCTTCGAGGCGCCGGCGGACCTGCTCGCGGAATTCGGCCACGCGCTCGCGCACGAATTGCGCGTCGAAGGCGTCGTAGCGGTAGAGCGTGTCGGGGGCGTTGGAGCCGTGCGACAACTGCGGATCATGGGCGTTCACGCGGCGTCTCCCTGCGCTTGCTTGCCGAGGTCGCGGCGCACGCTCGGCCCCTTCGCCCGCATTTTCTCGCGATAGTGCAGCGGTTGCGGTGCGCCGCCGACGATCTCGACATCGGCGAGATAGACGTCGACCACACGATTGGCGGCGATCTCCGCCTTGCCGAAGGCCTCGAACTGTGCGGCCTCTTCGGCGCTGGCGGCGACCTTGGCCTTGCGCAGATCGCGCTCCCAGCCGTCGGCGCCCAGCACCAGGACGTCCCCCAGCTTCAGATCGCTGGCGAACAGGATTTGCGGATGTTTGGTCGCAGCCATGTCGTCCTCTAAACGATGCGCAGGCGCAGGCCGTCGAGTTCGTCCGACCAGATGATCTGGCAGGAGAGACGGGAGTTGTCCCAGAGCATCGGCAATTCGTCGAGCTTGTCGAGTTCGTCTTCGCGCGGCGCCGGCAGCTTGCTCGACCATTCGTCGTCGATCACCACATGGCATTCGGCGCAGGCCAACGCGCCGCCGCAGGTGTTGTCGAGCCCCATGCCGTAGTCGCGCAGGATTTCCATGAGACGCCAGCCTTCGACCGGCTCGAGTTCGTGCAGGACGCCCTCTCGGTCGACGACCCGGATCACGCTCATCGAAGTCTCCACGCGGGCGCAAGCCTGATTTTTCAGCATCTCTGGAGGGTGTCCCGAAGCCGGAGGCGGCGCGCGCGACACGGGGCGCCGCCGCTTGCGCGCCCATATCGCCAGCGCATTGTCGTAATGCGCCCGTTACATACCCCATGACGCCCCAATGTCAATTCACATATTCTGATCGCAATATGCGATATATTACACATAATAATTGTGATTTATGCGTCACGACGCCGTAGTGAAGGCCAGCCAAAAAACTGCCGCGTAAACCATGTTCGGTAATAGTTCGGTAGAACCCTGCACTTTCACACCGAAAAGGTGGTATGCATTCGCCATGGCCGAGAAAAAATCCAAACCTTCCAAACAGCATCCGGCGGCGAAGCCCGATGCGGCGCGCGCGCCCGTCGAGTCTTCCACGACGAAGCAAGGGGCCAAGATGAAACCTGCCGTGATCATCGTCGGAGCCGACAAGGGCGGCGTCGGCAAGACCACCATCTCCAGGGCTCTCCTCGACTACCTCGCGGCCAACAATGTATTGGCGCGCGCGTTCGACACCGAGACGCCGCGCGGCACGCTGCATCGCTTTCATCCCGACGAGACCAGCATCGTCGATCTCACCTCGACCTCGGATCAGATGAAGATCCTCGACACGCTCGCCACCTCCCAGGTGAAGGTCAGCGTGATCGACGTGCGCGCCGGCGGCCTCGGCCCGGCTCTCGTCGCACTGGAGGACACCGGCTTTCTCGATGCGGCGAAAGCGGGGGAGTTCACCTTCATCCTGTTCCATGTCCTCGGTTCGTCTATCTCGTCCCTCGACGAAATTGCCGAGATCGCGCCCTATGTCGGCGACGCGCGGTATTTCCTCGTCAAGAACCACGTCAACGACACGACGTTTTTCGAATGGGATCCGCTCACGCATCGCAAATATTTCGAGAAGGTCGTCACCGCTGGCGAGATCACCATCCCCAAGCTCAACGAGATGTCCTACGAGAAGGTGGAAATCGCCGGAACGCCCTTCACCACTTTCATCGCCAACAAGACGGCGAGCGGCGACGACGCCGATCATTCGTTCGTCCTGCGCGGCTATGTCCGCACCTGGATGAACCGGATCGCCGAAGAATTCGACCGCGTCGGCCTGCTCGAACTGATCTCCGCGAAAGGCGGCAAGACCCGGTGAGACCACGGACGGCGTTGTCAGCGAACAGGATGCGGACATGAGGCCGCGCACGCTCGTTTTCATCGCCTGTTCCCCGCAGCCGCGCGCTGGCGTTTCCACGACCGCGCGCCTTTTGACAGACTATTTCCTCTCCCGCGGCCAGGCCGTCGGCGGCTTCGACGCCGACCCCCGTGACCCCCGGTATTTCGGCTGGTTTCCCGACATGGTCAGCGTCGTCGACGCCGCCGACATCAAGGGACAGATCGCCCTGTTCGATCGCCTGCTGGAGAACGACGGCGTTCCCAAGGTCGTCGATGTCTGGAGCCGGTCCTACGATCAGTTCTTCGCGACCATCCGCGAGATCGGCTTCATCGAGGAGGCGCGGCGCAACGGCGTCGAACCCATCGTGCTGTTTCACGCCAGCTCGGCGCAGCGCACCCTGTCGAAGGCCCTCGATCTGCGCGCGCAGTGGCGCGATCTGTGGATGTTCGCCGTCCACAACGAAGGCGCGGCCCCGCTCGGCGCCTATGCTCGCGAAATCCTTCCGCGCTATCCCGTTCGCGGCAAATTCGTGATCGCGCCGCTGGAAGGGCCGGTGGCGCGGGCGCTGGATGATCCCGACCTGTCGCTGTCGCGCTTCCTGCTGGCGCCTCCCGCCGACATGTCGATCGTCGTGCGCGCCGCGCTCAAGGCATGGATCACCCCGGTGTTCACCCAGTTCCAGAGTTTCGAATTGCGTCTGGCGCTCGAATCGAGCAGCGTGCTGCGCTGAAAATCAGCAACGGACTTTCCCCATGACCATGCCCTATCGTCGCCTCGGCCGCACGGAGTTGCGGGTTTCCGCCATCTGTCTCGGCACCATGACTTTCGGCCAGCAGAACACCGAAGCCGAAGGCCATGCGCAGCTCGATTACGCGCTCGCCAACGGCGTCAATTTCATCGACACAGCGGAAATCTATTCGATCCCGCCGCGCCCGGAGACGCAAGGCTCGACAGAGCGCATCATCGGATCATGGTTCGCATCGCGGAAGAACCGCGACAGGATCGTGCTCGCCACCAAGGTCGCCGGCCGCGGCGACGCCGACTGGCTGCGCGCCGACGGCAAAACCACGAAGCTCGACAGAAGGCAGATTCACGAGGCTTGCGACGCCTCGCTGAAACGACTGCAGACCGACTGGATCGATCTTTATCAGTTGCACTGGCCGGACCGCTCCGTACCCTTGTGGGGCGCGGGCGGCACGACCTTTCGCCCGCCGAGCGCGCGCGAGGAAATCCCGATCGAGGAAACGCTGGAGGCCCTCGCCGATCTGGTGAAGGCCGGCAAGGTGCGGCACGTCGGCCTCTCAAATGAGACGCCCTGGGGCGTGTCGCGTTTTCTGCGCGCGCATGAACTCGGGCACGGGCCGCGCGTGCACTCCATTCAGAACGCCTGCCATCTGCTCAACCGCACCTTCGAGGTCGGCCTTGCGGAATTCGCGCTGCGCGAGGATGTCGGGCTGCTGGCCTATTCGCCGCTGGCGCAGGGCTATCTCACGGGAAAATATCAGAACGGCGCCCGCCCCGCCGGCGCCCGCACCACATTGTTCGAGCGCGCGAGTCGCTATGAAAAGCCCGGCGTGGCGGCGGCGATCGACGCCTATCTCGCGCTCGCCAGCGAACTCGGCCTCGATCTGGCGCAGCTCGCCATCGCCTATGTCACCTCGCGCGCGTATGTGACCAGCAACATCATCGGCGCGACGACCATGACGCAGTTGAGGACTGATCTCGACTCGCTCGCCGTGACGATCACGCCCGAGATCGAAGCGCGCATCGACGACATCCACCAGCTCCACAGCAATCCGGCGCCGTAACCGGGGCATTGACCCGCGATCACTCCACCACCACCCGCACCGCCCGCGACTTTCCCGGCTGAAGCGCGCGGCGCGCCTCGATTCGGTGTTCGCCGGGCTGCATCGGCCAGAACACCGTGTCTTCGCTTTGCGCGAGCGCGAAAGGCTCGCCGTCGATCTGCCAAACGATCTGCTCGCCGGGCGCGGGCGCGCGCAGTTTCAAAGCCAGCGCATTCATCACCGCCGGCTGTTCGGGGTTGCGCCAGACGCGCGTATTGTGCTCCGGCGTGGCGATCACCAATGGGCCAGGCGCCGCCACCGCTTCGAAGGCCACGGTCTGCGCGGCCGGCGCAGCGGCGACATCCTGCGGCGCGGCCCATTCCGTGAGCGCGCTGGCGCAGCGTCCGTCGGCGCCGCGCGCGAGGCACATGTCGATGGCGACGCGCCCCGGCGGCGGCGCGAAACCGTCGTCGGCGCGCTCGCCCGGCTTCACGCCGTGCAGCCGCATCATCACCATATGCGCCAGCGGCGCGGCCGAGGCGGCGCCGGTCATCTCACGCATCGTCGAGGCGTCGCCGCGCCCGAGCCAGACGCCGACCACATATTTCTTCGAGAAAGCCAGCGTCCAGGCGTCGCGATAACCTTGCGAGGTGCCGGTCTTTACCGCCACTGCGAAGGGATATTCCAGCGGACCGTAGCGCGGGAACGACGGCAGCCGCGCCGGCGCATCGGCAAGAAACGAGGTGACGAGCCGCGCCGCATCGACCGACATTACCCGCTGCGGCGCCATCCCCGTCTGCTCGGCGGCGAAGACGAGATCGCTCCACACGCCGTCCTCGGCCAGAGCGGCATAGGCGGCAACGAGATTTTCGAGCTTCGTCGGCAACGAGCCGATCGCCATGGAGAGCCCGAAACTCTCCGGCGGCGCATCGAGATCGTGCAGGCGCAGGCGATGCAGGAAATCGAAGGCCGCATCGACCCCGACGCGCCGCAGCAGATTGGTTGCCGGCACATTGCGGGAGTTGGCCAGCGCCTGTCGCGGCGTCATGGCGCCGAGAAAGGCGCGGTCAGCGTTGGAGATCCCCGACGCGCCCTCGGGAACATCGTCGACGAGATCGGTGGTCCGCACGACGCCGCGCTCCAGCGCCAGCGCATAGATGAAAGGCTTCAGCGTCGAGCCGGGCGAACGCGCCACCCGCGTGAAATCGAAGGCGCCGGCGCGCGGATCGCGCCAGTCGGCCGAACCGACTTCGGCAAGCACGGCGTTGGAGCCGCGCTCGGCGACGATCACCGCGCTCTGGCGCACACCGGCGTCACGCAGATGATCGACATAACGCCGCGCCAGCCGGGCGAGATCGTCCTGAAGCGCGAGATCGATGGTGGCGTGTATGCGCGGATCGTCGGGCGAGGGCGTCGCCAGCGCGCCCTCGCGCGCCAGCTTCTCGTAGCGCAGGGCGATGTGCAGCGTCTGCGGCCGGCGCCGCACTTCCACCGGTCTCATCGCGGCGAGTTCACGCCGCGCCTGCGCCGCCTGCTCGACGTCCAGCACGCCGTCGCGCTGCAAGGCGGCGAGCGCGCGCTGCGCCCGCTTCGCTGCGAGCCGCAGCCCGCTCTCGCGGGTAATGTTCATGCGCCCCGGCGATTGCGGAATGGCGGCCAGCAGCGCCACCTGCGCCCAGGAGAGATCGTCCAGCGGCCGATCGAAGAAGTAGCGCGCGGCATGTGCGGCGCCATGACTGCCGGCGCCATAGGGCGCAAGGCGCAGATATTGGCGCAGCACGGAGTCCCGGCCGAAGCGCTGCGTCAGCGCCAGCGCCAGCGCCGCTTCGTCGACCTTCGAGCGCCAGCCACGCGCCTGCGGATGCTGCAAGCGCGCGACCTGCATGGCGATGGTCGAGGCGCCCTCGGCGCGTCCGCGCCGCGTGAGATTGCGCCACGCCGCGCGCAGGATCGCCCGCAGATCGACCCCGGGATGCTCGTAAAAACGCCGGTCTTCCAGCGCCAGTGTCGCCTGCGCGAGGCGGTCGGGCATCTGCGTCAACGGCCAGTAGCCGTAATCGATCGATGGCTCGCCGCGCGCCTCCAGCGACACACGGCCGATCTGCGTGACGAAGGCGCCGCTGCGATCATAGACGATCCGCGTCGGCGCCGGCGCGATCAGCGCGGCTGTCGTGAAGGACTCGCGCAGCTTCGCGGCGCCCATGAATGCGACAGCGGCGACGGCGCCGAACGCGACAAGCAGCGACGTTTTCCAGTGCGCCCGCATGTCACTTGCCGATCTCGACGCGAACGCCCGCCGTGGTCGCGCGCACGCCCCTCTTGTACATCGTCTCGACCACGCCCGGCGGCTGGGTGAAGACGCCCGCCGTCAGCGCCTTCACGCGGAAGGCAAAGCGGTAATTGCCCTTGGGCAACTGGTCGTAGGCGTAGAACACCCGGTCGTCGCCGAGTTGCGACCAGCTCGGCGCCAGCGTCGGCGCAAAGCTCGGCTGCGCCTCGGCGGGCGCCGTCGCCAGCGCCGGATTGAGCGGCTCGTAGCCGGCCGGCAGCGGCAGCGTTATCGCCACATGGGTGCGATCCTGCGGATTGGACAGCTCCACCACTTCCTCGATCACTTCGCCCGCCGCGAGCCGAAGCACGCCATCCGCCGGCTCGAGCTTCTGCGGCGCGCCCGTGGCGACGATGCGCCAGCTCTGCCGCGTCAGCGCGAATCCTTCGCTTGTCGGCGCGGCTTTCGATCCCGGCTCCGCGGGCTCGTAGCGCGTCTCGATCAGCGCAATCAGCGTCGCGTTGGACTTGTTGACGATGGCCAGCGGCGCATCTTCGCTCTGCACATGGCGCACGACCGGCGTGTTCGCGTCGATCGTCGCCGGCGCATCGCCGAAGGCCAGCGACAGCGGCGAGGTCGGACGCCTCCAGCCTTCCGCCAGCGCAAGGATCGCTGCGCCGTCGGCGGCCGTCGAGCCCCAGCCGTCGCCGTCCCCGAGCCGGAGCAGCGCCGCGCGCAAGGCGACGCCGCGCGCATCCGAGGGCGAGGCCAGCGTCGCAGCCCTTGTCATTTCGGCGAGGCTGCGCGACTCGGAGGGCAGGATCAGCGGATTGCCATTGTCCGAAGACTGCCCCGCATAGCTGCGCACGCCACCGCGATCGAGGAACTTCACGCGGCCCCACATCGTCTCCAGCAGCGAGGCCGTCAGCCGTCCGTCGGCGCCGGCGCGCGCAGCGCTGGAGGCGAGCTGTGCGACGCTGACATTGGGAACGTAATCGGCGTGGCGCGCGAATTCGGCAAGATAGGCGTCGTCGAGCTTTCCGCCCTCCCCCAGCGCCGCGAGCGCCTCGACGCGCTCGCGCAATTCCTCGCCAGTGAGCAGATGTGCGTAATCGGAGCGCAGCGACAGTTTGAGAATGCCCGCCAGTCGCTCCATCAGTCTGTCGTCGATGGGTTCGCCCGCGCGCTTCGCCTGCGCCAGAAAGGAATAGGCCCAGGCGGTGAGCGAGACATTGCCACGCGCATGCGGCCAGAAGGCGACAAGACCGTCGCCATCCACCGATTGCTCGATCTGCTGGCCCATCGCCTGCACGATCGACGCAATGCGCCCATCGAGATCGGCGGCGGCGAGCAGCGGCGAGAAATCCTTCAGGGCCAGCGACGCGCGCGCCGTCGACAGCCGCTGCTCGGTGCAGCCATAGGGATATTCCGCCAGCGCATCGAGCCCGGCGACGAGTTTCACCACGGCGGGATCACCCGACACAGTGGCGGAGCGCGAGAATGTTCCGGCGCGCACGCCGGCGCCGATCGGCGCCAACGTCTTCGTTTCTCCGGGCGCAATCTCGACGAGTTCAAATTTGCGGACCGGCTCGCGATCCGTCTTCAACGGCAGGTCGATCTCGACCGCGTCGCGGGCGTGATCGGCGCTGCGTTCGACCTTGAAGCCGAGCTTTGCGCTCGTCGCCTTCGACTCCAGCGGCGCGCTGACCCGAACGTCGATGCGCGCCGATTTGCTCTTCGTCCAGTCGATCGCCCGTGACGCGTCGCCGGCCAGCGTCAGTCCCGTCGCCGTGACCGCCGCCGTCGCGGCGCCCGCCGGCCCTTCCACCAGCCGCGCGACGAGACCGAGATCGGCCGCATCTCCATGGCGCAGGAAGCGCGGCAGCGCCGGCTGCGCGACGATTTCCTGGCGGATGAGCATTTCGCCGACGCCGACGCCGAAACGATCGGGGCCGCTCGTCACCTTGGCCCGCAGCTTGAAGACGCTGAGCGTGTCGGGCAGTTTCACCTTCACCCTGGCGACGCCGTCGACGATCTTCACATTGGGCAGATACACAGGCACGGGCGTGAAATTCTTGCGCACGGAAATATTGTTTTCCGCGCCCCACTCCTGCAAGGCAGCCATGTCGCCGCCGGCGATCTCTTCCAGCGGAATGACGCCGAAGGCGAGGTTGCGCGTGTCGCGCGCCGCCATTTTGCTTTCCCGCGCCACGATGAAATCGGGCAGCGGATCGAGCGTCTGCTCCTTCGCGAGCGAGAGCACCGCCTGATCGACCATCCAGAATGTCGCTTCGCCCGACAAAGGCTTGCCGAGATCGTCCTCGACATGCAGCGCCACCTCGACCTCCTGCCCCGGCCGCGCCTTCTGCGGATGATCGAGCTTCACGGTGGCGGTGTTCTTCACCGGCGTCACTTCGATCCATTTGGTGGCGGCGATGGTCACCGGCTTGCCCTGGTCGAAAGTCGCGGCGCCCGAGGGCGCGCTGTCCTTCAGGCGCCCGCGCATCACCAGAAAGTGCACGGCGAGCTTGGGCGTCTGTTCCTTCTTCAGGGGCAGCGCGAATTTTCCGTAGCCGTTGGCGATGTCGACGAAGGAATAATCATAGACGCCGTTCGGCTGTTCGACGATGGCCAGCGCCCGCGCGCTCTGGAACGGCGACTGAATCACCAGCGTCGCCGTCTCGCCCGGCGCATATTTGTCCTTCTCGGTCGTGACGATGGCGGATGACGACGGCGGACGCTTGAAGGTGACCGGCGTTTCGCCGCCCACGAAGAAATCGACGCTCACCTGCTGGCGCCGGCCGATCCGGTCACGCGCCTCGAGCTGCACGACATAGACGCCGGCCTCGCGCGCGTCGAGCGTTATCTTTTGCGCCTCCTTCGTGCTCGTCACCTTCTTTTCCAGCACGGTCTCGTCGCGCGCCTGCGTCACATATTTCGCCGAACCTTGCGCGAAATCGCTGGCCTGCAGCGTCGAGATCCAGTTGCGCCTTATGAAGCGCAGCGTCATGTCGAGACCTTCGACCGCCGCGCCCTTTCCATCGAGCGCGATCAGCTCCGGCGTCACGGTCCCCGGTCGCTCGACATAGCGCGGCGTCTTCACGCCCAGCACGAAGGGCGGCAGCGCAATGACATTGGCGACATTGCGCACCTCGAGCCCGTCGTCGCCGGTCACCGTCGCCTCGATCGAGTAGCGGCGCGGCTGCGCGGTGGGTTCGATCGTCGTATCGAAACTCATGCGCGAGGCGCCGCCCGCGTCGGTGTGTCCGTCATGCGACGACACGGCCGAGGATTTGAACGCGCCTTCCCCAGAAAACCGCGCGTCGGACGAGAACAGGAACCCTTCGCGTCCCGGCGGTGTGAACACGTGCGGGAATTGTGCGACGCGCCAGCGCACCGGTCGCTCGGCGGCGAGGCCGCCGGCAAAATAGCGAGCGAGCAGTTCCACATCGAACTTGCCGTCCAGCGCCGTGGTCTGCGGCGCATTCAGCACGACTTCGAAGGTCGGCAGGCGATAGGCCTCCTTCTTGAACGAGAAAGCGCCGCAGCTCGTCGGCTCTTCCGGTGCTGCGGCGTCCGCAGGAGCCGCAGCCTCTTCGCTCTGCGGCTCCTCCGCTTGCTCCGGTTCCTTGTCCTTCGCCTTCGGCTTGGGAAGCGTCGGCTCGAAATGCGCCGAATAGACGCCCGCGGCCGGCGTCTGCGCGTCGAACTTGTAATAGAAGCCCCCCAGGGCGTCCGGCTTCACGGGAATGCGCCATTCCTCTTTCGAGGGGCCGTTGATCACCAGAGCGCCGCCCTTTTTCGTCAGGCTCAGCGCGCCGCCGCGCCAACTGCGCACATAGCCCTTGATGTGGACGGGCTCTTCCGGCCGGTAGATCGGCCGCTCGGAAAACACATGACAGAGGATGCGCGGCTTTTCCGCGCGCTGCTCGTCGGGGGTCACGGTCCAGGCGAGCCAGTCGCCTTCCGGCTTCGACCACACTTCCTTGCGATACTCCGTCGGCGCGTCGTCGGGGTCGATCACCAGAATGTCGAGCGCCTTGCTCACCACGACACGGCGAAGCTCGCCTTCGGTCTTCTTCGTCGGCGTGAAGGTGAAGAAGCCGGATGCGTCGGTGACGCCCCTGGCGATGGTGATGTATTTGTCGTCCTTGACACCTTCGATGCGCACTTCGGCGCCGGCCACCGGCTGCGTCGTCGACAGCGAGGTGACGGCAAAGCGCACGTGTCCCGGCTCCTCGATCGCCGACAGGACAAGATCCGTGACCTGCACGCGCAGCCACTGGCGCTTGTCGCTGTCGACGGCGCGCAGGCCGACGAGATAAGCCCCGGGCTGTTCGGCGCCGGCAATGGCCGCGAAGTCCTTCGCAAGATCGAGCCCGAAGCGGGCGTCTGCGCCGTTGCGGCGGATCGGCAGATCGATCATCCGCGACACCGCGGGCGAACCGAGCGCCTTGATGCGCTCCTTGATGGCGTCGGCCTCGATATTGCCCGCCTCTTTCCAGCGTGGCGGCTCGGCGCCCGCCAGCGGCGGCGCGGCGGCGTCCTCACTGGTCACGCCGGCCTTCGGGAATGGCCAGAAGTCGCGAGCGAGCGGATCGATGGCGTGGATGCGGATGTCGGCGCGATCATATTCGCGCCCTTGCGCCGGCAGCAATTGCGGACCGAGTCGCTCGACGAGGCCGTGGCCCGTCTGCCATTGCAGCGTCGGCGCGTCATTGGCGAAGGCAAAGCGCTGGCGAAAGGCCGCGCCGAGCGAACGTCCGCGCGCATCGCGCAGGGCGCCGGCGGCGACGGAGAGATCATAGACGCGATCGGACAGGAATTTTCCGGTGATCTTCAGATGCGCGTTGTCGGTCTCGACGGCGAGGTCGTCGACGGGGGGCGAGATGCGCAACGCCTCACGGGCGGCGAGAATATCGATCGCCTGCGGCGTCGACGACAGCGTCAAGGTGAGGCGACGCTTGCTGGACGGCGCATAGGTCGCCTCCGGTTCGCCACCTTCCTCTTCGCCGCTTTCCGGCGCCGGCGCCACGGGGCCGTTGGAAGCGCAGCGCAGCACGGCGTCGAGCTTTTCATCGTTCCAGCCGCGCCCGCAGGTCGCCTCCGTCACGGAGAAGGGCGGCGCGGTGCGCACGCGCAGTTCGAAGATCTGATCGTCGAGGCCGGGCGCATCCGACAGCTTCAGCCGCACGATTGCGACGCGTCCGTCGGCGATGCTCTCCTTGAACCGCAGGGCGTAGCTCTGCTCGGCGCCGCGCTCCTTGCGCTCCAGCGGACGAATGTCCCAGCCGGCGGGATCGAGCATCTGCCCGCCTTTCGCGGCAATGCCCGGCGCCGGGCGCAGCTCCACCGAGACGAGCCGCGACAACGCCGCGACATCGACCGGCGCGGCGAAGGTCAATGTGATCTGCGTAAGTTCGTCGACCGGATCGGCGCCGTCGGCCGGCGCGGTGGACGAGGGCGCCGGCAGCAGCGCGACCAGCCGTGTTTCGGCAGCGCCGATTTTCACGCCGATTCGCTGCAACGGCGTCCAGGCGTCCGCGGGGCGAAACTGCAGGGCGCGCGGTCCGAGCCAGCGCCATTCGCCGGTGACCGGCGGCGACATGGTCACGAATTTCGCCGGCGCATCCTCGGGGCCGCCCGCCTTCGGTCCGGCGTCGGACTCGAAGAACACCGTCAGCGGATCGTAGCCGCGCAGGAATTTGTCCGGGGCCAGTCGCGCGCCGTCGGCGCGCTGCGCCTTGTCGAACTGCGGCGGGGTCTCGGCGCGCAGGGGCGCTGCGACCGCGACGAGCATGGCGAAAGCAAGCGAAAGAGGTTTCAGCATCGTCATGACTTTCAGTCCGTGGACCGCGAGCCTCCAGGCTCGCGCGCCCGAGAAATTCAGCGCGTCCTGGTCTTTTTCAGACCGGCGAGTTCCAGAAATTTTTCGGTTTCTTCATCCGGTGGGGCGGCTGGCGGCGGCGAGACGCCGAGCACGGCGATGCGCACGACGCTGGTCGGCGCATCGGCCGGCGCGCGCGCTTCGACGACATAGCGGCCGAGCGCCAGCTTCGTCGATTGCGCGACGCCTTCGCCCAGAGTCTTGCCGGCGGCGTCCATCAGCCGCACGGCGCCGATGTCGGGTTCGGCGCGCACGCCGATGCCTATTTCGCCCTCGCGCGTTGTCTCGAAGGAGAACAGCGCGACGCCGCCGGCACCGAGGGTCACCGGATCGTTGAGACCTTCATGGGCGAGGGTGATCGGCAGCGCCGATGCCTCGAGGGCGCCCGACAGCGGGCCGTCGGCCGCGGCGTAGATTTCCAGCGTCGCATCGCCCGCCGCCATGTAGCGGCGCAGGACGACGCCGGCCGCAAAGGTCTCGACGTTGCGGCGGCCGTTCTGCGCAAAGACGACGATGGCCGGCGCATTGGCGCGAATGTCGAGCATCGCCGCCGCATCGCGTTTGATCGCAAAGCTCATGGCCTCGCCCGACAGTGCGACGCGCTGCGGTAGGTCGAGAGCTTTGGGCGGCGGCGCCTTCCATGGCCCTGCGCCGTTGCGCTCCAGCCAGACCGCAACGAGGCCGGGGCGATGCGCGACCACGACTTCGCCGGGTCCGTCGACACTGATCGAACCACCGCGCGTCACGCGACCCTTGTCGGAGGTAAAGGTCGCCTCGCCGCCGGCGACGACAAGCCTGTCGCCGGGCTGGGCGGCGACGCGCAGCGCCAGTTCACCGGCGGCGCCGACAAAGCGCTTCACGGCGCGGGACGCATCGAGAGTCTCGGCTTTGGCGCCGCGGGCGGCGATGCGCGCTGGCGCCGGCGCCTCACCAATGTTGACCAGCCACAGCGTCGCGGCGGCGCCGGACAGGCGTCGCGACAGAGCCGCGTCGTCGGTGAAGGCGGCGAGCGGCGTCTTCTCGCCGGGCGCGGAGAATAGCGCGAGGCCGGGTGCGAGATCGACCTCCAGCGACTCGGCCTTGTCGATCGACACCGGCAGCGCGCTCATCGGCGGAACGAGCCCCGAGAACAGCGCGCCGGCATCGATCCGATCGCGCAGCTCTACGTCGATCGCGCGAACCGTGGCGCGCAGCGGCGCGCCCTCGCCGGCTTCGAACAGTTGCGCCGGGCCGTCTCCAGCCTGCGCCAGCGCCGCATTGGCGGCAATAGCGGTTGCGCCGGCGGCGCGCAGGCCCGGCTGGCCGAAGGCGGAGCGCGCCAGCAGCAGCCGCGTCTTGCCGGAGGGCGGCGTCGACGCCGGCAGACCCGCGACATCGCCAGCGCCAAGATCGATCGCCGTTTCGCCGCCCGCATGGGAGAAGGCGGACAGTTTCGCGTGCTGGCGGCAGTCGCCGCGCAGCATCAGCCACAGGCGGTCCGACTGCGGCGCAGCGGAGCCGGGCTGTACCGGTCGCAACAGGCGGCCGGGCGCGAGACCCGTGTACAGCCCGCTCTGCGGCGCCTCGATCTGCGTCAGCGCCGCAGACGGCGCCCGCACCGCGGCGATGCAGGCGGACGCGCCGTCGACGGCCTCGAAGGAAATATCGCCGGGCGATTGCGCGCCGGGATCGAGCGCGCGGGCGCTCAGCGACAACGCCGCCGCGCCGCCGCCGATCGGCCAGACAACGGCGCGCCACTCGCCTTTCTCGTCCGGCCAGGCAGCGACCGGCTCAAGCCCGCGCTCGACGCCGATCGAGCGCCAGCCGCCACCATCGCGCTTCTCGATCGAGACGGCGATCTCGCGATCCGATTTCGCGGCGACGAGTTGCAGCCGGCCCTCGCGCGGCGGCTCCAGCGTCACGACATGCGCATCGGCGCCCGTGAAACTGCGCGCCGCGCAGCACGGCAAGGCGCCTTCGTCCTTCTCCTGCGGAAGCGCCAAGCGGAACAGCGGATGCTTGTCATCGGCCTCGCTGTCGCCTTCCGTCGCCGCCGCCGCGGCCTCGCCTTCGCTGCTCGCGGTGGATGCGCCGCCATTGGCGTCGCGCGCTTCGAGCGTATAGACACCGGCCGGGAGACGGCGCGACAGCGCCAGATTCCAGTCGGCGGCGCCGCTTCCCAGGCGCTCGACGACATCGCCCTTCGCATCCTTCAGCACGGCGAATATGTCCCGGTCGCCGAAGCTGGAAAGATCGACGATGCGATCGTTCTCGATGGCGAAGGTGAATGTCGCCGGCAAATCTGCGCGCCGCGCCACGCCGGGCTGCAATTCTTTCGATCTCAGTGTGACGGCGTAGTCCAGCCGATCATCATGCGCGAGGCTCTTCGCCTCGAGGCGATAATCGCCCGCGGCGAGCTTTCCCTTGTAGGGGCGATCGCCCGCGATCTTGCCGATGCTGTCCTTGCCCCTGAACAGTTCACCGACCATGCCCTCGCCGATCGACAGTTCGACATCGGCCGCTCCGACCAGCGCGAAGGTCCAGACATCCGGCGCGCGCGGCGCATCGCGGCCCTGCGGCTCGCGCCATTGCAGCCGCTGCGCCGCATCGAAGGGCAGGACATGCGGGCCATGGCCCTCGAGCGCGGGCGGGGCGACGATGGGCGTCAGCCGCAGCGCCATGCGTGCGTCGACATCCTCCGGCAGGACGACCACTCGGTAAGCGCCCTTGTCGAAATCGCGGGTCAGCGTCGTCAGCGGACCGGGCGGCGTCAGCGGCCAGCCTTCGGAATCCTCGAGCCGCGCCCGCCATGTGCGGCCGACGCCAAGCAGATCGAGACGATACGATCCGGCTTTGGTGATCTCGAACGGAACCGCCGCGCCCTTGCCGGCGCCCAGCGCTGCGCGGGCGTCGCCGGCGTCGACGAGTTTCGCCGTTGCCGTCAGCGCGGCGGGCGTCACGGCAAGGCCGAGATGGCCGGAGGACTCTTTCGCCGTAACGGCGGCGCGCCAGGCGCCGGCGCGCAGATAGGTCGTCACCAGCCCGTTGTGGCCGGCGCCATTGTTGTCGCCTTCGCCGATACGCGGCGAGAAACTCGTGCCCACAGCCAGCGCCGTCTGCAGGCGCCCCAGCGTCTCGACGCGGTAGAGCCCGCCCTGCGACAGCGAGAAGCGAACCTGCTTCGTCTCGTCGCGCGCCAGATCGAAAAACGCCGGCTTGTCGATCGCGGCGACAAGCGGCGCGCGGGTCGGCTTGACCTCGCTTTTTGCAGGAGCGGATTCGCCCTTCTCCTCGCCTTTCGCCGTCTCCTCGGTCGCATCGCCTGGAACGAGGACGAGCCCAAGCGCCCGCACCGCGCCAGCAGGAGAAATTTTCACCGTCGCCGTGCGAACGTCGTTTTCGGTCTTGTCGTTCTCCAGCGTCACGGCGATGGCGGCGCCTTTGGAGTCCCAGGCGGCGACCTTGCCGCTCTTGGGCAGTTTCACCGCCAGCTCGATCGCGTCCTTCGCGCCCTGCATCAGCGGCAACGGCGCCTTGGCGAGATCGACCGGCAGCGGCGTGACGCGCGGGCCGGTGACGAGCCCGGGCGCGACATTGGTCAGCAGCAGATAGGAGCCGTCGGAGTCGAGATGGCGCGATCCGAAATCGATCAGGCTGCGCGGCGGCGGCGGCGGCGCGATGTTCGCCGCGGCGCCGGGCGCCCCGAGCGTCACGTCGACGACGCCGGCCGTATCGCCCCAGGGCGTGAGCGTGAGAAGATAGAAGCCCGCGCGCACATCATAGTGGCCCGGCTGCTTCGGATCGGCGGAAGGTTGCAGCGCGCCCAGCGCGGGCGCGAGCGACTGCGAGACCTTCAATCCCTTCACGTCGAGCTGCAACGGGCCATCGCCCTGCGCCTCGACCAGCAGCGATGTCGTCGCGCGCAGATTGAACTTGCCGCGCCACGCGCCGCCGCGCGGAATGCGCGGGAGGTCGGAGGCGAGCACGCGGGCCTTGCTGTCCTTCTCGACGCGCGCGAACAGCGCCGTCGCCGGCGGATCGTCGGGGCTTTCTCCCGCGACATCGACTGCGACGAGATGAGGACCGACGCCTTCGAAGGAGAGGCGGGAGTCGCGCCGCAGCGCCCGCAGCGTGTAGCGTTGGCCTTCATAGGCGGACACTGTCAGCGCCGCATCCGTGCGCCCGTCGCCCGGCAAGAAGGCAGACGCCGCCGGCTCGCGGCTGTTCTTGAGGATCGCCCCGACATCATGGGCGCCGCCGCGCCGCGCCTCGAGCCGGGCGGTCGTTTGCTGCACGAGTTGGAGATGGAAGGCGTCGTACCCCGCCGGCGCCGTGAAATAGACCGAGCCGAAGGGGCCGACGACGCCTTCGGCAATGCCGGCGACCAGCGGCCGCGCCACGGCGATGCGCAGATACAGCGGTTTCTGGCTGTCGCCCTCGGCCCAGACGATCGACTCGCCGCCATAGGCGGTGACGACATATTTTCCCGGTTCGGTCTTGCCCTCCAGCCGCAGCCGCGTCATGGGGCGACCGGGCCGCGGCTCGGCGCTGCTGCGCTGAGCCGCAAGATCGACGAGTTCGCCGTCGGCGCGCCACAGCCGCAGATCCTGCAAGGCGCGGCCCATCGCCTCCACTGCCACGAGTCCGTCGGCGCCGACATCCAGCGCGAAGGAGCGCTGCTGCATATCGGCAAGATCGCTGGAGGCGATCTGCGCCGCGCCGAGGGCCGGGCGCTTGCCGTCCGGCTCGACGAAGGGATCGGCGGACAGATGCACCTTGCCGGCAGCGCCTTTCGCGGCGGAAACGCGGATCTTGTAGACGCCCTTGTCCAGCAGGGCATCGATGCGCCCGTCTCGCAAACCGGCAGCGCCAGCGCTCTCGCCGGGACCGGCGATCATGTCGACGAGTTCGATCCGCGCGCCCGAAGCGCTCTTGCCGCGGATGGCGTAGCGGCCGGCGGCGGGGATGGTCAAGAGCGCGGAGCCGCCGTCGGCGGCGGGAACATCGTTGCTCGCGAACACCCCGACCGCCGCCTTTGCGCGCGGTTCTTCGGCATGGCCCTGCGCAATCGACGCGGCGAGCAACAGGAGGAACGAAAAACGAGCCGGTTTCATGCATCCTCCGAGGACGGAAAAGCCGCGCAAAAACCTGTGACCCGACGAACTTATGGTCTGCGCCCCGCAAAAGTAAGTGCGCCGGCGCACGTTGCGACAGCAAGACGCGTCTCGAACCGCCGCATTGCGGATGAACCGGGCAATAAAGCCATTTTTTTCAGAAATGCGTCCGATGGCGGCGTCCTGACCGACCGACCTGTATTCATGAACCTCGCTCGAGGCCGCCAACAGCGACTTCGGCCCTTGCCACCGCATTGGCCGCCGGCGCCGACAGCATCCAGACGAAGCCGTTGGGGGGAAAGAACAGCTCCGCTTCGCCGTCGAGCGCCTGCGCCACGATGCGCTTGAGCACCTTGTGGCCGAAGCCTTCTCGCGGCGTCGTGGCGATGGCCGGGCCGCCGGCCTCGCGCCATTCGATCGACAGCCGCCCCTCCTCCACCTGCCACGACAGCTGCACGCAGCCATCGCGCGACAGGGCGCCGTGAGCCAGCGCATTGGTGGCGAGTTCGTGCAAGGCGAGACCGATGTTCTGCGCGGCCTCCGGCTTGAGCATCACCTTCGGCCCCATGATGCGGGCGTGGTCGCCGATGTCGTTTTCGTCGAGATCCACGAGACAATAGCGCATCTGCGCTCTTGCGAGATCGTGCAGCGAGGCGCCGCGCCAGTCCTGCGACACGAGCAGATCATGGGCCATCGACAGCGCCTGAAGACGCGCCTGGAACTTCCGCTGGAAATCCTCGACCGAGGGCGAACCCATCGCCGTCTGCCGGGCCATGGCCTGCACCACCGCCAGCAGATTCTTGGAGCGATGGACCAGTTCGCGCAGCAGCACGCGCACATGCTGTTCACGGTGCTTGCGTTCAGTGATGTCGCGCGCCGTGCCGATGATGCGGACGGCGCGCCCGCCTTCGAACCAGGTGCGGCCGCGCACCGATATCCAGCGTTCGACCCGGTCCATCTGGCCGATCACCCGATATTCGATCTCGTAATCGCCTTCGCGCTCCGGATCGAGCGCGAGGCCGAGGGTTTCCTTGGTGCGCTTCTTGTCCTGGGGATGGAGCGCGTTGCGGAACATTTCGAAACTGGGCCGGTCGTCAGGCCCGAGCCCCCACAGCGCCCGCACGCGAGCGTCGATGTGCACCTCGCCAGTGACGAGATTCCAGTCCCAAACCCCGGTCTTGCCGGCGTCGAGCGCCATCTGCAGGCGCTCGAGCGCATAGGCCTGATCGCGAATGGAGTCGCAGCCTGCCGGCGGCGCGGGGACCGGATCGGAACTTGCGGCGTCGCTCACTCTTTTCCGCCTCTCTCGCAGACCGGCACTCTATGGCGAAACCCACCCCGAGGAAATCCACTTTGCGCAGCGCCGAGGCATATGCCACAAGTGCAAAAATTTCTGCAACGAGGACCCTCGATGGCCGATGTCACATTCCCCGCGGCGGCGGCGGCGGGCGTGCTGTCTTTTCTTTCGCCCTGCGTGCTGCCCCTGGTGCCGCCGTATCTCACCTTCATCGCCGGCACGACGCTGGAAGAGTTGGGCAGCGAAAGCGAGAGCGCCGCGCGCAAGGACACGGCGCTGGCCGCCATCCTGTTCGTGCTGGGCTTTTCGACCGTGTTCGTGGCGCTCGGCGCCACGGCCAGCGTCTTCGGCTCGGTGCTGCGCGCCAATCTGCACATCCTGTCCTGGGCGGCGGGAGTCGTGATCATCGTCATGGGCCTGCACTTCATCGGACTGTTCCGCATCGGCCTGCTCTATCGCGAGAAACGCGCAGAGGTGACCAAGCCGGTCGGCCTGTGGGGCGCCTATGTCATGGGCCTCGCCTTCGCCTTTGGCTGGACGCCCTGCATCGGCCCGATCCTCGCCGCCATTCTGGCGGTTGCCGGCTCGCAGGAGACGGTGGCGCTGGGCGCCGGTCTGCTGGCGGCCTATTCCTTCGGCCTCGGCGTGCCCTTCATCGTCGCCGGGCTCGCCATCGAGCCCTTCATGCATTTCCTCACCCGCTTCAAGCGCCATTTCGACAAGGTCGAGAAAGTGGTCGGTGGCCTGCTGGTGTTGACGGGCATCGGCTTCCTCACCGGCGGCATACAGGACATCTCCTTCTGGCTGCTGGAGAAGTTCCCCGGTCTCGCGTCCTTCGGCTGAACGGCGTGGAGGCGGTCGGCGCGCAGCGGGACAGCGGCGGTCGCATCGCGGCGATCGACGCCCTGCGCGGCCTCGTCATCGTGCTGATGGCGCTGGATCACTGTCGCGATTTCTTCGACGCCGACGCGCTGCGCTTCAGCCCGACCGACATCGACAGGACCTATCCTTTCCTGTTCTTCACCCGCTTCATCACCCATTACTGCGCGCTGACCTTCGAGCTTCTGGCTGGCGCGTCGGCGTATCTGCACGGGCGAAGACTCGCGAACCGGCGGGAACTGGCGATCTTTCTCGCCACTCGCGGCCTGTGGCTGATCTTTCTCGACGCGGTCGTCGTCAGCCCGGTCTGGGCGCCGGGAAGCGGAAAGATATGGCTCGGCGCGCTTTGGGCCATCGGCGCCGGGATGGTGGCGCTGTCTGCGCTGTGCTGGCTGCCGGCGCGCGTGGTTCTTGCGCTCGGCGCTTCGATCGTCGCCGGGCACAACCTTTTCGACGGCGTTACGGCGGAAAATCTGGGCGCATGGGCGCCGCTCTGGCGGTTGCTGCACGAACGCGGACCGCTGCCATTCGGGCTCGGCGGCGCGGTGGGCTATCCGGTCCTGCCGTGGATCGGCGTCATCTGCATCGGCTACGGGATGGGTCCGTTGTTCGAGGCGCCGCCCGAGCGACGCCGACGGCTGCTCGTCGCGGCCGGCCTCGCCGCGCTCACCGGCTTCGTCTTTTTGCGCATCGTCGATGTCTATGGCGATCCTCGGCCATGGGCGACGCAGGCGGACGTGGCGAAAACCCTCATGTCCTTTCTGAACGTCTCCAAATATCCGCCGTCCCTGCTCTATCTGTTCGTCACGCTCGGTCCGACGCTGCTGGCGCTGGCGGCTCTGGAGAAGGCGGATTCGCGGCGTCTCTGGTTCTCTGTGCTGCTCGGCTTCGGCCGGGCGGCGCTTTTCGCCTATGTCCTGCATCTGTGGATCGCCGTCCTTGCCGCTCTCGCCCTCGCCCTCGCGAGCGGCTTCACGGCAGCCGACATCGGCGCCTTCGCCGCCAGCCGGGCGCCGCCCGATGGTTTTGGCGTCGGCCTCGCCGGCGCCTATGTCGCATGGGCGCTTGTGCTTTTGGTCCTCTACCCCCTTTGCCGCGGTTTCGGCGCCGCCAAAAGCCGACGCCACAGCCGTCTGCTCAGCTATTTCTGAGGCCCCCGATCACGCGCGACAAAAGCCGGCGCTCCTGGCTCATTTCGGGACATTTTAGGAAAATCAGCGGCATCCAAGCCTTGGAGGGCGTCGCGCCGGCTTGTATACAAGTAAGGTGCAGTCTGCAGCGCAGGCGGCTCGCGTGGCGTGAAATCGGGCAAGGATGTTTGGATGCTGGAAAAACTGGTGGCCTTTTGTCTGCGTTGGCCCTGGACGATCGTTCTGCTCACTCTCGCCCTTACCGGCGGCGGCGTCTATGTGACGACCGAGCGGTTCGCCATCGACACCGACACTGCCCATCTGTTTTCCCCGAACATCCCCTGGCGTCACAACGAGGCCGAGCTTTACAAGAACTTCCCCTATATCGACGACATTATCGTCGCGGTGATCGACGCGAAGACGCCGGATCAGGCCGAGGACGCTGCAAAGCGCCTCGAAGCCGGTCTGCAGGGCATGCCCCTGATGCAGCGCGTCTGGCGCCCCGACGACGACCCCTTCCTGCGCAGGAACGGCCTGCTGTTTCTGGCGAAAGAAGATGTCCAGCGCACAGCCGGCGCGCTGATGGGGCAGAGCGAGGTGCTCGGCGCGCTCGCCCAGGACCCGAGCCTGCGCGGCCTCACGGCCACCATGCTCGACAATCTCAAGGCGGTCGGCGGCAGCCAGCGCGGCATGGCCATGTATACTGCCGGTCTCGACGAGATTTCCTCCGCATTCGAAAAGGTGCTGTCGGGCCAGCCGGCGCGAGTCGACTGGCAGAAGATGTTGGCCGGCGGCAAGACCGAGGACGCCCCACGTCCTCCGGGCGCGCCGGAACCCGGCAAGCGCCGTATCGTGCTGGTCAAGCCGATCATCGATTACGCCGCTCTGGAGCCGGGTGAAGAGTCGATCGCGCTGGTGCGCAAGACCGCAGCCGATCTCGGCCTTACCTCGGCCAATGGCGTCACCGTGCGCCTCACCGGACAGGTTCCACTGGCCGATGAAGAATTCGCCACGGTCGCCGAAAACATGGCGCTCAACATGTCGATCACGCTCGGCGTCGTGACGCTGATCCTGTTCGCGGCTCTGCGTTCTCCCAAGCTCATTCTCGCCGTTCTGGCCACCCTGCTGGCCGGTCTCGCCATGACCTCGGGCGCCGGCATTCTGGCGATCGGCCGGTTCAACATGATTTCGGTGGCCTTCGCCGCCCTGTTCATCGGTCTTGGCGTCGATTTCGGCATTCAGTTCGCCACCCGCTACCGGGAGGAGCGGCACGGCGACGACGATCTCGACCGGGCGCTGATCGCCGCGGCGGGGGGCATCGGCGGATCGCTGACGCTGGCGGCGGTGGCGCTGCTCGCCGGCTTCTTCTGCTTTTTGCCGACGGATTTCCGCGGCGTGTCCGAACTGGGGCTGATCGCCGGCATGGGCATGATCATCGCCTATGTCGCGACACTGACCTTTTTGCCGGCGGCCATCAAGCTGCTGCATCCGCGCGCCGAGCGGGTTCCGATCTACACGGCCTCGCTCGCCGCGGTGGATCACTGGATCGCCCATCACCGCTTCTTCGTGCTGGCCGCCACCGCCGCGGTAGTGGTCGCCGGTCTTCCCTTCCTGATGCATTTGCGCTTCGATTCCAATCCGATGAATCTGCGCGACCAGAAGGTCGAGTCGGTCGCGACCTTCCTCGATCTCTCGAAGGATCCGGTGACGGCGCCCAACAAGATCGAAATTCTCACCGGTTCGCTCGATGAGGCGCGCGCGCTCGCCGAGCGGCTGCGGACGCTTCCCGAGGTCGATCATGTCGACACGATCGACAGCCTCGTCCCGCACGAGCAGGATGAAAAACTTCCGCTGATCGAACAGGCGGCGGCGGCCATGCGCGGCGCGCTCGACCCAAAAGTGAAGCCGGCGCCGAGCGACTCGGAAACGGTCAAGAGCCTGCTCGCCGCGGCGAAGGCGCTGCGCAAGGCCGGCGGCGGCGCCAAGGCGCCGAAACCGGTGACGCGCTTCGCCGATGCGCTGGAGGCGCTGGCCAAAGCCGATCCGGCGACGCGGCAGGCGGCGCGCGACGCGGCCTTCGTCGGCTTCGAGCAATTGCTCGGCGAGTTGCGGCAGGCGCTCGGCGCGCAAAGGGTCGAACCCGCGACCATGCCGGCCGATTTGCGCGGCGACTGGATTTCCGCCTCTGGCAAGTCCCGCGTCGAGGTCACGCCCAAGGGCGACAGCAATGATCTCGACGTGATGAAACATTTCGCCGAAGCGGTGGGCAAGATCGCGCCGCAGGCGAGCGGCGGTCCGGTGATCGTGTCGGAAGCCGGCAAGACCGTGACGAGAGCCTTCCTTCTGGCCGGCGTCTACGCCTTTGCGGCGATCTTCCTTATTTTGGTCGCCGCCCTGCGTCGGGCGACCGACGTAGCGCTCACGCTCGGACCGTTGGTGCTGGCCGGCATCATGAGCCTTCAGGCCGCCGATCTGCTCGGCATGTCGCTCAACTTCGCCAATATCATCGCCTTGCCGCTGATGTTCGGCGTCGGCGTGGCCTTTCACATCTACTACGTGATCGCCTGGCGCAACGGCACGGTGGACATGTTGGCGTCGAGCCTGACACGCGCCATCTTCTTCAGCGCGTTGACGACCGGGACCGCTTTCGGGAGCCTGATCTTCTCGAGCCATCCCGGCACCGCCAGCATGGGCGAGCTTCTGGCGATCTCGCTGCTCTTCACCCTGCTCGCCGCCTTCATCATCGTTCCGGCCTTCCTCGGGCCGCCGCCCGCGCCAACCAGCGATCAGAATTTCGGGAAAGGAACCATCGCATGAAATCAATTGCCGCTCTGACGATCGGCTTCGTCCTCGCGAGCGCGCCGGCCTTTGCCGACGGCGTTCACGGCATATGGTCGCGCGACGGCCATCCGGAAAAACTGGAGTTCTACGATTGCGGCGGGGACCTCTGCGCCAAGGGCACGCGGCCGATGCCTGACGGTTCGCCCGCGCCGGTGATCCTGCGCAACGCCCCGAAGATCGGCGCCAATCAGTGGAAGGGCGACCTGTTCAATCCCGAGGACGGCAAGACCTACCAGGGCACGATCACGCTCGAGAGCCCGACAAAACTGACATTGAAGGGCTGCCTGATCGCATTCCTGTGCAAGAGCGAAAGCTGGACGAAGGTTCAGTCCGCCAAGGCGCCGACGGCTGCCGCAAAACCGGGGGCGACTCCCGCCAAGGCATCCCCGGCGCCCGCCAAACCGGGCAAGCCGAAACCGGCGGAGAAGCCGGCCGAACCGGCGCCCGAAGAGACAAAGTAAGGCGCAATCGCAGCGCGCGACGGAAATAGACCTGTCACAACTCCTCTCGGGGCGCTGCCCGTTGGCGGCGCGCCGCCTCCAGCTCCGCCAGCATGACCGAATGCGTGTCCAGCAGGCGGATGGCGCCCGGAAGACGCGCATGCGCTTCGCGCTGGACGTCGGACGCCGGCTCGAGCGCCCGCCACCAGTCGATACATTGCCGGATCAGCAGACGGCCGGGAATCGCTGCGAAGGGAACGCCCGGAAAGGCTGCGAGCCCGAAGGCGGCCTCGACGCCGCGCAGCGCGGTCTCGACATAGCGCGCGTCCTCCCCCTGCAGCGGATAGGGCCGCTCTGGCGCGCGCCGGACCATCCGCTCTTCGCTCAGTTCGGGAATATACTCCGTCTTCACGCCCGCTGCTCCGTCCGCCGCTCACGCGCCGCCTTCAAATCCCGTGCCGTGGCCCCGCGCTTGCTTTGCCTGCCGGCACAGGAGCCTCCGACATGTCCGCAGACGCCGCATTTGTCCCGCCGCCGCTGCGGCGATTCATATGGGACATTCAGTCCCTGGTCGAACTGGACGGCGGCGAGCGGGAAATCCTTCTCATCGGCCGCGACTTGACCGCCCGCCTGCTCGCCGAAGCCGACTGGGCGCCAAAGACCTTCACTGCGCCGGGCGCCGGCGGCGCAGCGCAATATCACGTCTATGCCGACTCCATGGGGCGTTTCGCCATCGTCCTCACGGCGCTCGCCCCTGGCGCCGCGCTGGCGGTCGAGCGGCCCGGATGCTGGGAACTCTACGGCCTCGCCCGTGGCGCGCTGCTGCGCGACGACTCCGGCCGGTGGTCGCAGCCGGGCGCGGTCGAAGCGGCCGGTGCGCGCGGGGCGGGGACGGACCGCCTGTCTGCCGGCCCAAATGAAGGCGCGCTGGCGATCCATGTCTATGGCGGCGAGATCGCCGGGATCGTCCGCCGCCGGATCAGGCCGGACGGCGGCGAAACACTCCTGCCCTTCGCCAATCCCGCGGATGCCCCGCCCTTCGATATTTTCGCCATTCAGGCGCGCATCGAGGATTGAGTCACTGTCAGACAATTGCGGGCAGAAGGCGAAGCAAGGACGGCGTCTGGAGAGGCTTGGCGGGTCGGCAGGCGCCAAACCCTACCTTTCTTGTGGGTTTTTGATCTCGCCGGCTTGATTTCACGCCGCGGCCGCACCACAACAGCGATCGAAGCATTTTGAAGCGCGGCGGTTGCGCAAAGGGAGAGCGGTGATGAGCGAAGACTGGGAGTATCAGCTGCGGTTCCGCCTGACACCCGAACGCGCAGACCTTTTTCAAGGCGCCGCTGCCGAAACCCGGCCGATCGCCGATGTCCTCGTCCGTCACAAGGCGCAGGCGACCAGCCAGTACGACGCCTTCGCCAATTACTGCGCCGAGGCGGAAAAACACGGGATCGACCAGTTCCCGCTCTACAAATGGACAAAGGCAGTGATCGAGGACCCGGTCAAGAAGGCCAAGCACCAGACCGCCTTCGCCATCTATCTCGACGGCGCCGAAGTCTACGACAAGGCCAGCGCCGACGCGCTGGAAGCGGACCTGCGGCCACTCCTCGAGTCCGGTCTACTGGCGGGGCTGAGCAAGCACGACACAAATCCGGAGAACAACCCGCAGGCGCCGGCGCATTTGCGGTGAGATAGCGACTAGCGGAACGAGCATCGGTTCGAGCGGCGCCGTGCACCTCACCAACGCGACGAATGTAACGACGCGCTTGAACGGACATGTACTGCGCGCAGGCCTGAATTATCGCTTCGATTGGAGTGTGCCCGAAACAGGCTCGGGTGCCTCGCCGCTCTTTATCGGACATTGTCGGACCGCTCCTGCTGCGAGGAATTTGCCGATACCTACCTGGGCAACGCTGTCGTCGTACGCCATACCTGCATTCTCGGCGCACCCCAACAACGGTCGCGGCGCCAAGCGACGATCAACTCGGCGCCTTTGGGCAAACCTCCGTGCAGCCGCACCATGTCGGGGAGCTTGGCGCGGACCTGGTCGAGCTTCACCCGGATGAGCCGGTGGTCGTTGGAATCCAGCCCGCCGGTGACGGCGATCTTCGGACCCGCGGGGATCAGCACTTCGTTGTCGGCCCGCTTTTTGGCGGCAAGGAGATCCCGACTGTCGATCACGGCGGCGGTGAGATGGCGATGATTGACCATGGACCGGCTGCGCTGCCGCCACGACGATCCCGTCTGGCGCTCGTAGTGGCCAGCAGCCTGTCCGCAGCATGAGTTCGAAGGCGTCACGGCGTTCGTGCAGCGTCTGGCCTTCGGCGATGAGGCGTTCGAGTTCGACCGAAATGACCTCGCCGCCGTCCTGCTCGCGCTGGGAGCGCTTTTGCGCAGGAAGGAATTGAAAGCGATCATTTTCTCGTAAAGAAAAACATGTCGCAGTTCTGCGGCTTCCGTTCATTCGCCACGGCGAAGCGAATGATCGCCGGCTTCGAGGCGATCTCACCAGCATGATCGGCTTTCGCGCCGGTTCGGGCGCCGCGGGCGCGGTCTCTGCACGCTCGTCCATGGCCCGGCGCCGGGCATGGCGCTGCGGCTCTGACGGCGGCGGACGAAATTCCAATTGGCGAGGGCAACGACGCCCGGACGAGCGGTCGGGTTAGGTGCCGCGCGCGATCACCACCGCCGACGGTGAACGGAGTAATGAGCGCGCGGCGCGTGATAGGGATGCCGCACGACCGCCCCGCCTCTGGGACCGGCGCAGCCGGCGCGATAGACCCCTCGCGCGCAGACAACCGCATTGGCGTCAGCGGGTTCGAATGTCCAGGCCCCCAATAGGGTCGCGAGCCCGAGCGCCGTAAGAGCAAGAGTTTTCATGCGCGCCTCCATGCGGGATCAAGGCCAGCTGCTTCGAGTTAGTGCGCAAGCATGTCGGTTCAACCCCTGACGCTTCCGACCGTGTCTGCCGAAGGCCCACGACTACCGTCCGCTTCCGCGCGCGCAGATGTCCGCGCGACGGCGTCGCTCGATCGCTTTGGCGCTCCGGCGCCGTCGACGGACAAATCGCCGCAGCACCGGCTAATTTGAAATGACCGGGAACTTGTGGTGAGCCGGCCGCGTTTGATTCACTGCGCGCTTGGCGTTTTATTTCCGGAGGAATTGCCGCGATGCGATCATCAATCGTTCCTGTCCTCGGTTTCTCCATTCTGATGGCGCTGGCGCCGCATATCGCCGCGTCTGCTTCGGCGCAAACCGCGTCGCCTCCGGCGCCGACGACGCCGACCGACCGCACGATCCTGCCGATACCGGAGCCGCGATATCCGCACAGCACCGTGCTCGACGCGCGCAACGCGTCAGCGCCGCCGCGCTTTGACATAGCCGCCCCTCCCGGCGCGCCGAATGTGCTGATCGTACTGCTCGACGATATGGGGTTCGGTCAGTCGGCGGCCTTCGGCGGACCTATTCACATGCCCACGGTCGAGAGCCTCGCCAATGCCGGACTGCGCTACAACGAATTCCACACGACCGCGCTGTGTTCGCCGACGCGCGCGGCGTTGCTGACCGGGCGCAATCATCACACCAACAATATGGGCTCGATCACCGAGACCGCGACGTCTTTTCCGGGCAATACCGGACGCCGCCCCAATAGCGTGACGCCGCTCGCCGAGATACTCCGGCTGAACGGCTACAGCACCGCGGCCTTCGGCAAATGGCATGAAACGCCGGTCTGGGAAGTCAGCCCGTCGGGCGCCACCGATCGTTGGCCGACGCGCTCGGGTTTCGACAAATTTTATGGCTTTATCGGCGGCGAGACGAACCAATGGTCGCCGCTGGTCTATGAGGACATGAGCCAGGTCGAACTGCCGAAAGATCCGAAATATCATTTCATGACCGACATGACGAACAAAGCCGCCGCCTGGGTTCGCTATCAGAAGGCGCTCACGCCGGACAAGCCGTTCTTCCTCTATTTTGCGCCCGGCGCCACGCATGCGCCGCATCAGGCGCCGAAGGAGTGGATCGCGAAATACAAGGGCAGGTTCGATCAGGGATGGGACGCGCTGCGCGACGAAACGCTGGAGCGGCAGAAGCGGCTCGGCGTCGTTCCCGCGGACACGAAACTCGCGCCAAAGCCCGCGGCGATCAAGGACTGGGCGACGTTGTCGGCCGACGAGAAAAAACTCTTCGCGCGGCAGATGGAGGTATTCGCGGGCTTCGGCGAATATGCGGACGCCGAAGTCGGCCGCTTGATCGAGGCGATCAAAGCGACCGGCGAACTCGACAATACGCTGATCTTTTACATCGTCGGCGACAATGGCGCGAGCGCCGAAGGCGGCATGAACGGCCTCTTCAACGAGATGACCTATTTCAACGGCGTCGCCGAGAAGGTTCCGGACATCCTGAAACATTACGATGAACTCGGCGGCCCCTCGACCTACGGTCATTATGCCGCCGGCTGGGCGGTCGCCGGCGATACACCCTTCACCTGGACCAAACAGGTCGCCAGCAGCTACGGCGGCACGCGCAACGGCATGGTGGTGCATTGGCCCAAGGGCGTCGCCGCAAAGGGCGAAGTGCGCTCGCAATGGCATCATGTCATCGACATCGCGCCGACGATTCTCGAAGCCGCGCATCTCCCCGAACCTGAAAGTGTCGATGGGACCGCGCAAACGCCGATAGAAGGCGCGAGCCTGCTCTACAGCTTCGCCGACGCGAAAGCCGCCGATCGGCACGTGAAGCAATATTTCGAAATTTTCGGCAATCGCGCCATCTATCACGACGGCTGGCTCGCCGGAACTGTGCATCGCGCGCCCTGGGAGATGCAGCCTCGCACGACATTCGAAGGCGACGCATGGGAGCTCTATAACGCGCGTTCGGATTTCAGCCTCGCCCATGATCTCGCCGCGACGAACCCCGGAAAGCTGAAGGAAATGCAGGAGCTGTTTTTGGCGGAGGCGGTGAAATACTCGGTCCTCCCGCTCGACGACCGCGTCCTGGAGCGTCTGGACCCGATCCGGGTCGGGCGCCCCTATCTGATGGCGGGACGGGACTCGCTCACGGTCTATGAGGGCATGACCGGCATGTCGGAAAATGTGTTCCTGCCCTTGAAGAACGTGTCGCACAGCATCACGGCGGTGGTGGATATTCCGAAAGGCGGCGCGAATGGAGCGATCCTTGCGCAAGCGGGACGCTTCGGCGGCTGGAGCCTCTACATGCGGCGCGGCCGGCCGGAATACAGCTATAATTTTCTGGGATTGGAGCGATACACGATCGCGGCCAAAGACGCTTTGGCGCCAGGAAAGGCGACGATCCGCTTCGAATTCGACTATGACGGCGGCGGCATCGGCAAAGGCGGAACGGCGACGCTGTTCGTCAATGACAAAAAGGTCGCTTCGGGCCACATCGAGCGCACGCAGTGCTGCGCGTTCTCCGCAGACGAAGGCGCCGATGTCGGCGCCGACGAAGGCACGCCCGTCACGGACGCATATCAGTCTCCGGCTCGGTTCACCGGCAAGATCGATCACGTGACGATCGAACGCAAGCCCGGCAAAAAGGCCGATCTGGACGACGCCGAAGGAGCGCAAAAAGGAGCCGCGATAAAAAAGGCGATTTCCGATTGAACGCGCGGGCGTCGACGGAAATCGAAGCAACAACGGCGTCATCGTTATGGGGCGGTCGGAAAGCCGCGCATGAAAAACTTCTCGCTGCAACCCGTTGCCTTTGGACCGCCGCTCCAGCTCATGCACGGAGGTCGACTATGCCATTCGAGCGCCTCGTGTTCTGGTCCGGCGTTTGGAACGTTGGTCTTGGCCTTTCCTTGGTTTCGCCTCCGATCACGAGCCTTTTCGGCGTGCGAACGCCAAATCCATTCTGGCCATGGCTCGACGCGGGATTTTTATGGTACGCGTCCGAGACACTCATCGCGAGCTCGCGCGACGTGCGGGGCTTCGCTTCCATCGTCAATTACGAAGCGCTTTTGCGCTTCTTCCCCGTGGGCATGTTGATCATCCATGGCGTCACATATATCGGCGCGACGCCGGCGGCGCTGTTCGCCGCCACCGATTTCGCCTGGGGCGTGGTCTATGTCGTCGGACTGCGGCGTCTCACCGGACGGACTCACGCGTCGCTGCTGCTCGGGCGCGATCGATGAACCGTAAATCGCATGTAACCGAAGCGTCGCCTTCTTCGATGCGCGAGCGCCGCTTCGACCGCCGCCGGCGTCAATTCAATTGCAAGCAGGGTGCGAAAGCCGACATGGTGACATCGACACCGCTCAAACCGGCTCGCAGCGGCGGAAGAATGCCGATCCGCGCGATCCTGTGCGCCTTGGCGATTTTTGTCTGCACGGCGGCAGTTGGAGAGACTGCGGTCCCCTTGCTCGGACCGGGTGGCCTGGGCGTGTTGGCGTCATCGGTCGCCGGCGGTTATGTTGGAAGCGCAAACTGCGCGGGCTGTCACGCCTCTCAAACAGCCGCATGGCGCGACTCGCATCACGCCGCCGCCATGGCCGCCGCGACGCCGGAAACGGTGCTTGGCGATTTCCGCGATGTGACCATTGAGAGCCACGGATCAAAGGGACATTTTTTTCGCGACGGCGAGCGCTTTATTGTCGAAGCGGAAGGTCGAGACGGCAAGACCGGGCGTTTCGAAGTCAGCCACACATTCGGCGTTGCGCCACTGCAGCAATATCTCGTTACTTTTTCGGACGGGCGCTTGCAGGCGCTTCCCTGGGGATGGGATGCTCGTCCGCGAGAAGCCGGCGGCAAGCGCTGGCTGCATCTCTATCCGGATCGGTCGATTCCCAACACCGACCCGCTGCATTGGACGCGGTCCATGCAGAACTGGAATTTCATGTGCGCCGAATGCCACTCGACGGGAGTCCTCAAGGGCTATGATCCGGCGAGCGATCGCTTTCACACCACCTTCACCGAGATCAGCGTCGGCTGTGAGAGTTGCCATGGCGCGGGCGCGGCTCATGTCGTTTGGGCCAGGGGCGCGCGCGACGCGGCGATCCCGAACAAGGGATTTTCCACGCGTCACGCGCAACGCGCAAAGGTGGAATGGGCGCCCGACGCAAAGACGGGCAGCCCGTCCGCGTCGGCGCGTCGGCCCGTCGGCGACGAGGTCGAACTTTGCGCGCATTGCCACTCACGGCGCGGCGAGATCAGCGAAGACTGGCGTCCCGGTCGCCCGCTCGAAGAGACTCATCTGCCGTCGTTCCTGACGGAGGATCTCTTCGAAGACGACGGTCAGATGAAGGACGAGGTCTTCAACGACCATTTGTTCAAGCAAAGCCGGATGTACGCCAGCGGCGTGATTTGCAGCGATTGTCACGATCCGCATTCGGGCAAGCTGAAGGCCGCGCGCGCCGAGGTGTGCTCGCAATGCCACCAGGCCGAACGCTTTTCCACAACAACGCACACGGGCCACGCGCGCGCGCCGAACGCGCCGGACTGCGTCGCCTGCCACATGCCCGCGCGCCGCTATATGGTCGTGGACGAACGGCATGATCACTCTTTCCGCATCCCCCGCCCGGATCTGTCCATAACGCTCGGAACGCCGAACGCCTGTAACGATTGCCACAAGGACAAATCGCCGGACTGGGCGGCGCGGGCGGTCGAAAATTGGCATGGCCTCACGCGGAAGGGATTCCAAACCTGGGCCGAGGCGTTTCATCGCGCGCGCCTTGGCGAACCCTCGGCGCGCGAGCTTCTACTCAAAATCGTCGATGACGCCTCGGCTCCCGCTCTCGTCCGCGCCACGGCGATAAACGAGGTTCAACGACTGCCCGCGGCGGCCGTCGAACAGGCGACGCGCCGGGCGTTCAAAGATCCGGATCCGATCGTGAGAATCGCCGCGCTGCGCTCGCTTGCGCCGCAAATGCCGATCGAGATGCGCCGGGAGCGCGCCGGCGCGCTTCTGTCCGATCCGGTGCGCGCCGTGCGCATCGAAGCCGCGTCCGCGCTCGCGGATCTGGATGCGACGACGCTTTCTCCAGAAGATCGAAACCGCCTGGAGGCGGCGTGGGCCGAATATGAGGCCAGTCAACGTCTGAACGCCGATCGGCCGGAAGGACGCGCAAATCTTGGGACGTTCCTTTTTCGTCAAGGCAAACCCGTCGAGGCTGAGGATGAATTGCGCGCCGGCTTAAAGCTCGAGCCGACGGCGGCGGCACTCTCCGTCAATCTCGCAGACCTGTACCGCGCCCAGGAGCGGGAAAGTGAGGCGGAGCGTGTTCTGCGCGACGCCATCGTCTCGAGTCCGAACGCCGCCGCGCTGCGTCACGCCCTCGGGTTAAGCCTCGTGCGGCAGAAGCGCTACAATGAAGCAATCTATCAACTCGGCCACGCAACTGAATTGGCGCCGGAGGAGCCGCGCTATGCCTATGTTGAAATTGTCGCTCTACAGTCGCTCGGCCGCGTAGATGCAGCCCGCGATGTGCTGGATCGCGCGCTGAAAAGACATCCCTTCGATCCGGAATTGCTCCAGCTCGCACTGCGAGACGCGCTGCAGCGTCAGGATGTGGCGCGCGCCGCGCCGTTGGCCCGCAACCTCGCGGATGTCACGCCGGACGACGAGGAAATCCGAAGCCTCGCCGCCGCGCTTTCGGAAAGACGCTGATCGGCAATCGTTGTCTCGGGAGCAAAATCGTCACGCCATCGTGCGGAGCGCTTGTCGGCGCCGGGTCGATCGAGCGCGGCGACAGCCATCTGGCGCTCGCGCTTCGTCCCCCCGTCAGGTCTCTGCGCTGGCCCTGAGCGACCTCGAAATTATAGACCCGCGTCGGGCGTTCGTCACGGGTGATTTCGGCAACCGACAGGGGCTCGGCGCGCTCGTTCAGGATGCGGTCGCCTTTCTCGAGGCGGCGCACCTCCAGCCAGCCCTTGCCGGCGACGAAGAACGGGTGTTCTCCCGTCACATCCAGCGTCTCGCGCCGGCCGCTCGCCGCGTCCAGCGTCAGATGGGTGATTGCCGGCGCCGTGCGGCGCAACAACTCGCGCACCGGACGCCAATTGACCTCGCCGGTGAACTCGTCGCGCGCCGTCACAAGATCGCCGACGGCGATCTGCTCGATCGGCCGCTTGCCCGTCGCCGTCTCGACCAGCGTGCCTTCCGCAAAGGACGCGAAGCGGGGGCCGCAATTGTCGGGGCGCTGTTTCGGCTTCGGCTTCGGTTTGGGACCGGATGTCACCTTCGCCGAGCAACTGCGCATGTCGGTGACGATTTCCTTCGCCCCGCCGATCGACGGCGCATTCACGAAATCGAGAACATCCGCCAGAACGAAAAAATAGCAGGCGACCCGCGCCCCGATCCGCTGCACGGCGCTCCCCGTGCGCGCCGACACCGACGCCGCCTCCGCCCCGCTGGCGATCCCGCCCTCGCTGGTCGCCACGATCCCGTCGCCGACGATCGCTCCCGTCGTCGCCTGATCGATCTGCCCTTCCTCGGCGGCCGCGCTCAGGCCGCTCGGGTCGTTCCAGTTGACGGCATTGTTCCAGGCGAAGCTGTAGAGATTGAAATCTCCGCCGCCATACCCCAGCGGGTCCTGCGACATGAACCGCCCGAGCAGCGGATCATAGAAGCGCGCGCGGTTGTAGTAGATGTCCGGACCCGGAACCCATTCCCGCCCCTTCCAGCCATAGGGCTGAAGCGGCAGGCTTTCGATGGCCGTCTGCCTGCGACCGAAGCTGTCGTAATCGTAGCGGTTCGCCACTTGCCCGGCCGAATCGGTCAGCAGCCGGATCGAGCCTTCGCCGTCGGCGTGGTAGTAGTATTGGGAGCCTGTCCCCGGCGTCGGCGGAGTGTTGGGCGCATAGGCCTCCGTCGCCAGCGGCTGGTCCGCGCCGGGGCCGTGGACATAGCGGTTCCATTGCGCGCCCGAGGCCGTGTGCCGCAGCTCCAGCACCACGTCCGGGCCATCGTAATAAAGCTCGTCATTGCCGCGCGGCGACGGCCAGTGGTGGGCGACGAGGCGGTGCAGCGGATCGTAATAGAAGCCGATCGACGAGCCGTCCGAGGCGCTCGCCGAATCGAGCCGCATGCGATTGCCGCCGCCGTCGAAACTCGACGAGAACTGCCAGCCGACCCGGCCACTCTTTGGCGTGCGGGCGGTCATCGCCCCGTCGGTCGACCATGTGTAGGCGTTGGTCCCGTCGTCCAGCACCCGGTCGGCGTCGTCGGTGACGTAAGCCGGCGAGAGATGGCTGACCTGCCGGTTGCCCTCGGCGTCATAGGCATAGGCCTCGACATCGGTCACCGGCAGCGGCGAGGTCTTGGTCACGCCTATCGACGCTCATTATAGGCGAAACCACAATGTTGTACCGAGCAGCAAAAGATGGGCAATCCTAATGAGGTAGCTATACTCTCCAGAATGAAACAGCAATACCGCACAAAATGATGCAAAAACATAAATTATTGAATTAGTTATACAAATAATTCCCCTAATATCTAGATATAACCTAGTTATTATCCAAATGCATAGGGGTATTCCACTTGCTATAATCCACTCACCGGACAAATACCAAGCCATATGAGAGTTAGCGAGCGCTAAATTAATCGCCCACCAAGTGGTTACCAATAATATACATATATACAAATACCTCATTTAATACCCCTTTCTAATCGTGTCTGAAGCATACCGGCGAAAACGAACACCAGTTACCACCATAGCAATATGTGGGTATGCCGCACGAGCGAAACACGTCATTATGATATCTATTTATGCATGTGACATTGACGCACTCATTGCCAATGCGGCAATTGTTATCCTGCTTGGCGCTTTCATGCGCGCGTGAAAGCCCGTCCCGCAAACAATTTCGTTGCGATTCAGTTACGCCACAAGCTCTATTTATTCCTTGCACAACAATATTGCCACCAATGCAAATATTGAATGCCTGTTGCTCGTAGGTGCAACTCGGCGACATCATCGCCTTGTATCTTTGGCACGCAGAAAAGTCGTCCGCATTATGCACCCACGCCCGCAGTTCTCCGACGAAATAGGAGTGGTCCTGCGCCACTTCCAGATTATAGACGACGATCGGGTGGTCGACGGTCTCGATTGCCGCCACTGTCAGTTTCGCCCCGCCCTCCGCCAGCAGCACGTCGCCGACGACAAGGTTGCGCACCGGCGTGAAGCCCTTGCCTTGCTTGTAGAACGGAAGCTCGCTGGTCACTCCGTACGTCTCCCGCCGCCCGCCCAAAGCCGCAACGCTCAGGCGGACCATGCCCGGCGCCAGACGCCGGAACAGCTCCGTCACCGGACGATACACTGTTTCCGCCGTGAAGGCGTCCCGCGACGCCAGAAGATCGCCGACCTTCACATCCTCGATGTTCTTTGGCCCGTCCTTCGTCAGGATCGCCGTCCCGGCCTCGAAGGAATATTGCGGACAGCCCGGCGGCGGCGGCGAGCACCCTCCGCCGCCGTCGACCTGCGGCTGCGGCTTCGGGTCCGAATCCGGCTTGATGCCCGTGGCGCCGCATTGCGGCGTGCTTTTCAGGTCGATAAAGCCGTCCAGCGCCATGGCGACTTTCAGGAACTCCGAATTCAGCGCGCAGCCCACCGCCTGATAGGCCGGCGCCAGCGACACCGCTGCCGCTCCGAGCGTAGCTGTGTCCGCCGCGCTCAGACCGCTCGGGTCGTTCCAGTTCCTCGGACTGTTCCACGCAAAGCTGTAAAGATTGAAATCCCCGCCGCCATAGCCCAGAGGGTCTTCGCTCAGGAACCGGCCCAGCAACGGGTCGTAGAACCTTGCCCGGTTGTAGTAGATATCGGGACCGGGAACCCATTCGCGGCCCTTCCAGCCATAGGGCTGCAAGAGCAGGCTTTCGATCGCCGTCAACCGCCGGCCGAAGCTGTCGTAGTCGTAGCGGTTGGCCACCTGCCCGGCCGAATCGGTCAAGAGCCGGATCGAGCCTTCGCCGTCGGCGTGGTAATAGTATTGGGCTCCGGTTCCGGGCGTCGGCTGGGCATTCGGGGCATAGCTTTCCGTGGCCAGCGGCTGATCGGCGCCCGGCCCGTGGACGTAGCGGTTCCACTGGTCGCCCGAGGCCGTATGGCGCAGCTCCAGCGCCACGTCGGGGCCGTCGTAATACAGCTCGTCATTGCCGCGCGGCGACGGCCAGTGGTGGGCGACGAGGCGCTGGAGCGGATCGTAATAGACCGGGATGTTCCGGCCGTTCGAGGCGGCGATGGAATCCAGCCGCATCTGATTGCCGACGCCATAGAGGCTCGAGCCGAACTGATACGCGACCCCGCCGTTTTTCGGCGTGCGCGAGGTCATCGCGCCGTCGGCGGACCAGGTGTAGACATTGTCGCCGTCGTCCAGCACGCCGTCGGCGTCGTCGGTGACGTAAGCCGGCGAGATATGCGTCACCAGACGATTGCCCTCGGCGTCATAGGCATAGGCCTCGACCTCGGTCGCCGGCAGCGGCGCGGTCTTCGTGATCCCGGTCAGGCGCTCCATTGAGCCAATTCCAAATTTTTATCAAGTCAAGTATGATACGTATTATTATATGCTGTTATTAAAACTCATCGTCTTCCGGGCTCAGCGGATTTATGCTCCATATCCCACCTTTTTCCTGCCTATTTGCTTCAAAGCCAACTTTTAAATCCCTAATCTCCTCTAATGTCGGATCAAACTCCAATAAATGATTGAAGTGTAAAATAATCGGATTTTCCTCCGCGCTGCCCTCAACCCCGTGATCATTCGATCCGCAAAGAAACTCAAAATCACCGTTAGAGCAATGAAAAACGACCTTACACGTCTTCCGCTCCAAAACTACACGTGGGCAGGCATAAACTAGTTTAGCCAAAGGGATTTTATCACGCATTCTAACCCCTTCCACGTATATGCCAGCTTCCTCCCGGAAGCGGCAGCCTGGCGCCCTTCGCTAAGTTACATGGAGGACATGACCAAACGCCGTTTTCAAACGTGGTTGGCCCTCCGAGGCTCCATGGCCAATAATGGTCACAATGTTCACTCCCTGACGGAACAGGAATTCCGCAATATTCACATGCGAACCCCGCTCTCTCCCCAAGGGGTATCCGACCCTTCTTCCCTCGAAACCCGCGCCCGTTATGCGCTTCGGCGCCATCCTCGCCCACGAAGTAATTGTGATCCTGAGCGACCTCGAAATTATACACCGGCGTCGGGCGTTCGTCACGGGTGATGGCGGCGACCGACAGGGCCTCGGCGCGCTCGTCGAGGATGCGGTCGCCCTTTTCGAGCCGGCGCACCTCCAGCCAGCCCTTGCCGGCGACGAAGAACGGATGTTCTCCCGTCACATCCAGCGTCTCGCGCCGCCCGCTCGCCGCGTCCAGCGTCAGATGCGCGATCGACGGCGCCGTGCGGCGCAACAGTTCGCGCACCGGACGCCAGCCGACCGCGCCGGTGAATTCGTCACGCGCCGCCACCAGATCGCCGACGATCTATCGGCACAGGTTTCTTTACGGCAATTTGGATTTCGGACCCGCCTTGAGCGCCGGTTTGTAGATCGATTTGAGGATCGCGTTGTATTCCTCTTCAGAATGCGTCTCATGCTTTTCTTCCGGGAGGCCGTAGTGCCACCCGATGCCGCTAGCGCGCTCGATCGAAAGCTTCCTTGGCCGATCGACAACGGCTCGCTGGCCGGGAAGCCAGAATCTGGCGACCAACCCACCGTTGCGAGCGAGTTCGTCCAGCAATACTTCGTCCAAGAACTCCATCATGCCGATACGCACCACCTCGGCCTGGAGCGAAAGCAAGCCAACGACATGCTCCGCATATCTTTTTGCCGGCCAAAAAGGTGTAGCGATCCTAATCTTCCCGCGCTCATCCTCGATCTCGAACTTCATAAGCTCTCCGCCAGCGCGCATGGCCCAGACGCAACCGTATTTCGATAAATACTCGTTAAATTTTCGCATTCTTCCTTCACCAGAAATCGGTCCAAGCATGGCGCGGAATTCGGCTTCGGGCGGGCCTCGCTCTTCAGCAAAAACTATTTTGTTGGAGTCTATCGCAGCTCGAAGAATCTCCAGATGCATTTTACTCTTTATCGCCATTTTATATGTCTTCCAGTGATTCCGGGGCGCCCTCTGTTATCGTTGCTCCATTCGAGCCTAGACCTTTCGTCATGTGGACCGCGGTTTGAGGGAAAGTGCCCGCAATCCATCCCGGGTGGATTCCGAATTCGACTCCAATCGCCACGCTGCAAACGTAGTTGATTTTGAATCCAGCCCTTGATCGAACTTGGCGTCTTTGCATTATCAAAAATCTGCCGCCAAAACCAAGCTGGAGCATTATGCGCTTCGGCGCCATCCTCGCCCACGAAGTAATTATGATCCTGAGCGACCTCGAAATTATACACCGGCGTCGGGCGTTCGTCACGGGTGATGGCGGCGACCGACAGGGCCTCGGCGCGCTCGTCGAGGATGCGGTCGCCCTTTTCGAGCCGGCGCACCTCTAGCCAGCCCTTGCCGGCGACGAAGAACGGATGTTCTCCCGTCACATCCAGCGTCTCGCGCCGCCCGCTCGCCGCGTCCAGCGTCAGATGCGCGATCGACGGCGCCGTGCGGCGCAACAGTTCGCGCACCGGACGCCAGCCGACCGCGCCGGTGAATTCGTCACGCGCCGCCACCAGATCGCCGACGGCGATCTGCTCGATCGGCCGCTTGCCCGTCGCCGTCTCGACCAGCGTGCCTTCCGCAAAGGACGCGAAGCGGGGGCCGCAATTGTCGGGGCGCGGCTTCGGCTTCGGTTTGGGACCGGGCGTCACCTTCGCCGAGCAACTGCGCATGTCGGTGACGATTTCCTTCGCCCCGCCGATCGACGGCGCATTCACGAAATCGAGAACATCCGCCAGAACGAAAAAATAGCAGGCGACCCGCGCCCCGATCC